>Ga0209254_10002448_pt1 | contig 16874 bp, 12 predicted proteins | sample FrelakmetDIP11DI_FD_187148 | JGI IMG/M metagenome (GOLD analysis project Ga0209254, IMG submission 187148) | Freshwater lake sediment microbial communities from the University of Notre Dame, USA, for methane emissions studies - DIP11 DI (SPAdes)... | ecosystem: Environmental > Aquatic >... | reverse complement strand
GGACTACAACTACGAAGCAACCAAGCTGTCGATCAAGCGCGCCGTAGCCGGCGAACCGAAGGCGCGTGAAGTCGTGGCTCAGAAGAGCAAGGTCGAGCACCCCTTCGCGGCTCACAAGTAATCCCGCGCTCGTAACCGAACTGCCCCTGGGGGAGGGGCAGTTTTCCCGCGTCTAGCCTATCAGCTCGAAGGTGTTGCCGTCGGGATCCCGGCAAAAGATGGCCGGCCGCCCGGATTGACTGCGCGTATAAGACATTCCTGCTTTCTCGAGAAGCAAGCGGAGACCCTCGAGATCATCGACTCGGAGCGCGGTGTGGCGATCGCGCCCGCCGTGCGCCGGCCGCTCCAGCCCGAATTCCGGGCTCGGCAATACCAACAAGTGAATCTGCTGCTCGCCGAGGTCATACCAGATGCCGTCGAAACTCATCGGGGGGCGGCTGGGGCTGGGTTTCAACCCCAGCACGCCCTCGTAAAAAACCCGGGCGCGATCGAGGTCGGTAACCAACAGCGAAGCATGATGAAGGGCGGTGACGCATGGCATGATGATGACCCCCAGATCTCTGTCTCTCGAAGCGATTCTCGCACAGTCCACACTGAAGTTCTGCGACCGTGCAGTCCGATTCCGCTCCAGGCGGGCTTTGCTCGCGCTCGCGCCGCACCCGAAGCGCCCTTCCAGTAGCCTTCGCTACCCTCGCCGCAGCCTAGGAACTGCTTGCAGCAGACACCGCGTATAGGGATGTGCCGGCTCCAGCAGCACCTGTGCCGTCACCCCATACTCGACGATCTTCCCTCGGTACATCACGGCAACGTGATGTGCCAGCTCGGCCACGATACCCAGGTCGTGCGTGATGAACAGGTAACTCAAGCCCCGGGTTTTCTGCAAATGCCGCAGCAACGCGATGATCTGCGCCTGCACCGAAACGTCAAGCGCGCTTGTGGGCTCGTCACAGACGATCAGTTTAGGCTCGACGGCAAGCGCACGAGCGATGCAGATGCGTTGGCGCTGGCCGCCGGAAAACTCGTGCGGATAGCGCAGGCGCGCAGCGCTGGATAACCCTACCGATTCCAGCAATTCCTCCACGCGCCCTCGCCGTTCCTCGCGCATCATGCTGGGATGCAGTGCGCGCAGCCCCTCTTCCACAACGTCTCCGACCAACATCCGCGGATTCATCGACGAGAACGGATCTTGGAACACAATCTGCATGCGCGCACGCAACCGGCGCCGGTCCTCACCCGTCAACGCGACGACGTCAATACCTTCAAAAATGACAGCGCCCTCGTGGTGCTCGATCAGATTGAGGATTCCTTTCCCCAAGGTGGTCTTGCCACAGCCCGATTCGCCGACGACGGCAAGCGTGCGACCTTGCTCCACGTCGAAGGACACGCCGTCGACCGCGCGCACATAATCTACGACCCGTTGGAACACACCTTTTCGGATCGGGTAATAGACTTTGAAATTTCTCACTTCCAGGAGTTTCGATGCGGCTTCTGGCGAACGTTGCCCGCGGCATGCACCGATCCGCGGCAAGAGATCCAGTAGCTGCCGGCTGTAAGGATGTTCCGGACGAGCAAAGAAACGGTCCTTTGGAGCCTCCTCGACAAACTTTCCTGCTTGCATGACCGCCACGCGGTCAGCCATGTCCGCGACAATGCCGAGATCGTGCGTAATCAACCAAAGCGCCATGCCTGTGTTGCGTTGCAGCGTCTTCAACAACTCCAGAATTTGCGCTTGGATGGTCACATCCAACGCGGTGGTAGGCTCGTCGGCGATCAGGAGGTCCGGCTCTCCCGCAAGCGCGATGGCGATCATGACCCGCTGGCGCATTCCGCCGGACAATTGGTGAGGATAATCTTTCGCATGCCGGGCAGGATCCGGCAAGCCGACCTGACCGAGCAACTGCACCGCGCGCGCTTCCGCCGTCCGGCCCCGAAGTGCGCGGTGCGATTTCAACACCTCGCCGATTTGCGCTCCGACGGTCATCACCGGGTTGAGGGCAGTCAATGGATCCTGAAAGATGATGCCAATGCGCCCACCCCTAACGCCGCTCAACGACATCTCGGACATCCGGAACAGATCCAAGCCGTCAAGCAGCACACTACCGCTAAGGATTCGCCCGTTGAGCGGCAACAGGCGAAGCACCGACAGCGCAGTGACCGACTTTCCGGAACCGGACTCACCAACCAGCGCGAAGGTCTCACCGGCATTGATGTCGAAGCTGACTCCGTTCACGGCGCGGATCATCTCGCCGCCTTGGCGGAATCCGGCGCTAAGATTCTCGACCCGCAACAAGGGTTCGGTCATCGCTCCCACCACTCGGTCCCAGTGCCAAAGCCCTCACTGGATAAGGTTGGGATAGCGTAACGTAACCCAACACGGCCTCGAGGTTTCTCGCTTAGCGATCCAAACCACTTCTGCGACACCCTGGTCTTCCTCGTTCCGGCCAGCGTAACCGCTGTGAAACGGCAGATGCGACTGGGGGCAGCGCGCCACCTCATTCCGAGCGCCTCGGATCGAGCGCGTCGCGCACCGCGTCGGCGAACAGATTGGCCGCCAACACCAGGGCGAACATGAACAGGAACGCCGCTGCCAAAGACCACCAAACAGGCGGCTCCCGGGCGAGTTCCAAGCGGGCGCTGTTGATCATGTTGCCCCAGCTTTCGGTCGTCGGGTCGACTCCGATATTGACATAGGACAGCACCGCTTCGGCGAGCACGAGAGAACTGAAATCCAGCGCGACCGAAATCAGCACGATATGGAACACGTTGGGCACGATGTGACGGAGTAGAATGACGTCCTGACGCACCCCCAGGGCTCGAGCGGCCTGTACATATTCCATCTCGCGCAGCTTCAAGGTTTCGGCACGGAGCAGGCGGCACAAGCCAGTCCAACTGGTGATCCCGAGGATCAGACAAAGGAACAGCAAGCGCAGATCGGCACGCAGCGCGAGGCTCGCGAACTCATCCTCGTGTTTCGCCATGTAGACCTGGGTCAACAAGATCGCCGCAGCAATCAGCAGGACGCCCGGCATCGAGTTCAGGGTTGTGTACAGGTACTGGATGAGATCGTCCACCCAGCCGCGGAAATAACCGGCCACAACGCCCAGAATCAGGGCCAGCGGCAATGTCACGAAAGTAGTCAGAGTCCCGATCAGAAGACCGGTTCGAATGCTCTTTAGCGTCTGATAAAGCACATCCTCGCCGACCTTGTCGGTGCCAAACACGTGGTACTTCAAGCTCCATTCCGCACAGGCGCCACCGGCAACGCAGAGAAACAAGACCGTCAACAGCGTGGCACGCCACGGCACCTCCGTTCGACCGCAAGCCACATCGCACCAAGCGCGGAGACACGCGACCTTGTGGACACGGGCGATGAGCCAGACGAGGGCAAGACTGAGCCCACCCCAGATGGCCAGCCCCTCTGCAACACCGCGCAAGCCCGTCAGAACAATGTCCCCCGCCTTTTCCGATTCCGGATCGGCCAGATGGGAGGCGCCGAATTCAAGCCGCGGGAAGTCCCAGCGCTGCCCGCCATCGGCCGTGCGCACATTCTCTTTGGCGTACGCATAAGCCGCGAACGGAAGGGAATAGGTCTTCTCCACCCGCGTGCGGAGCGGCACCACCCACGCGTCCAGCAGGCTGATTGACTCAGTCTTGAAATCATTCCCCGCTTCACCTCCCGACCCGGAGGGATAGAAATGGATCGAATCGAGCACGGCGACAGCAAGATAAAACAGCAGAACAACGAGCGACACCATCGCAGCGGTGCTGCGCGCCACCTTGCGCCACGGACGCCGGAGGTGCTCGCGCCGCCGCATGGCGATAATCATCGCCCCTACCATCAGCAGCAGGATGAAGAACAGCGCATCGGTCCAGAACAGCGTCAACATCAGCTCAGTCGGACGCGCGGATCGGCCAGAGTGTAAGAGATGTCAGTCAGGAGGAGGCCGATGATATACAGCACCGAGCCCAGAAACACCATCGAACGGACGATCGCGAAATCCTGCTGGCTGATGGCGTCGATGGTGTAGCTACCGAGACCCGGAATCGCGAAGAACGACTCAGTCAAGAGACTGCCGATAAACAACAGCGGCAGCAGCACCACGACCCCGGTCAGAATCGGTATTAGCGCATTCGGCAGCACATGCGTAAACAGAACCCGGGTTTCACCCAAGCCCTTGGCGCGCGCCGTCCTGACGTAGTCCTTCTCGACCTCCTCCAGGAATAAGGTCCGGTACCAGCGAGCACCCGACCCGATCCCGGAAACGACGCTGATCATCAGCGGCACTATCAGGAACTTGAGAGCATTGAAACCGCCGTCGTATCCCGAAATCGGCGCGAGCTGCAGCACCTTTCCGAACACGAATTGGCCGCCGATGATGTAGAACAGGGACGATATGGACATCAGGGCAACGCACAAGGCCACGCCCCAGAATTCCAGGTAGGTCAGCCGGAACAGCACTAACAGCAGCGCCAGGGTGATGTCGACTAAGAGTCCGATGACCAGCGATGGCGCGGCGATGGCCAGCGAAGGCCACATGCGTTGTTGGATGTCCGCCCCGATGTCGCGACCCTGGTCGGAACGACCGAAACGAAACAGGAACAGACCCATGGATTTCTGGAAAAAAATCGTCTCGGTCATCCGCTCGGCGCCCTCGGCTCGCTCGTTCCAAAGCAGCGGCAGGTCGTAACCGCGCTCGTGCTTCCATTTCTCAATGGCTTCCAGCGAGACCCGCTTCTGACCCAGTTGCATTCGGGCCATGTCGTCGGGGCTGTTGACGACAAAAAACAGCAGAAAGGTCAGAATGTTCACGCCCAGCAACAGCGGAAACGCGTAGAGCACCCTCCGAACGAGATACTGGATCATTGCGCGGCGGCCCTCAGCCGGCGGCGATACGCAAACCAAGCCGGTGCGACCGTCGCGGCCGCCAGCACCACTCCGATGCCGAATGGCCAGAGCACGGGACGGTTCCACTCCTGTTGCTTCCGGGCACGTTCAGAAGCATCGATGCGCTGATATTTCAGTTCGTTGTTCGCCATCAGGTTCGGCTTGAGATTGCGATACCAGGCGTGGTGCAATGAAAAATTCTTGGGGTGGAACCCGAAGATCCAAGGCGAATCGTGGCGAACGATCTCCTGCAACTGCTGGATCAGATTCAGCCGTGGTTCGCCATCGTCTAGGTTGCGCATCCGTTCGAACAGCCGATCGAACTCCGCACTCTGGTAATTCGCGGCATTCTCGCCCCCCTTCCCCACCTTGGCATTCGGACCGTAAAGCAGAAAGAAAAAGTTCTCGGGATCGGGATAGTCGGCGTTCCAGCCCCACTGGAAAATCTGCGCGTTGCCATTCGCCATCTTCTGCTGAAACTGGTTGTAATCGGTCGTCCGCAACACCAATTGAACACCGAGTTTGCCAAATTGCTTACGATACCAGCTCAACAGCGCCTTATCGTCCGGCCCCTGCGCCACGACGTCGAGGTTGAGAACCAGCGGGGCCCCGGTCTTGGCGTCGAGCCCCCCTGGATAGCCCGCCTCGGCAAGCAGTTTCTTCGCTTCAGCAATGGACTTGCGGCGCGGGGCACCCTCAGCCCAGTCGTAAACATAAGGGTTGATGCCCTGCGCACCCTCGGTAAAGCCGAAGATGCCCGGCGGCACCAGTCCTTGCGCGGGAACGCCGCGGCCGTTCATGAAGATCGCAATGAATTCCTCGTAGTCCAACGCGATATTGATCGCCTGACGCAGCTTGCAGGGAGATTCGTGCAAACCCCCGACTACCGGGTCCAGCATGTTGAATCCGAGATAAAAGATGGAAGTCGCGACCGAAGTCTCCAACGCGATCCCCATCGCCTTCATCTCGGGAGTCAGTTCGGCATGGCCTTGACCGCCGAACTGCACCGCCTGATCGAAATTGTCGGATGCGAGCCCCGAGGCGTCATAATAGCCTTGGAGGAACTTGCTCCAGTAAGGGATCGTTTCCTTTTCCAGCACCAGATTCACCTGATCGACGAACGGCAGCTTCTTGCCCGCATCGTCGAGGACACCGCTACTGACATCCTGGGGTTCACCGTCCGCGGGATAGAACTCGGCGTGGAAGTTCGGATTGCGCAGCAAAACCATGCGTCGGTTGGGATTGTTCTCCGTCAGCATGTAAGCGCCCGTACCCACCGGGTACCAATCCAGAATGATGTTCTTCTCGCTCAATCCCGGTTGGCCGAAGAAACGGTCGGCTTCCCAAGGGATCGGTGAAAAGAAAGGCATGGCCAGCCAAAAGCGAAACTGCGGATATTTTCCGTACAACCGAATCCGGAGACGATGGGCATCGGCAACCTGGACGCCTTGAAGCGGATATCCGCGGATGTCGAAGAAGCCGGATTGGGGTGCTTCGCGGAAGTCCCTTTCCAAGCGCTCGCTCAGGTCCTTGAGGCCAACGATGTGCTCCTTCATCAACTCGGCGATCGGAGAGTGGAGTTGCGGGTGCACGAGGCGCTTGATCTGATAGAGATAGTCCTCGGCGGTCAACTCCCTGGAGTCTGTCTCGCCGAAATCGCTCAGCGTTCGCACCTCCGCCAATTCTTGCGCAGTCAACTGGTGATAGCGGTAATTACCATCCGCCGTCTTGGCAAAAATCGGATGGGGTTGATACAGAATGCCGGGCTTCAGCCGCAAGTCGTATTCGCTGAAGGCGATGTCTTCCTCGTGGGCGTTGTCGGGCAAGGGACGGACATCGCGATCCAGGTAGCGGACGACGGGGAGCGCCGCCGCAGTCAGAGGCTCCAGCGTATACGGGCGCTTCAAGTAGTGGTACTGGAACAGCGGCTCGTAGATTTGCGCGATGATGCGGTACTCGTCCGAGCTGTACGAACGCGCCGGATCGAGATGCTTGGGCCGCTCGGAGAACGACGTGTACACGATGTTCTTGCCGCTCTCGCCAGCCGGATACGGACTATTCCATGGACCGTCGCCGCAACCCGCCAAGAAGACCAGCCAGAAGAGTCCCATAGCATGGAGCGCGGAGACGGGGGCGACGCACTTCATCAATGAATCGTCAGATTCGAGCGGTCAGTCGGGAAACAATCGGCAACTCGGCGGGCATTATAAGCGAAAGTCCGAGCTCGCGTTCCCAGGGCGCTGGACACCACCTAGTGCGCTCGGAGATACTCTGCTGCCTCGAGAACAAAGGTCGGAGGAAAAAACAACATGGGCTTCATGCAAGGCAAACGCGTCTTGATCGTCGGAGTTGCCAGCAACCGTTCCATTGCTTGGGGCATCGCGCAAGCGATGCAGCGGCAGGGCGCGGAACTGGCGTTCAATTATCAGAACGACAAACTGAAGGAACGGGTCGAGAACTTCGCCAGCGAATGCCGCTCCTCGATTGCGCTGCCGTGCGACGTATCGAGCGACGAAGAAATCACTGCGCTGTTCGACGGCCTCGCCAAACACTGGGACGGTCTCGACTGCATCGTTCATTCAGTCGCTTACGCCCCGCGCGATGCCCTGGAAGGTTCTTACGTGGACTCGGTGACCCGCGAGAACTTCCGCATCGCCCATGATGTCAGCTCTTACAGCTTCGCCGCCCTGGCCAAGGCGGGACGCGCGCTGATGGCCGGCCGCAACGGTGCCCTGCTCACGTTGACCTATCTCGGCGCCGAACGCGCCATCCCGAGCTATAACGTCATGGGCGTCGCCAAAGCGAGCCTCGAAGCCAACGTGCGCTACCTTGCTTACGCCTTAGGTCCCGAGGGCACGCGCGTCAACGCCGTGTCGGCCGGCCCGATCCGCACGCTCGCTGCCTCGGGGATCAGCAACTTCCGCGACATGCTCGCCAAAGCGGAAAGCGCCGCACCGCTCCGCAAGAACGTGACCATCGAAGAAGTCGGCAATGCCGGCGCCTTTCTGTGTTCCGACTTGGCGTCGGGAATTACCGGCGAGATTCTCCACGTCGACGCCGGTTACAACATCGTCGGCCTCGCCGCAATCTGAAGGAATTGTCCACACTGGCGGAATAACTGGCGTTTATTCCGCCGAACTCCAATACGTTCGGTGCGGCTCGTCAGGCCGTCAAAACGGAGTGACGGGATCCAGGTTACAGGAAGGCAAATGTGCGGACGCGCCGTTCGAACCGCGGGAATTGCTGGCGCGGATTCGGAGCATCGGCGTAACCGGCTTCTTCTACCACCAGCTCACCGACGACCAGAGCCCGCTGCTGGATCGGCTCGATGCCGACCTGATCGCGATCGGAAGGCTGGGGTTTGAGCGCACAGTTCTGCACCTTGCGGCAAACATTCACCGGTCAATCGCCCACGGCAGGCGCCTCCGTACCTCAGACCTTGGTCCAATCGATCGTCGTCATCCATTCCGTAAATGTCGTCAGCGGAATACCGAACTTCTGCTGCAACGCAGGTATATCGATCGCGTAGCCGACATCGTTGAACCATTTGAACATCAGCGCGAGGTCGTGCCCCATCGTGGCCTCGGCCTGATCCACCGGGAATTCTTGAAAGCGGATCGTGCGGCCCATTGCCTTCGTCAACAACGTCGCAGCTTCGATCATGGTCAAGTCGTCGCCAGCGAAATCGATGGCCTGCCCGAGAAAATCCTTGGGACGCATGAATGCCCCCGCGCCAAACTCCCCGATATCCTTTAGCGCCACCATTGCGAGTTTCCGGTCCGGTTTCATCGGCAGAGACAAGACTCCCTCAGCCGACGGCCTGGCGAAGGTGGTGAAATTTTCCATGAACCAGACCGGTCGAAGGATAGTGGCCGGGAGAGCGATCTGACGGATGTGCTGCTCCACCGCCCATTTGCTGTCAAAGTGCGGAATCCCGGTATTGCGATGCGCGCTTCCGACCGAGGTGTAGACATAATGGGACACACCGGCTTGCTTCGCGGCGTCCGCCATCAGGAAGCCCTGGCGGACCTCAGCCTCCATGCCTGCCTCGAACGGCGTCGACATGGCGAACACGCCGTGAACGCCACGAAGCGCCGCTTGCAAATCGCTGACGTTGGTCAGATCGCCTTTAACGACCTCTGCGCCAGCCTTCGCCAACGCGGCAGCCTTGTCCGGATTGCGTGTCATCACGCGAATCTTCTGCCCCTTGGCCAGCAACGCCTTGGCAACCGCGCCCCCTTGCTGTCCTGTTGCGCCGGTGACTAAAATCGGGTCTGTGACCATGTGCTTTCCCCTTTGACTTGATTACAACCGCAACGGGTTGATCGGCGACGGCACCGTCTCGGGATCATTCTTCCGCAACGACTCGTCGAAGTTTACGTAGACCTTGAATCCATTACCATCTCGATCTCCGCAAATAAAGGCTCGGGTTGTCCGTATGGTCGCTCATACCGCTGATCTCAACAGCGGCCTACTTCGTCTTGTTTCGTTCCGGCTTCGTCGGCTTTAGAAATTCTTGAGAAAGGTTGTGGAGGCTAGGCGCTTCGATGAATCGCTTCGGGATTCACATCTGTTCGTCGACCCGATACTGCTCGGGCGGCCAGGACAGGCTCAATTCTCCGCTGCCGGCGGATCCTCATCCCCCGCGCAGTCCGCCAGCGGCCGGATTTCTGCGATGATGTCCTCGCCGCCGGCAGGCGTGGCGATTCCCCGCGCCACATGGCTGTTGCGGTAGCCGTAAAGGAAATAGAACCCCAAACCGATGGCCCCCCAGATTGGGAAGACCAGTTTGGCATCCGCAGGCAAGAATACGAACAGTCCGACGCACCCGAAAACCGCGAGCGGTCCTACCAGCCAGACCGCTGGCGTTCGGAACGACCGAACTCGGTTCTTGTCCTTCACCCGCAGAATCATCACCACGATCGCTACAACCATGAAGGCAAACAGGGTCCCGGAGTTGGAAATGTCGGCCAGTTTTCCGACCGGCAGGAAGGCGGCAGCAAGGGTGACGCCGAAACCGGTGACCATTGTGACGACGTGCGGGGTCCTGAACCGTTCATGGACGCGGCTCAATACTTCAGGAAGCAGTCCGTCACGGGCCATGACGAAGAAGACTCGCGTCTGCCCGAACAGCATCATCAGCACGACGGAGGGCAACGCGAGAAAGGCCGCGAGGCCGATCAGGTTGCCGACTTGCGGCCAGCCGATCTGGCGCAACACGTAGGCCAGCGCCTCATGCGAACACACTAGGGGCTGCTGCCCCGCCGCGACCAACGACCGGCATTGCTCCTCCAAGGCCAGTGAACCCGGTGCCAAGCCGTGGCCAGACGGGTCTGTCACGGGTTGCGCGCCCACCGCTCCGATCGCGCCAGCCGAGACGAGCAAATAAAAGACAGTGCAGATGCAAAGTGAACCGATCAAACCGATCGGCACATTCCGCTGCGGGTTCTTGGTTTCCTCCGCGGCGGTCGACACCGCATCGAACCCGACATAGGCGAAGAAAATGGAGGCCGCAGCGGCGACCACGCCGGATCCACCCTGGGGAGCGAACGGCTGGAAATTCTGCACGTCGAGGACGGGCAACGCCAGGATAACGAAAGCCGTCAGCGCGACCACTTTGACGGCGACCAGAACGGCGTTGAACGTGGCGCTTTCTCGGGTACCGATTACCAGCAAGCCGGACACGAATAGGCAGACGAAAACTGCCGGCAGATTGACGATGCCCCCGGCATAGGGGCCGTTCGCGAGGACAGCTGGAATATCCAACCCCAAGGAGTTGTGCAATAGGCCGACGAAATAGCCCGACCATCCGACGGCGACGGCGCTCGCGGCCACGGCATATTCGAGTACCAGCGCCCAGCCAACCAACCAGGCCACCAATTCGCCGAGCACGGCATACGAGTAGGTGTAGGCCGACCCGGAGACGGGGATCATCGAGGACAGTTCGGAATAACACAGGGCCGCCACGGCGCAGACAAATCCGGCGATGACGAAGGAAACCATCATCCCCGGCCCGGCCTTCTGAGCGGCTTCGGCCGTCAATACAAAAATGCCGGTGCCAATAATGGCGCCGACGCCCAACAAAGTCAGTTGCCAGGCTCCCAGAGATCGATGCAGGCTTTTCTTTTCGGCTGCGGCCAGAATGGCGTCAACGGGCTTAACACGCCAGAAGATCATAGTCGTTCCCCTTGAATGCGGCTGGTGTTGATGGTCATCATAAGGTTCAAACCACCGGCTTTCAGCCGGTCAGCTTTAGCTGCGACAATGCTGCGCCCAGAGGTGCGGCAGGGACAGGTCAGGGCTCCGCCTTCGGCCATCACACTCCGCGAATAGCGCAGCACTACCGTTTCGACGCCGCCCGCGGTAGACGCAGACGCCGATTACGGTCGCTTTACGGTCGTTCCGGAACCATCTTCTTCGCCGTTAGACGTGGTGGATCAGCGAGATAGCGAGAACACGTCGCCTAATCACAAACAAGCTCGCCAAAAGGATTCTTGTAAACGTTCCTGTCCACCGTCTGATGCGGGTCGGATCCGGACAACTTTGGAAATTGATAGGTCACTTTGACGGGGTAGATCGTCACATTGGGGGGAACACCGGAAATCTTCTCCGGTTCGGTCGATGTGTAAGCTTCCCCGAATTCGATCGAAGTAACGGTAGCGCTGCCACGCTTACATGCCTCGGTGACATCCGATATCGAAGGTGTCTGCTGACAAGAGGCAACAATGAATCCCAACAAGGGGACGGGGAGGGAAATAATTTTTCTTAGTCTGTCCACTTGGGTAAGGCGAAACGCGAGCGCAGGTATAAATGAACCTTATGGTTTCGACAGAGTAGCAAGGGGTGAACGGCGAAGACAAGTGAGATGCCACGGCTAGGAGATCTTCCGTAGCGCCCGACCAGTCCCGATCATTGACCCGCAGTCGTAGGATCGACTTCTTGGGGCGGTCTGCCCCCAGGTTGAAACTAAAGTCGACGATGGCGGCAAGTCGTTCCTCCGGCTCTGTCGCCAGCACCGGGCAGTAACGCAGTGCGGCGTCCAAGGCGATCTGCAGATCGGCGATGAGGAAAACCTCGGCTTCGGCCTTTGTGGTCGGTGTATGATTCGGGTCGCTTTGCAGCATGCAACATACCCTTTCGTTTGCGTCTTGCCGTCGTACATCGTAAGCGACCCGAATGCCGCTGCCGGCGGCAACTGGCCTTTCTCGAAACCCAACGCGTAGCGATTGCTCGAAGCACCAGCGGCTGGCCCTAGCTGTCGTTGACAGATCGCAGACTCAAGCGCACATCTCCCCGACTGTCTAGCGGCAGTCACTCACCGGGTGACGATCACCGTCCTACAGCAGCCCCCTCGGTAGGCACACGAGCAGGTTCGGACTTTCGATCAGCTCTTGCGAGACTTCGGGCAGCCGACCATCCTTCACGCCTGTCCTGAGCGGCGTCGGAAGGGCCCGAGTACCGGCTAACCCGCTCTAGGGGCTATTGTCAAAGCATTGAACAGCCCCGGCATGAAACCGGGTCGAAAGTTCATCGACAGGTTCAATCGCAAAGAGAGGGGCCGCCGCATCTGCCTCGCACACCTTCTTTGCATTTTTCATAATAGGCTTGGCATGCCGCAACACCCGACTTCTCCACGCATATCTTATTTTCCTTGTCGCACGAAGCAGACAATTTCTTCAAGCAAATTTCACACTTGGCATCGTCCTTGGCAACAAACAAGGGGGCGCTTGATGCCGAGTTCGAAGGTGAATCGCCTGAAAATGAGGGTGTCGGAATTGCAAGTGCCAAGAGCAACCCAAATTTTATGGCTACGTTTTTCATGTTCTTGTCCTCCGTACGTTCTAACGATTTGTGGATGCCGACATTCATCTCTCTCCGATTGGAGTCGATCCAACTGCCGGTGAGTCTACTCTCAATTGGAGATTGGCAGCGAATTGTTTGGTGCAAGCGCGGCCAACAAATAAACAGTGCAGTGCGGAACGGCTGCGATCGGGGCGGCCGGCTCGCAGCCCGCGTGGTCTGGGGAAGGTGAAACGAGTCGACCTCTTTCGCCAACAGTCCCGCTGCGACTGTATAAAATGCTGACGCATCGCGTACGCTTTCTGGTGGCCTTCTCCTGCAGGGGGCGGGGCGTCTGCCCCTCCTTCACCACCCGGCGCATGGCCGAAACCGCCGCGCACCTGGTGGATCATGTCCCCGGTGCGGCGTCGCGGTGCGGACTACCCTCACGGGCCCGCCCCGCGCACGGAACCCGGCGAGCGGGACTACCGCACCGGGCTCCCACCTCGGGTGATGGCGTCAACTTTTTCCCCTGTCGTGTCGCCGGCTGGCGTCTCAGCCATATCCGCATTGGTTGGCTTTAAACCATAGACTTTGCCACGCGCGCCATTCGACGCTGCTTACCGCATGGTTACAAATTCTTCTGCTGAGCTGGGGTGAATTCCAACGGTGGCGTCAAAGTTGCCTTTGGTCGCTCCCATTTTTAGGACAATGGCTATGCCCTGAATAATTTCTGCGGCATGGTTCCCCACCATATGCGCGCCCAATACTCGATCAGTCGTTTGGTTAACCACCAGCTTCATGAGGGTCTTTTCGTCTTTGCCCGCTAGGGTGTAATACATCGGACGAAAGCGACTGCGGTAAACCCTAACCCCAGTTCCATATTTAGCGTGGGCTTCGGCTTCGGTGAGTCCAACAGTGGCCGCTTCTGGCGTGGTGAAAATGGCGGTCGGGATATTCTCGTAGCTCATAGCGTGAGACTTGCCGCCAAACACGGTGTCTGCGAAAGCACGTCCTTCGCTAATGGCCACGGGTGTCAGGTTCTTTTGGTTGGTGCAATCCCCCACGGCGTAGATATGACGCTCTGCCGTTTGACTGTACTCGTTCACCACGATGCTGAGTCCATGACGCGTTACGCCAGTGTTTTCCAGACCGAGGTGTTCCGTATTGGGCTGCCGGCCCGTGGCGGCCAGGCAGACGGCATCGGCAGTAATGGTTTGGGGCTGACCTTCCGTTCCCTGCCCGCTGACGGCGACACCGGAGGCCGTTTTCTCAATCGCGATGCCATGGCAGTTGTTCACCAAGCGAATGCCGTGGTTGACCATACCCTGCTGCACTTCGGTGCGCAGATCATCATCAAATCCTCGCAGGATTTTGTCGCCTCGAATCACTTGCGTAACGTCGCTACCGAGGCCGTTCAGGATACAAGCAAATTCAGAACCAATGTAACCTCCCCCCAGAATCACCATGCGTTGAGGCTGTTTCTGGAGGCGAAAAATATCGTCGGAGGTGATGGCCTGTTCAATGCCCGGAATGCCCGGGCGAACAGGCTTGCCACCCACCGCAATCAGGATGATTTCTGCCCTCACACGATCGCCCGCCCCTTTATCGGTCGCCGGAATTTGCACCGTGTGGGGATCGACAAAATAGCCGCGCCCAGGGAGGACAGTGACCCCGGAGTTGTCGAGCATTTGCTGGTAACTGCCGTGGAGGCGCGTCACCTCGTTGTTTACGGCGGTGATCATGGTTCCCCAATGGAGGGCACTTTGCACCACCGTCCAGCCATAGCCTTGGGCTTCTTCAAAGGCAGCAGGAAAACGGGAAGCATAAACCATCAGCTTTTTGGGCACACATCCCCGATTGACGCAGGTGCCCCCTAAGCGGTCAAACTCCACCACGCCAACCTTGGCCCCATATTCTGCTGCGCGTCTTGCCGCCGCAATGCCACCGGAGCCTGCGCCAATCACTAGCAGGTCAAAGTCATCGCTCATTCCGTTTCCTCAATCTTTAGCCCGGTCACGCAGCGGAATTCCCCCTTGAACTGGGGTGCGATGGAGATCAGGAAAAGGGCCAGCTTTCCCTGCGGCATGCAAGCCCCTTCTCCCGAGAGGGGCTTAGCCCACAAACGGCAGGCGCGGGGCAGATTCGGAGGGACGCTCGGCACCCTTCAGGTAGGCCAGAACGGTATCCGCATCAGACACTTCAAACGGATCGGAGGGACAGTTGTCCTCAACTCCCGGCTCGATGAACATTTTTTCGATCCGGTGATCATTCACCACCATGGCGTAGCGCCAAGAGCGCATCCCAAAACCCAGATTGGACTTGTCCACCAGCATCCCCATTCTGCGGGTGAACTCACCGTTGCCGTCGGGCAGCAGGAATACATTTTTTGCGGCTTGCTGTTTGCCCCACTGGAACATCACAAAGGCATCGTTAACCGATAGGCAAATGATCTGATCGATCCCCTGAGCCAGGAACTCCTCATAGAGTGCTTCGTAACGGGGTAGATGGGCCGAGGAACAGGTTGGGGTGAACGCCCCAGGCAACGCAAATAGCACCACACGCTTGCCAGCAAAAATTTCTTGCGTTGTGCGATCCTGCCAGCGATAGGGGTTTGGCCCCGGCACAGACTCATCACGCACACGGGTTTTGAAAACGACGTTCGGAACAGATTCGATGACCATGGTGACCTCAATGTGTCAGGTTGCTAAAGATGGTTGTGTGATCATCACGACCGAAGTCAGGTTCTTGGTCATGTAGCAATATACCAAATGGACAGATGCCATGAGAGTTCGCTTCGATTTAAGCTCTGGCGGAAAACGCTCAGCGCACCCAAGGCGAATGCAGCAACGGAGTGACTATTTCAAATCTGAGCAGCCCTTAACCGGCAAGTTGCACACCATTGGTTTCGCAAATCAACGTCATGTCTGTGGCCAGTTCATCGTAGCTCTTGAATTCGCCCACCAAAGGATCGTCTAGTGAATAGACCGCACAAAACTTATCCTGCCCCTTGAGTTTGAATTCTCCAACACACTCGAACGGCCAGTCTCGTTTCGCACTTTGCCGGACCTCATCGCTGAAGGCGATGGCACGTTGAATGGTGCGTGTCAACGCTTCCAGACGCGCGGCGATATTCACGGTATCCCCCAAAACGGTGTAGTCCATCTTAATATTGGAGCCGATGTTGCCTTGAATCACCTGACCGTGGGAAAGCCCAAACCCACAGTACAAGAATCTCATCAGCTGACACTTTCCGGCGGCTTGACGCAATCCTCGTAAATCGAGCAGAATCTGGAGGCACGCCTCGATGGCACTATCCGCTTGGTCAGGAGAAAAATACGCGACGATACAATCGCCAATATATTTCGTCACTTCGCCACCCATTTGGGTAATGCGATTCGAACATGCATCCAGGTAGGCATTGACGACCTCGGTGACTTCCTCGATCGCAAATTTCTGGCAAAGATAAGAAAAACCGACCACATCCCCAAAAAGAATAATTTTTCCAATCTTCCTGACCTGTATTTCGAGGGGATTGACCCCTGCGCTGAGAAATCTCAGGACGGAAGGTTGGGTATAGCGCTCAATGATGCGGTGAGACTGCGTAATGTTCTCAAGCAGAATCCGTATCGCTTGGAGGATCATGTCGTTCGATTCGCTCAGGCGGATAGTCCGCATCGACCATTTCGGAAAAAGTCGCACGGTGACACCCTCTTCCGCCTTCAGGACCAACAAATGCTGGTGCCGAGGATCCAGGCGGATGCGCTCTAATAATTGATCGACAACGGGTGGGTCTCCCTCAAGAATCTGAAAAAAGAACTGGTCAATCGACACGAGAAATCCGGTGACCCCAAGCTCAAGGTTGTTCTTAGCGGCAACCTGGCCGATCGCTTCGATAGCGTCCGCTGACAGATCAGCGTTTCGGGTGCTAACGTAGGTGATTCTTTTCATATGGTTAATGATCCGTGCTCTAGCCTGCAAGCGGCTCGCAAAAGAGCGCGCCTTCCGACAGGTTCGGATCGTCCATCGCCTCTGGTGTCGTGATGCGTCGTTTCAGTCTGGTTTCCATGAAGATCGCCATTTCCGTCCCAGAGCTGTCCGGCGCCTTCCAGGTGAAGGGCGTCAAGGGCTCTTTGACTGAATGGGGTGCTGTTCCGATACGAGTTCGGCGCTTTTGCGGCGGCGAAGGTTACGCTCGCTGACGCATCAT
>Ga0209254_10002447_pt1 | contig 16877 bp, 10 predicted proteins | sample FrelakmetDIP11DI_FD_187148 | JGI IMG/M metagenome (GOLD analysis project Ga0209254, IMG submission 187148) | Freshwater lake sediment microbial communities from the University of Notre Dame, USA, for methane emissions studies - DIP11 DI (SPAdes)... | ecosystem: Environmental > Aquatic >... | reverse complement strand
CCTGCTCAATTCCCCCAGTGAGTCTTTCCCCAACGGGCTGGCCAATCGCAGTGGTGTACTGGGCCGCTATATGATGGATCACACCCTGGGGGTCAGTGGTTTGGGCGTCTTCCTTGATAACATGGACAGCTACTATCACGGTAACAGGCCCACCGGTCTGTATATTCCGCGCTTTCGTAACCTCAACGGCCAGGACGGGGACGCCGATTTTGTGCGCGGCTACGGCTACCAAACGGCAACGCTGCGCATGGACTGGAGCATGCGCTTTAACACCAAAGGCTTCGGCGCGGACCTGAAGAACTCGCTCCGCAAGCCGGGGCCATGGATCTTTGCACTGGCCGGCTTTACCGAATGCCTGCCACGCGAGTCCAATCGCATGTACCTGAGCAGGGACAAGGTCGATCGCTTTGGTATACCCCAGGTGGTGTTTGATTTCGAGTGGAGTGACAACGAGATCAACGCGCGCCGGGATGCCATGAAACAGGCAGATCGGCTGCTCAAGGCGGCCGGCGCTGTGCTGACCGTCCCGGGCGATGACAAAATGTCGCTGCCAGGTGAAGGTATCCACGAAATGGGTACAGCGCGCATGGGCGCGGATCCTGCGACATCCGTATTGAATGCCCATAACCAGGCGCACGATGTCCCTAACCTGTTTATCACGGACGGCTCCTTCATGACCTCGGCGTCCTGTGTAAATCCGTCGTTGACCTATATGGCCTTCACCGCCAGGGCCTGCGACTACGCTGTGAAACAAATTGCATAAGGCGTGTTGTGACCGCTCTATACCCTGAACAGGAACGTGTTACGCGACTTTTGCAGGACCTGACAATCGATGAAAAACTGTCACTTTGCGCAGGCCAGGGCTTGTGGCAAACAAAGCCCGTCACACGCCTGGGTATCAAGCCCTTCAAGCTAACAGACGGCCCGCGTGGTGTGGGCTTTCACTCCAGTGGCAAGCGTTGCACCGCATTCCCTTCCGGGATCGCACAGGCCGCCACCTGGGACGAGGATTTGATGGCGCGCTTCGGTCAGGCATTGGGGCAAGAGTGCAGGGCGGTTGGGGGACGGACCATTCTGGGGCCGGCGATCAATATCACTCGCACACCACTGAATGGGCGCACCTTCGAATATCTGAGTGAAGATCCCTATCTCAATAGTCGACTGGTGGTGCCCATCGTCAAGGGCGTGCAGGAGCAGAGCGTCGCTGCTTGTATAAAGCACTTTGCGGTCAACAACCAGGAAACCAACCGCATGCGCATCAGCAGCGAGGTCAGTGAACGGGCGCTGCAGGAAATCTATTTGCCGGCATTCAGGGCTGCGGTGGAGCAGGGCGATGCCTGGTCGGTGATGGCGTCCTACAATTCGATCAACGGTGTTCCCGCCTGCCAGAACGCCGATCTGCTACAACGCCGTTTACGCGGTGAGTGGGGCTTTCGCGGTTTTGTGGTCAGCGACTGGTTTGCCGTTCGCGGTACCACCAGTAGTGCAGCCTGCATCAAAGGCGGGCTCAGCCTGGAAATGCCGGGCAAGGGCTCACGCTACCGCTACAAGAACCTGAAGGCCAGATATGAGCAGGGCCAATTCAGTGAAGCTGAACTCGACGACAACTTGCGTGGACTGCTGACTGCCATGGTACTGACCGGCCATATGGATTCCTGTGGACCGCCCGGGCAGCGCAATTCCATAGAGCATCAGGCCCTGGCCAGGGAGATGGCCGAAGCAGGGATGACCCTGCTGAAAAATGACGGCGCGCTATTGCCGCTTGATCCGACCAGAATCCGCAAGGTTGCCGTAATGGGTCCCAAGCTCAAGAGGCGCAATTGCCTGCCACTCTGGGGAGGCAGCGCCGGCGTCTGGCCGCCCTATGAGATTACGCCCTGGCAGGGCTTGCAGCAGGAGAATCGCGGACGCTTCCAGTGGGTGTCAGACCCGGCGCAGGCCGATGCGGTGCTGCTGTTTGTCGGCCTCAGCCACCGCCCGGGACTGGACTCCGAAGTGATGGATCGCAAGCGCCTCGAATTGCCAGAGAAACAGGAAAAGCTGATTCGGGACACTGTAGCGACCAACGCCAATACGATTGTGGTGCTTATTAACGGCAGCCCTATTGCCATGCCCTGGATTGATGAAGTGCCTGCCATCCTGGAGTGTTGGTATCCCGGTATGGAAGGCGGGGCAGCCATCGCGCGGACCCTGTTCGGGGACTGTAATCCCGCCGGCAAACTACCGGTGACATTTCCCCGCGTGCTGGCGGACAGTCCTGCGCATGCGTCCCAGCGAACTTTTCCGGGAGACCGCCACACCGTGCATTACGATGAGGAATTGCTGGTCGGCTATCGACACTTTGACAAATTGGGTATTGAACCACTGTTTCCCTTCGGCCATGGACTCTCCTATACGCAGTTTGAATACCGTGATGTACAACTTGGCGGCGTGAGTTTTTATCCAGAGGACACTCTCTCGGTTTCGCTGACGGTGATAAATACCGGCGATGTAGCAGGTGCCGAAGTGGTGCAGTTGTATATTGCCGAACAGCAACCGAATGATGTCCGACCGCCACAAAGCCTCAAAGGTTTTAAAAAGATCTGGCTTGCGCCGGGTGAAGCGAAGTCGCTAGCGCTAGAACTGCCCCTGGTGCAGCTGAACATTTTCTACCCGCAACACGATGCGTGGCGACCGAAACCTGGGGCGTACACGGTGCGCCTGGGCAGTTCCTCCCGTGATATTCGCCTGGAGGCCAATTTTTCCATTGTGGTCGCAACATGAAGGCCGGTACGGTTGGACCCTGATGCGGGCTTCGGGTCGTTAACAATGGTTCAATGGCGTAGACCCTCCACGGCCCAAGCGAGCCTGGTGGCGCCGCATGGCGCGCTGCGCTTGATTCAGGTCGAGGCCTTTGGTATCACTGGCGCTGCAAGAAATCCGTATAACCACGAAAGAGAAATTGTATGTCGATGACAGATAGCGAAAAGAGAGTGCTCGATGGAACGACCTGGGATCAGTTCTGCGACGCGTTGAAGGAAGCGGGCAAAATTGTCCGCAGCGACAAGGCGCCCCAGGACGCTTTCAACCAGGCCGAGGGCTATCGCTACCTGTCACGGTTGTTGCGCGGTGGGCTGGAAAGTTTTCTGGAGTTCCGTGACCCGTTGTTTCCACAATTGCGCTGTGGCGCACACGAAACCATCAAGCTGGGAGCAGACAATCCCGACAACCGCTACGAGAGCGCACCCGTCAGCCCCAAACATGACTATCGGATCACGGGCAACCGTGGCAGCGTAAACTACCTGGGCATCAGCACCATCATCAACAAGTATGCTTCGGGCGGCACCATGGAGGTCACTGGCCATATTGATTCACGGCAGATGGAGGTCGGGCCCAATGGCGAACTGGAAATTATCATCAGCCGCAACAAGCATCCCGGTAACTGGCTGCCGATGGGAGCAGAAACCAACTCTATTACCGTGCGCCAGACCTTCCAGGATCGCATAAACGAAAAGCCCGCTGACATGAAGATTGAGCGCATCGGTGCGAAGAACGATCGCCCGGAACCGCTGACTGCAGAGAAACTCGAACGCGGGCTGCAGGGTGCGGTCGGCTTTGTGCGTGGCTCCGCCACCATGTTCGAGAACTGGTCCGAGAGTTTCCTGCCAACCCTGAACCAACTGCCACCGGCAGACCAGGCCTACTGCCAGTTGATCGGCGGCGATCCCAATATCTTTTATTTCCACAGCGCCTGGCAACTGGCGGAGGATGAGGTATTCATCATTGAGGCGTCGGAGATCCCCGAATGCCAGACCTGGAATTTCCAACTGGACAACTGGTGGATGGAGTCACTGGACTATCGCCATCACACGATTCACGTTAACAAGCATACCGCTCACTACAATAGCGATGGCAGTGTTCGCGTCGTTGTCTCCCACACTGATCCTGGCGTGCCCAACTGGATCGAAACCGCAGGTCACCGCATGGGCACCATGTGCTGGCGCTGGATAGGTGCCCAGCAGCATCCTCTGCTCAACACCCGCGTGGCTAAACTGGCGGATCTCAAATGACCGACCAACCAGTGAGCTTTATCGCCGATGAACTCATCGCTGAAGCATGCACCCAGTCCGGCTTCGACGTTTTTGGTGAGCCGCCTTATCGAGAAGGACTCGAAGTACTGCTGGAAACTTACGATCACAATGTGCGCGACCCAGCGGGTCGCCAGCGCTGCCGGGACAAGGTCGTGATGCAACTGGCCACCCGACTCAAGTGCGAGAATGCCTTCAGGACGATCCCCGGGATCGCCGAACAGGACATCAAGGCACCCATCTTTGTCACTGGCCTGCCGCGCTCCGGCACCTCGGCCTTGCTCAACCTGCTGGTGGCCGCACCGGCGAATCGCGGCATCCTGCAGTGGGAAGTACAGTTCCCCGACATCTGGCCAGGCAGCCAGCCAGGACAGGAAGATCCGCGCTATCCCTACCTGGTAAAAGCACTTGAAAAAAACCGCGATTCTGAATTCGCCAAAATTCACTTTATAGACGCTGATACACCAGAGGAGTGTGTCCTGCTACATGCGTTCGGATTCCATGGTGTTCAGCTGGGTTTCGAAATTATGCTGGAGCCCTATCGCAGCTGGCTGCTACAACAGGATCTCACTCCCGTGTACGCCTACCAAAAACGCCAGATGCAGGCGCTGAACTGGCGCAACCCGGGCCAGCAATGGATGCTGAAAGCGCCAGCGCATATGTGGGGCATCGAGGCAATACTGAAGGTGTTTCCTGATGCGCGATTTGTCTGGTGCCACCGCGATCCGTTGCTGGTGGTGCCCAGTATCAACAGTATGAACAAGCTGGTAATGGGCATGTACGCCGGTGACTACAGCCACCTTGATGCCGGTGACATTGGACGCGCTGTGATGGAGTGGTATGCGCTCTCACTTGAGCACGGTCTGGCCGCACGCGCCAAGCTGCCACCAGAACTGTTCGTGGACTGTTCCCAGCGCGAGTTTGTTGACCAACCCATGGCTGTGGTCGAAAAAATATACCGGGCGTTCGGACTGCCGTTAAGCGAGGCATCACGCGCTGCCCTGCAGGCTCATGTGGATGCGAATCCAAAGGGAAAACATGGCAAACACGAGTATAACCTCGCGGAGTACGGCCTCACGCGCGAAATGATAGAGCAGCGATTCGCGTTCTACACCAGCGACAAACGCTGGCCTATATCCGATTGACGTCGGCTCTGGTGTGATCCCGGCGAACGCTGAAGATACCGGGGAGTTGATATCACAGCCAGCGTACCTTCTTGAACAAAATGACCATGGCGATGGCGATAGTCACAATCGCGCCGATGACATAATAGTAGCCGTATTCATGGTGCAGCTCTGGCATGTTGTCAAAATTCATACCATAGATGCCGGCGATAAACGTGATGGGAACAAATATCGCTGTAATAATGGTCAACACTTTCATCGTGTTATTGAGGTGGTGGGATGTCAGCGAGATATACCCGTCTACCAGATCGCCACACAGTTCATAGTACAGGGTGCACAAGCTGAGCAGGCGTTCACAGCGGTCGTACAGATCGCGCCTGATATGGTAGGAAGCGTCATTTCCAATACCAAGAAATACACTGCCATCGTTCAGTATAGTGTCGGCAATTCGCTGGTGATAGTTGAATATACGCCGTAGTTTGCGCAGGCGGCTACGGTAGGTCACCAGCTCTTTAAGAACATCTTCGGAGTTGTTATCCAGTAGTTGATCCTCGAGGACAGTAATCCTCTCCTCTGCGGCCATAAGCTTTTCCAGGTAGCGACCCGAGGCAAAATGGAGAAGGCGAAGTGCAAGAACATTGGGCGAGCGCAACAGGTTTTCTTCAAAAGCGCTGCCAAATAACTGATCGATGCTGACAGAGATACCTTGGTGGACAGTTATCAGAAAATCCCTGCCAACCCATATTCCTAACTGCTGGGGCACCAGATTTAATCCGTCATCGAGGTGTGCGATACCTCTGAACAGGATAAAACAATTTTCCTCAAAGTTTTCCACCTTTGGCGGGTGACGCGTTCTGGAACAATCTGTGATGACAAGGTCGTTGCAGCCAAAGCTTTGCAGTAAAGCGCGAGCATCGGGAGTAACCTCACTGTGGATATCGAGCCACAGAAATCCACCGGCTGTCTCACGCCATTGTTGTACAAGCTGACCGTTGCCAACGCTGTGTTGGCCATTCGCCGATAGTAATTGCGCCCTGATCATGTGTTATATTCCCCGAAGTTGTATACCCGTTTGAGCTGCAATGCACGTCGCCTGCCTAGCCTAGTTACATGGCAGGTGACACGCAAGTTTTTCGTCCTGGTCCAACTTGAATCATCGTTGGTGCACATATAACAAATGGACAGGTGGTATGAGGTTTAGCATATGTCTGTAATACTGGAGTTGACTCGCATTGTGCAGGCCGCTGCGGAAGCGGACACTGCGTCGGCCCAGGTATCGGTCATTGTCGATTCTATACAGCACTACATGGGCCTGGATGTGTGCAGCCTTTACCTTGCTGACGAACATGGCGATATGGCGCTACTGGCCAGTCGGGGTCTTGATCCTGACGCCGTTGGCAAGGTGAGAATTCCCGCCGGCAAGGGCCTGGTAGGACTGGTCGCACAATCTCGACATCCCATCAACATTGCCAATCCTGCCCAGCATCCGGCCTTTTACGGTATTGCGCAAACGCACGAGGAAAATTTCAACAGCTTTTTTGGTGTCCCGATCGTCAGATCTGGCGTGGTGATTGGTGTGCTGGTGGTACAGAGTAGGGAAGCTCGTGTCCTGTCCGAAGACGAGGCGGCTGTGCTGGTCACTCTCGGCAGTCAACTGGCGCTTGTCGTAGCGACCGAGTCGATTTGGCAGGATATCAATAAGAGTAACACCCGCATCCTGTCAGGAATCAAAGGCGCAACAGGAGTCGGTATCGGGCAGGTCAAGCTGTGTGATGATGTTGGCCTGTCTTCTGTAACTGATGGACCCTGCGAGAATATTGTCGAAGCGCTGGCTGACTGGCATGGACTGGTAAAAACCGTACTCCATGATGTCAAACGTGAACAGGCGGGGCTCGGCGACCTGCTGTCGCATGATGTTGCCGCGGTCTTTGATGCGTATTGTCTACTGTTGTCCGATCCGGCTCTGGTTAACGGCGTAGCGCAGCTGATCGAGGATGGTCATCATCTGCCTGGCGCCCTCAAACGGGTAATCAATCACCACGCCGACGTTTTCCTTGCCATGGATGACCCTTACCTAAGAGCAAGGCATGAAGATATCAGGCATCTGGGAAACAAACTCTACGGCACCTGGCGAGGTCTTAGAACTGCCAGCGACGACAAGAAACCCAGGGCACAAACGGTGTTGGTGGGAGAGCAGGTGAGTGTTTCTGACATAGCCCAGGTTCCCACCGAATTCCTGGTGGGCATCGTCTGCTTTCAGGGATCAAACCTCTCTCATACTGCGGTACTCGCTAACGCCTTGGGTATACCCGCAGTGATGGGCGTGGGGGAAATAAAAGGGCTCTTGAACGATGACCTGCTGGTCGTTGACGGAAACTCTGCCCAGGTTATCGTGCGGCCCAACAACTCTGTGCTGGAAGAATACAAACGGTGTTTGAAAGCCGAACAACAGCTTAAAAGTGATTTGCAAGCATTACGCGATCTTCCAGCGATAACCACGGACGGAACCAGAATCCAGTTGTATGCCAATAGTGGCTTGTTGGCAGATATATCCCCTGGACTGCAAGCCGGCGCTGAAGGGCTGGGCCTCTATCGTACCGAGATCCCCTTCATGGTGAGTGATACCTTCCCCTCAGAAGAAGAGCAGGTCAGTGTTTATCGCCAGATACTGCAAGCGTACCAAAATAAACCAGTATACATGCGCGTCCTTGATATTGGTGGCGACAAGCCCTTGCCATACTTTCCAATCGAGGAAGACAATCCCGCTCTGGGCTGGCGCGGGATCCGCTTTTGCCTGGACAACAGTTCACTGTTCATGAGCCAGATCCGCGCAATGCTGCGCGCGGCAGAAGGCAGTGAGAATTTGCGTATCATGTTGCCCATGGTAGGCAGTACGTCTGAACTTATTGAATTTAATAAGTTGCTGATTGACGCATTGCAGCAACTTGTGGAGGAGGGGGTACGGGTTAAGAAGCCGCCGGTCGGCATCATGGTGGAGGTGCCGGCGGCTATATCACAGCTTGCGTCATGGCGCGAACAGCTGGACTTTATTTCAATTGGTTCCAATGATTTAAGTCAGTATCTGCTAGCCCTTGATCGTAATAATCCCAGGGTCGCCTCGTCCTATGATCATGTACATCCAGCCGTCCTGCACGAGATAGCGAGGGTGATTGATATCGCGCAAAAGGCGGATCTCCCCGTCAGTCTATGCGGCGAAATGTCCTCCGACCCAATAGCAGTCGTGCTGCTGGTCGGCATGGGCATCCGTACACTCAGTATGAGCGCGGCGCAGTTGCCCAAGATCAAATGGCTACTCAGGCATATCTCTGTCCAAAGTGCGAAGGAAATAGTTGAGGCGACGCTTGCACTCAATGATGCCCGGTTGATTCGAAAGTTAGTCGCAGACAGACTTTATGTACTGGGGGCAGGGGAGATAGTCTGGTGAGGCAGAACCGGGAGACTGTCAGGACCAAGTCCCAGTGATCGATAGAAAACCTCTTGGATGGCGCGAGTGGATCAGCTTTCCAGAACTTAATATACACAAAATCAAGGCCAAGATTGATACCGGAGCTCGCACCAGTGCCCTGCATGCGTTTATGATAGAACCCTTTTCACGCGACTCAAAACTATGGGTTCGTTTTGCCATTCACCCCATTCAGGGTGACTCCAACACAGTGGTAGAGTGTGAGGCTCCTGTCAAAGACCAGCGTATTGTCCGTGACTCGGGGGGACATGATGAACGGCGCTATGTCATCGATGCTCACATCGCAATTGGTGATGACCTGATTCACTGTGAGGTCACGCTAACAGACCGCGATACCATGATGTTCAGGGTACTCCTGGGGCGCACAGCACTGCGCACCCGATATGTCATCTACCCTGGCAAGTCGTATATGCAGGGCAAACCCTCTGGCCAAGAAAATAAGGGCTAGCATTGCGCATCAAATAGTTGCCGTTGTTCTGTCACTATCGCGTGATAGTGTCGACAGCAGTCGCTATAATGCGCCCGCTTGCCGTGTCGCTTCCGATGAGCCCCAGAGGAAATTGAAATGAAGCTCGCCATACTTTCATGTGCACCACACTCGTACAGCACCCGCCGCCTGCAAGAAGCCGCGTTACAACGTAACCAACACGTCGATGTACTCAACACATTGAAGTTCGCAATCGATCTCGATCGCGGATCGCCCGATCTCTACTATCGTCAGAAACACTTGAGCCATTACGACGCTGTCCTGCCGCGTATCGGCGCTTCGATTACCTATTACGGCACAGCCGTGGTACGCCAATTTCAGGAAATGGATGTATTTTGTGCAAATACGGCACACGGCATTATGAATTCTCGCGACAAGTTACGCAGCCTGCAAATTCTCAGCCGTCACCACGTAGGAATTCCACGCACGACCTTTGTGCGCGACAGGAAGGATGTACTGCCTGCAATAGAAAGGGTCGGTGGTGCCCCCGTCATCATCAAGCTGATCGAGGGTACACAGGGCATAGGCGTATTGCTGGCGGAATCGGTGAAGACAGCCGAAGGTATTGTCGAATTGCTGCAGAGCCAGAAACAGAATGTGCTTATCCAGAAGTTCGTGGCGGAGAGTAAGGGCCGCGATATACGCGCCTTCGTCGTCGGTGACCGGGTGGTAGCGGCTATGCGACGGGTAGCCCAGGGCCAGGAGTTTCGTAGCAATGTGCACCGGGGAGGAGTTGGTGAGCCGGTGGAATTGAGCGAGGAATATCGCGAGACTGCCGTGCGTTGCACACAGATACTGGGTTTGCAGGTTGCCGGTGTCGACATGTTAGAGAGTAAGAGCGGCCCACAGGTCATGGAGGTAAATTCCTCACCTGGACTCGAAGCCATTGAAGCCTGCACTGGTCTGGATGTGGCCGGTGCAGTCATCGAATACATAGCCGCGCAGGTCGACTTTCCAGAAATCGACGTCAGGCAGCGGCTCACTGTCAGTAAGGGCTACGGTGTGAGTGAGATCTATGTTCCTGACGGATCCAAGTTCGTGGGACAGCGGATCAATGAGACGGGTCTCTCGGAGAGCGATATCAATGTGCTCACCTTGTATCGGGGCGCCAAGGTCATCCCCAATCCCCGCGCGGAGAGGGTGCTGGAGGCGGGCGACAAATTGCTCTGCTTCGGCAAGCTCGAGTCCATGCGTGGCATGATTCCGGCGAGAACCAGAAGCAGGCGGCGACCCGAGGTGCAGGAGCTCGATTTGTCACTGCACCACGGCTAAGCATCTCGCAGGTCGCTTAGCCGAAGCTCTGGAACTACCCTAGCTTCGCCTGGAGCTATTGCAATAACGGACGCTTGTTGGGGTCCCTGTTTGTCCTCGGAGCGTGTGCGAGATTGCCTGCGCATTACAGATACGATGATGTGAACAAACTGCTAAGGGTGTAGCGTATACCGTGTTTGACATTTTGACGGTCCACGTCGCTAAGTGGGGGAGGCAGTATGAATGAATCTACAGGCCATGGTCATCAACACCATACCATGAAAGCGCCAGACAATTCTCTTGCTGCGATCGCAGTGCCTAGTCAGCAAGAACTGATGATTGAGGGGGCCGGCTGCGCCAGCTGCGTGACGAAGATCGAGACTGCACTCAAGGCAGTACCTGGTGTTACCAGCGCCCAAATGAACTTTGCTCAGCGCACAGTTACTGTGACAGGTAGCGTCGAGCGGCAAGCGCTGATCAAGGCGGTTGAAAGCGCCGGATACAACGCGAAAACCATCGAAGCCGACACACACGCTGAAGCGCTTGAGGAGAGAGAAAAGGCTGAATGGGATTATTACAAGCGTCTACTGCTGGAAATGAGTATTGCATTGTTGCTGGGCGTGCCACTCATGCTCTATGGCATTGCCGGCGGGTCGATGGCGGTTTCTACCGATGCCGAGCGCATCGCCTGGCTGATTGTGGGGCTGCTGACACTGGGGATTATGGTGTTTTCCGGTAAGCACTTCTATGTCGGGGCCTGGCAGTCATTCAGGCACCATACCGCCAACATGAATACCCTGATAGCACTGGGCACGGGTACGGCCTGGTTGTATTCCATGGTCGTAGTTTTAGCACCGGGCATAGTGCCGGAAATGGCGCGCCATGTGTATTTCGAGGCGACTGCGATGATCATAGGCCTGATTAATCTTGGCCTGGCCCTCGAACTTAAGGCCAGGGGGCGGACCTCACAGGCGATCAAGCGACTGATAGGACTGCAGGCGAAGACAGCGCGCGTCATTCGAGACGACAAGGAAGTGGACATCGCCATCGAGCAAGTGTTATTGAACGATAGGGTGCGCGCCAGGCCTGGTGAACAAATTCCGGTAGACGGTATTGTTGTGCACGGCCATACAGCGATAGACGAATCGATGCTGACGGGTGAATCCATGCCGGTGGAGAAGGGGGAGGGCGCTACAGTGGCTGCCGGCACCTTGAACAAGACCGGCTCCATTGTTTTCAGGGCGACCAGGGTGGGCAAAGACACCGCACTGGCGCAGATCATCAATCTGGTAAAGCGTGCGCAGAATTCCAAACCACCCATCGGGCGGCTCGCCGATGTTATCTCCGGCTATTTTGTGCCAGTGGTGATGATAATTGCGATAATCAGCGCCTTGATGTGGTTGAACTTTGGCCCCGATCCCGCCGTGGCGTTGGCTATGGTCTCGGCAACTACCGTACTGATCATTGCCTGTCCCTGTGCGCTGGGCCTGGCCACACCCATGTCGGTCATGGTGGGCGTTGGCAAAGCCGCTGAAGCGGGGGTACTGATTCGCAATGGTGAGGCCCTGCAAATGGCGTCCAAAATCACCACCATGATTCTCGATAAGACCGGTACTATCACGCTGGGCTCGCCACGGGTGACGGACATCTTTATGGCAGGAAGCGGCGGGGAAGAGAGGGCGCTGCAACTCGCCGCAAGCCTGGAATCCGGCTCGGAACATCCGCTGGCACTGGCTCTTGTTGAGTCAGCGCGAGCACGGGGTCTGGCACCGCTTCAGGTAACCAATTTCAATGCCATAGCCGGGCATGGCGTGGAGGGCGAAGCGGACGGGAAAAAACTGCTATTTGGTAATGAAAAACTCATGCGCGACCGAGGTATTGCCTGCGGATCGCTGGTGGAGCGTGCTCAACTCTTAGCCGCAGATGCTAAGACACCAATGTATTTCGCGGTTGATAACGTAATATCCGCCCTAATTGCCGTGGCGGATCCGATTAAAGAGGACTCCGTCGCCGCGATCAAGCGCCTGCAGCGCAATGGCATACGTGTGGTCATGCTCACTGGCGATAACCACGCCACGGCGCGGGCAGTTGCGACCAAAGTGGGCATCACCGATTTCTTCGCCGAAGTATTGCCACAGCAGAAAACTGATAAGGTCGTTGCGCTGCAGGCGCAGGGTGAGATTGTGGGCATGACCGGTGACGGCATTAATGACGCCCCGGCCCTGGCCATGGCTCATGTAGGTTTTGCCATTGGCACGGGCACCGATGTGGCAATAGAAAGTGCCGACATTACCCTGATGCGTGGCTCCCTTCATGGACTCGCCGACGCGATTGCGGTGAGCAAGGCCACCCTGCGTAATATCAAACAGAATTTTTTCGGTGCCTTCATCTACAACATGGCAGGTGTGCCCATTGCCGCGGGTGTGCTATACCCGTTTTTCGGCCTGCTGCTGAGCCCGGTAGTTGCTGGTGCGGCGATGGCTCTTTCGTCCGTGACAGTCGTGATGAATGCCAATCGCCTGCGGCTATTCAAAGCGCTGGAGCACTGAGGGACGCTTGAATATGTTAATGGTCAATGTGGCAGGAGCGACCGTTATCGCGCTCATTGTGTGGTGGTTCTGGCTGTACAAAGCGGGAGAGGTGGGTCGGGACAACACGGGGCTGGTAATAGTCGTTGCAAATGGGACCTTCAAACCATCGCGGATTAAGCTCAATGCCAATCAGGCAACAGAGCTGCATTTCCTGCGTAAGGATGCCTCACCCTGTGCCGAAATGCTTTTGTTCCCGGATCTGGACATCAGCGAGAGCCTGCCTTTGAACAAGCCCAGGACCATTCGATTGCCACCTCTGACCAAGGGGGAGTATCAGTTTCACTGCCAGATGAAGATGTATCGTGGCGTACTGAAGGTGGAGTGAGGAGCACTATGCCCGGGTAACTCCGCTATGAAGTCTTTTGCAAACTAGGATATAACCTCTGTATTTAACATAACAATGTGGGAATAGTGCGCCCCATGGAGTTAGCCCGATAAATGACCGATAAAATCATCGTGGAGGCGTGACAATCGCAACTGTGTATCCTCGGCAAGAATTTTGTCGATTCGCCTTCAGCAGCAGATCAAGTCATCAATAGTTAGGCATCCAACGGCAGATATTGGAATGGTCCGCGTGATATACCAAATCAGGATTTTTCCAGGCCGTAGAATTCGGTAATAGTTTTTGGCAACGTACTGAGCGCGAGCATTGAAGCAAAAAGGCGCAGATTCAGCTTGTCGTGTGCAGATGCAAACCGCGAACCACCAGGTACCAGACGTCAGGATTTCTCCATTTGTCCGTGAATCTAGCGGCGCGGATAGTGCCCTGGAATCAGTTTTGATGGCTCACAGGACCCACGATAAGCCCTATATCCTGCTCTCCGTGAAACTTACCATTTATGCGTATAATATATATTATGTTAAATTATATGATTAGGTGCACAGTTACCCATGGCTGGTAACTTAAAGCTACAGAGAAAATGGCTACCCTGCCCGCGTGGGTCCCTCCTGGTCCCTGTACGGTTTCTATATCCGAGTTTCAAGTGTTGAAGTTCTGTGACGATCAGTCTGAACCAGACCGAGAACAATACCAGGAGATCTACAGGTGGGGATGTGCATTCCTATTCCTTCCAATTGACGAAAGACGCTTAGTATTGGTTGGGAGACTTTGTTCGGAGCTATCCCTTGTTTCCAGCTTTCATCACGGTATAATCGCCGGCGCTTCAAGTGCTAGAACATTAGTGCAAAGAAAGAAGTTTCCGGTGGGCTGGCTGAGTGGTCGAAAGCGGCGGTCTTGAAAACCGTTGAAGGTTTATCCCTTCCTAAGGTTCGAATCCTTAGCCCACCGCCATTTTGTTCACCTAATATAGTTATAAAACAGTACGTTAGGCCTACCGCCTTCTATTTAGACCATAATCCTTCCAATACCAAAACCGTTCTGCTGCTCTCCCCTACTACATCTTCAATAAGCCACTCATGGACACCTACAAAAACCGCTATCTAGAACTCATATCGCGCTGGAAGGAATACTCCCGACTGCACGAGCAGCACTTTTAGGTGGGCGGCGAACAGGTAAAGTGGGCTGACGCAAGCGCGAGCAGATGCCTTTCAGGAGGCCGCTTTCCCCGATAGGGAACATTGGTGATCCTGGAGGGAGAAATCCCACTTTCGCCAGATCACTGACATCTCAATTTTAAACGCTTATCGAGGCAGGTCCTCATATTTTTTCATGGGCCTGTCCGCTCCGACTTCCTAGACCCTGCGAATCGCGAGGACATCTCTTCGCACGGCCATCAGACGATAGTCCTTCTCAAGATGTTCCCTGAGACGCCTTCGCCGTTCCGCAGGCAGGTGATTCTCTTCGAAATATACGATCGCTGGTCGGGTGCGGTCCAGGTCGCAAGCGTAAATCACTTCATCGTCGAAGCCCTCCGCGTCAACCTGCAGCACATCGATCTCGAGGCTTCGCCTAAGGGCTTCCAAGGCATCAGGTAGGCGCGCACAAGGAACCCGAAGTTCAACAACTATCTCTTCTGGATTGTTTTCCGCCGGACCATGCTTCTTGACCCAATCCACCACCAGCTGGCGCTCCGTGGAAGTTACCCCGGTTGGCGCGCGGTAATTCGGCCACTTCTCGGCATAGCCAGGCGACAACCGATCCCATGCCTCCTGCCGTACCGCATGCAACACCAGATCAATGTCCGGCCCGATCGCGGCATTGACAATATGGTGTGACGGATGGAATGCATAGTTTTCGATCAAATGGGGAATAAGATAGGGCTGTGGCTCAAACAAAAGCACATCAGTCTCGTTGGTCAGATGGCGTTTGATCAACGGGAAGATGGGGTCACCAGACCTGCCGTCATTTGCACCCACAATACAGATGCGTAGGGGCGACCGAAAATTCGCCAGAGCGAGGACGGCTGCCCAGTAAGGCCTTGCAGTCTTGTTTTCGCCACCCTGTTTGCCTCGCTTCGGCTCACTATGGCTCGGGTTATTCTGTCCCTGGTTCCCCGGTTGCTTGTTAACGAGACCGAGAAGGCTCCGTAGCCCGCTTGAGAATCCGCGCACATTCGACTCTGGAGTATTAGTCCGCGGGCGCTTCCTCCCGGGCTCACTTCCAATTGGTCGGTGACTTTCGCGTAAGACGACTATGGGCAGACGGAGCGCCGTAGAGGAATCGGCGCCTAGTGACCAATCGGTTGCAAGAAGGTTCTCAACGTGTGCTGCACGCTCCTTACCCAGAGCCTCTTCCAGAGAAAACGGCGCGCGCGGGTCGCCTGGTGGGCGCTTGTGCAGTTCCCGGACATGCAATACTCGCGGCGCACCATGCCCTTCTGGCCAGATGTCGAGCCTATCGAGCCATATTGCGTTGTACTCCGTGCCAAGTGGAAGGAATTTCAGGTCACTGTGGCAAATCATCCGGCGGAAGGCGGGTTGATCAATCTTTGACCCGCTGCTTCGAACATCATCCTCCCACGCTTGGGCGAAGGCATGCAGTTGTGGCGATGCTAGGACCGCCAAAAACCCGCTGTTTATGGGCGGTACACATCGAGGTATCGTGGGGTCGGGGGGAATAAATCGCTTTTGCCGAGTCACGCCCTCCACACCGGCGATGTCACAATGATCCAGAACCTGGAAGACCTCCGAAATATCCGCGACGACCAGCATGTCCGCATCCATAACGACGGTCCGTTCGAACCGACTTTCACGTATCGCCTGCATCTTTGGACGGAACCAACTGTGATCAAGCCGGTGAATCTGATCGAATACGTCATCCTCGACAATCTGATCCGTAAACAGGTCGACATTGCACCTCGGCGTCACCGCGCGCAGTGTCCGGGCCGCCCGCCGGGCCAGAGTCGTATATTCCTCGCCCGTCGTCGCGAAAACGAAGCCCTCGCTGTCTGGCACAACCCAAGGTGGAAGATCACCAATTCCCATACTGTCTGCCTGAAAATTTTATGGAGGAGATAGAAAAACGTGTAATGATCCTGTCCACCAATGATGGCCACCCTGTTAAGCGAGTAAACTACGCGACAGAGATGCATCATGACAAAACAAACAGAAAAGAAAAAGGCTACCCGTAGGCAACATGCTCCGGAGTTCCGGGTCGAAGCACTGGCCCTGGCTGAAAACGTCGGCGTATCCCAGGCTGCTAATGAGCTGGGGCTGCACGAATCACAGCTGTATGGATGGCGAACAAAGGACTCATGTACAACAGGAGACTTGATGGTTATACAGGAGAGAAACAGCTAAAATCCCTTTAAAACCAGTGTTTACAAGGGATTAGTAGGGCAAGTGCTTGATTTAAATATGGTGCGAATGGCGGGACTTGAACCCGCATGGCCGTGAAGCCGTCAGATTTTAAGTCTTATTTTTGCCCTTTTCATAACTATTTGATCTGTATCGCCTTTCCCCTGTTTTCACGCC
>Ga0209254_10002446_pt1 | contig 16886 bp, 13 predicted proteins | sample FrelakmetDIP11DI_FD_187148 | JGI IMG/M metagenome (GOLD analysis project Ga0209254, IMG submission 187148) | Freshwater lake sediment microbial communities from the University of Notre Dame, USA, for methane emissions studies - DIP11 DI (SPAdes)... | ecosystem: Environmental > Aquatic >... | reverse complement strand
CGCGCTGATTACGACGCTTCGAGCGTATCCGGCGGGGAAGTCACCGATTTCCGAGATTTTGTTCGACGAGTCCCAGGTGACGGAGTCACCGGCAATTGTCTCGAGATCGTGGTGCCAGCGGCCGGACCGTATGCCATTGTCGACAACATGAGCCGGTCGAATCCGTGCGTGGTGACGACCAGGACCGCGCATGGCTTCCAGACAGGCGATCGAGTCGTTCTTCGCTCTCTGCCGCCGCCCTTCAATGTCCTGTCCCCGAGCTATGGAGCATGGGGCTACGTCGCAACTGTTCTCTCCGCGTCCACGTTCTCAATTGCGAGTGGCAACCCCAATACATTCGGTCAGCCGATCAATACGAGCGGTTTTAGTGCGGCCTACAATACGGCCGACCCCGGCCGCACCGTAAAAAAGCGAATATCGATGGGCGGTTGGCATCGGCCGTTCGGCCCGCTGCGGGCTGGAGGCAACGGCCTGTCGGTCGACGATTCGGCAGCCGGCGGGAGTCTGCCGCGCAGGGAGTGGGATCCGTCTAACAAGTACAACTTCTCGCCCGGGTCGGGATACGAGACGGCCTATTACGGCCACGCGGGATACCATTCGAGTTTCAAGACGCCGAGTGACTGGCACGGGTCGGAGTTCTGGCTTCAATTCCGTGTGAAGATGCCCGGGAGGCGATTCTGGGACCAGGATCAGCCGCCGGGAAAGATGGCGATGATCGACCAGACGACCCGCGGCGGCTTCATCGGAGAGCTGATTCCTTCGAGCCAGAGTCACTTTCGACCCGCCGAGTCCGAGAAAGGGGTCTGGTACACGGATAGAAGCTATTGGCCCAGCAAGGTCACGCATCCGGTGACGTATGGATGGTACACGGGTGGTTCGAATTCACGGTCACTCGTCGACCACCCGAGGTTCAGTGCCGGTATGAGAACAAGGCTGCAGCCGGGGCAAGAGCCTTATCTCAGCAGTTGCCTGTCAACGCCGAATGGCGAGTCGTTGTCCGACGGCGCATGCGTCTGGTTTCCACATGACGAGTGGTTGACGTTTCTGGTGCACTGGAAAGGCGGTCGCGACAACCGGCAGCAGGTGCAGTCGTTCAACTACTGGGACACGGACATCGAGGTGTTCGTGCAATTGCAGGGGCAAGACGACTACCTCAAGGTCTACGACTGTCGTGACGATGGCAGCAACACGAAGGGTTTCCCATGGAGCTTTACGAGTGACGGCAATGCGGCTGTCGTTCCGGGCCTCAATTGCCTCCGCTTCAACGGTTATATGAACGAGGTGCCCGCTTCGAGCGGCTGGACGCAACGAGTCTGTCAGGTGATCTTCTCCAAGTCATTCATTCCTTGTCCCAAGTCGTGAGCGTGCGTCCGTGTCATTGGCAGTCCGCGATGGCGGCGCCCCGGACCGGCTCGTGTTTCGCAGGGGTTGTTCATGAAACGTAGAGACTTCCTCGTTGCATCCACCACACTGGCGGCATTGGCGTCACCTGTGCTCGGTCGGGCTGGCGCCAAGCCTTGCCCGCCATCGAAGATCGTAGCTGCCGGAAGGTCGGCGCAGATGTCATGCCCCGGTGGCCCGGTGCCTGGTTGGTTCGACGCAATGCCGGAGAAGACCTGGACGGCATTGGGTGCCAACACGATCAACAGCGTCAGGCCGAATCCGTTGCCTCGCGGATCCCATTCGGCCATTTGCACCGCCTGGACCGGCGGCTGTGTCGATCAGGAGCGTGGCGAGCTGATCCTCGCCGCGAACGGCGGCCACGCGGATTATTTCGGCAACGAAGTCTACGCGTTCGGTCTGCGCAGCGAGACCCCCCGCTGGGTGCGGCTCACTGACCCTACGCCGAGCGAACTCATTCGTGACAATGACGTGCTGCGTAAGGAGCCGGCCGCGAACAGCGACGGCCGGATGCGGGCAGTGCATGGGTGGCACCGATGCTGCTTTGGCGCCGGCCGAGTCTGGTATGCCTACCAGGACAGCTACACCGATGGTGGCGGCAACTCCGCCCCGGCCGTCTGGTCCTTTGATCGAGGGTATCCAGGCCTGCCAGCGGACGCCGACGGCGTGGCCCTCAAGCACGACGGCGGTGCGGGGCCGTGGGAGTCGCACGGGCTGATTCCGGGAGTGGCAAACTTTGCGGGCATGGGGCCCGCCGCATTCGACCGAGTGGCCGGCAGGGTCTGGTCCTTTAACGGGGCCTACTCGATGAATCAGTTCCATTCGGTCGACGTTTCGAACGGGGCGGTGCAGTCCTGGAACTTTCCTGCGGCTCCGAACCGTTCGGTGGCCGAAATGTGGGCGGCTGTGGCGCATGACATGCGGATCGCCGTCGTGCCAAATTCGCTGGGCTCAAGCGTCCTCGTGCTTGACCTTTCCAATCCAGGCAAGGGGCTCACCGAGTTCGTGCCGAGCAACCCCCAGAACTGGGATCCGAAGGGGCTTTACGACGTAGCGGTCGGCACGCACGCGCCGCAGTATGGCGCCGTTTATCACCAGGGCAGCCGGTCCATTCTGATTCACTGTCCCGCGATGCTGGGCCGCGACCTGCGCAGACTGGAGATCCCATCTCGATCGGACGGCAGCTTCGATCCCAAAGGAGCCTTTCGATACTCGACGGTTTCAGGTGCCGGTGCCATTGCCACGACAGCGCCCAACTATCGCGGCACATATGGGAAGTTCAATATCGTCGAAGACATGGGCGACGGTCGATCGGCACTCGTGCTGGCAACGGATACGAGCGCCCCTGTCCTGGTCTACAAGCTGCCGATGGGTGGGGTGTAATATGCGTGTCATCGCTGCCCTTGTTTCCGTCACCGGACTTCTTGGTCTCATCCCGGCCGCAGATGTGGCTGCGGCGAGCCCGACGCCGGCCGCGTATTGCACGCCCATTGACCGGACCATATTCCCGGCGTCCGACTATCGGCTTCGTAACACGACCCAGGAGCTGCGGTACATTGCCGCGGACAACTACAAGGTGCATACGGCGCCGGCGCTCGAGAGGCTGCGCAAAGGCGAGTTGCGGTACGTGCTCCAGGACCTGAACTTCGTGCTGAGAAACTGGCCAAACGATCTGGTCGCGCTGGAGGCGCTCGTACGCTACGACCTGGCCGGCGGCGAACGGTGGGGATTCATGCCAACCGAATGCTATTTCCTGGAGGCCAGGCGCCTGTACCCTGAGGATCCGAACGTGCCGGCGCTCGAGGGTGTCTTTTTCGCGCGCAAGGGGGACTCTCGCCGGGCGATGAAGTCGTATCAGGATGCGCTGGTTCTCAATCCGTCCATGCCCGAGGTGCACTACAACCTCGGGTTGCTCTACTTCGAGAAGAAGGATTTCGCTAACTCGCTGAAGCATGCGCGTCTGGCGTACGAAGGAGGCTACCAGCTTCCCGGCCTGCGCAAGAAACTCGAGCGGGCGGGATACTGGCAGTGAGACCGAGGTTCGCCGCGGGTACGGGCCGCGGTTCGATGCCATCGGCCGCGCGCGCCGTCGAGATGCCGGACGAAGTCACGATTGCGGAATTCGCGTGAGTCTGACGGCCGCCGCATTCGTCTTGTTCTTCCTCAGTGGGTGCGCTGCCGCACTGGCGCGACATCCGATCTATGGCCTGATGACGTACGTCGCGGCCTTCTACATTCATCCGCCTTCTCGCTGGTGGGGGCAAGGGCTGCTGCTGGAGGTTCGCTGGTCGCTTCTGGCCGCGCTCGTCACGCTCGTCGCCATTGCGATGCATGGCCGGAGAGGCGAGGGAGAGAGGGCATTTCTTCGGTATCCGATCATATGGGGATTCGCCGCGCTGATCTGCTGGATGCTTCTGCAATTGTTCTGGGTGATCGAACCGGAACTGCAGCGGGAACTGATCGATTACTACGCGAAGTTCCTCGTGGTCATATACATAATCTACCGGGCGGTCGACAGCGAAAAGCATTTGAAGCTGTTCCTGTGGAGCCACGTCGCGGGGTGTTTTTATTTTGGATGGCTCGCCTTCACTTCCGGCGTCGGCGGCAGGTACGAGGGATTCGGAGGCCCTGGACTCGGCGAGGCGAATACCGCAGCGATTCAGGTGTTGACGGGCGTGCTGGTTGCCGCGTCTTTGCTGTTCTCCGGCAACATGAAGCAGCGAGTAGTTCTGGTCGGCGCCATGCCGATACTGGTCAACGCAATTGTCTCGACGGTCAGTCGCAGCGGGTTCCTCGCATTCGCGGTCGCCGGAGTTCTGTATAACGTCTTTGCACCGAAGAACATCTCCCGGGCCGTCAAGATCCTGTCCGTGGTCGGCATCGGCTTGTTTCTCGCACTGACGAATCCGGACTACTGGAAGCGAATCGAAACGATCAAGCTCCAGGGGCAGGACATCGAGGGAGTCGACACAGGCGGCGGGCGTCTGGAGATCATTCAAGCGCAATGGAAGATCTCGAAGTCGCATCCAATGGGCTGCGGGCACATGTGTACGACGACTCTAAGCAACCGGTATCTCGAAGACAGGTTTCTCTTCGGCGGTGGACGGGCGTCACACAATACGTTCATGACCATGCTGGTGGACCACGGAGTGCCGGGCGCGATTTTCTACACCTCGTGGGTGATGTGGACAGTGGCCTGGACCCTGCGGTTACGCCGTCGAGTCGCAGGCCAAGGGCGCTTCCTGGCCGCGCTTCTTCCGGCCGTTGCCGCTGCGCTCGGCGCAATCATCATTGGCGATCTCTTCGTTCAGTATCCGAAACTCGAGGTGCGGTTCTGGCTGATCGGAATCATGCTGGTGATGATCAGGATGACGGATGCGACCACCTCGGAGGCGAGTGGACAACGGTTGGGCGGGCCCGATGGTGCGTCGACAGCACGTTCAGAAGGCCTGGCTGATCATGAGTCCGGGCGCTGACGCGTTCCCTGGCGAGCGTGCGTCTGCCGTAAACGCGCCGCTCGTGTCGGTGGTGGTTCCCGTATTCAACGCGGCACCGTATCTCGAGGCGTGCCTGGAAAGCATCTTCGGGCAGGAATATCTGCCGATCGAGGTCATCGCCGTCGACAACGGCTCAACCGACGGCAGCCTGGAAATCCTTCACTCGTATGAACCGCGGGTCCGGGTCCTCCGGGAGTCGCGCAAGGGAGCGGCCGCTGCCAGGAATGCCGGCATTCGTTCGACGAAGGGCTCCCTTCTGGCCTTTCAGGACGCGGACGATGTGTGGCTGCCCGGCAAGTTGCGAGCTCAGGTCGATTATCTCGAGTCCCATCCGGACGTCGCAATCGTTTTCGGCCAGTTCGCGCCCTGGCGCTCGGACGGCAGTGGCCGTTACGAGCCTGTAGAGGAGGTCCTGAAGCATTCCGAGCGATGGGTGCCCCGGCAGCCTCTGTCGGGTTGGATCTACGCTGACGAACTGCTTGCTTGCCCGATAGCGATGATTACGCCAATGATCCGTCGAGAGGTCGTGGACGTCGTCGGGGATTTCGACGAAACGCTGGAAGCGGGCGAGGACTACGATTTCTGGCTCAGGGCAACGTATCGCTTCAAGGCGCACAAGCTGGATGCGCCGGTCGCCCTGTACCGGATGCATGGTGCCGGCACCACCGCGGGATGCCCTGCGAGAAACATGCGAGCGGAGGTTCTGCAGAGGGCCATTGACCGTACGGGGCTCACGGGGCCGGACGGTCGGACAGTGCGCGACGACCAGATCAGAAGGCATTTTGCGGAGATCTGGTTCGATTTTGCTATGGTTCATCTGCAGAGGGGGCGGGTTGCCGTTGGCCTGTCGGCGTTGAAGCGCTACGTGCGCGTCGAGCCGGATCGCAAGAAGGGCCTTTTGACGGCGGTGCGAGCCGTTCCCTGGGCGCTGCGAAATCGAACTGCGCTGGCACGGGGACGCTCGATTTGAGCGACACCGGATCTTCGCGACACACGCTCGTGCGGGCGAGTGCCGGGAGCATGAACGAATAGGTGATTGAGTCATGTTTGCGAGATTGGCGGCCGCCGGCCGGCGAGTGCACCATGCAGCCCGGTCGTCCGGAAGAACGACACTAGACGTCGTTCGCGAAATCGTGTCCTTGCGGCTCGGCCCCGGGCGCCTCACGTTCGGTGAGTACTTCGACTACGGGCTGGAGCGGTCGACGCATTCCTGGCAGGCGAAGCGGGAATTCGTCGGTTATCTCGGGCAGAGGGTCATAGAGGACATCGTTACCGACGATTACTCAAAGATCGTGAGCCTCGACAAGCTGTCGTTTGACGCGGTCATGCGGGGCAGGGGATTGCCGGTACCAGCGCTGTTGGGTGTATACGATCCCTCAGGGACCCGACGGATTCCCGGGGCTGCGCTCGTTTCGGACGCAGCCTCGTTGCGAGCGTTCTTTCGACAGATTGCGGATGCGCCGGCGTATTTCAAGCCCGCACTGGGAGGGTTCGGCCGCGGCAACCACTGCGTCGAGTCCTATGATCAGACCACGGACGAGGTTCAGTTTGCAGGTGGCGACAGGCTGGCGCTGACTGAGTTTGCGGGCAGGCTGGACAAGGCGGCGCTGCTGGGAGTGATGATTCAGGAAGTCCTAAGACCGCACCCTGCGATACAAAGCTGCTGTGGTTCCAGGCTCAGTGGCCTGAGAATCCATACGCTTCTGCGAAAATCCGGACCCCAGGTGTTCCGTTGTATCTGGAAAGTGGCGACTGGTCATAACGTCATCGACAATTTCGACGGCGGACGAACCGGCAATATGGTCGGGGCCGTGGATGTGCAGACAGGACGTGTCTTCCGCGTAGTCTCCGGTTATCAAAGTCGCGGCACTCGGCACCCGGATACGGGGGTTGAGCTGAACGGGTTCTTGCTACCGGACTGGAGCGAAATCGTCGATGTCGTCCGTCAGGCATCGAGCCAGTTTCCGGGTCTCCTGGCGCAAGGCTGGGACGTTGCGATCACGCCAAGAGGTCCCGTGCTGATGGAAGTGAACTGGCTGGGTGGGGTCGACATTCCCCAGATCAGCTATGACCGTGGTTTCCTTGATTCGGAGTTCCGGGAATTCCTGGCCGAGCGGAACCTGGAGTCACTGTTGCGGGGACGTGCGTCCGAAAACGACGTCAACGCGAAGACTGAGCGCAGAGGACGGCGCAAGCTGCATTGGCCGTATTGACCTTTAGTTTCGCTGGTCCTGGACGTCGGTGCAGATCGGGGCGGCACAGGAAGTAATGCGACCCGCGGGACCCGGCGGATGCCCGCACCGGGCGCAGGTCGCGGCCAACCTAGGGTTTCTGTATGACCACGATCTTGCTGGTCCTCAGACCCTGCATGGGCGGCGGTTCGCACCCGAGGGACTCACGCCAGAAGTCCCGGCTTTCCAGCAACGCAACCACCAGCGGGACATGGCCATCCTGCGACAGCAGGAAGCCACCCGGAACCAGAAGGGGATAAAGGTGCTCCAGGCAGGTTCGGGTCGAGGCAACCAAGTCGACGTCAACGAACGCGCCGATGATCGGCTCCTTGAAACCCGGCATGGTGTCGTCAAACCAGCCCTTGTGATAGTGGCAAGGCGCCGGGGCACCATAGGTCTGGATGTTGTGCCTGACCTCCTCCAGCGCGCCGCAGTAAGCCCCGCCGCGAAACTCGTTCTGGAGGTTGGCGCCGAAAAGGCCTTCGGCGTGTGGCTCGGAATTCGGGGGCAGGCCCTCGAATGAGTCGAACACGTGAAGCTGTCGCCCGGTGATCTCTGCCAGAAGGCTCAGCTTGGCACTGCTGCCACCCTTGAAGCAGCCCGCCTCGACAAGGCAGCCCGGCGTGTCCTTTGGAATCGCGAGTGTGAGTTCGAAAAAGCGAAGAATTTCCTGGTCCGAGTGCGGGCAGAGTACGTGCCTCCGGATTCTGTCGAGTTGGTAAGCGAGCTTCACTCGAGCCCATCCGTCGATCCCGGGCAGCCGAGGGGGCGAAGTCAGCACTGACAGGCTCGGGACCTGGTTGTATGCACGCAGGTAGGCCCGGTACGCCGAACGAAACGCCAGATGCGTGTTGCTCGGCAGTAAGCGCTTGATGGCCTGCGCCACTCCGTAGAAGGGGTATCTATCAACGTGAAACTGTTCGCTCATTTGCCTTGACCGTCGGATGAATAGCTGGTCTTGAGTGGCTGCGGTTTCGGGTCGCTCCGTAATGTCCGGCCGAGCGTCGCCCCGTCGAACGCGATCCAGAAGATGCCGAAGTGTTCGTGGTCGGCGTTTGCCTAGAGCTTGCGCAGCACAAGCCTGACGAGGTCGCGCTCCGCGCCTTCCGGGCGGCCTGCCACCATCCAGGCAACAGCGATGACCGTCATGTAAACGAGCGCGCCAAGTACGATCTTGGCGGCCAATAAAGCAGTTGCCTCCATAAGATTACCCGGTGAAGAGGCGAAGGGAAAGAAGGGCCCCTGAAGCGCCGCGTACATAACGGCCGATCCCAGCAGTGGCCTCCAAACGGCCGCCAGCAGTCGGTCGGCGGAGCACCGAAGATTGGACAGAGTGACCGCGTAACTGATCGGAAGCGAAATCACGCCCGCGATCAAGTATGCAATGGCGGCCCCTGTCATGCCCTTCGATGGTACGAGCAAGAACAAGAGCGCGAACATCGTCATCACCTGGATCAGGCTGATGCCGGCCTGAAGCCGTGGCTTGCCCAGCGCCACAAGAATGGCGCCGCAGTTCATCTGCAAGGCGATCGTGACTCCGAACAATGCAAGAATCTTCATCGCCGGCACGGTCTCGGTCCACTGGGGTCCCAGCAATATGGGCACGGCCAGGTCGGCGACGGCGGCCAGTCCTGCACTTGCAGGTATGGAGACCAGGGCAATGAGCGCCAGCACACGGATGAATGCGGACTGGAGCCGGTCCGCCTGTTGTGTGAGTGTCGAGTAGCTGGGCAAGAGCGCGCGGTCCAGCGGCATGACCAGTTCCGTATTGGGAAGGCTGGCGATATCCGCCGCCATCGTGAAGCCGCCGACCGATGTTGGGCCGTGGAAGCGACCCAGGAAGAGCGAGGCCGAGCGCACTCGGAGGAAGAAGAGCAGGTTGTGCAGCAGTAGCCACATTGAAAAGCCAAGTATCTCCCGCGCAGTCGCCAGCGAGAGGCTCATGCGATGAGGGCTCATTGCATGGCTTAGACCCAGTCCGACGAGCCTCGACGTCAGCATTCCTGCAATCAAGGCCCAGTAACTGTGCCAGTAAAAAGCAAGTGGAATCGTAACCATCGCGCCGGCGAGACGCTTCGAGGCCTGAAACGTGAAGTCCCAATGGAACTCGAGGCGACGCCGGAAATCGACGATCCCGATGTTCTCGAAGCCTGACAGGACCGGAGCGATCGCCAACACGTACAGTATCGGCGCCACGTCCGGGGTGCGATAAAAGGCCGCCGCTGGCGATGCCGCGACGGCAATTGCAATGCCAAGCGCCAGTCCGAGAATTACGTACAGTGTCCAGGCCGTGTCGTAGTCCTTCTTTTCGACGGTGGCCTTACGAATGAGCGCGGATTCAAAGCCAAACTGCGTCAATGTCTCGAGCAGCCCCGTGACCGTGATTGCCATCGCCACGAGACCGAAGTCCGCCGGTAGCAGGAGGCGCGCCAGGATCAGAGTGCTTATCAGGCCGACCCCTCGGTCGAGGAGTCGCATCGCGACAGTCCAGCCGGCGCCTTTAGCTGCTCGAGCCGCAAGCGGCGGCTGCTCGCCGCTCACGGCAGTCTGCGGGGCGCTCAAGTCAGAAATTCCCGCGGAGCGGGATGACTCAGGAAGGCGCTCGGGCTTGCCGTGAGCCCGTAGGCTCCGGACTGAAAGATCGCCACGAGATCGCCGACATCCGCGTGAGCCAGTTCCATCCGATCCGCGAGAAGGTCCAGCGGCGTGCAAAGCGGGCCGACGACTGAGGCCACTTCCCGATGCTTCGATCCAATACGGTTGGCGATCAGCACAGGATAATTCTTCCGGATCACCTGGCCAAAATTGCCGGAGGCGGCAAGGTGATGGTGCAGCCCGCCGTCGGTGATCAGGAACACGTGGCCACGGGACACTTTCTTGTCGATGACCCTGCATACATAGACGCCGGATTCGCCGACCAGGTAGCGGCCGAGTTCCACTGCAACGTCCGCCTCGGGCAGGGCGGCCTTCAGCCGGGGAACGAGCGTGCGCAGGTTCTCGCCAATCGGTTCGAGGTCCAGCGGCTTCTCGCCCGGGAAGTACGGAATCCCGAAGCCGCCCCCGAGATTGAGCAGGCGCACGGCTTGCGAGGCGTGACGCGCCAGCTCGATCGCCAGGGCAGCCGTCTTCTGCTGGGAATCCACAAGGATCTCGGGCCTGAGGTTCTGCGAGCCGCTGTAGATGTGGAAACCCCAGAATTCGAGCGGCAGCGTGGCCATTTCGCCGAGAATCTGCGGTACGCGCTCGGCATCCACGCCGAACTGTTTTGGCCCGCCCGCCATCTTCATTCCAGACGACTTGAGTTCAAAGTCAGGGTTGACACGAATCGCGACTCTCGGCCGCCGTCCGACGCGCTGCGCGATCCCGGCGATCCGCTGCATTTCGAGTGCTGACTCCATGTTGATCACGATCCCGGCGGCAACTGCCCGCTCGAGCTCGGCCGGCGTCTTGCCGGGCCCCGCGAAGCTCACGAGGTCCGGCTGCATGCCCGCAGCCAGCGCGATGTCCATCTCGCCGGCGGAAGCCACGTCGATACCGTCCACGAGGCCACAGAAATGCTGGACCACGGAGGGCATCGGGTTGGCCTTCATTGCATAGTGAATCTCCACTTCCGCCGGAAGTACCGAGCGCAGCTCCCGTACCTTGCGAGTCATCACGGCGCGATCGTACGCGTAGAACGGGGTGCCGCCGAGGTCGGCGGCAATGGCGGAGACGCTGCGACCGCCGATGAGCAACTCACCGTCGCGCGATTCGAAATAGGGGCTTGCCGCGTGCTGAGAGAATGCGTCGAGCATGGCTATCCGGTCACGAAGACCGTCTTGAACTGGGCGGCGAGCGCCGGCCGGTCGAACTTTCCGTTCGGATTTCGTGGAAGCTCGGACAGCCATGCGACGTGATGCGGGACCATGAAGTTAGGAAGTCGCGCCTTCATGAAGACGAGCAAACGTTCGCTCTGATCTGTGCCGGCCGATTCGGGGGGAGTGGGGCGGAGTGAGGCTATCGATTCTCCAGCGGGTTCCGAAACCACAAGCACTATTCCCTGACCCAGTTCGGCGTGCGGCGCCGCGACCGTGACCGCGTCCCCCACCAGCCCGGACGCGTACGCCACTTCCTCGATCTCGGTCGGGCTCACCCGGTAGCCGGAGGTCTTGATCATTTCATCCTTGCGACCGATGAAGTATAGGAACCCATCGGTGTCTTTCTTGACCGTGTCGCCAGACCAGACAGCCATTTCGGTGATGGTCAGCTCGCGCGGCTGGCCCGGCGCAGGTCTGAACCGTTCTGCCGTCTTCGCTGGATCGTTCCAGTACCCCAGCGCCACCAGCGAGCCGCGCTGGACGAGTTCGCCCGGCTCCTCGGGGTCGCACAGGGTGCCGTCGGGTCGCACGACCATGACCTCCGTGTTGGGGATGGCCTTGCCCATCGATTCCGGCCGTCGGTCGACCTCCTCTGGTGGCAGGTAGGTCGCCCGAAAGGCCTCGGTGAGTCCATACATCAGGTAGGGCTTGGTCTTGGGCCAGGCGGCCCGAAGCTTGGCCAGCGTCGCCGTGGGCATGGCACCGCCGGAGTTCGTGAAGTAGCGCAGGTGCTCGGTCACTGTGGCGGGCCATTCGAGCTCGGCCAGTTGGATCCAGACGGGCGGCACGGCTGCAAGGCCGGTGATCTTTTCGCCAATGACGAGGTTCAGTACGTCGCGCGGAAAGAGGTAATCCATGAGGACCACGCTCGCGCCCACGTGAAACGCGGTCGAGAGCTGGCTGAAGCCGTAGTCGAAGCTGAGCGGCAGGACGGCGAGCAGGCGGTCGTCCGGACTGTTGCCGAGATACTGTGCGACGCTCTTCGCGCCGGTGACCATGTTCCTGTGTGACAGGACCACGCCTTTCGGCTTCCCGGTGCTCCCGGATGTATAGAGGATCGCCGCAATATCCGTGTCGATGACGCGGTGCATTGTGCCGCTGCCACCGGAGAGGAAGTCATCCCACCCGATCATGGTCTTGCCAGGCAGCGGCGCCGGCAGGTTTCCGTCCACCACTACCAGCAGACGCAGGTCGGGGCTCTGGATCAATTCGTCGCTGAGTTCCGAGAGGCGCTGCGCCGTGGTCACCAGCACCCGCACGGTGCAGTCACGCAGAATGTGGCCCACCTGCGGCGGCTTCAGCAGCGGGTTTACGGGCACGAATACGCCGCCGGCCGCCGTGGTGCCGAAAATCGTGGTTACCGTTTCGGGGCGCTTGGGCAGGTACACTGCCACTCTCTCCTGACGCCCAAGCCCCGCGCTGATCAGGGCGCGCGCGAACGAGTCAGCCCGCCGGCTCAGCTCCGCATAGCAGACTGCCGCCTTCTTGAACTTGATGGCCGGTGCGTCGGGTGAACGGTTGGCGCTGGTGCTCAGCAGTTCGTGGATAAGGGCGCTCATTTGCAACAGAATGCCGTCGAGGGACTCGCCAAGGGGGAAGAATACTGCATGCCGCCGGCCAGACTCGTGACGCGCTCCCGAAACGGCCAGTGTCGGGAATCCTTACATGATTCCTGCCGGCCACATGTGAAGTCGTCCGTAAGCTGCTGATTTAAATAGCGAACTCAAACCGGCTCGGGAATTGCAGGACCAGGGTAGTAGTGAGATTCTTGTGTCGCGACATGATGACCAGGACCGTGGGGCCCGCAGGGGTCGATTTCATGATCAATCCAGATGACAAAGTGAGTTCCGAGACTGCCGGGGTAACAGGCATGGATGCCTGCGGGGAGACCGGCAAGGGCATCAGCCGACGCGCAGTGCTGCGCGGCGGCGCCTCGGCCGCGGTCCCGATCATACTCACGCTCAATAGCGGCACGGCGCTGGCAATGTCCAGCCACTACGTTTCGGCGTCCAGAACTGGCGAACCAGTCGAGGATCGTTTTGTCTGCATGGATACGCAGGGTCAGCTCGGTCCCAACTATTACTACGGCAATGGTACCGACGCCTGGGCCATCCAGAAGGACCAGCTCTATGTGCAGGCGTCGGCGCTGAACGGCGTCGATCGCTCGAATCCGCAGAGGATCAGGAAAGCAATCGAGGACGCACCTAAAGTCAAGGGTGGGCAGTTGTGCCTCGATGGGCGCGCATACATCCCGGTCGATGCCAGTGGCGGACCGATGCACGACGGGGCAGGCAACCCGATCACTCGGACGGTCTCGGTTCCAAGGGGTGCGCTGCTGTCGGCCGGCGCATATCACTCGCTCGATGCGAGCGGCAAGCTAGATACCTACCTGCTTTGACCGATACAGGGCGGTCCCAGGCAGTTTGGGTCGCCGCCGATCCTGAGCAGCTGGTCTGGGCGCGCTGGGATGACGGTGCGACTCTGCTGCATCGCCCATCCGGCAAGACCCACTTCCTGAACCCTGCTTCAGTGTTCCTGCTGGAGCTGTTCGGCCGCGGTCCTCTGGATGCCCGCGATGCGGCAGCCGCGCTTGCACGGCAAGAGCGGGTCGAGCCAAGTCCGGCATACGTGGCTCAGATCGAGGTGATACTGCGACGGTTCGAGCAGCTTGGACTCGTACGGTGTCTTCACGCGCGCTAGCCGATCCAGATCGACGTCTCGTCGGTGACCTGTCCGAGCGGGATTTTCGGTCGCGCATCGAGGGCCCGGGGCTGGGCGTGCGGCTTGGTCCCTTTGACGTCCACTTGACTGTGCGCGTGCCGACGATCCTCGAGCCGTTGAGAACGCTCTATGCATGGTATTCAACGCTGGAAGGCGATCGCGTGTACGGGTGCCACGCGACGTTGAATGAGGCGCGAAACCTGCGCCGCCGCCCGATCCGGCGCGTTCGGTTCACGGTTGATGGCGTCACCCCGCATGAGGACCTGCCGCGCGCCCAGGCGCTGTCGGTGCTGGAGTGGGGGATCAACCTGGTGATCGCGCTGCGTTTCCACTGTTACCTCCTGTTGCACACGGCGGTGCTGGAGCGAAACGGCCGGGCACTCCTGCTGCCAGCGGCGCCGGGACAAGGCAAGAGCACCCTTTGTGCCGCACTGGCGCATCGGAGCTGGCGTCTGCTCTCGGACGAGTTCGGCATCGTCAGGCCGGGCACCCGGATGGTGCTGCCGATCCCGAGGCCAATGCCGCTCAAGAACGAATCGATTGCCGTCATACGATCGTTCGCGCCTGAGGCCGTCCTTGGCCCGGAGATCTCGAACACTCGCAAGGGCACTGTCGCGCACGTAAGGCCGCCCCGCGAGAGCGTCGAACGTGCTGGCGAGCCAGCCCCAGCCCGGTGGCTGGTCTTTCCTCGCTGGCAGGCCGGCGCGCGGCAAGAACTCGATGAGGTACTGCCGTCCGAGGCCTTCATGCGCCTCGCCACCAATGCCTTCAATTACGAAATGCACGGTGAGCGGGGCTTCGCTACGGTGCGCGACCTCGTGGCCGGGTCGCGCTGCTTCCGGCTCGTCTATTCTGACCTCGACGCGGCCATCGCGGCCCTGGATCGGCTGTCGGACGAAGATCTTGGCTGAGCAGGGCGCAGCGTCCGCCGTGCGCCAGGGACTTGCGTCCGTGCTGCGTGATCCGGACCTGCTGTCGAAGCTTGCGCCGGTGGAACTGGATCGCATGCTGCGCCTGCTCCGTCGTGCGCGGTTGCTGGGTCGCGTGGCTGTGCAGCTCGAGGAGGGTGCTGGTCTCGAAGTCTTGCCTGGCCAGGCGGCGGATCAGTTGTCCAGTGCGCGAGTCATGGCCGAGGCTCGAGCGCGCGTGGGCCGTTGGGAGCTCGATCGTCTGGCGTGGGCGCTCGAGGACCTGTCGGACACGCCACTGATCGCGATGAAGGGCTGCGCCTATCTTCTCGTCGGCACACCCAACGCTCGCGGACGAATGTTCGCTGACGTGGATCTGTTGGTGCCCGAGTCGCGCCTGCCATTGATCGAGGAAAAGCTCCTCGCACGAGGCTGGCGCCTTGCAGAACTCACGCCATATGACGACCTCTATTACCGCCGCTGGACACACGAACTGCCGCCGATGACTCACGTCGAGCGGTCAGTTGAAGTGGACCTGCACCACGGCATCCTGATGCGGACCGCGCGGCTCAAGCCGTCCTCGGATCTTCTGTTTGAAGCGGCACGAGAAGTGCCTGGGTCGCGCTTCATGGTGCTTGCGCCAGTGGACATGGTCCTGCATGCGATCGTGCACCTGTTCTACGGCGGAGAAATGGCAGGTGCGCTGCGCGAACTGCTGGATATCGACGAACTGTTGCGCCACTTCGGTGCTACGGAGCCGGACTTCTGGGGCCAGTTCTGGCCAAGGGTCGAGTCACTCGACCTCGCGAGGCCCGCTTTCTACGGGCTCCGTTACGCGATGACGATTCTAGGGACGCCGATTCCTGCCTTCGTGGTTCGGGCCTCAGGGGTCGGCGCTCCTGCAGGGCCGGTGCTTGCCTTGATGGACTGGTTAGTTCCGCGCGTCCTGTTTCCCGGGCCGCTGGACGGCCGTGGCAGCGTGATCGGGGTGGCGCATGGTCTTGCTTACGTCCGTTCCCACTGGGTAAAAATGCCGCCAGGGACGCTGATTCGGCACTTGGCCTACAAGTTCTATGTGCGGAACATGAGGCCATCAGGCGCATGAGGCCGTCCTCGCGTGCGCTGGGTCAAGGATGCGTTCGCCGACATGCCCGGTACGGCCAGGTTCGGACCTGTCGATAATCCTTACAGTCCGCTTCCAACAGTACGCAGGCAAGTGCGCGGGGCTCGCCTCAATGCATTGGTGCAGTGCAGTGCGCCATGCCTCAACTGTTTCGGCTTCTTCGGATAAAGTGTTGATAAAACAATTGCTTACGATCAATCGCGAGCGCGGCACGCGGTGGATTATGTCCACTCGCGCGATCGAGAGATCTGCTGCGCCAAAGATGGCACGGGTCTTGCTTTAGTTACGCTGAGGCCAGAGAAATGAATCCGGCCAAAGCTGAAGAAGTGATTTCGGAACAACATGCCCGGTCAGCGGGCTCCAGAAAGGAAGATGACATGAAGCCCACTAGCATTCTCTCAACCGTCGTCGGGGCAGCTCTGGCCATGAGCGCAATGTCCGCCAATGCCTTGACGATCCGCGTAACCGACGGTGTCACCACCGTCAACTGCACCGACGGCGCTGCGTGCGACACCAATTCGACCGCCGGCATCGTGTCGTTCAACACGGCTCTCGGCGCGCTCTGGCTGGACATCTCCAGCACCGGGTATGGCCCGAACCTGATCCCGGGATTCAGCCTCGACCTCAAGTCGGGCCAGCTGTCCACCAGCGGCCCGGCGACGGTTCAGGTCCTTCTGTCGGAGGTCGGTTTCAACAAGCCGTCCATCGGCCAGTCACTCGCGATCGGCGGCACCTCGGATGGCACGATCCAGATGAAGGCCTACGCCGGCGTGAACGAGTTCGACATGACGACGCTGCTCGGCGACACCGGCGTCCTTTCTGGCAGCCCGTTCTCCGGTTCGGCCTCGGGTGACGCCAAGCTCACCGGTCCGTTCTCGCTCACGATCTGGACGGAAATCAAGCACCAGGGCGCGGGCCTCACGACCTACGACGCGAACCTCAAGGTCCCGGAGCCGGGCACCCTCGCGCTGCTGGGCCTGGGCCTGCTGGGCATCGGCGCCGCGCGCCGTACCCGCAAGTCGTCGTAAGACCCTTTAGTCCAGGGCTTCAGTCGACATTGGGCGGCGACTCTCCGGGGTCACCGCCCTTTTCATTAGAACCTATCTCAAAATCGATCTATGTGCATGACACTGGTAAAATCGCGGCGT
>Ga0209254_10002445_pt1 | contig 16886 bp, 15 predicted proteins | sample FrelakmetDIP11DI_FD_187148 | JGI IMG/M metagenome (GOLD analysis project Ga0209254, IMG submission 187148) | Freshwater lake sediment microbial communities from the University of Notre Dame, USA, for methane emissions studies - DIP11 DI (SPAdes)... | ecosystem: Environmental > Aquatic >... | reverse complement strand
CTCGACGCTGCCAACGGCCTGATCTCGCACAACGTGCACCGCCTGGGCAAGAACCTGCGCACGGAGGCCGGGCCCGGCGAGCCGGTGCGCGTGGTCGAGGTGACCAGCGACTACGCCGAAGCGCAGTGGATGCTCGACGAAGCGCGCCAGTTGCACCGCAGCGGCACGCCGCGCTCCGAGATCGCCTTGCTCTACCGCAGCAACGCCCAGAGCCGGGTGCTGGAGAGTGCGCTGTTCAACGCCGGCATCCCGTACCGCGTCTATGGCGGCCTGCGCTTCTTCGAGCGCGCCGAGGTCAAGCACGCGCTGGCCTATCTGCGCCTGTTGGAAAACCCGAACGACGACACGAGTTTCCTGCGCGTCGTCAATTTCCCGGCGCGTGGCATCGGCGCACGCACGCTCGAGCTGCTGCAGGACGCGGCGCGCGCCAGTGGCCGCAGCCTGTACCAGAGCGTCGGTTCGGTGGCCGGCAAGGGGGGAGGCAACCTGACCGGCTTCAACGCGCTGATCGACGCGCTGCGCGAGAGCACGCGTGGCCAGACCTTGCGCGAAATCATCGAGGCGATGTTGCAACGCAGTGGCTTGGTCGACTTCTACCGCACCGAGAAAGAAGGCCAGGACCGCATCGAGAACCTGGACGAGTTGGTCAACGCTGCCGAGGCCTTCGTCACGCAGGAGGGCTTCGGCAAGGACGCGGTGGCGTTGCCGGTGGACGAGCAGGGCCCGGGCAGCATTGCCGGCAGCAGCGTGGCCCTGGCCGAGGCGCTGACGCCCGACGCAGAAACCGGCGAGATCATGAGCCCGCTGGCCGCCTTCCTGACCCATGCCGCGCTGGAGGCCGGCGACAACCAGGCCCAGGCCGGGCAGGACGCTGTCCAGCTGATGACCGTGCACGCTGCCAAGGGCCTGGAGTTCGACGCCGTCTTCATCACCGGCCTCGAAGAAGGCCTGTTCCCGCACGAGAACTCGATGTCGGACCACGACGGCCTGGAAGAAGAGCGGCGCCTGATGTACGTGGCCATCACGCGCGCGAGGAAACGCCTGTACCTGAGCTTTTCACAGACCCGCATGCTGCACGGCCAGACGCGTTACCACGTCAAGAGCCGCTTCCTCGAAGAGCTGCCCGAAGCGACGCTGAAGTGGTTGACACCGAAGAACGCCGGCTTCGGCTCGGGTTACGCCCGCGAGTACCAGAGTGCGTGGGCACGTGGCAGCGGCATGGGGAGCGTGGTCGGCGCCGGGCGCGTCGAGGCGGCGCCGCCACCACCACCGGCCTTCACACCGCGCGCGCCCGCGGCCCACGGCCTGCGCTCAGGCCAGAGTGTGTTCCACACCAAATTCGGCGAAGGCGTGATCCTGACGCTCGAAGGTGGGGGCGACGACGCGCGGGCGCAGGTCAACTTCGGCCGTCACGGCGCGAAGTGGCTACAGCTCTCGATCGCGAAACTGACACCAGTCAACTGAGCGGGCCGGCCCATCAGGCTTCGGGCTCGTCGCTGCCGAAGCAACCCTGGTAGGTGAACAGCAGCGAGACGTAGAACGCGGTCGAGAACATCAGGCCGGCGGGCACGGCCGTCAGGGTCACCATCTGTGGCATGCCGAGCAGCGCGAATACGCCGCCGGCGACAACGGCGAAGACCACGATGGTCACGGTCCAGGCCAGGGCATAGACCAGGAACGCGCCGCGGTTGCGCCAGCAGGCCAGCGTGCTGGAGAACAGCGATTGGCCGATGCCCTGGCCCTGCCACCAGACCAGGGCCGGCGCGTGCCAGAAGGGGATCGACAGCAGGGCGGTGCCGCTCAGTCGCAGCAGCAGGCCCTGCAGCAAGCCATCGTCCGCCAGCAGGGCATCGAGCTCGCGCTGCTTGGTGGTGTCACGCGCCGTCGCCAGCAGGACTTGCAGTTTTTCGAACGCGCCGCCATCGAGTGCGTCGCTGGCCAGCATGACCAGCGCTGTAGCCACGGCGTACAAGCCGCACAGCTGCAGAAGTTGCGTGCGCCGCGATGCGGCTGTTCCAGTGCCGCCGCGCAGCGGCTCGATCAGCTGGCCGACATGCACCGGGCCGGCGCCGAGCGCCGAGCGTGCAGCGATCATGAAGCCCAGGCCGAGCAATGGCAGCGCCATCAGCAGCAGCACGGGGCCGATGTAGGGCAGCACCAGCAAGACCATGGCCGCAAACAGAAACAGCGCAAACAGCGCCGAGAAGGCCAGCGGTTTCTTCAGGAACAGCGCAAAACCGCGGCTGACCCAGGTGGCGCCTTCGCGCGGGCTGGCGTTGAGGATGCGCAGGCTCATGTTCGCGGCTGTCGAAGTTTCATGTCAGTGCGTCTCGCGATGTGCATTGGTTTCGGGGTGCCAGGGTTGGCTCACGCGCGCACGAAGCACGCGCTCGAAGTGCGTCGGGTCGTGGGCTTTGAGCAGCGTGGCGTCGCGCGGCAGGTGAACATCCCAGAGCCGCGACAGCCAGAAGCGAAATGCCGCGGCGCGCAGCATCGACGGCATCAGGCGGCGCTCGTTGGACGTCAGGGGCCGCACCTGGCCATAGGCGGCGACGAAGGCTTGCGCGCGGTCATCGACCATCGCGCCGCTGGCCAGGTCGATGCACCAGTCGTTCACGCACACGGCGATGTCGAACAGCCATGCGTCAACACCGGCGAAGTAGAAGTCGAAGAAGCCCGACAGCTTCTCGTGGCCCACTTCACCACGGTGGAACATCACGTTGTCGCGGAACAGATCGGCGTGGATGGCCCCGCGCGGCAGGCTGGCGTGAGCCGGCGACAAGGCGACCTGTTGCTGGAAGGCGAGCTCGTCGTCGATCAGCATGCGCTGCTGGTCGGCCAGAAAGGGTCGCACCTGCGGCACCGTCTCGACCCACCAGGCCAGGCCGCGCAGGTTAGGCTGCGCCAGCGCGAAGTCCTGGCCGGCCAGGTGCATCCGCGCCAGCATGGCGCCGACTTGCATGCAGTGATCGACGTCGGGTGCCAGCTGGTGCCCGCCCACCAGCTTGTTGACCAGTGCGGCCGGCTTGCCCTTGAGCCGGTGCAGGATCGCGCCGCTGCGGTCGGGCTGCGGCTCCGGCACCGGGATGCCGCGCCGCGCCAGGTGGCGCATCAGTTGCAGGTAGAAAGGCAGCTGCTCGAATGTCAGGCGTTCGAAGATCGTCAGCACCCAATGACTGGCGGCGCCGGCCTGTTCGGTGTCGAGGAAGAAGTTGCTGTTCTCGATGCCGGCCTGGATACCGCAAAACCCGGTCAGCTTGCCGATCTCGAGTTGCGCCACGAACGCGCTGGCCTCGTCAACCGAGACATCGGTGAAAACGGCCATCAGCGAACGATCCCGCGCGCGCTCAGAACTTGAACACGTTCCACACCCGCTGGCCCGCCGCCCCCTGGCTGCCGCCGCGGCCTTGCGACGGATCGCGACCGCCCGGCACGGGCACGATTTCGTACTCGGCGGCGTGCTTGGGTTTGACCACCAAGCTGGTCGACAGGCCGCGCACGCGCAACTCTTCGATGCGCACGTGGTCGTCCTCGATCACGGTGTGCTGCACCTTCGGCTCGGGCGGCGGGCGATCCTGGGCCAGCACCGCGGCACAGGTGAACGGCAACAACGACAGTGCCAGCAGCGACTTCATGCTGCTGATTCTACCGAGCCTGTGCTGCCCCGGCTGCACCCGGCGCGGCGACAATCGTCGCCATGAGCCTGCGCTGGGGCCCTTGCCGGGTCCTTGGCGAGTCCGCAGCGCGCAGCACGAAGGCATCAATGACCGAAACCGCCCATCCCGCTGGAATGCCCGTGCTGTTGCTCGTCGATGGATCGAGCTACCTATACCGCGCCTACCACGCGATGCCCAACCTGACCGCGCCCGACGGATTCCCCACCGGTGCGATCCATGGCTTCATCGCGATGCTGAGGAAGCTGCGCGCGGATGTCGGCGCCGAGCACGCGGCCTGCGTCTTCGACGCCAAGGGCAGGACTTTTCGTGACGACTGGTACCCCGAGTACAAGGCCAATCGCTCGCCGATGCCCGAGGCGCTGGTGCAGCAGATTGCACCGATCCACGAAGCCGTGCGCCTGCTCGGCTGGCCGGTGCTCGAGCTGCCGGGCATCGAGGCCGACGATGCCATCGGCACGCTGGCGCGGCAGGCGAGTCAGAGCGGCCACCGCGTGGTGATCTCGACCGGCGACAAGGACCTGGCGCAACTGGTCAACGAGCACGTGACGCTGATCAACACGATGAGCAACGAGACGCTCGACGTCCCGGGGGTGGCGGCCAAGTTCGGCGTGCCACCGGAGCGCATCGTCGACTACCTGGCGCTCGTCGGCGACACCGTTGACAACGTACCCGGCGTCGACAAGGTCGGGCCCAAGACGGCCGTGAAGTGGCTGGCCGAGCATGGTTCGCTCGACGGCGTGGTCGCGGCGGCCGACCGCATCGGTGGCGCCGTCGGCGAGAACCTGCGGCAGTCGCTCGACTGGTTGCCGATGGCGCGCAAGTTGGTCACCGTGGTCACCGATTGCGACCTGTCGGCGCAGGTGCAAGGCTGGCCGTCGCTCGATGCGCTGGCGCTGGCCGAAGTCGATCGCGCTGCACTGCTCGACTTCTACAACCGCTATGGCTTCCGAGCCTTCAAGCGCGAGTTGGAGCCGGGCATCGAGGCGCCATCGGTCGCGGCAGACGGCGCTGCGGCAACTGCACCGAAGCCCGCCGTTGCAAGCCTGCCTCGCTCCTACGAAACCATCCTCACGCAAGACCGCCTCGACCATTGGCTGGCCCGACTGCGCGCTGCGCCGCTGGTGGCGCTGGACACCGAAACCACGTCGCTCGACGCGATGACGGCGCGCATCGTCGGCATCTCGTTCGCGGTCACGCCCGGCGAGGCAGCCTACGTGCCGCTGGCGCACAACTACGGCGACGTGCCCGAGCAGTTGCCGCTCGATGCCGTGCTGGCGCAGATGAAACCCTGGCTCGAAGACGTCGCCGCGGCCAAGGTCGGCCAGCACATCAAGTACGACACCCATGTGCTGGCCAATCACGGCATCGCCGTGCAGGGGTACCGGCACGACACGTTGTTGCAGAGCTATGTGCTCGAAGCGCACCTGCCGCACAGCCTGGAAAAGCTCGCCGAACGCCATCTCGGTCGCAAGGGCTTGAGCTACGAGGATCTGTGCGGCAAGGGCGTCAACCAGATTCCCTTCGCCCAGGTCGAGATCACCAAAGCCGCCGAGTACTCCGGCGAGGACAGCGAGATGACGTTGCAGGTTCACCAGACGCTGTGGCCGCAGCTCGAGGCCGAGCCGGGTCTGCGCTTCGTCTATGAAAACATCGAGATGCCGACGAGTGTGCTGCTGACGCGCATCGAGCGCCACGGCGTGCTGATCGACGCGGCCCTGCTGGCCAGGCAGAGCCGCGAGCTGGGCGAACGCATGGTGGCACTCGAACAAGAGGCCTACGGTCTGGCCGGCCAGCCCTTCAACCTCGGCAGCCCGAAGCAGATCGGCGACGTGCTGTTCACCAAGCTCGGCCTGCCGGTGAAGAAGAAGACTGCCAGCGGCGCACCCTCCACCGACGAAGAAGTGCTGGCCGAACTGGCCGCCGACTACCCGCTGCCGGCCAAGATCCTCGAGCACCGTGGCTTCGCCAAGCTGAAGGGCACCTACACCGACAAGCTGCCGTTGATGGTCAATGCGCAAACCGGACGCGTGCACACCAGCTATGCACAGGCGGTGGCGGTGACCGGCCGGTTGGCCAGCAACGACCCGAACCTGCAGAACATTCCGATTCGAACGCCCGAGGGCCGGCGCGTGCGCGAGGCCTTCATCGCGCCGCCGGGCTGCGTGATCGCCAGCGCCGACTACTCGCAGATCGAGTTGCGCATCATGGCCCACATCTCCGGCGACGAAGGCCTGACGCGGGCCTTCCTGCAAGGCCTGGATGTGCACCGCGCAACCGCCAGCGAGGTGTTCGGCGTGCCGGTCACCGAGGTGTCGAGCGAACAGCGCCGCTACGCCAAGACCATCAACTTCGGCCTGATCTACGGCATGGGCGCGTTCGGTTTGTCGCAGTCCCTCGGCATCGAGCAGAAGGCGGCCAAGGACTACATCGAGCGCTACTTCGCGCGCTTTGCCGGCGTCAAGCGCTACATGGACCAGACCAAGGCCCGCGCGGCCGAACGCGGCTATGTCGAGACTTTCTTCGGCCGCCGCATCTATCTGCCCGAGATCAAGGGGGGCAGCGGGCCGCGACGCGCCGGCGCCGAGCGCCAGGCGATCAATGCGCCGATGCAGGGCACCGCGGCCGACCTGATCAAGCTGGCGATGATCGCGGTGCAGGGCGCGATCGACGGGCAGGGCCGTGCCACGCGCATCGTGATGCAGGTGCACGATGAACTGGTCTTCGAGGTGCCCGAGGCCGACATCGACTGGGTCAGGTCAGAAGTACCGACCCTGATGGCCGGCGTGGCGCAGTTCAGCGTGCCGCTGCTGGCCGAAGTGGGCCTCGGGGCGAACTGGGACCAGGCGCACTGACTTCAGGCTGATCACTCCAGCCAGGACACACCGCGTCTGATAGGAGGAACTGGCATCTGCGACCCGCGTCCGGCTACATGCGTTCCAGGCAAGGGGAGTCCTGCCGGATGTTGACCCTGTCACGCCGTTGTCGCAAAAGCTTCATAAACTCGGCGCATGACCGAAGAGCGCGCCGCCAGCGACGAACCTGCTGCCGACAGGGAAGTGGTGCTGCGCCCGGGCCTGCTCAACCGCGAGCAGGCCATCCTGGCGTTCAACCGCCGCGTGCTGGCCCAGGCCGAGCGCGCCGATGTGCCGCTGCTCGAGCGGCTGCGCTACATCACGATCGTGTCGTCGAACCTCGACGAGTTTTTCGAGGTCCGCTTTGCCGATTACCTCGAAGCCGTGCGTGCGTCGGACGATGCCGCGTCGCGGCGCGACATGGATCAACTGGCGGCCAGTGCCCACGCGCTGATCGACGAGCAGTACGCGCTGTTCAACGAACGGGTGATGCCAGCCCTGGCGCAAGTCGGGCTCGACATCATCAACCACGCCCAACGCAGTGTTGCGCAACGCCGCTGGGTCGCCAAGTTCTTCGAAGCCCAGGTGCGGCCGCTGTTGGTGCCGGTGGGCCTGGACCCGTCGCACCCTTTCCCGCTGGTGGCCAACAAGACCCTGAACTTCATCGTGCGCCTGGGTGGCCGCGACGCGTTCGGGCGCGAGAACCCGATCGCCATCGTCAAGGTGCCGCGCGTGCTGCCGCGCGTGATGCGCCTGCCCGATGCGCTGTGCAAACCGGGCAAGCAGGGCTTCGTGCTGTTGTCCAGTGTGATCCGGGCGCACCTCGCGTCGCTGTTCCCGGGGCGCACGGTCGATGCCTTCTCCCAGTTCCGCATCACGCGCGACTCCGAACTCGAGGTCGATGAAGACGACGTCACCAACTTGCGCCAGGCCTTGCGCTCCGGGCTGACCACCCGCCACTTCGGCCAGGCGGTCCGGCTCGAGGTCGTGGCCACCTGCCCGGCCGACCTGTGGCAGTTGCTGCTCGAACAGTTCAGCCTGCCCGAGGCGGCGCTGTACCGCGTCAACGGTCCGGTGAACCTGGTGCGGCTGGAGCAATTGATCGACCAAGCCGGCGAACTGGCCCCAGGCGGTCCGGCGCTGCGTTTCGCGGCCTGCGAACCGGCCTGGCCCCAGGGCCGCCTGCCGCGCGGCGAGTCGATCTTCAAGCACCTGGCCGGGCACGGCGATCTGCTGCTGCACCACCCGTTCGAGAGCTTCGAGCCGGTGGTCGCCTTCCTGCGCGAGGCCGTCAGCGACCCCGACGTGCTGGCCATCAAGCAGACCATCTACCGCACGGGCAGCCACAGCGTGTTGATGGAGTTGCTGATCGACGCCGCGCGCGCCGGCAAGGAAGTGATGGTGGTGGTGGAGTTGAAGGCGCGCTTCGACGAAGAGGCCAACATCAACTGGGCCGAGCGGCTCGAGGCCGTGGGCGCGCAGGTGGTGTACGGCATCGTCGGCTTGAAGACGCATGCCAAGCTGCTGCTGGTGACCCGCCGCGAAGGGCCTGTGCTGCGCCGCTACGTTCACATGTCGACGGGCAACTACAACCCGCGTACGGCGCGCCTGTACACCGATGTCGGCTATCTCAGCGCCGATGCCGACGTCACGGCCGACGCCGACGCGGTGTTCCAGCAGCTCGCCAGCCAAGCCAAGACCCGCGCGCCGCGCCAGTTGGTCACCGCACCGTTCGTGCTGCACCGTCGCATGCTGGCGCTGGTTGCGCGCGTTGCGGATGCGGCGCGCGCCGGCCGACCCTCCCGCATCGTGCTCAAGCTCAATGCGCTGACCGATCCGGCGCTGATCGACGCGCTGCAGGACGCCGGGCGCGCCGGTGCCCGGATCGACCTGATCGTCCGCGGCGCCTGCCTGCTGGCCCCTGGCGTGCCGGGGGTCAGTGACAACATCCGCGTGCGCTCCGTCGTCGGCCGCTTTCTCGAGCACACCCGTGTGCTGTACTTCCGCTGGGGCGCGTCCGAGGCCGACGAGGCGCTGTACCTGTCGAGCGCCGACTGGATGAGCCGCAACATGTTCCGCCGCATCGAAGTAGCCTGGCCGTTGCGCGACGCGCGGCTGCGCCAGCGCGTGATCGACGAATGCCTGGTGCCCTACCTGCACGACAGCCTCGATGCCTGGGTGCAGCAGGCCGACGGCAGCTACCGTCGTGTCGCCGAGACCGGCATCAGCGCCCAGCAGGCCCTGATGCGCCGATACCGGGCCGCCTGATGGACCTGATCCTGTGGCGCCATGCCGAGGCCCTCGATGCCGAAGACGGCAGCGAAGACCTCGAACGCGCCCTGACCGCGCGTGGCGAGCGCCAGGCCGCCCGCATGGCCCACTGGCTCAATCAACACCTGCCGGCCACGACCCGGGTGCTGGTCAGTCCGGCGCGTCGCTGTCAACAGACGGCCGCTGCGCTGGAGCGCAAATTCAAGACCGTCGCAGACCTCACCACGGGCGGCACTGTGCCAGGTCTGTTGGCAACCGTTCGCTGGCCCGACGCCAAGGAGCCCGTGCTGGTGGTCGGCCATCAGCCGACGCTGGGCCTGACGGCCGCCTACCTGCTGGCAGGCGTGGCCCAGCCCTGGAGCGTGAAGAAGGGGGCGGTCTGGTGGCTGCGCCGTCGCGATCGCGTCGGCGAAGACGAGACCGTGCTGGTCACGGTGCGCGGACCGGAGAACGTCTAGACCTTGATGCGTCCGGCCCAGATGTCGCGGTACATCACCCAGTCGCCGATGAAGCTCGCGAATGCCTTCGGTTCAGTGGAGGGTTTCATTGTCGACGTCTCAGGTGAGGGCCGTGCGCAGCGCATCGAGCACGCCGTCGGGGCACTCCTGCATCAGGAAATGCCCGGCGGGCACGGTGTGCACGGTGGCCTTCAGTGCCTTGGCCATGGCCACGGCGCCTTTGGGCAGCGTCATCTGGTCTGCGCTGCCGAGTACCAGCGCCGCCGGGCAGCGGACCTTGGCCGCCGCCTCGAGGCCGTGCGTGTAGGCATTGCAGGCTGCGAAGTCGGTGTGGAACAACATCGGGTCGCGGCCGTGCGCGAGCACCTGGCGCATCAGCGCGCGGGCGCCGCCACGCAGCCACGCGCCCGGGCCTGGGTAGGAGGGCTTGGCGGCCAGGGTCGAGAACGAGTACATCACCACGCGGTCGATGGCGGCCAGCGCGTCGGTCTTGCCGAGGTCGAGCAGCAGCGCAGGCACCGGCATCGGCACGGCGGTGCCGAGCATCACCAGCCGGGTCACGCGTTCGGGTGCGCGTGACGCGGCTTCGAGCGCGGCCAGCGAGCCCAGGCTGTGGCCGGCGAGGGCGGCCTGTTTCACACCCGCGGCGTCGAGCAATGCGAGCAGCCAGTCGGCCATGGCTTCGACCTTGGCCGGCGCCGGCCCGGCGCTGCGCATGTGACCCGGCAGGTCGGGCGCCAGCACGCCCCAGCCGTGGTGCGCGAACCAGCGCGCCAGGAGGGTGAAGTTGCCGTGATCGTTCATCGCACCGTGCAGGAACACGACGCAGGGCAGGGCGGGGTCGAAGGGCTTGCCGCCGGTGTAGGCGTAGGCGTCGCGACCCTGCACGGTGAGCTTCATGCGGCCTTCTCCGCCGCCTTTAACGCGCGATTCAAGTCTTCGATCAAGTCGTCCGGATCTTCCAGGCCGATCGACAGCCGGATCGTTCCCGGCCCGATGCCGGCCGCCGCCAGCGCCGCATCGTCCATGCGGAAGTGCGTGGTCGAGGCCGGGTGGATCACCAGCGAGCGGCAATCGCCGACGTTGGCCAGGTGCGAGAACAGCTTCAGTGCTTCGATGAAGGCCACGCCCTGTTTTCGCGACCCCTTCAAGTCGAAGCTGAACACGGCGCCCGAACCCTTGGGCAGCAGGCGCCTGGCCAGCGCATGGCTCGGGTGGCCTTCGAGCTCGGGGTAACCGACTGCGGCGACCATCGGGTGCGCGACCAGGAAGCCCACCACCTTGCGCGTGTTCTCGACATGCCGCGCCATGCGCAGCGGCAGGGTCTCGATGCCCTGCAGCATCAGCCAGGCGGTGTGCGGGCTCATGCAGGCACCGAAGTCACGCAGGCCCTCGCGGCGTGCGCGCAGCAGGAAGGCGCCGTCGCTGCTTTCCTCGGAAAACACCATGCCGTGAAAGCCGGCGTAGGGCTGGTTCAGTTCGGGAAAACGCGGCGCCAGGCTCCAGTCGAAGCGGCCGCCGTCGATGAGCACACCGCCGACCACCGTGCCGTGACCGCAGAGAAACTTCGTCGCCGAATGGAAGATGAGGTCAGCGCCGTGGTCGAAGGGCCGCATCAGATACGGTGTGGTGAAGGTCGAATCGACCAGCAGTGGTACGCCGGCGTCGTGCGCGATCGCGGCCACGACGGGCAGGTCGAGCACGTCCAGGCCCGGGTTGCCAAGGGTTTCGCCGAACAGCAGCTTGGTCTCGGGCCGGATGGCGGCGCGCCAGCCGTCGATGTCGCCGGGCTTGACGAAGGTGGTGGCGATGCCGAAGCGCGCCAGCGTGTAGGCCAGCAGGTTGTGCGAGCCGCCGTACAGCGCCGAGCTGGAGACGATGTGCGAACCCGCCCCCGCGAGTGTCGTGATGGCCAGGTGCAGCGCCGCTTGCCCGCTGGCCGTGGCGATCGAGCCCACACCGCCTTCGAGTGCGGCCATGCGCTCCTCGAACACGGCGTTCGTCGGGTTGCTGATGCGGCTGTAGACATGCCCCGAGCGCTCGAGGTTGAACAGCGACGCGGCGTGCTCGCTGGACTCGAAGACGAAGGAGGTCGTCAAGTAGATCGGCAGCGCCCGGGCGCCGGTCGCGGGGTCGGGCGCGGCACCGGCGTGCAGCGCCAGTGTGTCGAAGCCAGGGTCGGAAGGGCCGGCCATAGGGCGTGTCCTCAGGCAAACAGGGTGTCGGTCGGCGGCATTGTGTGCTATGTTTTTCGCGTCCCCAGCCACTTAGGATCGGCCATGAAAGTCAGCGACATCCTGCGCGTCAAGGGCGGCACGCTCTACACCATCACACCGGAAGATCTGTTGGCCGAGGCGTTGAAGACGATGGCCGACTTGGACATCGGCTCGCTGGTGGTGATGAGCCACGGCGATTTCGTCGGCATTCTCACTTTCCGCGAAGTGATCCAGGCCGTGGTGCGCAACGGCGGCGCGCTCGGCGACACCGTCGTGCGCACGGTGATGGACGACTTCCCGCTCACCTGCACGCCAGAAACCGAACTCGACGAAGTCCGCCGCATGATGCTGCAGCGCCATGCGCGCTACCTGCCGGTGATGGACCAGCAAACCCTGATGGGCGTGATCTCCTTCTACGACGTGGCCAAGGCCGTCGTCGATTCGCAAGACTTCGAGAACCGCATGCTCAAGGCCTACATCCGCGACTGGCCGGTCGAGGAGACGGACGAGACCAAGGGCGGGTAGTGGTAGGTTGTTCGCCTGCGCTGGGCGACGCTGACATTGGCGCGAGCAAAGCCGCAGGCGGGCCGCCGGCAGCGCTTCGATGCAGCGGCCTTCGCTGCGCTCAGGCTCCCCTGTGCTGCTCGGTCTCCTGGCCCGTCGCGGAACTCGCTGCGTTCGCTTCGCTCACTGCGCTCAAACACCCGCGACGAGTCAGATCACGATGCGCGCTCACGGGCGCGGCCAAGAGCCCTGTGCTGCTCGGCGCCGCATAGGCGCGCTGCCGGCGACGCGCCTGCGGCTTTGCCGATCTTGACATTACTCCAGTCCGGGGGACTGGTGGTGTGGGGGCTGGAGGTTAGAAGCCCCTGGCTACCCGATTAGATTCGCGTGCGCGCACTACGAGAGTTGGAGCGAAAGCTTCTTTCCACATGCTTGAGCGTACTTGCGTAAAGTCGTCAGAGATGGCGAATGCTTCCCGGTGGCCAGCGCCCGCTCAAGGCGTGCCACTGCGGGCGCCTGTGTCCCCATACGCTCCGCGACCTGAGCCTGAGTAAGGCCTGCCTCGTGGCGCGCCTTGAGCAGGATGTCCAGCAGGGCGCCTTCTTCGCGCTCGATGCGCTCAACCTCCTTGCGCACGCCAGGGCGCCGCAAGAGCTTGGAAACAACTTCATCATGAGTTCGCATGCTTGACCTCTTTCATGCGCTTGCGCGCGATCTCGATCTCTCGCAGAGGAGTCCTCTGGGACTTCTTGATGAAGGAGTGCAACATCATGACCCGCCGCCCGACAAGTGCGCAGAAGAAGACCCTCGCGATTCCCTCCTGGCCCTTCAGGCGTAGCTCGAAAAGGCCGTCGCCAAAGGTGTCAGTGTGCGGCGCCCCGAGGTTGGGTCCGACGGCCACCATCCGCCGCGTGAGGACCACATACCTTGCCGCGAGCGTGTCTGGCAAAGCGAGGATTTCATCTGCTACGGAATCGCTGTAGTACTCGATGCTGTAGTCCACCCGACAAGGATAACAAATGTGTTATCGAAGCGCAAGGCGACCCCAACACTCGCTCATGCGCTGACGGGGACTCCATCAGTCTGCGTGCAGCAATCGTCCCCATTCAAAGCCGCGGGCGGCCTGCCTGCAGCTTTGCTCGCGCCGAAGCAAGCACGCCCGGCTGTCACAATCGAAACTCGGCAGCGCCTCAACGAACAAGACCATGTCCGGCTCCACCTTCGGCCACCTCTTTTGTGTCACCAACTTCGGCGAGAGCCACGGCCCGGCGATCGGCTGCGTGATCGACGGCTGCCCGCCGGGCATGCGCTTGAGCGAGGCCGACATCCAGCCCGATCTGGATCGCCGCCGCCCCGGCACCAGCCGGCACGTCACGCAGCGCAGCGAGGCTGATGCGGTACAGATCCTGTCGGGCGTGTACGAGGGTCTGACGACGGGCACGCCGATCGCGCTGCTGATCCACAACACCGACCAGCGCAGCAAGGACTACGGCAACCTGCTCGACACTTTCCGCCCCGGCCATGCCGACTACACCTACTGGCAGAAGTACGGCCTGCGCGATCCACGTGGCGGTGGCCGTGCCTCGGCGCGGCTGACGGCGCCGATGGTCGCTGCAGGTGCCGTGGCCAAGAAGTGGTTGGGTGAAAAGCATGGCACGGTGATCACTGCCTGGATGGCGGCGCTGGGCGATGTCGAGATCCCGTTCGAGAGCTTTGCCGAGATCCCGAACAACCCCTTCTTCGCGCCCAACGCGGGCATCGTGCCGCGGCTGGAGGAAACAATGGACGCGCTGCGCAAATCGGGCGACTCGGTCGGCGCGCGCATCGAGGTGTTGGCGCAAGGCGTGCCGGTCGGCCTGGGCGAGCCGCTGTTCGACAAGCTCGACGCCGACATCGCCTACGCCATGATGGGCATCAACGCCGTCAAGGGTGTGGAGATCGGCGACGGCTTCAAGGTCGTGGCGCAGCGCGGCAGCGAACACGGGGACGAGTTGAGCCCCGAGGGCTTTCGCAGCAACCACTCGGGAGGCGTGCTCGGCGGCATCTCGACGGGGCAGGATGTGCGCGTGGCCATCGCCATCAAGCCGACCAGTTCGATCCGGCTGCCCCGCGCGTCGATCGACCGCGCCGGCGCGCCGACCACGGTTGAAACCCATGGCCGCCACGACCCCTGCGTCGGCATCCGCGCTGCACCGATTGCCGAGGCGATGCTGGCGCTGGTGCTGATGGACCATGCCTTGCGCCAGCGCGCCCAGTGCGGCGACGTGAGGCTGGCCACAGTGCCGATTCCCGGCAGCGCGCCGTGAATTCACGCGGGCCCCAGGGCTCGCTGGTCCCGTTCGGCGCGCTCAGCTTCGCGTACCACTCGTCGATCGGGTTGTTCAACCCCTACGCGCCGCTGTGGTTCCAGTCGCTCGGGTTTTCGACCTTGGCCATCGGCACGATTGCGTCGCTGCAGTCGTGGACCCGTGTCGTTGCGCCTTACGCATGGAGCTGGCTCGGCGACCATTGGCAGCGCGGCACGCACCGGGTCGAGTTGTTGCGCATTGCCACGCTGCTCATCGTGCTGGCGTCACTGGGCCTGCTCTGGATGCGCGACTTCACGGCAGTGGCCCTGGTCGTGTTCCTGATCTACCTGGCCAACGGGGCCGTGATGCCGCTGTCGGAAGCCACGGTGACGCAACGCCTGACCAGCGACAAGGGCCTGGACGTCGGCCGCTACGGCCGCGTGCGCGTGTGGGGGTCGCTGGGTTTCATCATCACGGTGAGCCTGTTCGGCGCCCTGTTGCAGAGCACCGGCATTGCGGCCTTTCCCGCGTTTCTGACAGGCCTGGTCATGCTGCTGGCGGTCGCCGCGTGGCGGCTGCCGCGCCAAGGGGCCGACTCACGCGGCCCGCAGGGCCAGAGCGGCGCTGGCGTCTGGCAGGTCTTGCGACAACCGGTGGTGGCCTGGTTCTTTGCGGGCGTCTTCTTCACGGTGCTGGCGCACACCTCGCTGTATGTCTTCCTGTCGCTTTACCTCGACGCACTGGGTTACAGCAAGAGCGCGGTCGGGGCCTTGTGGGCTGTGTCGGTGGCCGTCGAGATTGCCTTCTTCTGGACCCAGGGCCGCTGGTTCGCGCGCTGGAGTGCACACACCTGGTTGCTCGCCGCCGCGTTGGTCTCGGTCTTGCGCTTCGGGGCCATGGCCACCCTCGGCAGCAGCCTGGCCTTGCTGGTCGTCACGCAGAGCCTGCACGCGGTGACGTTCGCGGCCCACCATGTTGCCTGCACGAGCCTGGTTGACCGTCACTTCGCCGGACCCCTGCGCGGTCGCGGCCAGGCGCTGTACTCGACCCTCGGCTACGGCTTGTCGGGCGTGATCGGCGGCGTGGGCGGCGGCGCCATCAGCCAGCGCTGGGGTTTCGAGGCCGTGTTCGCCGCCGCTGCGCTGGTGGCGCTGGCCGCCGCCCTGTGCTGCTGGCGCTGCCGCAGCCTGGCACACCGGCAGGCGTGAAGTTTGACGACAATCGCGGCATGGATCTCGCCCCGCCCAGCCCACTGCGTGACCCGCGCGCATTCCTGCGCTCGCTGTACGACCGCGCCGTCGAGCGCGCCATGCCAGCGCATGTCATGGCGGGCCACCTGCCGATGCCACCGACCGGTCGCACCGTGGTCATCGGTGGCGGCAAGGCCAGCGGTGCAATGGCGGCCGCGCTCGATGCGCTCTGGCCGGCCGATGCGCCGATGACCGGCCTCGTGCTGACGCGCTACCAGCACACGCCGCCGGCCTACGCCGCGCAGCCCGGCCGCATCCGTGTGCTCGAAGCTGCGCACCCGGTGCCCGACGAAGCCGGGCGCCGGGGTGCGCTGCAGATGATCGAGACCGTGCGCGGACTCAGCGCCGACGACCTGGTGATCGCGCTGGTGTCTGGCGGCGGTTCGGCGCTGCTGTCGTTGCCCGCGCAGGGCTTGAGCTTCGAAGACAAGCAGCAGATCAACCGCGCGCTGTTGGTCAGCGGCGCGTCGATCGACGAGATGAACTGCGTTCGCAAGCACCTCTCGGCGATCAAGGGCGGGCGCCTGGCCGCTGCGTGCGCGCCAGCCCGCGTGCTAACGCTGCTGATCTCCGACGTTCCGGGCGACACGCCCGAGGTCATCGCCAGCGGCCCGACCCTGCCCGACCCGAGCACCTGCGCCGACGCCCTGGCGATCGTCGACCGCTACCGCATTGCTCTGCCACCCGCGGCGCGCGCCGGCTTGGAGAGTGGTGCCTATGAGTCGCCCAAACCCGGCGATGCGCGTTTCGCCGGCCACAGCGTGCGCATGATCGCCACGCCGCAGCAAAGCCTCGAAGCCGCCGCGGCGATGGCACGTCAGGCCGGCATCGATGCGCACATCCTGTCCGACGAGATGGAAGGCGAGTCGCGCGAGGTCGGCAAGGTTCAAGCCGCACTGGCGCGGGCCGTGGCGCGGCGCGGTGCACCATTTGCCAAACCCTGCGTGATCCTGTCGGGCGGCGAGACCACGGTGACCGTGAAGAGCAAGGGTGGCCGCGGCGGCCGTGCGACGGAGTTCCTGCTTGGTTGCGCGATCGCCTTGCAAGGCCAACCCGCGGTGCACGTGCTGGCCGCCGACACCGACGGCATCGACGGCATCGAAGAAAACGCCGGCGCCATCGTTGCCCCCGACACGCTGGCCCGCGCCGCAGCCCTGGGTCTCAAGCCAGCCGAGTTCCTCGACCGCAACGACGCCTACAACCTGTTTCGATCCCTGGGCGACCTGGTGATCACCGGGCCGACGTTCACCAACGTCAACGACTTCCGCGCACTGCTGGTGGTATAGCCACGCGCCCTTGACGATCCGCGGCCGATGCAACGGCCTGCCGCGGCAGGCCGTACCGGGGTTGCAGCCGCGCTGGCGGGAATA
>Ga0209254_10002444_pt1 | contig 16887 bp, 16 predicted proteins | sample FrelakmetDIP11DI_FD_187148 | JGI IMG/M metagenome (GOLD analysis project Ga0209254, IMG submission 187148) | Freshwater lake sediment microbial communities from the University of Notre Dame, USA, for methane emissions studies - DIP11 DI (SPAdes)... | ecosystem: Environmental > Aquatic >... | reverse complement strand
CTCAGCAGGCCGAAGCTGCCGGCGTACCAGTACAGTTGCGGCGAGATGCGGATCCGGTCGCCGTCGGCGATGGTGGCATTGGATGCCGGGTTGGCACCGGCGGCCGCGGCCGCGCCCCGGTAGCTGAAGAACGTCTGGTTCGCGGGCGTACGGAACGACGGTAGCAGCGTTTGCGTGTTGCTGCCGGCCTGGTCCGTAACGGTTCCCGCCACGCCAAGCCCGAGGCCCCGCAGGTAGAAGTTTCCGGAGTTGAGGAAGGGGTGGGAGAAGAGCCGCAGGGCCCATTCCTTGTCGTCGTTCAGGTCCACGTCGCCAAAGGCATCGCTGCTGCCGCCGTCGTTGGCGCCGTTCAGGAACGCCACCTGGTAGGTCAGACGGTCGGCCAGCAGGTTGCCGCCCACCTGCAGGCCCAGGTCGCGGTTGGGCAGGAGGCCGGTCGGGAATCCGCGGGACACCAGGCGGATATCGCTTCCCGACTGGAGCCGCTCGAGGCCGACCGGGGCTTTGAACTTGCCGGCCGTTACCTGGAAGGCTGGTTGGAACCGGGCGGTCACGAAGGCGTCCTGGATCACGGTCCGGCCCTGCCCGAAGTCGGGCGTGAAACGGAAGTCGACGAAGTTGTACAGGGTGCCCTCGACGATCGGGCGCACGCGGGTGGCCTGCCAGGTGTCGGACCCGCCGATGCCGGCATCATCGAGGAAGTACCGGCCGTCGAAATGGAGGAGACCCCGCAGCTTGATGACGTTGGCGTTGTCCTGGGACGCGATCGAGAAGCCCTTCGGCCCCGCCTTGACGACGGGCGTGTTGGGCAGGGCGGCCTTGGTGGTCTCGTCCTGAATCTCGAGCTTGCGTTCGAGAACGGCCGTCTTCTGCTCCTGCTCTTCGAGGCGACGCTGGAGGTCGGCCACGTCCGCGGTCTGGGCCAGGGCAATGGCAACAGGGAGCACGCTTAAGAGGACAACCGCCTGTAGTCTTTGGCTAAACATGGGAACTGCCTTCTGCTGGGGTAATGAACGGCGAGCAGTCTAGGAAGGCAGCGGTTACAGAGTCAGTCGTGGCGCGGTTATAGATGGGTAACAGCGCTTTATACTGACCTCCCCGCACTACTGCTGCGTGCGTAGAACCTATGCAGATCGATATCATTCTTGAGGCGGGGTTGCCGGCCCCTCGCGTGGAGGCCCTGGCCGTGCAGGCCGAGCGCTACGGCATACAGACCCTGTGGGTTTCCAGCTTCCCGTCCCGGCGGGATCCGGTGCCCGCGCTGACGCTGGCCTGCCGGGCCACGAGCCGCATCCGGCTGGGTACGCTGCCGCTCAGCCCTTACGAGGTCCACCCGCTGCGCATCGCGGACGGGCTGCTGACGTTGAACGAACTGTCGGCCGGCCGCTCGTCCGTCCTGATCGGCGGGCTGGGCCACTCCGTGAGTCGCGTGACCGGACTGCAGCCGGTGCGGCGAGTCACAGCGGTCCGGGATTGTGTCCGCATCCTGAAGGCGCTCCTACGGAGGAATCGCCCCGAAGCGACCCTGCTGATAATCCGCAAAGGCCTGGCGAATCTCGTCCTCGGTGTTCATCACGAACGGTCCGTAGCCGGCTATCGGCTCGTTCAAGGGCTCACCCGTCAGCAGCAGGCACTTCACGTCGGAAGCCTGAGCTTCGACCGTGATGCCGCCGCCGGTTGGTGCGAAGACCACGTAGCGGGACGCGTGTACGTCGTCGGTGCCGTTCACGCGCACCGCATCGTTAAGGACCACCAGCACGGCGTTGTGACCTTCCGGCACCTCGAGTGCGGTGGCCCGGCCCGGCTTCAGCCGCAGGTCCCACACATTCATCGGTGTAAATGTCTGTGCCGGTCCGGACTGGCCGGCGAAGCTGCCGGCAATCACCCGCAGGGTCCCGCCGCCGTCGGGCAGCGCGACCACCGGGATGTCGCTCTGAAGAACGGTCTGATAACGGGGCGCCGACAGCTTGTCCCGGGCCGGCAGGTTTACCCACAGCTGGGCCATCTCCATCAGCCCGCCCTCGGCTGTGAAAGTCCGGGAATGAAATTCCTCGTGTACGAGGCCACTCGCTGCGGTCATCCACTGCACGTCCCCGGGGCCGATGCGTCCGCCGCCGCCGGAGGAGTCCCGATGCTCGAGCTCACCGGCATAGACGATGGTCACCGTCTCGAAGCCCCGGTGCGGGTGTTCGCCGACGCCCCGCGGCTTAGCTGCGGGCTCGAAGCGCCGGGGCTCAGCGTGATCGAGGAGGAGAAAGGGACTGAGCTGCTGACCAAAGTTGTCATAGCTGAACACGGTCTTCACAGGGAAGCCGTCGCCCACCCAGTGGAAGGGTCCGGGGCTGTGAATACCGAGAATGCTGCGCATGGGCACGTCCTTCTGGCCGGGGGCCAGAGTCTAACCCCAGGCCGGAAGCTCCCCTGTCCCGGCACAGCAAACCGGAGTGGCGGCGGCAGCTTCAGGAGGCGGGGAGTCCTCGGGGAACGTGAGCGAGAAGGGGCACCCCGCCGGTCCCCCGGCATCTTGAAAACAGGTCCAGAGAAGGTTCGCGGACGACGGATTCTTCTTCAAGCAGGCCCATCACTGAATGAAAAAGGTGGTCGTGGGCCACCTCTCCCGTCTCGCCCTGTTGCAGGCAGTCGCGGCTCAGGCCGGACCCACGCTCCAGGCCGGCCGACAACCAGACCAGCATCGGGACTTCCCGCTGCACGGCCGGCGCAATCCGGTAGGGCAGTCCGTGCAGGTAGAGGCCTGATTCACCCAGAGATTCCCCGTGGTCGGACACATAGATCAGCCCGGCGTCACGGCCTGATTGTGTTTCGAGATAGCGAATGATGCTGGCGACGACGTGGTCGGTGTACAGGACGGCGTTGTCGTAGGCATTGACGATCTCGGCCCTGGAGCAGTCACTCAGTTCCAGGCTCTCGCAGGTCGGCACGAACTTCCGGAATTCCGGCGGATAGCGCCGGGAGTAGGCGGGGCCGTGATTGCCGAGCATGTGCAGGACCACCACCAGGTCACCCGAACTGGCCTTCAGGGCCGCAGCAAGCCGGGGCAGCAGGATTCCGTCCAGGCACCGCTCGCCATCGCAAAACGTCGGGTCCGCGTCGCCCCGGATCCGTTCCTGCGCCAGCCCGGCGCAGACGCCCTTGCAGCCCGACTGGTTATCGATCCACTTGACGTCGAAGCCCACCCGGTTGAGGACGTGGAGCAGCGATTCCTCATTCCGGATCCGCTTCTCGTCGTAGTCGCGGCGACCGATGGGGGCAAACATGCAGGGCAGGGACACTTCGGTACTCGTGCCACAGGCCTGCACCCGGGGATACACGAGCAGATCCTGCTGGCTCAGTTCGGGTGTGGTCTGGCGCGCATAGCCGCTGAGACCGAAACTGGCTGAGCGCACGGTCTCCCCGATCACGAGCACGAGCAACGTTGGTTTGCGGCCGGTATATGCAACCGCCATCCGGTGGGCGTCCATCGCGATCGGCTTGGGATCGCCAGGTGGCGAGGCGATGGAATCGCGGGCAATTCTGAAGAGCGAGGAGAGGTAGTTGGTGGGTGTTACCAGGTCACGCGCCTCCCGATGATTGCGCAGGAGGGAGGAAGCGTCCCTGAAGTCCACGAAAAGGGCCAGCCCCGCGACCAGCAGCGCGGCAACCACGGCGCCGGTCCGGATCAGGATCGCCAGGCCCAGCGGCCGGACCAGGACCTGCATCCAAATGAGGAGGGCGATGGGCACAACCGCGTACAAGAGAAGGTGTGAAATCAGGCCCACCGTGGCGAGTTCACCCGCCTCGGCGGGATCGCTATGAAGCACGTTCCGGAGCATTTCGGGGTTGAGAAAAACCGTGTACCGGTCCATGTAGAAACTGGCCAGGGCGGTACACAGGATCAGCAGTGCCAGCACCGGTTTGACGGTGCGCCGGGTCAGGAGCAACGCAAGACCGGCGAACTGCACGCAAACCACCACCAGGAACAACCCGGCAAACAAGGCCAGGCTGCGCGGGCCGGTGAGATCCTCCATTCCGAAGAGCAGTTGCCACAGCTTCCCGTTGTAGAACGCGGCAAAGGCGAGTGAGGCGAGCAGGATCAGCATCTCGACGCTGAGCGTGGGGCGCCGGAGATCAACGACTGGTTTTGTCGTACCCATTGCACCTTGGACGGTGCCCGGCTGGGGAATCAATCGGCTGGGGGAGGGCCCGCTGGTCAGAACGTCCAGAGAACGCCGATGTTCGGCACGAACCGGGGCCAGTAGTCGAAGCTCTGCTTGATTTCCGCTGGGCCGGTCCCGGAATCCAGCACGCTGTATTCCACACAGCAGGGATTCTTCATGCCCAGCGTGTTGATCAGCTCGACGAACGTCAGCAGCCTGCTGTCGCCCAGTTCGAAAGTGTAGGCCGCCCGCAGGTCCAGGGAGCGGAACGGGTCGAGGCGCGCGGAATTCTGCTCGCCAATCAGGACCTCGGTGCTGGAGCCCGGGGCGAGGCTGACCGGTGTGGTGGGCCAGCCCGTGTGCCAGGTGGCCGCGAGGGACAGCTCCCAGGGGCCCTGGGTCCAGCTCACGCCCCCATTGAAGGTGTCGCGCTGATCCCAGCTGCGGGGAATCTCATCACCGTCAACCGTTTCCTCGGCACTGGAAAGGGCATAGCTCAGCCACCAGCCCCAGGGCTCTGCGGAACGATCCTGGATGAGCACCTCGAGACCGTCGATGTGGCCCGCCGAGGCCGCCACCTCCACCCGGTCGTACTCCAGGTCCGGGAGGAGCACCAGCGGGTCGAACAGGTTCTCGAACCGCGGCCTTAACTGATCGTAGTCCTTGTAGTAGGCCTCAACTCGCGCCGAGACACCGTCCGTGAAGGCGTGCTCCAGGCTCAGGATGAAGTGGTCGGCCCGTTGCGCGGGGAAAAATGTGTCGATGCCGTCTTCAACCTGCAGTTCGTTGATGTCCTGGGCCTGGAAAAACCGGCCCCAGCTGGCGCGCACCTGAGTCTGGGACGACAGGTCGTAGAGCAGGTTCACGCGGGGACTCAGCTGCGTGGCGCCATCTGCCTCGTCGTAGGTTTGATTATCCCAGCGCAAGCCGACTTCGCTGGTGAGTGCGTCGGTAATCCGCCAGCGCGCTGCCAGAAATGCCCCCGCCTGGGCGCCGTCCGGCTGCACCTGCTCGTTCCGTACGATGTTTTCTGCGGGACTGTTTGGGAACGGGAATCCCGCCACCGTCTGGAAGGTGCTCGCATAGTCGTATTCTGCCGTCCGCCACGCTGCGTCCAGCCCGGCCCGCCAGCGGAGTGAGTCATTGCCCTGCTCCAGTTCCAGCTTCAGCAATGCGCTTCGGGAATCCCGACGGTCTTCAAGCGCTCCCGCCTGCTCGCCCGGTGCATCAATGGTGCCTCGGCGATAGTTGTCTGTAGTGGTCCAGCCGAGCAATGCGCGGCCCGCAAGCTCGTCGGACCACCGGTGCTCTGCCGTGGCCCAGAGGTAGGCGGTGCGATCAGTGGTTCTGGCAAAGGTCGTTTCGTCCGAGTCGTTGAGCGTGATCCGGTCTTCCGCCACCAGTGCGTGAGCAGACAGGGTCGTGCGGTTGCTGAGGTCGTACTCCGTCTTGAGGTAGGTGTCGACATAGTTCGGCTCACCCTGGTTACTCTCGGCCAGACTCATGACCTCGGCCAGGTTGCTGCGTCGGGCTGACACCAGCCACCGGCCCCGCTCGTCGGCAAAGGTGGCGCTGGCCAGCGCACTCAGATGAAAGAGTGACAACCCCAGTGCGTAGCTGCCGTCCGCCGTCGGATCCACGGACCGGGCGTCCACCACCGCGCCCATGCGGCCGCCGTAGTCCACGGGGAAGCCGCCGCTGTAAACGTCCAGTCCGCCCACGATCTCCATATCGAGCAGGCTGACGGGATTGAAAAAGCCCCTCAGGTGGAAGGGATCCTGCAGGGGCATGCCGTCGAGGAGGATCTGCGTCTCGTTTTCCTCGCCGCCCCGGATGTTTGGCAGGCCGGACAGCCCATTGCTGGCCGCCCCCGGCAAGCGGTGTACGGCGCGCAGGGGCTCGTCGGCGAGTGTGGGCTGGCTGCGGAGTTCCTGCTGGGTCAGGAAGGTTCTGGACGCCGGCCCGTCGTTTGCCAGCCGGTACTGGCTCGCGGTCACGATCACTTCCTCAAGGGCGGTCGGGGGTGTCCGCCGCTGGGGCGCCGGCTCGCGACTGGCCGCCACTCCCGGTGTGCCGGTTGGTGCGATGACGATGGCCCAGGTCTGCGCCCCCATGCTCCGGGCAGTCAGTCCGTGCTGCCCAAGGATCTCGTTGAGGAGGGGAATGCCGGCACTTGCGGCGGGCTCCCTGATGACCCGCAGGTCGGCCGGCACCAGGGCGTCGTTGTAGATCAGCGTGAGCCCCGCCCCCTGGAGTTCCTGCAGGACGGCGCGAAGGGGCCGTCCTGCGTAGCTGGCGGCGTTTGCTACTGGCGTGATGATCACTGCCAGGAGGACCAGGAGTGCCCGGCACAGATTTACAGGGGAGCGGACGGGGGGCATGCAGCCGCAACGATAGCAGCAGTCGCGGGAGAAGAACCGTGGCGGCCAGCGCAGGCCGCCACGGTCCCCAGGTCCGCAGAATTCCCCGGGGGGTTAGGGGACTACCGCGTGGCTGCCTGGCGCACAGCCGGCTGGATGGTGAGCTGGCCGTTATCGTCCGAGTAGGACAGATTCGTCGTGGCCATCACCGCCGCCAGGGCGGCATCGGGGGACAGGCCCGCGACCGAGCCCCGGAGAATGATTTCCTCAGCGGCCACCTTCACCTCGGGCGAGGCAAAGACAAGATCCCGGCCGGTTTCCCGGCAGACCCAGGCCAGGAACTCGGCGAGACGCCGGTCTTCGATGGCATAGGGCGGCGTGACATCCGCGATCCAGTTCCAGCGGGGATCCTGCCGGTCGACGGCGCCCCGGGTCAGGGCACCTGAGCTTCCGATCGTGAGTTGTTCGCCGGCTCGCGCCACGACAGGGGTCGCCAACCGGGCCCGGTCCGCCAGTGCCACCTGGCCTTCCCGCACACTGACCTGCATCTGCTCCGGCGACACCCGCACTTCGTACTGGGTGCCCAGGTGTTGCGTACTCCCGAAGGCGGAGTCGATGCGCAGGCGTGAGCCCGCCGCCGGCCGCTTACCAGAGTCCAGGCCAGAGTCCAGGCCAGCGTCCAGGTAAACCGCCCCGCGCTCCACGACGACCCGGTCGATCCCTGCCAGTGCGATCCGGGTGTCGGTGTCGAGCCGCAGGGTGACGCCCCGGGCCAGGGTCAGTGCCGCCTTGCCTCGCGGCCCGGTGACCAGCTGCTGACCCACGCTCAGTGACTGGCCCGCAGCGACGGGTTGCCAGCCGGCACCAACGCCGGCTTCAACCGCCCCGCTGAGTCGTGTGAGCGTGGCCACAATCGGCGCTGGTGTTGGCGTGCCGGACTGATACACACCGAGAGCGACGGCGACAACCGCCAGGCTGGCAGCCAGAGCGAGGGCGGGCCTCTGCCAGCGGCGAGTCGCAGGAACTCGCGCCGGGGCCACGGTCGCCCGCCACTCGCTGGCCACGGCGAGCCGGATCCGTTCGCGCACTTCCGGCATCGGTTCGGCCTCGGGCGCCATCCCCCGGAGCAGGCCCTGCAGGGCCTCTTCTTCGCCCGGACGCAGTTCTTGCTGATTCGTTGTCATGCTCTGATCCTCCAGTCCGCCGGGCTAACCCAGGCTCGCCAACACGTCCGGCGAAGCGGCCCCGAAGACCGCTTCCACCGCATCCCGGAATGCCACCCGTGCCCGGGCCAGCAGGGACTGGGCGGCGGTCGTGCCGATCCCCAGTTCCACGCCGATCTCGTCAACGGAGAGTCCTTCCACGTATTTCATTTCCAGCGCGTCGCCGTAGCGGGGCGGCAGCCGGTCGAGAATGGTGCGGACCAGTTGCCGGACTTCGGCCTGGCTGTAACGGTTGGCCGGTTCCTCGCCGGCCGGTGCCGCAATCGCCTCGACGGCCGCGCGCACCTCGGCGCTGTCGTCGATCCGCACGACGTTACTGGTGTGCCGGCCTTCCCGCCGCAGGTGGTCCACAACTTCGTGGCGGCAGATCTGGCAGACCCAGGTGAACAGCGAGGCTTCACCGCGAAAGTCCCTGAGCTTGCGCATGGCCTTGGTCAGCGCGGCCTGCACGACTTCGGCGGCCGCATCGGCGTCATTGTTCAGGCGGGGCAGGGCGAAGCGATAGACCCGGGGGAAGTAGTCGTCAAAGAAGGCTGTGAAGGCCCTCTCGTCCCCCGCGAGCATGCGCTGCACCAGTTCTGTCGACTCGGTCACTTTTCGTTCCGGGGCTACCTGTGCGGGTTGGACGAAGTATCGATTAGAATTCAATCGGAAGAAGCTTAGCGGGGTTCGGGCCGATTGATCGGGTAGGGTTGAGTCGTCCAGGTACCAAACCGGCCGCCAGCCGGACTGTGCCGCTGCCGATGACACTCCAATTCCTGCGTTACGGAGCGGCCGGTGCCGTGGGCACGGCATTCCACTACGCGACACTCATCGCGCTGGTGCAGTTCGCAGGGGCACCGGTGGTTGCCGCCTCGACGGCGGGGGCTATGGCTGGCGCGGTTGTGAATTACGTGGCCAACCACCGCTGGACCTTCACCAGAACCCGGAATCATGCCCAGTCGGTGCCGCGATTCGCTGCGGTCGCCCTGGCCGGACTGGCTACGAACGCTGCGGTAATGGGGGTGATGATGAGCGTCGCCAGTGCCCACTATCTCGTCGTCCAGATCACCGCCACCGGCGTCGTACTCATAGCGGGCTACTTTGCCAATCGCGCATGGACATTCTGAACCCAGCACAGCCCCAGCCCCAGGGCCAGGCACAGGCCGCCCGGCAGTCGCTGTCGGTCGTGGTTCCTGTCTACAACGAGCAAGCAGTGTTGCCGGAATTTCACCGGCGGCTCGCCGCGGTGCTGGACGCGCTGGCCGTTGGGATTGATGCGGAGATCGTCTATGTCAACGACGGCAGCAGCGATGCATCGATGCACCTCCTCGCCGGACTCCACAGCCGTGATGCGCGCGTCGGCGTCGTCGAGCTCTCGCGAAATTTCGGCAAGGAAGTAGCGATGAGCGCGGGCCTTGACCATGCGCGCGGCGACGCGGTCGTGGTCATCGATGCCGACCTGCAGGATCCCCCGGAACTCATCCCCGACATGCTGCGGGCATGGCAGGCGGGGAACGACGTTGTCATCATGCGGCGCCCGGTTCGGACGAACGAAAGCTGGCTGAAGAAATCCACCGCCCGCGCGTTCTACCGCGCCATGGGCCGGATCGGCGCGATCGATATTCCAGCCGACGTGGGCGATTTCCGCCTGCTGTCGCGCCGCGCGGTCACCGCCCTGCGGCGCTTCCCCGAACGAACCCGGTACATGAAGGGCCTGTTTTCGTGGATCGGCTTTCCCACTGCGGAAATCGTCTACGACCGCGATGGCCGCTTCGCCGGCGAGAGTAAGTGGAACTACTGGCGGCTGTGGAATTTTGCCCTCGAGGGCATCACGTCGTTTTCGGTCGTGCCACTGAAAGTGGCGAGTTACGTCGGCTTCGTGACGGCGCTGGCCGCGTTCATCTACGGTGGCTATGTCATCGTCAAGACGCTGGTCTACGGTGACCCTGTGCCCGGCTACCCGACGCTGGTGGTGCTCGTCCTGTTCGGCAGCGGCCTGCAGTTGATGGCGCTCGGGATCATCGGCGAATACCTCGCCCGGATGTTCGTCGAGGTGAAGGGGCGCCCACTCTACCTCGTTCAGTGCAACCTGCTGCCAGCGCGCTTGCTGCCGCCTCCCGCGGAGACGCCGACGTCATGACCTTCGTGCTGACCCCGCGGGCTCGCCTTACCCCACTCGGCGACTTCGGCAAATATCGGCTGCTGCGGGACGCGCCGTGGGACGGCGCGTGGGGGGCGCGACGGCCCCTTGGGCCTGGCGTGGCGTCTCAGCGGGGTGCGGGCCGATTGATTGGGTGGGGTCGAGCCGTCCCACCCTCAAACCGGCACCCCGCAGTGAGCACGCCAAAGGACCCGCATGGAAGCCCCGAAAGCCGTCGAGACCCTCTTCAAGCTCAGCCCGATTGCCCCCACGAGCCCTTGCCGCATAGCAGCTGAGGCGTTCATCGCCGGCGCTTTCCTCGACAAGCACGGTGCCCGGGTCCGGGAGTTTCTCCCCGATCTTGTTGGTCTGCAGAACCGGACCGGTGATCTCCGCGCCGTGGCGGGCTATCGCTCTGCCGCCACGGGCCCGCTCTTTCTCGAGCAGTACCTGGCGGGGCCGATAGAGAAGGATCTTGGTGCGCAAATCGGCGTCCCGGTGGTCCGTGGCGATATCGTCGAGGTGGGCAATCTGGCCGGTGGCAGCTGTCGCTCGGCGCGCCACCTGGTCAGCCTGCTCCCCCGGTATCTCCTGGACCGCGGTTATTCATGGGTGGTGTTCACCGCAACCGGCGTCGTGCGAGAGATCCTGACCAGTGTCGGCGCCAGTCTGGTGGAGCTTGCCCCTGCAGACGGCGCCCGTCTGGCCGGCGGGGCCGGCGCCTGGGGGCGTTACTACCAGAATGATCCCCGGGTCATGGCCGGGCGGCTGCACTCCGGACTTGACCTGGCGGCCCGCCGGCGCCACGAGCGCTGACATGCTCCGTCTCACTGCGGCAGCGGGCTTCGGCGACCGCCCTGCGCTGCGGGATGGTGCGCACTCGATCAGCTACACCAGCCTGCCCGGGCTCGTGGAGTCCGAGGCTCGCTGGCTGGCGGCCTCCGGCGGCCGGCGCTTTGCACTTCTGGCTGATAACGGCTGCCCCTGGGCGCTGACCGACCTCGCCCTGGCGAGCCGGGATTTGCTCCACGTCCCGCTGCCGGGCTACTTCACGCCGGGCCAGATGACCCATGTCCTGAACGACGCCGGCATCGATGTCGTGGCCACCGATCAGCCCACTACCCTGCAGGCCTTGAACCTGGGCTTCGCGCCGTCCGGGGTCTCGCCGCAAACCGGGCTGGCGCTCTGGCGCCGGCCAGCTCCGGTGGGCTCGAGCCCGATTCCCGCTACGACGCTGAAGATCACCTACACCTCGGGCAGCACTGCAGAACCCAGGGGTGTGTGCCTGTCCGCCGGGCTCATCGAGGCTGTCGCCCAGTCCCTGGCGGACGCCACGGCCCCGCTGCACCTGGAGCGCCACCTGTGCCTGCTGCCGTTGCCGACGCTGCTGGAGAATGTGGCCGGCGTCTACGCCGCGCTGCTGACCGGCGCCACTTGCGAGATTCCCTCCCTGGCGGAGACCGGCATGAGCTATGGGGGACTGCAACCGGGGCGCCTGACTGCCGCGATTACGTCCCGCGAGCCCAGCAGCCTGATCCTGGTTCCCGAACTCCTGCGGGTGCTGGTGCACGCGGCGGTCATGGGCTGGACGCCGCCCGCAAGCCTGCGCTTTATTGCCGTCGGCGGTGCACTCGTGTCGCCCGCGCTGCTGGACCAGGCCGAGCGCGTGGGACTGCCCGTTTTCGAGGGCTATGGCTTGAGCGAGTGTGGCTCCGTTGTGTGCCTCAACACGCCCGGCAACAACCGGCGCGGCAGCGTGGGCCGGCCTTTGCCCCATGTGCAGGTCCGGCTGGACGACCAACAACAGATCATCGTGCGCAACGCCGGAATGCTGGGCTACCTGGGTGACGAGCAGGCGCAACGGGGCGACGAGATCGCCACGGGCGACCTGGGCAGCATCGATGCCGATGGTTTTGTTGCCGTGCAGGGGCGGCTCAAGAATCTGCTGATCACCAGCCTGGGACGCAACATCGCGCCGGAATGGGTGGAACGGGAGCTGCAGCTGGAGCCCGAGATCGCCGCCGCGCTGGTCGTCGGTGAGGCGCGGCCCTGGCTCACGGCGCTCATCAGTTCATCCGCCGCGGGCAACAGTCCTGCCCGGATCGACGCCGCCGTGGCCCGCGCCAATTGCCGTCTCCCGGACTACGCGCAGGTCCGGTCCTGGGCGCTGGCCGGAGAGCCCTTCACGTTCGCAAATGGTGCGCTCACTGCCAACGGCCGACTGCGCCGCGCCCACGTCCTCCGGCAGTACGAGCAGGCTATTGAGCAGCTCTACCGGGAAGCGACCGCCGATCAGGAGACTGTTGCGTGACGACCGGGTTTCGCGAAGCACTGCGCCTGGCCACGGTGCGCGACCGGGACTACCTGCTGCAGGCGCCCGTCATTGGCGAGGCGCTGGCCGGGCAGATCAGCCGCGCCCGCTATGTCGCGTTCCTGACCCAGGCCTGGCACCACGTCCGGCATACGGTGCCGCTGCTTATGGCCGTCGGCGCCAACCTGCCGGACCGGCACGGCAAGCTCCGCAATGACCTGATTCACTACCTGGATGAAGAGGCGGGCCACGACGACTGGATACTGAATGACATCCAGGCGGCCGGCGGCGACCGCCAGGCTGCCGCCGCCTCGTTGCCCAACATCGCAACCGACGCGATGATCGCCTACGCCTGGGACACGGTGCACCGCCGGAACCCCATTGGCTTCTTTGGCATGGTCTACGTGCTGGAGGGCACCAGCGTGGCACTGGCGGTGCGGGCCGCCGATGAAATCGAAAAGTCGCTGGGCCTGCCAAAGGCGGCGTTTACCTACCTGCGCAGTCACGGGACCCTCGACCTCGAGCACATCGAGCACCTGGGCGGGATCCTCGACGGACTCACCGACCCCGCCGACCAGGCGGCAGTGATCCAGTGCGCGCGGGCCATGTTCTGGCTCTACGGCAATGTGTTTCGTTCACTCGAAAAGGAAAACGCATGAAGCTCTCGACAGCCCGCGTCCTGCTGACCGGCGCTGCCGGCGGCATTGGTGGGGCCATTGCCGCCGAACTGCTGGGCCAGGGCGCCACGGTACTGCTCGTGGACATCAACGAACCGGCGCTCCGGCGCTTCGTCTCCGGGGAGTTGCAGCCCTTCGCGGAACGGGTCGAGGTCTACACCGCCAACCTCACCAGCGCCGACGACCGTGCGCGCCTCGCAGAGTTCGCGAAAACCTGGCGAGGGGGCATCAACGTCCTGATCAACAACGCGGGCGTCAGTCACTTTCGCCTGCTGGAGGACCAGCCCCCGGGGGAGGTTGATCTGGCCCTCGCGGTGAACGTGCAGGCGCCGATTCACCTCTGCCGGCTCCTGGTGTCACACCTGCAGCATCAGGACGACGCCCACATCCTCAATACCGGTTCCGTCTTCGGCGGCATCGGCTACGCCGCCTATTCCGTCTACTCCGCCACGAAGTTCGCCATGCGGGGTTTCAGCGAGGCGTTGCGCCGGGAATTGGCCGACACGACCGTCCGCGTGCACTACCTGGCACCTCGCGCCACGCGCACCGGCATCAACACCGCCGCTGTCGACAGCATGAACGCGGAACTGGGCGTCAGCATGGACACCCCCCCGGTCGTGGCGCGGGCCGTCCGGCAGATGCTGGAAGCCGGCACTGTCGAGGCCGTGGTGGGCTGGCCCGAAAAATTCTTTGTGCGGCTCAACGGACTCCTGCCACGACTGGTGGACGGCGCGCTCCGCAAGCAGCTGCCTGTCATTCGCCGTCACGCCAGGACAAAGCCTGCCGCGATATCCCCCGGTACTGACCTTCTTTCGACGAGGACCCCCACATGAACCGCTCACTGACCACGTTTTTTGCTGTACTTGCCTTGCTGGCGTCGCTCGGCTCCGCTGCTGCTCCCGCCGAGTTCGACACCGGGCTTCTTGCTATTCAAACCAGCTGGGCCGAGGCCAACTACTCACCTGACGGCGACGCCAAGGAAGCGGCCTTCGACAAACTGGAAGCGCAGGCTGCGGCCTTCAGCGCCCGCTACCCCGATCGGGCAGAGCCTCTCATCTGGGAGGGCATCGTGCTCAGCACCGCCGCCGGCGTGAAGGGCGGTCTCGGTGCCCTCGGCCTGGCCAAGGAGTCGCGGGCCAGGCTTGAGGCTGCACTGAAGATCGATCCTGACGCCCTGCAGGGCTCGGCCTACACCAGTCTCGGTACCCTCTATCACAAGGTGCCGGGGTTTCCCGTGGGCTTCGGCAGCGACAAGAAAGCGAAGGAATACCTGGAGAAGGCGCTGGCGATCAATCCGGAGGGCATCGATCCGAATTACTTCTACGGTGAATTTCTCTACGACGAGGACGACTACGCTGGTGCCCGGAAACATCTGGAGAAGGCTCGTCAGGCTGCGCCCCGTCCGAACCGGCAGTCGGCCGACGAGGGTCGCCGCCGCGACATCGACGAGTTGCTGGCGAAGATCCCAGCGAAGTAGCGGGTGCCAGGCCCGCGCTTCTGGCTGCAGCATGCCGTTTGGCCCGGGCTGCTGTTCGGACTGTGCGCGACGGCTGTCGCCACCACGGGTCTCGACGAAAGCATTGCCCGGGCCTGGGCCTTCGACCCGGCCGCGAGCCATTTCATCGGCGCTGGCGCGGGACAGTGGTGGGCGAAAGACCTGATCCACACCGCTGGCGGGCGGGCGATCCGGATTTTCGGTGCGCTGGTGCTCCTGCTCTGGGGGCTCAGTTTCCTGCTCCCCAACCTGCGGCGCTGGCGCCGACCGGCGGGCTTTGTGGTGCTGTGCGCCGTTCTTGGCGCCGGTGTGGTCGGGCTGCTCAAGGAAACCACCAACGTGGACTGTCCCTGGGCACTCGCGGAATTCGGGGGGCAACGGCCCTACGTGCGCCTGTTTGCCGACCGGTCGGCTGCGCTGCCTAAGGCCCAGTGCTTTCCGGGCGGTCATTCCTCCTCGGGATTCGCGTTGTTCGCACTTTATTTTCTCTGCCTTGGGCGGAACCAGCGCCGGGCCCGCTGGGCGCTGGCCGTCGCGCTGCTGGTTGGCGGGATTTTCGCCTTCGGGCAGGAGGCCCGAGGCGCGCATTTTCTATCCCACGATGTGTGGAGTGCGGCCCTGGTGTGGTTCGCGTGCCTGGGCATCTACGCTCTGGGTTATCGGGGTGAGGTCTGGGAGCCCTCAGACGATGGGCAGCAGCCAGATCAGTTACGCGCTCGGTAGGTGCCGTCGAAGAGCATCTTCCAGGACTTGCCGTTGTCCATGGAGATTTCCCACAACTGTTGCACGGTGCCCGCACGGGCTGTCCAGGTGATCCGGTTCCGTGCCGGCTTGCCGTCCTCGACCGAGTCGCCCTCCAGCACCATGGCCCCGTTGATCAGGCCGCCCTCGAGTTCGAGCGTCGTGCCTTCGCGCCACACCCAGAATTGCCGCCACTTGCCCCGGGTCGTGTCGAAGAAGTTGAGGCTGGTGCCGGCGCTGGCGGAAACACCCGCCCAGGTTTCCTGCAGGACGCACCCGTCCAGGATGGGCTCGATCCGGTTGCGGCCGGCGACGGAGCCATCCACATTTGTCACGTCCCAGTTGCCGATCCAGAAGTCGAACTGGTGGGCGCGGGAATCGGCGCAGCCTTTATCGGCCGCCTGCACGGTGGCAACAGCAATGAGGAGGGTTGCAGTGACTAGAAGGCGGTTGAGATGGCGCATCCGGCAGACTCCGCTTGACTGATGCCAACACTGTAACGCGAAGTCCGGGTCGACGGCTGCAGCCTGCTGGTACAAACTCTCACCATGGCTGTGCGCGATATTCTGAAGATGGGTGATCCCCGGCTACTCCAGCTGGCCCGGCCCGTGGAGCAGTTCGATTCGCCCGAGCTGCACAGCCTGGTGGCCGACCTGCTTGAAACCATGACCGCCGCCGACGGGGCGGGCCTGGCCGCACCGCAGATCGGCGTGGACCTCGCGGTGGTCATCTTTGGTTTCGACCACAATGAGCGCTACCCGGAAGCGCCCGAGGTGCCCCGCACGGTGCTCGTCAACCCGCAGATCGAGCCGCTCGGGCCGGAGATCGAGGAGGACTGGGAGGGCTGCCTGTCGGTGCCCGGTCTCCGCGGCGTCGTGCCGCGCTGGGCGCGCATCCGCTACCGGGGCTTCGACCCGTTCGGTGAGCCCATTGAACGGGTAGCAGAGGGCTTCCACGCGCGGGTCGTCCAGCATGAGTGCGATCACCTGATCGGCACGCTGTACCCGATGCGGGTCCGGGACTTCACGCGGTTCGGCTACACGTCCGTGCTGTTCCCGGAGCTTGGGGATGGCGGCGATGATTAGCGACCCCGTGCGTCCTGTAGGAGCGCCTTCAGGCGCGACCCCTTCCCTGAATAAATCAGGCGGTCGCGCCTGAAGCCGCTCCTACGGGGAATCATCACCAGGGCATCGTCTCGCCGCGGTTATCCAGGAACCGCCCGTTGTCGGCTGGCGTCAGCTTGTCGATGACCGCCAGCAGCCGGCCGACCGCGTCCGGCGTTTCAATCGCGCCAGGCATGCGCATGAGTCCGGGGTTGGTTTTCACGGTGCCGGGGTGAAGCATGATCACCGTGATGCCCTTGCGCGGTGCTTCGAAGGACAGCGTGTGCATGTACATATTCAGCGCCGCCTTGCTGGCCTTGTAGTTGTACAGGATGGGCAGCTTCACGCTGGCTTCGAGTGATCCCGAGTCGCTGGAGACGGCGACGATCAGTTTGCGGCTGGAGGCGGCCACAGAGTCGAAAAAAGCCTGGGCCACCTTCATCGGCCCGATGGCATTCACCTCGAAACTCTGCCGGGCCTCAGCGAAGTCGAGCTTCGCAAGACTGCGCACGGCAGTCTGGGGAGTCGGGCCCTGGGCAGCGTTCAGCAGCAGGAGATCCACGGTCTGGTTCCGGTACTTCCCGGCAAGCGCATCGACTCCGGCGTGGTCCGTGACGTCCAGGGTTTCCACCACCACGTCCGGGTCTGCCGCCGCCAGCTTCTTCAGATCAGCTGCCGTGGAAGGATCGCGGGCCGTTGCG
>Ga0209254_10002443_pt1 | contig 16887 bp, 10 predicted proteins | sample FrelakmetDIP11DI_FD_187148 | JGI IMG/M metagenome (GOLD analysis project Ga0209254, IMG submission 187148) | Freshwater lake sediment microbial communities from the University of Notre Dame, USA, for methane emissions studies - DIP11 DI (SPAdes)... | ecosystem: Environmental > Aquatic >... | reverse complement strand
CTCGGTGTCCAGCGAAAATACCCCGACGACCAGCATGCCCGTATTGCTGACGGCGGCGAAGGCCAACAAGCGCCTCATGCCCAGTTGCATCAGCGCGAGCGCCGCGCCGTAGAAAATTCCCATCACGCCGAGGCTGACAACGAAGTTCTGCCAGTCAATTACGCCGCTGGGGAGGAGCGGAAGAGCGAATCGAATCAGTGCGTAGATTCCTACTTTCAGACCCACCAGAAACACGCACACCGTGGCCAGCGTCCCATGTTGAGCGACGATGGGCAGCCAGGCATGGAAGGGAAACTGAGCCAGGCGCACGGCGCAGCCATAGAACAGCAATACGAAAATGAGCGACTGCCATGTATCCGTGATCGGAGTCTTGGCTAGATCGAAGTAGTCGAAGGACCAAAGTCCGGTCATTCGAGCGTGGTTCCAGCCAAGCAAAAGCACAGCGGCCAGCAACATCACTAAGCCGCCGACCATGAATCCCCGGTAGACGCGAGCGGCTCGCGTCTTATCCTCGGAGGTGCTCCAGCGGTGCAGGATGAACAGCGCCGGAACCAACTCTACGGCGGAAAAGAACCAGAACTGCAATAGATTCAGCGACAGGAACAGTCCCATCAGCACCGCTTCGAAGGCGAATAGGCTGGCGACGTAAAGCCCGGGAGGCTCTTCATGAACGATTTCCTCGTAGAGCACGACCAACAGGGTCAGCAGTGCGGTCAGGAGAACAAACAGCAGATTGATTCCATCGACACCGAGGTGGTAGGAAAGCGCGGGTAGCAGAGAAAGGTGCTCGACGAACTGAAATAGGTGGGTGTTCGATTGGAACGTAAGGAGAAGGTACATCGCCAACGCGAGCTCAATGCCGGCGCCGAGCAATCCAACGACCGTCGCTTGTTTGGCGGTGCGGGCGAACAACGCCAGTATCATCGCCAACATAGGGGTAGCGATGAGGGTGCTCAGTACGGCGAACCCGGACTGGCTCGACCAGCTTGTCTCGGCGATGCCCATCATTCGCTCAGGAAACGGACAACAGCGTCAGCAGGACCAGCAAAAACAGGTATCGCGGCCGGCAGAGGAGTTTCTCGATCGAAGCCATGCGGTGTCCCAGTTGTCGGCCAGCCCGCCAGAGATCGCTGCCGGCCCCCTGGAGCACCAGCTTTTCCTCGAACCAGTACAAGCCCGAGGCCAGCTTGTGAGCGACGAACCCGAGGAGACCGCTAACTTCGCGCGTATCCGGCCCCGCTCCCGCGTCCGCGGCGAGCCGACGCTCCTCCCAGGCGGCCAAGGATGAGAGCGCGGATACGGCCGGAACCGGCAGGCCAATGGTTCTCTCTATGACCTTGTGGTCAAATGTACTCAGATCCGCCGCGAGAAGCGAAGTCGGTCGGACGACCCATTTTTCGGCCAACTGCTCCAACCAGCATCTCTGCAGTGAAGCCACGTACAGCCCGTGTCGGCGAGCGAGCCACTGGGGTACGGGGCGTATCGGTTTCCCGATGACGTGATGCATCAGCGAGGGGGCCGTGAGGAACTGATAAGTGCGCAAGAAAGTATGGGCAAACAGATGTGCCGTGGCGATTTCCCACCAGCCGAGTCCGCAGGTCAGGAACATGAGTCCCACCTGTCCGATGGTGGCGAAGGTCAGAGCGGACTTGACATCGGTTTGGGTGAGCCCACAAAAGAAGCCGTAACCGGCTGTTAGCGAACCAATGATCACCAGCAGGACCATCGCGGCGGGCGAGTGCTCGAAGATGGGTTGCAGCCGGAGAATCAAGTAGACACCGGCGTGAATCATAACGGCCCCGTAGAAGATCGCGCTCGAAGGCGTAGGTCCTTCCATGGCCCTCGTGACCCAAGGTGTCAGAGGAACCTGGGCGGATTTCGCCATGGCGGCGACCAGAAAGCAAACTGCCAGCGTGGTGCGTTGCAGCATGTCGAGTTTCGCGCCAGATCCCAGTACGGTCGTCCACTCGGCATCGCCGCACCACATGAACGCGAGAACGAGGCCTAGCACGAAGCCGGCATCGCCGATGCGGTTCGTCACGAACGCGCGGGTTGCATTGGAGGTGGCCACGGGGCGGTCGTAGGCATAGGCGATTAGCAGGTAGGAACAAACACCAGCGACTTCCCAGCCAGCAAAGGTGACCACACCATTCCCGCCCAGGACCAGCAGCAACATCGCCCCGATAAAAAGGGTGAGGACCGCAAAAAACCGGTGAAAACCCGGTTCCCGGTGCATATAGTTGACGGAGAAGCGCAAGACTGTCAGTCCGAGAACCGCGATCAAGGCCGCGAAGCTCAGGCTCAATCGATCCAGTGTGAAACTGAGCGCGATCCGGTGGCGGCCGCTGTCGATCCATGTTCCGAGCGCGACTTGCGGGGCGATGGCTCCAATAACTCGATAGGTTGTGACCAAGGCCAGTGCTACAGCCGCCGCCGAAACCGCACCCAACATGACGTTGCGGGTGCGCCTTTCCGCGTGTTCGCCAGCGATGCTGCCGCCCGCGATGCCGACCCCGACAAGCGCGGCGGCGGAAATGGGCAAGACAGGAACGGCGACAACCAGCCAATCAAGCACGGGCCAGGTCTCGCGGAGAAGTGGTGGAGTCTGGACGGATCAGGGCCGGTGACAACGGCTGGCTATGACCCGCATACCATTCGGTCGATCCGGTGCGGGTCGGGATCTCATGGACGCGTGCCTCCCGGGGAACGAATCCGCGCCCTGGTTCGAAGAGCATGATCTGGCCGTCGTCGGGGTCCAGGGTTGCGAGTTGTATCCAAGCGTTGCCGATCAATTCCCGCAGAGGCGGCTGTCTCTCGTAAATCGCGCCCAGAACGTCGGGTTTGTGTTCGACAACAACCAAGAGCCGCATCGCCTCGTGAATCTCAATCATCTGACGGGGCAGTCCGGTCCGGAGGTCGCCGGAGGTCCCCTCCATGACGCCGAATAGGCCGGTGACATTGTGAGGTACCTTGGTGCCGCAACCGAAGCGTTCGTTATTTACCGTGGAGAAGTAGTATTCAAGGTTGATGCCGGCGCCCACCGGTCCGACCGTCAGCAGGATGCCTTCCAGCCTGCTTCCGTCCGGATCCTGGGTCGGGTCGTAGGAAATTAGGAACACGCGCCGATCGAAAAATACCCCTTGGCTCATAGACCGACGACCGACGAAGGCTGCCGCATTGGTGGCATGACCGAGTTCCGGCCGCACCTGACTGAAGTCCGTCGAGCGTCCGATCACGTGCTCCAGGGCTTCGCTCAACGTCAGCTTGCTCGGCGCCGAGGCGAAGCGGCGGCAGCGCTCGTGAGCCGACAGACGGCAGGCGCGATCCAGTTCCTGCCTCAGCTTGTGATGGGTCGGTCTCAAGAGGGCCGGAACGTCCCCCGTATCGAACCACAGAATCTCCTCGTTACAGGTATCGTGCTCCGTGCCGACGAACCAGGTATCCTCGGGAACTTCGATGCCGCGCTTGGCCAGCAGCCGGCGAATCTCCGGTCGATTTGCCATGGCCGCGAAGGCTCGTGCGTTAGGGCCGCCGTGCCGGCCGCTGCATGCGCCGCAATCGTAAGCGGCGAGATGGGGATTGTTCTGGCTGACTGAGCCGTGTCCCATCAAGACGACCAAGGGGGCAAAGCCGTAGGTTAGGCCGGTGTTGTGGAAGAACGCCGTAACGTGATCCGCCTGTTCGGCGTCCGTGAAACCCAAGCGTGGATTTTCGGGCGTAGCCACGGTGCCGTCGTCTTCGGCGTTTACGGCGAGCTCGGTGTCGACTGTGGGCACGAATGCGGCTGCCGCCGCTCGGACCAGACGGTTCTGCCGGCGCGGGAAGAACACCTTCCCGATCAGTCCTAACAAGTAGCCGGGTGCAAGAAGGTCGATCAGGGCGTGAGAGGAAACAAGATTCCGGCGCACCTCATGGTTCACCAGCTTGCTTAGGAGGTCCCTGAACCGGTTCCGCCGACCGTGCCTTCGGTTCTGTTTGGTTTGATCCGGTCGTGGGACCTCACGCACCTCGTTGGACGGTGTGACGACGATGGGACACAGGGGGGTAACCGCTTGGTCGTCCAAGCCGCGCCAGTTCATTGCGACACCGAAGAAACCGGCTGCTCCGAGCGTTTCGATCCCGGGGTTGAGCTCTTCCAGATGTCGGCGGATGCTTTCCTCCCGGTCGTCCATGCAGAAAATGATTTGGGCCTCCGGCCGCTCCTCGCGTTTGGACCAGCGTCCATGTCCATGATTGGCAGCCAAGGCGGCAAAGACCTCTTCGCGGTAATGCCGTTCATACGCCTGCAGCCACAGGTAGGCCCTGCGGTCCGGCGTAAACCCATCGAGAACGCGCAGCAAGCGCTCGGCTTGAACCCTCGGCAGAGCCTTCAGATCAGGTGCCGTCATGCCCAGGTGTTGGGCGAGCCGAAACAGTCGCCAGGCACTTCCGTAGGTGGTGTGGTGCGCTGATTCCGACACGGAGTTCCCGCGGCTCCAGGTGTAGATCATGTCCGCCAGATTTCGCCATGGCTCGGGGTTTAGGCGCTCATTCCGTTCCAACTCGACCAAGCGCTGCGCCTTAGCGGCCAGATACTCTGGAAGGTTGCCGCGAAACAACGCATGACGGACCAAGAGCTCCGAAAGATGAGTGCGAAAGTAACGTTCCAGCGAAGCAAGATCGGCCTGGATTCCCCAGACGTCCTTGCAAACCCGTTCGAGCCAGATCCGGTCTAAGATCAGTCGAACCGCCAGATAGTCCATCAAGCTCACGGGAGTTTCTTGGTTGGGGGGGTAACCGACATGGGTTGCCCGCCAGTTCATCATCCCGGACCAGCCCGGCAACTCGAGAGCGATGCGGGTGAGATAGCCTTCCCAACGAGCAGCAGGAAGCCCGAGCCGCCGAAGTTCCGCAATCAACACGTCGCGTGCGTCTTCCGGCAGCGCAGAAACGATTGCCCGCCACTCCGGCGCCTCAGACAAGTAGAGCGACCAATCTCGCCGCATGGATTCCCGCCACGCACAGTAGAATCCGGATGAGCGATTGGGGGCATGCCAGGCGGCCAAGCCTTCGTCCAAGAAGGATGCGCAATGGCAGATCAGTAGAGGGCGTACGTGGTTCAGCACGTCTTCGTCCGTTAATTCCAGCAGCAAGCCACGCAGACTGAGTTTCGCGCCGACCTGGTTCAGCGTGTTGGCTAGCATCTTCTGCGCTTGTTCCAACATGCTTCGCCGCGCGACCGGTTCGTCCCCCCGTACACCCTCGTTGGCGGCTGCAAACTCGCCCAGCAAGCGTTCCGCCTGCTGCATCGACAGGTCGATCAGTTCTTCCGGGTGAAACTCGGCCTCATCCAACCCGAACTTTTCCAGACAGGCGCGCCAAAGTTCGCGTATCAGTACTTCCTGTCCGGGAATCTGCTGTCTGCCCCCACCTTGATGATGCTTAATGGATTCCAATAGGCCGCGGCGCGCAGTGGGTGGAACATCAGCTTCAACCCGGTCCAGGACGCCGAGTTCTTCGATCGACCAACGAAGGTGGCTCGTGCTGATGCGCTCGATTCCGTACACCATCGCGATACGGTAGACATCGCGGTAGCGTAGCGAGCGATTCGCGTACTCGAGGACGATAGTGTCCGGCGTCAATGCCTCGGCTCGGTTCAGCACGGCTTCGAGGTCTCCGTCGCTAATGCGACCGCAAGCGTAGAGGCGACGAAAATCGCTTTCAGGCAGATAGCCGAAAATGCCGGTGATGCGCTCCGCTTCGGCCAGCGCTTGATCAAACGGTAGGTGCTGAAAGCCGTGCAGAGTATTGTGGTGGACGAAGTTGAGGATCGGCGCTTGGCCGGGCAGAACGTGGCCGAGGTCTGCGACGATCTCCGCGATCTTCAGCCGAAGTTCCGAGTGGCTGTCCTCAGCAGAGTTCTCGGTACACAGTGCGTGCATGAAAACGACATCCTAAAAGATCGAACTCAATCGAGACACTGAGGTATTGATCAACTCCAGGGGTAGAGACGGCGCGACGCCGAAACCGAGAATGCCAGCCAGCAGCATGCAGGCAGCGATCAATTCTGCGGGGCGCAGATCCTGAACGGACTTCATGGCAGGGCGCACGGGACCGGTGAAGAGACTGCCGATGGTGCGGAATGCGTAGGTCGCGCTAACCAGGACGCCAACGCTGACCAGCAGCGTCCACCAGCCGAAGCGCTGTAAGCTTCCGATTATGACATGCAACTCGGCAACGAACCCCATCGAACCGGGAAGACCGATGGAAGCCAGCAGGGTCAGCGTCGTGAAGGCCGCGAATCGGGGTGTTATCTGCACGAGCGAACTGTAGTCGCCGATCTCGCGGGTGCGGGTGCGCTCGTAGAGCAAGCCGATCAGCAAGAATAGGGAACCCGCGATGAGCCCATGCGCGCTCATCTGGAGCACGGCGCCCAAGAGTCCCGTGGTGTTCAACGCGGCGATGCCGAGAAGCACGAGCCCCATGTGGCTGATGGACGAGTAGGCGATCATCGCCTTCAGATCGGTTTGCCGCCACGCGATCAATCCTCCGTAGACGATGCTGACCAAAGCGATGCCTGCCAGCAGCGGCTGCAGCATTAGCGTCGCTTGAGGCAGCATTTCGCTGGTTCGGATCAGCCCGTAAGCCCCCATTTTCAACAAAGCGCCGGACAGCAGAATACTGATCGGGCTGGGCGCTTCGACATGCGCCAGAGGCAGCCAGCCGTGGATCGGAACGATCGGCATCTTGACGCCGAAACCGAGCAGGAGACCAAAAAAGATCAGGGTTTGTGTGTCCCTGGGCAGAGTGCGGGCCACTACAAGCATTGAGTCCATAGCCGTTGAGTTGACTGCGGACGCCTTATAGATGGCGAGCAAGCCGAGCAGCATGAACACCGACCCTCCCATCGTGTACAGGACGAAATTCAGGCTGGCTTTGTGTCGGTGAGCACCACCCCAGATGTCAATTAGGAAGAAGAGCGGAATGAGCGTCAGTTCCCAGAACACATAGAACAGCGCCCAGTCCTGAGCCAAGAAGACCCCCAGCATGCCGAACTCGAGGGCGAGTAGCCAGATGTGGTAGCCCTTGACGCTTCGTTCCACGCTGGTCGACGCCAACATCGCGACGACGGCGAGGAGACTCGAGAGGAGCACCATCGGGAGAGAGAAACCGTCTACGCCAAGGGCGTAGAAGCTTCCCATCGCGGGGTTCCAGACGTGCCGCTCGACCAGTTGAAGATCGGGCGACAACGTGTTGAAGAGAAAGGGAAGACTCCAGGACGAGGCGAAGGTGATCATCACCGTAGTCAACGCTGTGGCGCGGACCAGTCGGCGACGGCCACTCGGCAAGAACGCCGTGATCAGAGCGCCGAATACCGGGGTCCAGAGTATGATGCTGAGAATCTTCACGAAGAGGTGCAGGGCGCTGCAGGTGCTCGTGGCCATCGGGCCGCAGCAATACCTTGATCGCTCCGCGTGATGATCGGCCCCGTAAGTGTGAGTGGGGTGAAGAATACCATGCGCGGCCTGTTGCGATAAACCTCGCAGCGTTCGGCTGCGCGGCAGCATGCGCCCGCTTCGGCTGAAGTGTCATCTGCATCGTCGCAACATTTGGAGCGGTGAAAGCGCTTGGGTAGCCACCGCTTCCGGCGGGGAGACCCGATGCATCTCGGGAAGGAAGGCCGGTGTGTTGTGCGGTTCGCTTGCGGGTTTTCCGACGCGCTTGTTAAAGTGCAACCAATTTGACCCATGACTTGGAATCCTCGAACAGCATGAAGGCCTTCAAGACACGCTTTGCTCCGAGCCCCACCGGCTTGATGCACTTGGGCAATGCGCGGACCGCGCTCCTGAGTGCCCTGGCGGGCGAACGGTTTCTGCTTCGCATCGAAGACACGGATCTGGAGCGTAGCCGCGAGGAATTCGTTTCAGAGTTGTTGCAGGATCTCCGGTGGCTGGGCCTTCATTGGGACGAGGGCCCCCTATCGCCTCAGGCGGAATCGAATTATTTCCAAAGCCGGCGAGGAGAGACCTATCAACGTTATTACGAGGAGTTGGAGCAACAGGGCCTAGCTTACTTCTGTTTCTGCTCACCCCAGGAGCTGGAGATTTCAAGGAAAGTCCAACTCAGTTCGGGCCGGCCCCCGCGCTACAGCGGCAAATGCGCTCGTTTGTCAGCGGAAGAGGTCAGCAAGAAGATTCGTGAGCGTGGCAATCCGACCCTCCGGTTTAGGGTGCCGAGGAACGAGATCATTCATTTCGATGATCGGGTCCGAGGCCCGCAGCGCTTTGCTTCGGAGGACATCGGCGACTTCATCATCCGGCGTGCCGACGGAACGCCGGCTTTTTTTTTCTGCAACGCCGTTGACGACGCACTAATGGGGGTGACCCTGGTGCTGCGCGGCGAGGATCATCTGACCAACACTCCGCGGCAATTGATGATACTGAGAGCACTTGGGCTAACGGTGCCTGAGTATGCGCACATCTCGTTGATCGTAGGCGACGACGGTGCTCCCTTGTCCAAGCGCAACGGCAGCCGTAGCATCAATCAGCTACGAGCCGAGGGCTATTTTCCCGCGGCCATCGTCAACATGCTGGCGCGGCTGGGGCACCATTACCAGAGTGAGGAACTGTTGTCTTTGTCTCGTCTTTCAGCCGAGTTCGATATGAAGCATTTGGGCAAGTCACCAACACGGTTCGACATGGTCCATCTTAACCATTGGCAGCATCTGGCCATGCGACAGGCGGATAACAATACGCTGTGGGATTGGCTTCATGCTGAGATCCGCCTGATTGTTCCCGAAGGGCAGCGGGAACACTTTCTGGAGGTTGTTCGCAGCAACTGCGTTTTTCCGAACGAGGCGGACCAGTGGGGGAGGCTTCTGTTCGCGGACGAACTGCAAAGGGCTCCGGAAGTGTTCAAGGTGGCCGAAGGCGCGGGCGAGCGTTTTTTCCTTTCCGCAATCGATTCGGCCAACGCATATCCAAGCGATTTCGGTGCGTTTCTCGACGACCTTAGGTCGCGGTCCGGGGCCAAGGGCAAACAGCTGTTCATGCCGCTGCGGGCGGCTTTGACCGGTCGATTGGATGGCCCGGAGCTCGGCAGGATCTACGAGTTGCTCGACAGGCCGCGTCTCCATCGGCGCCTCGCAGAATTTACTTATGTTTCCGAATGATATGACGCTGACGATCTACAACAGTCTCTCGCGCCAGAAGGAACCTTTCGTGCCCATAGATCCGGGTGTCGTGCGCCTCTACGTATGCGGCATGACGGTCTACGACTACTGCCACCTAGGGCATGCGCGCGTGATGGTGGTGTTCGATACGGTTGTGCGCTTCCTGCGTCACCTCGGCTATCAGGTCACTTATGTTCGCAATATCACGGATATCGACGACAAAATCATTAAGCGGGCGCTAGAGAAGGGTGAGACGATCGGTGCGCTGACGAACCGGTTCATCGATGCAATGCATGAGGATGAGGATGCGCTTGGCGTCCTGCGCCCAGACATCGAACCCCGGGCGACCCAGTCCATACCCGAAATGATCGCCATGATTCAGGCTCTGGTCGACCGCGGCTATGCCTACGTGGGCAGCAATGGCGATGTGTTCTATGCGGTCCAGAAATTTGCCGGGTATGGTCTTCTGTCCGGCAAGAATCTCGATGATCTGCGGGCCGGCGAGCGGGTCGCCGTGGAGGAGGCAAAACGCGATCCGCTCGACTTCGTGTTGTGGAAGATGGCTAAGCCAGGCGAGCCGGCGTGGGATTCCCCCTGGGGATCCGGTCGACCGGGGTGGCACATCGAATGCTCGACGATGTCCACGCGGTATCTCGGCGCGCATTTCGATATTCATGGCGGGGGTATGGATCTGCAGTTCCCTCATCATGAGAACGAAATCGCTCAATCGGAAGGAGCGACGGGGCGTAGGTTCGTGAATGTCTGGATGCATAACGGTTTCGTGCGAGTGCGCGAAGAGAAGATGTCCAAGTCGCTGGGGAATTTCTTCACTGTGCGGGACGTGCTCCAAGGCTACCGGCCGGAGACTGTGCGGTTCTTCATCCTGAACAGTCATTATCGTAGTCCCCTCAACTACTCGGATGAAAATCTCGACGAGGCCAATGCGGCCTTGAGACGCCTTTACACCGCGCTCCGGGGCGCTCCAATGGTCTCCCCGAAAGTAGATGAAACCTACTGCCGCCGATTTGACGAGGCGATGAATGACGACTTCAACACGCCCGAGGCTATCGCCGTGCTGTTCGACCTGGCACGGGATGTGAACAGGCATCGGGAGATTGATCCGGATGAGGCGGTGCTGTTGATCAGTACCTTGCGCAAGCTGGGCGGGGTTCTGGGATTGCTTCAATCTGAGCCGGTCGAGTTCCTGCAGGCCGCCGGCGGTCCGGTAGAGGCAGTCGGGCCGAGTCCAGAACTTATACAGGCGAAGATTGACGAACGTCTCGCGGCGCGGAAGACCAAGGATTGGGCTGCAGCCGATCGCATCCGCGACGAGCTAAAGGGGCACGGAGTCCTGCTCGAAGATACTCCTGGCGGTACAGTCTGGCGGCGTGCCTGAAACTACGCCCGAGGGGGTGCGAGCCAAGGGTAACCTTTCATCACCTTGACAGTACGCCTTGCTGGCACGCGGGCGGTGGCCTCGGTGTGAGGCGTCAAGCTGGGCCTTAACTGCCTAACCGCAAGGCGACGGGTGGGTGGCGGCGATGCGGGTCTGCACACTGGAAACTGGATTAGTGGCCGCACGTTTTCGGTCTATTCGTGAGCGTCCCCTCGCCGAGTTAGATTGAGACCAATGTGGCAAACGCTCAGCGCATGCTCGACTACGCTTTAAGTGCCACCGGAAAAATCTCGACCGGTGGTCTTCCTATCGAAAAACGAGTACCGCCACCGAGCAATCGGTGGCGGGTGTTTCTCGGTCCCTATGCTCTCGTCATGCAAGCTTGCCGCCTGGCCATGTAGCTCCGACCTCTGCTTCTCGCGGTCTGCGCTGCGGATCGTCCTGGGCTGCTTGGTCATGCGCCAATCTTGATTGTGTGACGCGGCGAGTAGGGACTGGACCTAAAGAAATCGAGTCAGCTGCCGATAACAACTTTGGGCGATGAAACATCGCTCGCACCTCCACCTCGAAACGAAAGGGTCAGTGCCCTGGTCGAGGTCCGTTGCGTCACTCGAATACGGGAGTTTACCGGATGGCTAGTCAAGCACTTGAAGATTTCACGGGGTTCTCCGAAGCGGAACTGGACGGGGAAGTCACTGCATTCACTATCGACACGGCTGACGAACGAGACCTCCATGGCATGGTGGAGCAAGACAGTGGCGATTGGACGGCCGCAGAGCGCGACTGCTTTGATCCCACTCAGCTCTATCTCAAGGCGCTGGCAAGTTCCAAATTGCTGACCGCGGATGAGGAAAAGCACTATGGGCGTTTGGCCAATCAAGGAAACGCGGACGCGTTCCGGACCATGGTGGAAAGCAACTTGCGTCTGGTCGTCAAATTGGCCCGACGATATCTCAACCGAGGGTTGCCGCTACTGGATCTCATCGAGGAAGGCAATCTTGGGCTCATTCATGCAGTCGAGAAATTTGATCCGGACCGCGGATTTCGATTCTCGACGTATGCCACATGGTGGATTCGACAGACGATCGAGCGGGCGATCATGAATCAGACAAGGACGGTTCGCCTACCGATCCACGTGGTAAAGGAGCTGAACGTCTACTTGAGGGCATGTCGACAACTGGCTGCTACATTGCCTTCTGACCCCACCGCGAAAGATGTCGCCGTTTATTTGGCCAAGCCAGTGAAGACGGTCGAGAAGATGCTCAATCTCAATGAAAGGGTTACCTCACTTGACGCGCCGATCAGTTCTGATTCGGACAAACCGATTGTTGAATCCGTTAGTGACGAGGACGCTCCGACGCTTCCGGACATGCTGCACAACGAAGCGGTTACCCAAAAGATCGATGAGTGGCTCAATCATCTCTCCGACAAGCAGCGCGAAGTCGTGTGTATGCGCTACGGTATGGGCGACTACGAGCCCGCGACCCTGGAGGAAGTGGCCGCAGTCATGGGAGTTACCCGGGAGCGCGTGCGTCAGATTCAGACGGAATCACTGAAACGGCTGAGAGAGGTTTGCGAAGAGCAGGGTTTCTCGGTTGACACCGTCTTTCACTGAAAATTCAGCTTCTATGACTTGCGATGGTTGGGACGCAGATCGAGTGGGCCTCGTTGCACATTGGCCAGATGTGCGTGGAAGACCTTTCTTTCTACCGGTGAAGATATCCGCCGAAGCCGAACCGGTGGCCAAGTCGATGATCTCGGCGATGCGGAGGCCTCCAGACGCGGTAACCAGACCATGATGGATAATAGTACCCCCAGGCTGTCGATGCGGCCTCCTGGTCGCGCAGCATACTTGCCTGTCGTTCCGCAGCGAGAGCCAGCCGCGCTGCCGCTTGCGCTTCAAGTTCCCTAGCCCTCACCAGTCGTTCCTGGCGTTGCTTCTCGTCCGCTGCCTGTTGTTCCAGTTGTCGTCGTCGTTTCTCGTCTGCCAACCTGGCCACCTCATCAGGATTGGGCTCGATCACTTGCAGGTCAATCTCCTGGCAACTGGACCCAACAGGTTCTGAGGTATAGTTCACGCCGCCTCCCTTGACGCACTTGTAAACGCCGTCCGCGGAGGCAGTCCCGTGGAACAACTCAGTGATGAGTATCATGCCCGCGAGGGCTTGGGCAAATCGAAGCCGTGTTACGCAATTAGTCAGCATGCTTTACGGGAAGGACGAGCATCCTTCCGAAACTCTCGTGGGTGACACTTCAGCAGAACCGTTCCAGTCTACCACCGGAACCTCCCCTCTGGGACTCTCTGATCGCCCCTCGGCACGTTGCCGTCCTGTGGAAGCTCAATCCGCAGTGGTCACTGAACAAAAAACGTCTTTATCTCCCCAGTCATGCCCATACCGTAGCGCTGCCATCCCGTTGCGCAATTACCTGCGGAACCTTTTCACTCACTTGATTTTCAGTCGGAGAGCCCAAAAATATGGAACGTACATCCAACAAGTTGTGGTATGGCTGATCTCAAACCCTATGAATGCCCAAGAGCACGAACAACTGACACTGTTTCTCAATCAACTCCGTGACGCCCGTGTGAGCGAGAAAAACGCCGATGCAGATGCGCTGATTGGCGAGGCTATGGTCAGGAACCCCGATGCGGCCTATCTCCTCGTTCAACGCGCAATGCTGGTGGAGCAGGCTCTGAACAATGCCAAAGCGCAAATCGCCCAGCTACAGCGTCAGGTCCAGACGAAACCCGGGCCAGACCAGAGCAGCTTTCTAGGTGGTCGGAACCCTTGGGCCATGGGCGCGGATGATGCCCAGAATCAAACTCGGGCGCCAGGCGCAGGCAATTATCCGATTCCCCGCGCCGCACCGCCTCTTGCTAACGCCATGGGTGGTCCGAGCTTCCTCGGCAGCGTGGCCTCGACCGCCGCGGGTGTGGTCGCTGGGTCGTTTCTCTTTCACGGAATCGAAAACCTCCTGGGTCATCATCAGACTTCCTCTTGGCTCGAACCCGCTGGGGAACGCGTGGCGGAGGAAACCACCATCAACAACGACTATACATCCGAGCCGCAGGACCCGTGGTCTCAGCCGGATGACAACCCAGGGTTCGTAGCCGACGATACGAACGCCTTCTTGGACGATGGCGACGATTCGACCTGGGTTTGAGGCAGGTGCTGGTGCAACTTGCTTCCTTATGGGTAGTCTTGGGACACATCGCACCGAAGGGTCAAGTTGTGAGCGCCGGCGCCCGGATCAGCTTAACCATGGATATCGCCAGGATGAAACGGATCGCCGTATAGACCGGCGGTACTGAGAGGCGTCATCTTTCGGCTCGGCTTGGCTATCTCGGACCCAATTAGCTACTCGGCGGCCTGAAAGCAACCCGGTACCACAGTGGGTCTGGTAATGTCACATCCAGCTCGTTCAGGCCGGGTGCGAGGAAATACGACTCACCAAATGGGTGGTAAGGCCCGACAGGGGAGGTCGCGCGCTCCATGATGGCGGCGCTGAGACTTGGGACAAATAACCGGAATCTGACCCTATTGCCGGTAAGTGCTGCCCATGCGGGAGCAAACGGCTTCGCCAAAGGTTCGCCCACAAAAACCCCTTCCCCCGGTGAGACGACGCTTTTCCAATACGCCTCGAGCACGGTTGCGCCGGTCGCATAATGCCACATCGCGACGGTGGGATGGGGGAACTTAACCAAGTGATTGCAGGGCTCCACCACTGTTCCGTAGCTTGCCGTCGCTCCAGCTTCCAGCCACCGGAGACTGCTCATCTGATCACTGTCGGTCAGGCGCCCGCCGGTTGAGGTCAAGTGATCAGCCATCGCCCCCGGCACAAAGTGAAGCGTGCGCAGATACGGCACCTCTTTCAGCCCGGTGAAATAAAACAGCACGTCTTTCTCGTTGCGGATTGCATTCCTGTTGAATCGGCGTAGCTTGAAAAGCTGACCCAGCGCTAGAGCCTCGTCGAACGTTACGGCGCGGACGGAGCGGTGCTTGTCCCACGTATTGAGCAGGTAACCGGTGCCCCGAGGAAACGTCGAGTCCGCGGCAACACCCCGGTCGATCAGCCCCTTGACGTCACTGAGACTGCTGCCCGCCAGCATCATTGCCGGCCTGATCTTATGGTCGCTGAAGGGTGCGTGGCTCGGAGAATTGAAATACCCGCTTGGCTGGGTAGGACCGCAGGTCGGGGAGCAGTAGGCGGGATCGAATCCCATGGCGACCGCGGAGGTCATCGACATGCAGTCGACCTGATAGGGTGTTGTCCAGGCCAAGGCATACGCCTGAACGGAGGCGGGTGTCTGGCGATCAATCTCGTCCTTCACGCGGATGAAGAGATCGCGCGTCATGGTGCTGAGGCCCGGCGGGAAACGGACCCGCACGACATTCGCATCGGGGATGCCGCGCCGCTCTTGGTAGTAGGAAGCCGTGGCCACGCTAAGAGGGTCGTCGTCGTTGACGACGAGGGCCAAGTCATCGGCGCTCAGCGCGGTCTTAGGCACCACGACGCCGCGGGCCATCCCTTCAGCCCAAGCATCCACACCGATGAACACGGCGCAGAGCAATAAGCCCGCAGCAACGGCATTCACCCAAACTTTCGCACAGGCCGATCGGGCAAACAGTGTTCTCATTGCTTTGAATTGAGCATTCTCATAGACGGCTTACAGCGGGCCGCGTCATGTCCACTGCCGATGCCTTCGGAACCGCTCATGATGCCTGAGTTCCTGCGAGGACTGCCACCCGACGCCGAACCTGAGCTGTATGATTCATGCGATCTCCCTCGGGGCAACCCAAATTATTCTTGCACAACTTGATTGTGGTGCGGCTTGTCTTGAGCAACGAGCAAAGGGTCCACGCATGGGAGCAAGTGCGGGGGGACTTGGCGTTCGTTGTCCCCACGCTCACCGAAGCGAGCGCCGTATCAGTCTCGACTTTCGCGCGTGCAACTTCCTCCAGCACATCAGGGCATCAGACGCGGCGGCAAGCTTGCCGAGGGTAGCATCGATCCGACTGGATACTGTGTAATGCATCTTTCGATGGCGCTTACAGGAATTACACCATGTCGTTGGTCCCCAGCCCCCTGCGGTTGCCGCTGACCCTTTTCGAGTGCCATTTCCAACTCGATGGGACCGCACGCTTGCCAGCCTATCCGGGCTCCGCTTGGCGCGGTGCGTTCGGGCACGCCCTAAAACGGGCGGTGTGCGTGGCGCGGGGAACCGAATGTCCGGCTTGTCTGTTGTATCGGACGTGTGCATACCCGTACATATTCGAGACACCGCCTCCGCCGGATTCCTTGAAGATGCGCCGCTACACTGCGGCGCCGCATCCGTTCGCCCTGCGCATCGATCCCCGGCAGAGCGGTCCAAGTTACCGTCTGGGTCTGGTGCTCTTCGGTCGAGCAGACCGCTATACGCCCTATGTCGTCCACGCGCTCGCCCAAGCCGGCCAGGCGGGACTTGGACGCGAGCGACAGAATTTCCACCTCGCAGAGGTCACGCAGGCAACGCCACCACTCTTTCAGGTATGGCGGAGCATCTATGCCCCGGACCGGCCTCTCGAGGTGCAGGTCGGCTGCCCGCCAGTGATCCCCGAGGTGCCCGCCGCATGCGACATTTGTGTCGAAACCCCCCTGCGACTGCGCCATCGAGAACATCTGGTCACTCCGGCCAATTTTCGCTTCGCGGATCTGTTCGGTTCGTTGTTGAGGCGCGTTTCGATGCTCACATATTTCCATACGGACATCCCCTTGGAGGCAGATTTCGCCGCGCTCAGCGAAGCCGCCGAAAGTGTTCCGATTCACGAACCGATGCTCCGCTGGCATGATTGGACGCGCTATTCCTCGCGCCAAGATACGGCGATGGAGATGGGGGGCATCCTCGGCCGCTTTCGCTTGCACGGGGCTGACGTGGAACCATTCTGGCCCTATCTGTGGCTGGGGCAGTGGACCCATGCCGGAAAGGGCACGACCATGGGTCTGGGTCGTTACCACATTGCGGCGTCAACCTTGCCGGACTCTGGCTCATGCGGCAGCGATACTTGGACCGCAGGCCCGGCTTGACGCACAATCAATCGCTCAGGTCATGACCGAGAAACACTCGAAACGCCTGCTCCTCTGCGTCACCGGCCTGACCCCCCAGGTCGTGACCGAGAACCTTTACGCGCTGCAGAACCGCGACGAGAACTGGCCGGACGAAGTGCATCTGCTGTCGACCGCCGAGGGTATCGAGCGAGCCCGATTGACCCTGTTGAGCGAAGATCCCGGCTGGTTCCGCCGTCTGTGCCGGGATTACCGGCGGCCGGTTCCGCGCTTCGAAGCCGAGTGTCTGCACGTGCTG
>Ga0209254_10002442_pt1 | contig 16889 bp, 15 predicted proteins | sample FrelakmetDIP11DI_FD_187148 | JGI IMG/M metagenome (GOLD analysis project Ga0209254, IMG submission 187148) | Freshwater lake sediment microbial communities from the University of Notre Dame, USA, for methane emissions studies - DIP11 DI (SPAdes)... | ecosystem: Environmental > Aquatic >... | reverse complement strand
CGTTCCGCCCGATCAGCACGCCTTCACCGCACTCAACGCCGAGCTGGCGAAAGTTTGGAAGCCGATCATCGAAATGAAGCCCGCGCTACTCGACGCCGACGAGTGGGCGCAGGTCAAGAACAAGCTGGACCAGTTGAAGCACTGAGCGGGCACCCACTGGCGCGAGTCGCACGACACATGCAGTCCCTATCCCTCAACCACGACAGGAGTTAGAGCCATGCCCGAGCCCGCACATGTTCACCTTTCACCCGACGCGATCTATCCGTTCGATGCTCGTGGTGTGGCCAAGCGCTTCCGACATGCCGCCATTTTCGGGGCGCTCGACGCCCTGTATCACGGCGAGACCATGCGCTTCGTCAACGACCACGATCCGCTTCCGCTGCTCGACCAGCTCGTGACGCGATAAGGTGAAGCAGTCACTATTCGGTACGTCCAACGTGATCCGGGTGCGATCGTGATCGACTTCGTGAAGAACTGAAGGAATGACTGCTGCGCGCCCATGCCCAACTTGAATATCTCCACCTTTGATGACCTGTTGCGTGCAGCTCGCGAGCAACCCGACCCGCAGCGCTTGCTGTTCGTATTCGCGGGCGCCGAATTGCCCGAGGACAGCACGCCGGAGCAGCGCCGCCGCTTTGCCGCCGGTGCTGGCGGCGCGCTGATACCACTGATGTGCGTGGACAAGGAACCGAAGGAACTGGGTACGTTTTCGGAACTCGTCGAAGAATCGCGCTCGCTGGGGCCCGAGTGGACGATCGTCTTCGTCGCGAGCCTTGCCGGGCAGGGTGGCCGTGCTCCGACCAGTGCCGACGCCGAAGCGCCGCTGCAAAGCATGGTCGAATCCATCAAGGCCGGGTCGCACAGATCGTTCATCCCGTTCGACCGGAACGGCCGGCCTGTACTGTTCGAATGAGGTGCCCGAAGTGGATTCGGCAACCTTGGCGGGAGTGCAATGAACGACTACCTACCGCGCGATGCAGGAACAGGCGCGCTCGACGCTGGCGGCCAACAGCAGTGCGACCTGAGCGCGTCCAGGGCGACATGGCGCTGACATGCGGTCTCGCGGGGGCAACAGATGCTGAAGATTGAAGACCCCCAACGGCAGGAGAACGCGGCTTCCGCCGGGTTCGCACTCTGGAATTTGGGTTTTCGACCGTTCTATCTGCTCGCCAGCAGCTTTGCCGCGTTGTCGATCCTGCTCTGGATCTGCCAGTACACGGGCCATCTCCCTTCTATGTACGTCCGAAGCCCGGCGTGGCACGGCCACGAAATGCTGTACGGCTACACGCTGGCCGTGGTGGCCGGGTTCCTCCTCACAGCCGTTCGCGCCTGGACCGGGAAGCCGACTCCCTCAGGCGTGCCGCTGATGGTACTTGCAGCGCTTTGGGTGGCCGGCCGCGTGCTGGTCATGACCCCATTCGCGACAGCCGCGGCGGTCGTCAATGCGGCGTTTCCGGTCGCTGTCGCCATTGGGATAGGTATCCCCATTGTGCAGAGCCGGAACCAGCGGAACTACTTCTTCGTCGCACTGCTGTTGCTGCTCGGGTTCGCCGTGCTTGCGTTCCATCTTGCACACCTTGACATGCTCCCGTGGCCGGAACGGGCGAGCCTCCAGGTCGGACTCGATGTCGTCCTCTTCATCATGGCCGTGATGGGCGGGCGGGTGATTCCGATGTTCACCAACAATGGCGTACCGGGTGTGAATGCCACGCGCCACCCTGTGGTGGAGAAACTCGCGCTGGGTGGCGTGCTCGCTCTGCTTGCGGCTGACCTGCTACAGGCTCCCGCCGGAGTCATTGCCGTGGCCGCGTTGCTCGTTGCCGTGGCCCACGCCGCCCGACTCTACCTCTGGCAGCCGTGGCGAACGTTCGGGGCACCGATTGTGTGGGTCCTGCACGTGGCCTACGGCTGGATTGTCATCTACCTCGTACTGCGCGGATTGGCCGCGCTTGGGGTCGTAGGCGAACTGCTCGCGGTGCATGCACTGACGGTCGGGGCGATCGGCGGCATGACGATCGGCATGATGACGCGTACGGCGCGCGGCCATACCGGGCGACCCCTGGCCGCAGACCAATTCGAAGTGGTCTGCTACGTTCTGGTTGCACTCGCCGCGGCAATTCGCGTCTTCGGCGGCATGTTCTTGCCCGGCGGTTACCTGGCGACGGTCATCGCCTCGGGGATTTGCTGGTCCTCCGCGTTTGCACTATACGCAGTGCGCTATTGGCCGGTGTTGTCGCGGGCACGGCTCGATGGCAAGCCCGGATAGTTTCACGTCCTCCGAGGAGTAAGTATGGCCACCAAACATGCTTCGTCCGGCGAACTCATCGACCTCCGGCCGTTGGGCGCTCCACTCGACGACTCCCAGTCCACGACGCTGTTGCGCGACGAGCAGCTCAAGGTCATGCGACTTGTCATGCCGGTCGGCAAGGTGTTGCATGACCATGCGGTGGACGGCCCGATTACGATGCAATGTCTCGAAGGCGCAGTTGAAGTTGTGGCACACGGTATTTCCAAGACGATGCGTGTCGGCGATCTAATGTACCTTGCAAGCAAGGTGCCTCACTCGCTGCGAGCAACCGAAGACGCGTCAAGACTCGTGACCATCGTCGTGGAGAGGCCGGCAAGGTGAGGTCTGCGGTATTCTGCCAATGAGTCAGTGATGGGGTGATATGTAGCGCTCGAGGCGGTTCCGGGTTGCAAAATCGTCGATGGTGCGAACCGGACTGCTTCCCAACCTCACCGCGGCGGGAACAATTGGGCGTTCACTGAAGCGAGAGAGTCGACGAAGTGAAATGGTCGCCCGGACCGGGCTTGGTGCCCTCATAGAGCAAGCGTTCGGGATCGAGTTTGCGTAGCCGGTCCAAGGCGAAGGGTGGCCGGGCGCAGTAGCGCAGCAGGCGTTCACGCCCGGCACGGTCAGCGGCCTCGATGCGCACGGAGCTGTCCACCGAAAACCCGCCCCCATGCGTCCATTGCCCCATCGCGCGTGCGTCATCGCCCGGCAGCAGACCGCGGCGCACGAAAACGCGCAACAGCCGCCGGCGCACCTGCACCTGCACCTGGGCGATGGCGTTGGCATCGACTCCGGTCGCGGCAGTGAAGATGATCCCGCTCGTGGTGGCAGCGTCGAACACGCCGTAGCACCCTGGAGATCGGCATCGCGTTGGAGGAAGTAGCGCAGGCGCTTGGGCACTGCAAGCACCCACTGGCGCACCGGCAGCGGCGGCAAGACGTGATCGGTGAGATGCGCGGCCGTCGCCACCATGCGCCGGGTGTTGCACGATGGGCAGACGCCGCGGCCCTTGCAGGAAAACGCGATCAGGAAGTCGTGCCCGCATTGCCCGCACCTCGCGCGGGCGAAGCCGTGGGCGAGGATGCCACAGTCGAGATAGCGGCGGAACTCCCGCTCCACGTACGGCGGCACCGGCCCGTCGTCGTGATGACCGTCGCAGCATCGGGCGAGCCAGGACTCGAGGTGCTCCTGGACGCAGCGATAGTCGGCATGTGCCAGTATCGCCTGCTACGCTATGCCCATGGACGACGCCTACAAGAGCCCCCTGTGCCTGCCGCTGAGCGCGCCGCTGGTCGCCGCGCTGGCCAGGATGACCGAGGCCATCGGCAGCGCCGACTGGTTCGAAGCGGTGCTCAACCTGCTGGGCACCGTGTGCACCATCGATTCGGGAGGCGCCATGGTGTACCACCGCGCGCAGCGCCCGCGCCGCATCCTGCACCGTTTCAACCCGCTGGAGCGGGCGCTGCCCGAGGATGCCTACCTGTCCGGGCCGTATGCGCTGGACCCGCACTACCAGCTGTTCATGGCCGGATGCCCGGATGGTGTCCACTGGCTGCGCCACATCGCGCCGGACGATTTTTTCCAGAGCGAGTATTACCGCGTCTTCTATTCGCAGATCGGGCTGTCGGACTCGATCGAACTGCTCTGGCGCATCAACGACGACAGCGCGCTCAACATCTTCATCGAGCGCAGCATCCGGCGTTCCAAGTTCCAGGAGTCGGATCTGGTGGCGATCAACATCGTGCTGCCGGTGATCTTCGCCTCGGCGGCCAAACACCATGAACTCACTGCGGCCGCGTCGCGCCGCGACACCGACAGCCTGACGCACCGCAAGGTCCAGAGCACGATCGAGAACTTCGCCAGTTCGCTGCTGACCCAGCGCGAACGCCAGGTGCTGTTCTACATGATCAGTGGCTACTCGTCGGCGCTGACCGCGCAGCGTCTGAGCGCCACCAAGGGCACGATCAAGATCCACCGCAAGAACATCTACCGCAAGCTCGACATCGGCTCGCAGGCGGAACTGTTCTCGCTGTTCATCAACTGCATTCCCTTTGCCATGCCGGACGCATCGGTCGATCCGCTGGAGACCTACCAGAGCGCGCCGGCATCCGTGCGCACGCTGTCGCTGCTGGATATGGCGCCGCTGAAGGTCTGAGGGTCAACGGCGCGGCGCCGCGGGAATGTAGATCCCGTCCCGGTTGCGGCGCAGCCACTCAGCGATATCGATGTCGCGGTCCAGCGGGAACACCGGTCGCGGCACCTTCGCAAATGGCAGCAGCGCGTAGTCAACCGTGCACAGGGCCCCGCTGTCGCACACGATCACCTGTCCTGCGATGGGCTCGAACGCGGCGCGGAAGTGCTGCATCGACTTGAGCGCCACGATGCGCTTGGCTGCAGGGTCGATGCCGAAGGCCCGGAACTGCTGCAGGTCCAGCATCTGTGCCCGGATGCTCACCACCAGGATCTCGATGCCGTCGACCTGCACCACCGCCGTGGGGCCCCAGGAGCGGCGCAGGCCGCCGATCATGGCGCCGCTGCCGACATAGTTGCCGTCGGCGCTGAGCGACACCAGGGTGCAGCTCAGGACAAGCGGGGTGCCGCCGAAGCGCGGGTCGGTCTTGCCACCGAGCCGGATCTGCACCCGGTCGCCGCTCGCATGGCCCTGCAACTGCAGCACCGTCTGCGGGTCGACCATTGGGCCGAAACAGGCGTCCTGCACGCCGGCGGCCAGCAGCGCCGCCAGCAGCGCGGTGGAGTCGCCGTAGGTGCCGCCGCCCGGGTTGTCGGCGTAATCGGCCACGATGATTGGCCCCTTGCTGTCGGCTCGGTAGGCCTTGCAGATCGCGGCCGCCTGCGCCACCGTGTGGAACTGGTTGATGGCCTCCAGGCGGTGCGCCCAGATGTCGTCGGCCAGTTCGCCGGCGAAGGCGGCGTGGCGCGCCAGGTCGCCCTGCGCGGTGACCGTGACGCTGGCGCCCACCTCGGCGATATCGGCATTCGGGAAGGCGCCGTTGATGCTGACCGCGAACACGTCCGGCTGCTGTTCGTAGGCGCGGGCGCGTTGCAGCCGCGCGATCATCGGGCCGACGTCGGTGCGCCCGCCGTTGGCTTCCTCGAGCATCGGGCGGGTCACGCGCAGTGTCACCGGGTGGATCTCGCCCTGCATGGTGCGCTGCAGGATGTCGGCTGCGTGGCGCGCCGCGACGCGCATGTCGGTGTGCGGGTAGGTCTTGAACGAGACGATGATGTCGGCCAGGTCGCACATGGCGCGGCTCACGTTGGCATGTGGGTCGAGCGTGATGGCCACGGGTATGTCGCGCCCCAGCGCGGCACGCAGCCGGCGCAGCAGCTCGCCTTCGCCGTCGTCGCAGAAGTCGCTCACCATGGCACCGTGCAGGCCGAGCAGGATGCCGTGCAGGGGCCCCTGGTGCGCCTGCGCAGCGGCGACGATCGGCGCGCTCAGCGCGTCGAAGGCCTCGCGCGTCACTGGCCCGCCCGGCTGGGCGTGCGCGCTGAGCACGTGGATCACATTCCAGCCGTAGGCCCGAGCAGCATCCAGGAAGCCGGCCAGTTCGGTGTTGTTGTCCCTGCGCGCGGCGATCGCATCCGCGCCGAACAGCAGGCCGCGTTCGGCAAAACTGGCCGAGGTCGTGGGCAGTTTGCAGAAGGTGTTGGTCTCGTGCAGGAATTCGGCGGTCAGGACGTTGAAGGCGGTCATCGGGGTGCGGGCGCTGGCCCGTCAGCTGAGGGGATGGTGGCAGGCCAGGCTGTGCGCGCCGTCGGGCGTGAGAACCGGGCGGTCGCTGCGGCAGCGCGCCGACGCCTGCGGGCAACGCGCGGCATAGGCGCAGCCGGGGGGCAGGTCGAAGGCATCCGGAATTTCACCGTGCAGCAGCGTCACCACGCGCCGGCGCGTCGGGTCTGGCTCGAAGGTGCTGTCCATCAGCGAACGGGTGTAGGGGTGGCGCGGTGCCGCCCGTGCGTCGGGCAGGATCTCGACCACCCGTCCGAGGTACATCACCACGATGCGGTTGCAGAAGTAGCGCACCAGGCCCAGGTCGTGCGAGATGAACAGATAGGTCAGGCCCAGGTCCTGCTGCAGCTGTTCCAGCAGGCCGATGATCTGCGCCTGGATCGACACGTCGAGCGAGGCGGTCGGCTCGTCGAGCACCAGGAAGTCGGGCTGCATGGCCAGTGCGCGGGCAATACCCACGCGCTGTTTCTGGCCGCCGGAGAGCTGGTGCGGGTAGCTGGCGGCCAGTGTCGGGTTCAGGCCCACCATGGCCATCAGGCTGGCAACCCGTGCGTCCTGCGCGGCCGTGCCCGGCTGCACACCCTGCACCAGCAGCGGCTCCAGCAGCGCGGCGCGCACGCTGTAGCGCGGGTCGATGGAGGAATAGGGATCCTGGAACACCATCTGCATGCGCCGGCGCAACGTGCGCAGGGCCGGTGCCGGCACGCCGGCCAGGTCGATGCCGTCGAAATGGATGCTGCCGCTGCTGGCCTCCAGCAGGCGCAGCACCAGCCGCGCCAGCGTCGACTTGCCACAGCCGGATTCACCCACCACGCCGGTGACGCGCCCGCGCGCAACGTCGAGGTCGACCTCGCTCACGGCGGCCAGTTCGCGCTTCTTGCCGAACAGGCTGGCGCGGTCGCTGAAGATACGGGTCAGGCCGCGGGCTTGCAGCAGGTCGGCAGCGCGTTGCGATGTTTCAGCCATGGGCACCCTCCAGCTGCGCGAAGTGGCAGGCCACGCGCTGACCGGCATGCTCCCGCAGGGCAGGTACCTCGCCCTGGCAGATCGGCTGCACCTGGCCGCAACGCGGGTGGTAACGGCAGCCAGCGGCATAACTGCCGACGCTGGGCACCATGCCGCTTATGCCCTTGAGGCTGCCCGGGGCCTGGCCGGTGCGCGGGATGCAGGCAATCAGGGCCTGGGTGTAGGGATGGGTCGGGCGCGCGAAGATGGCGTCGACCGTGTTGCTTTCGGCCACCCGGCCGGCGTACAGCACCACCACCTGGTCGCAGGCCTGCGCCACCACGCCCATGTCGTGCGTGATCAGCACCAGCGCCAGGCCGCGCTGTCGCACCAGGTCGACCAGGATCTGGATGATCTGGGCCTGGATGGTCACATCCAGCGCGGTGGTGGGTTCGTCGGCAATGATGAGCTCGGGCTCGCCGGCCAGCGCCATGGCGATCACCACGCGCTGCTTCATGCCGCCCGACATCTGGTGCGGGTACTGCTGGTGCACGGTGGCGGCGTCGGGAATGCGCAGTTGTGTCAGCAGGTCGATGCTGCGTGCCTTGGCTGCCGCCGCCGACAGGCTCAGGTGCAGCTCGCCGACCTGGTCGATCTGCGCCCCGACGCGCAGCATGGGGTCGAGCGAGGTCATCGGGTTTTGCGTGATGAGCGCCATGCGGTGACCACGCAACGGCCGGTAATGCTGCTCGGGCAGGCCCACCAGCTCGGTGCCGTCGAAGCGCACCGAACCACCGCTGACCCGCCCGCCGATCAGCGGCAGCAGCCCCATCAGCGCCATGGCGGTCAGCGACTTGCCCGACCCCGACTCGCCCACCAGCCCCAGGATGCTGCCCTTGTCGAGCGCGAACGAAATGCGGTCCAGCGGCTGCAGCGCGCCGATGCCCACCGACAGCTCGCGAACGTCGAGCAGCGCCATGTCAGACGTCCCGCACCCGGTTGCGGATATCCAGCGCCTCGATCAGAGCGTCGCCGAACAGGTTGATGGACACCACCGCGATGGCGATCGCGAATCCCGGCCCCAGGATGGTCCAGGGGGCCAGGAAGATCTGGGCCGTGCCGCTGCTCATCATGGCGCCCCAGCTCGGCTTGGGGGGCTGCACACCCAGGCCGAAGAAGCCGAGCGTGGCTTCCAGGATGATGGCGTCGCCGGTGGCCAGCATGCCGGCCACGATCACCGGCGTGATCGCGTTGGGCAGCAGGTGGCGCAGCAGGATGTGGAAGTGGCCCGAGCCCAGGTTGGCGGCGGCTTCCACGTAGGTCTCGTTCTTGATCGCCATGATCTGAGCGCGTGTCAGCCGAGCGAACTGCGCCAGGTAGGCGATGCTGATGGCGACCATGGTGCTGTAAAGGCCCGGGCCGAGAATGGCCACGAAGATCAGCGCGATCAGCACCTCGGGGAAGGACCAGGTCAGGTCGACCACGGCGGTCAACACGCGGTCGAACAGGCCGCCGAAATATCCCGCCGCGGCACCCAGGCACATGCCCAGCGTGACCGAGACGCTGATCGCGGTCAGCGCGACCGCCAGCGAGGTCCGGGCACCGAAGATGATGCGCGACAACACATCGCGGCCGAATTCGTCGGTGCCCAGCCAGTGCGCCATCGACGGGTCCTTGTTGGTGGCCGACAGGTTCTGGATGTCGTAGGGGTAGGGCGCGACCCAAGGGGCGAAGACCGCGGCCAGTGCCACCAGCAGCAGGACGGCCAGCGCCAGGCCGCCGCGCCAGGTGTTGACGACCCGCCACAGGGCGGTCTTGCGCAACGCCGTCATTTCAGGCTGTCCCGCACGCGCGGGTCCATGGCTGCCTGCACCATGTCGCCCAGCAGCGTGCCCAGCATCACGGCCATTGCCAGCATCAGCAGGCAGCCCTGCACCACCGGGTAGTCGCGCTGGGCCAGCGAGGTGATCAACAGCGAACCGAGGCCGGGCCGGGCGAACACGAATTCGATCGTCACGGCGCCGCCGACGATCCAGCCGATGCGCAGGCTCAGGATGGTCACGACGGGCAGGAGGGCATGGCGCAACACGTGCTGGAGCTGAATGCGCCGGTGCGACAGGCCCTTGGCATGCAGCATCAGCACGAAATCGCGCCGGCCGACGTCGAGCATCGCCGCCCGCGTGACCCGCGAGACCAGGGCCACGCCGTGCAGGCCGATGGTGAGCACCGGCAGCACCAGGGCGGTCCAGGTGCGCGCGCCCGATACCGGGAACCATTCCAGCTGCACGGCAAACAGCAGGATCATCAGCAGGCCGAGCCAGAAGCTGGGCAGCGTGGAGCCCAGCAGGATCAGCGCCATCACGCCGCGGTCGATCCAGCTGTCCTTGAACACGGCCGCCAGCGCTCCGGTGGCGATGCCCACGGCGGTGGAGAAGATGAAGGCCAGCCCGCCCAGGCGCAGGCTGTGCGGCAGGTTTTCCGCGATCAGCTCGAGCACCGGGCGCCGCAGGATGATGGCGTCGCCCAGGTCGCCGGTGAACAGGTTGCGCAGCCAGACGGCGTACTGCAGCAGCAGCGGCTGGTCCAGGCCGTAACGCGCGATCAGGACCGCCCTTTGTTCCGGCGACGACCCGATCTGGATCATGTTGTCGATCGGGTCGCCGGGAACCAGGTGGATGATCATGAAGATGACCACCGACACCGCCAGGAAAACCGGAACCAGCAACAGCAGGCGCTTGACGGAGTAGTTCAACAACCGGAGGTCCTCCCGTCCGGCGTCAGCCGCAACAACCGTTCCCCGCGCCGGAGCAGCCTATTTGACCTCGATGTCCATGATCGACTGTGTCGCCATCTTGATGCCCCGGATGGTGTCGGGCAGCTTCAGGCGCGTCTGGCTGTAGGCGAAGCTCTGGGTCGGCTGGTAGATCGGCGCGAACACGAACTGCGACATCACGTACTCGTGGTAGGCCTTGAAGTTGGTGACGCGTTCCTCCCAGGTGCGCGAGCCCTTCATGGCCTTGGCATTGAGCTCCTCGGCCTTGGGGTCGTTCCACATCGAGACGTTCGGGTAGCCCAGGCGCGTGCCGCTGAAGAACCAGTCCAGGATGTCGGCGTTGGTGTAGTCGTAGGCACGCACCGCCAGCTGGTGGTCGGTCTGCTTCTTGTACATGGCATTGATCGAGGCCGGGTCCTGCACCGTGATCTCGGCATTCACGCCGACCGCCTTGAGCTGCGCCTGCACCACTTCGGTCACGCGCTTGAACTGCGTGCCGTTCTGCGTCCACAGTTTCACGGTCAGCGGCACGCCGGCCTTGGTGCGGATACCACCCGCACCCATGGCCCAGCCGGCTTCATCGAGCAGCTTCCTGGCACGGTCGGGGTTGAATCTGATGTTGAATTTCGGGTCGATCTTGGACTCCTGCAGCGAGCTGACCAGGAAGTTGTTCGCCTCGGCGCCGAGGCCGCCGAAGATGCTGGTCAGGATCTCCTTCTGGTTCACCGCGAAGGCGATTGCTTCGCGCACTTTGATGTCCGTCAGCGGCGCGACCGAGGTGTTCATCGGCATGTAGAACACTTCCGTGCCCGGCATGGTCACCACCTTGAGCGACTTCTCGGCCTCCATGCGCGGCAGGAAGTCGGTGGGCACGCCCAGCAGCATGTCCACGCCGCCGGTCTTGAGTTCCAGGAAGGCGGTCGAGTCTTCGGGGATTTCGCGCAGCGTCAGGTTCTTGATCTTGGCCGGTCCCCGGTTTTTGGACAGGTCGCTGGCCCAGCGGTAGTCGTCGTTGCGCACCAGCTTGGTCTGCTGGCCGACCGTGAAGCTGGCCAGCTTGAAGGGACCGCTGCCGACGGCGGCGGTCACGCCGAACTTGTCGCCCAGCGCATCGTAGGACTTGGGCGAGGGGATGCCCATGAAACTGGTCGACATGTTGAGCAGCATGCTCGGGTCGGGGTTCTTCATCTGGAACCGGACGGTGTAGTCGTCGACGATGACCACCTTGTCGATGGCCTCGGTCATGAACGCGTTTTCGGTGCCCTTGAACTTCGGGATCCACCACTCGATGACCTTGGCGTTGAAGGGCTCGCCGTCATGGAACTTGACGCCGCGGCGCAGCTTGAAGGTCCAGCTCATGCCGTCGGCCGACGACTCCCAGGACTCGGCCAGCTGGCCGTGGAACGACTGGTCGGCGTCCTGTATCACCATGCGGTCGAAGATCAGGTTGTTGCCGATGTTGAGCTTGGTGCCCTTGATCGGGTTGTAGGTGGGGGCGCCAGCCTCGCGGGAGTTGAGCACGAAGGTGGCGTCCTGCGCCCATGCCGGCGTGAAGGCGGCCATGCTGCAGGCACTGGCGGCGGCAAGCGCCACGAGCCGGAAAGAGCGGGTGAAAGAGGTCATGGGTACTCCTGGATGAGGTTGCGCCGCGACAGGCGCTGGTGGATCGGCAAGCGTTCGACTCGTGGCGCGAGAATAGCGGCAATCACGCGCGGTTCGCGTGGCCATACCCCTAAAGGGATAGCTCGTGCCGGCGGCGGCGGCCCAGCGGCGCTCGCTCTACCCTATCGGGAGTAGCTCTGGCCCCGCAACCCGCTCTTGGTGCTTGCGCCGGTGGGCTTTTGTCTTATTCTCGCGGCACCCTTGGCGCTCTCTCCGCGTGCAACCGTGCGTTGGCCGGGCGCCGCTCCCCCAGCCCACACGACCATGCACCAACTGCGCAAGCCCTACCTGCTATTCCTTGGCGACGTCGATCTCAAGTCGGACGCCAAGACGGCGTTCGGCCTGCGCGACTGGTGCCGCAGCGACGTCATGGGCGAGTGCGCGCTGCCCGCATCCACCGTCACACTGGACCTGCCACGCCTCAGTCCGGCGCAGGCCGCCGCCCAGGGTGCCGGGTCGCTGGTGATCGGTGTGGCGGCCGTGGGCGGCGTGTTGCCCACCCATTGGCTGCCCGAACTGCAAGCCGCGCTGGAGGCCGGCATGGACGTGGTGAGCGGCCTGCATTCGCGGCTGAGTTCGTTCCCGACACTGGTGCAGGCGGCGCAACGCGGCGGCGGCAAGCTGCACGACGTGCGCCACTCCGACCAGGTCTTTCCGGCCGGCACCGGGCGCAAGCGCAGCGGCAAGCGCGTATTGACCGTGGGCACCGACTGCGCGCTGGGCAAGAAATACACCGCGCTGGCCCTCACCCAGGCCTTGCAGGCGCAGGGTGCGCCAGCCACCTTCCGCGCCACCGGGCAGACCGGCATCATGATCGCCGGCTCCGGAGTGGCGGTCGACGCGGTCATCGCCGACTTCATCGCCGGCGCGGCCGAGGCCCTGTCGCCCGACAACGCGCCAGAGCACTGGGATGTGATCGAAGGGCAGGGGGCCTTGTTCCACCCGGCCTATGCCGGTGTCACGCTGGGCTTGCTGCATGGCTCGCAGCCCGACGCGCTGGTGTTGTGCCACGACCCCTCGCGCACCACCATCGAGGGCTACCCGGATTGCCCGATTCCGGACCTGCAGGCCGCGATCGACCGTTACGAGGAAGCGGCGCGCCTGACGAATCGGGCAGTGCGTTGTGTGGGCGTCAGCATCAATTCCTCGACGCTCGCCGAAGCGCAATGGCAGGACTATGCCCGCGACTTGTCGCGGCGCCTGAAGCAGCCGGTGGTGGATCCGATGCGCGGCGGCGTGGATGCCCTGGCCCAGGCGCTGCTCGGGCGATGATCCGCTGCCAGACCAGCATCGAGCACTGGGCGATGGCCGAGCCGTTCGAGATCGCGCGCGAGGTCATCACCGACCTGCCGGTATTGATGCTCAGCCTGAGCGACGGCCGGGGCCATAGCGGCCGTGCCGAGGCTGCCGGCGTGGACTACGACGGCGAGACGCCACAAGGCATGGCGCTCCAGATCGCGGCAGTGCTGGAGCGCCTGCACGACGATGTCGATGGCCGCGACCTGATGAGCCTGCTGCCCGCCGGTGGCGCCCGCAACGCGCTGGACTGCGCCTTGTGGGACCTGCGCGCCAAGCAGACCGGTATTGCCGCCTGGCGCCAGGCCGGACTGGAACGGTTGGAGCCGGTGACCACGGTCTTCACCATCGGCCTGGGCGACGAAGCCACGACGCGGCGCAAGTTGCGCGACGCGCGCCACTACCCGCTGCTCAAGCTCAAGGTGGACGCCCGGCGCCACCTCGACATCGTGCGCATGGTGCGGGAGGAACACCCGGCGGCGCGTGTGGTGGTGGACGCCAACCAGTCCTGGACGCGTGAGCTGCTGCAGACCCTGCTACCGGCCCTGGTCGAGCTGGGGGTCGAACTGGTCGAGCAGCCGCTGCCGCGCGGGCAGGACGCGCAGCTCGACGGCCTGTGTTCGCCGATTCCGCTGGCGGCCGACGAATCCTGCACCGACAGCGGTTCCCTGGCGGCACTGGCCGGTCGTTACCAGTACATCACCATCAAGCTGGACAAATGCGGCGGACTGACCGAAGCCTTGGCCATGGCCGACGTGGCCCAGCGCCTCGGGCTGGGGCTGATGGTCGGCAACATGTGCGGGACCTCGCTGGCCATGGCCCCCGCGTTCCTGCTGGCGCAGCGCTGTCGCTATGTCGATCTGGACGGACCGCTGCTGCAGCTGCTCGACCGCGCGACGCCGTTGCAATACCATGATGGCGTCGTCGAGCCGCCCGATGCGGGCCTCTGGGGCTGACATTGCAGGGCGGCGTGCCGGCCGTCTTGAGGATCACGTCCACTGCCAGTGCCGGCGATGCCAGACCCAGCCCTGCCTTCCCATGCGCGAGTCGTCGTGATCGGCGGCGGCGTCATCGGCTGCTCCGTGGCCTACCACCTCGGCCACATGGGCGTGAAGGAGGTCGTGCTGCTCGAGCGCGCACGGCTGACTTCCGGCACCACGTGGCACGCGGCGGGGCTCATCGTAACGTTCGGCTCGACCTCCGCCACTGCGACCGAACTGCGCAAGTACACGCGCGACCTGTATGCGCGCCTCGAGGCCGAGACGGGTAAATCGACCGGATTGCGGCAGGTCGGTTTCGTCGAGATCGCAACCGACGCCGGTAGGCTCGAGGAGTACCGGCGCGTGGCCGCCTTCAACCGCCACTGCGGCGTCGATGTGCAGGAGATCTCCGGTGCCGAGGTGGGTGCCTTGTTTCCGCCGGCCCGGACCGACGACATCCTGGCGGGCTTCTACGTCAAGGAGGATGGGCGCGCCGATCCGGTGGATGTGACGATGGCGCTGGCGGCCGGCGCCCGGATGCAGGGCGTGCGCATCATCGAGAACACCCCGGTGACCAACGTCATCACGAAGCGCGGTGCCGTCGCCGGTGTCGCGACGGCGCAGGGCGACATCGCCTGCGACATCGTCGTCAACTGCGCCGGCGCATGGAGCCGCCAGCTCGGCGAGAAGAACGGTGTGACCATTGCGTTGCAGGCGGCCGAGCACTACTACCTGCTGACCGAGCCGATCGACGGTGTCTCGAAGTCATGGCCGGTGCTGGAAGATCCGGCGTCGCACGGTTACTTCCGCGAGGAGGGCGGCGGGCTGATGGTGGGCCTGTTCGAGCCGGTGAGCGCGCCCTGGAACGTCGGCGCCATGCCCGAGGACTTCACGTTCGGCGAAATCCCGCCCGACTGGGAACGCCTGGAGCCGTACCTGGAGACCGCGATGAAGCGGGTGCCGGTGGCCCTGCACACCGGCATCAGGAAGCTGTTCTGCGGGCCCGAGAGCTTCACCCCCGACCTGCTGCCGATCGTCGGCGAAGCCCCGGAAATCAGGAACTACTTCGTGGCCGCAGGGCTCAATTCGATCGGCATCCTGAGCGGCGGCGGCATCGGCCGCGCGCTTGCGCACTGGATCGTCCACGGACGCGCCGATATCGACGTCACAGGGATCAACATCGACCGCCTGCAAAAGTACCAGGCGGATCCGCAGTATCGGCGCACGCGCGGCGCGGAGGCGCTGGGCATGGTGTACCAGTGCCAGTATCCGGGCCGGCAGATGACGTCGGCGCGCGGGGCCAAGCGCTCGCCGTTCCACGACCGGCTGGTCGGGCAACGCGCGTACTTCAAGGACGTGAGCGGCTGGGAAGGCGCGGACTGGTACGCGCCGCCCGGCGTGGAGCCGGTCGCGCCGGAGCTGTCGTGGCGCTGGCATGAGCAGGACTGGTTCTCGTACTGGAAGGCCGAGCATGACGCGGCGCGCAGCGGCGTGATCCTGATGGACATGTCGTTCATGGCGAAATTCATGGTGTGCGGCAGCGATGCCGGGGGCCTGCTCAACTGGATCTCGGCCAACCAGGTCGACGGCGACGCCGGTCGCGTCACCTATACGCAGTGGTTGAACGACGCCGGCAAGCTCGAGGCGGACCTCACCGTGACCAAGCTCGACCACGATCGCTACCTGGTGGTCGCCTCGGACACGGCGCACCGCCACGCCGCCACCTGGATGCAGCGGCACATCGGCGCCGGTGCGCACGTGTTCGTCAGCGACGTCACCTCGGGCATGGCGCAGTTGAACATCCAGGGCCCGCGCTCGCGCGAACTGATGCGGTCCCTGACCACGGCGGACATGTCCGACGAGGCATTCCCGTTTCGCGGCGCGCGCGAGATCGACATCGGCTTCGCGCGGGTGCTGGTGCTGCGCATCACGTATCTGGGCGAACTGGGCTACGAGCTGTACATACCCGCCGAGCATGCGCTGCACGTATATGAGCGCATCGTGGCGGCGGGGCAGGGCGTCGGACTGCGGCACGCCGGCCTCAAGACGCTGGCGAGTTGCCGCATGGAGAAGGGCTATCGCGACTACGGCCACGATGTGGACAACACCGATTCGGTCCTCGAGGCCGGTCTCGGCTTCGCCGTCGACCTCGACAAGCCCGGCGGGTTTCTCGGCAAGGACGCCGTGCTCGCACAGAGGGCGCAGGGTCCGCTGACCCGTCGGCTGGTGCAGGTGCTGGTGCAGGACCCGGCGGCGATGATGTTTCACGCCGAGATCGTGTACCGCAATGGCCGGCAGGTCGGGTATGTCCGCGCGGCGTCGTACGGTCACACGCTGGGCGGCGCCGTCGGGCTGGCGATGGTCACCGCAGGCGAGGCGATCGACGAACACTATCTGCGCCGGGCAGTGTGGGAGGTCGACATCGCCGGCAGGCGTTACCCCGCCGTCGCGTCGATCACACCGCTGTACGACCCGCGGATGGACCGGGTGAAGTGCTGAGGACTGGCCGACGCCGCCGCTTCGATCGCACCCGGGTCAGAACAGCCAGGGCAGGAAACGCCGCGAGTTTGCCGCGTAGTCGGCGTAGTCCGGATGCGTACGGGTGATCCATCGTTCTTCGAGCAACGACTTGACGAGCAGGACCGTGGTCAAGGCCAGCAACCTCGTCCATCCAACCCATGACCCTGCCGTCCAGGCACACGCGGTGCCGCAGACCAGAACAGCGGTGACGGATAGGAGATTCAACCGCGCAAGCCTGAATGTGGAGGAGCCGATCGGTCGAGTCAAGCGTCCATTTTCGGTCCAAAACTGCGGTCCAAAACTGCGGATTGAAGCGGAACGGCTTGGCTGCTACAATGACCTGTTGATGAGGCGAAGCACGACGAGTTGAGCATTTCGCACTGTGCCACTTTTGTGCCACATCAATGGACAGCAACCAACGCTACTGGGCAAGACAGTTACGGCGAGCGGTCAGCAAATCGTTGATAAAAAAGAACTAAATTTCAGCTTGTCTGCCTGTCACGCCGGGGGTCGCGGGTTCGAGTCCCGTCCACTCCGCCAAAAGACGTAACAAAATCAAGCACTTCAAAGGCCCCTGTGATCGGGGCTTTTTTGCGTTGTGCCACTTTTGTGCCACTTTTGTGGGCGCAGGCCGCGTCAGGCCACCTTCCGGCGAATGATCGTCAG
>Ga0209254_10002441_pt1 | contig 16892 bp, 16 predicted proteins | sample FrelakmetDIP11DI_FD_187148 | JGI IMG/M metagenome (GOLD analysis project Ga0209254, IMG submission 187148) | Freshwater lake sediment microbial communities from the University of Notre Dame, USA, for methane emissions studies - DIP11 DI (SPAdes)... | ecosystem: Environmental > Aquatic >... | reverse complement strand
CGGTTCAGGCCAGAGACGCAGCGATTTCACCGCCGCTGTCGCGGCAAGCCCGCGCCGATGATGGCCAGAAGCCGGAAGGCCGGCATGAGCCGAAGGACACCGTCCCTGGATCGACCCTCGTCAGCTGCGCGTAACCGGATGCACCTCTACCCCAGGTCCGGCGCCGGCGGGTTTCGGCCGGCGTCGGCCAGGAGACGGGCATGGACATCATCAAGATCCGCTTTGCCGCCGACTTCGAAGATCTAAGCGCCGAGATCGATAAGTCGATCGAGGACATGTTCCAATCCCTCAGTCCCGTTTTCAGCCTGGCCGCGCGCAGCTGGAAGCCGGCGATGGACATGAATGAAACCGCGGAGCAGATCATCATCCTGGCGGAGCTGGCCGGCGTCGACAAGGATGACCTGGAGGTCGAGATCAGCAGCAAGGCCGTCCGGATCCGGGCGATGCGGCCGGCGCGGAGCTACGGTCCGGACGCCACCTACCGGTTGGCCGAGATCCAGTGCGGCCGGTTTGAGCGCGTCCTGTTTCTGCCCGCCCCCATCGATCCGGAGATCGTATCGGCGGCTTACACCAACGGAATCCTGGAAATCCGGCTGGCCAAGCTCCCCCAGGAAACGATGCACACCGACCCACTGATGCAAGGCTGACCATGGGGTGCCGGCGTGCGCTGCAGCCGCTGGGTACTGCCTGCCGGCGGCGCCACGTGCCGGAACCCTGGAGGATTTCATGACGGAACCTGGAACTTCTCTTCCTTCGCCCCCCGAGACGCTTCCGGAGCAGTTGCCCATTCTGCCGCTGTTCGATGCCGTGCTGTTCCCCAAGATGGTGCTGCCGCTGATGATCGTTCAGGAAGAATCGATCCGGCTGGTGGACGATGTCATGGCCAAGGACCGCCTGCTCGGCCTGGTGGCCTCTCCGCAGGGCGGAGCTCCCCGAACGGAGCTGTTAAAAGCCACGCTGGCGCCGGTGGGCACCGGGGCGATGATCCTCAAAATGGCCAAGACCCAGGACAACCGTACCCAGCTGTTGGTGCAGGGACTCGGCCGTTTCCGGATTCGCGCCTTCGTGGAAGGCAAGGCCTTCCTCGAAGCCCAGATAACGGCCTTGAACGACCGGGGGGGAAAAGACAACGAAACCGAAGCGCTCATGGCCCACGTCGTCAACCAGTTCGGCCGGATCGTGGAACTCTCACCGGGGTTGCCCCAGGAAATCGGCCAGATGGCGCGCTCGATCCAGGAGCCGGGGACGCTGGCGGACATGGTGGCTTCGAGCATCAACATCGGTATAGAGGAGAAGCAGCGGATCCTGGAGCTGGAGCAGGTAAACGAGCGCCTGCGGGCGGTGGTGCGGCTGGTCAACCATCAGGTGGAGGTCCTGGAGCTGGGGAAAAAAATCCAGACCCAGGTCAAGGGGGACATGGAAAAGAGCCAGCGCGATTACTACCTGCGCCAGCAGCTCAAGGCCATCCGCGAGGAGCTTGGCGAGAAGGATGACGCCTCGGGAGAGATCGAAGAGCTGCGCCGGAAAATCCTCGCCAAGGACCTGCCCGAAGAGGCCCGCAAGGAGGCGGACCGGGAACTGGAACGGCTGGCGCGCATGCACCCGTCCTCGGCCGAGTACACCGTAGCGGCCACTTACCTGGACTGGCTGACGGCGCTGCCCTGGCACGACGCCACTGTGGATCGCCTGGACATTCCGCGGGCGCGCAAGATCCTGGACGACGATCACTTCGGCCTGGAAAAGCCCAAGCGGCGCATCATCGAATACCTGGCCGTGCGCAAACTCAAACCGGATTCGAAGGGGCCCATCCTCTGCCTCGCCGGGCCTCCCGGCACCGGCAAGACGTCCCTGGGGCAGTCGATCGCTCGGGCGCTGGGCCGGAAGTTCCACCGCATTTCGCTCGGCGGCGTGCGCGACGAGGCCGAGATCCGCGGGCACCGCCGCACCTATGTCGGGGCCCTGCCCGGCCGGGTCATTCAAGCCCTGCGCCGCACGGGCTCCCACAACCCGGTCTTCATGCTGGATGAGATCGACAAGGTCGGCAGCGACTTCCGCGGCGATCCCTCTTCGGCGCTGCTGGAAGTCCTGGACCCGGAACAGAACAAGTCCTTCTCGGACCACTACCTGGATGTGCCCTTCGACCTGTCGCGGGTGCTGTTCATCGCCACGGCCAACGTGCTGGACACGATCCCACCGGCCTTGAGAGACCGGATGGAAGTGCTGAGTCTGGTGGGCTATACCCTGGACGAGAAGCTCAAGATCGCCCACCGCTACCTGATCCCCCGCCAGCGCGAGGAGCACGGCCTGACCGCCAAGCAGGTCCGGATCACATCGAGCGCCGTGCGCGAGATCATCATCGGCTACACCCGCGAGGCCGGCCTTCGGAACCTGGAGCGTGAAATCGCCGGCATCTGCCGCTATGCGGCCAGCAAGATCGCTCAGGGGCGGGCTAAAGCCGTGAATGTGGGCCGCGGCGACCTGCATGCCATCCTGGGACCGGTGCGCTTCATCGATGAGCCGCGGGCGCGCATCACCACGCCGGGGATCGCCACCGGGCTGGCCTGGACCCCGGTCGGCGGGGAGCTGCTCTTCATCGAGGCCACCGCCATGAAGGGCAAGAAGGGCCTCACGCTCACCGGCCAGCTCGGCGACGTCATGAAGGAGTCGGCGGCGGCCGCGCTGAGCTTTATCCGCGCCAACAGCGAAGCCCTGGGGATCGACGAGGCGTTCTACGAGACCCACGACATCCACATCCACCTGCCGGCCGGCGCCATCCCCAAGGACGGCCCGTCGGCCGGCGTCACCCTGCTGACGGCGCTCACGTCGCTGTTCACCAACCGCCCGGTGCGCCAGGACCTGGCCATGACCGGCGAAATCACGCTGCGGGGGCAGGTGCTGCCGGTGGGGGGCATCAAGGAAAAGGTCCTGGCCGCTCATCGCGCACGGGTTCCCGCCGTAGTCCTGCCGGCCTGGAACCGCAAGGACGTGGAGGACATCCCCAGGAACATCCAGAAGGAGATCCGGTTTCACTTCGTCGACCGGATGATGGACGTGCTGGAGCTGGCGCTGACTCAGAAAAAGCGCAGACCCACCGCCCGGAGGCGCCGAAAACGATGATCGGTTCGAACGACCTGGCAATACCCGACGCCGGATCCATGCCCCGTCGGCCGGAAGCCGCCGCACTCCGGCAGCGCCGGGCCATGCCGCTGGCGATGGCCGCCGCCCTGCTGTTGATGCTCCTGGCGGGCTGCGCCACCCGCTCCCGTCCGGTGCCGCCAGCGCCGTCGCTGCCGCCTTCCCCGTATGGGGAGTCTTCAGCCCCGGTGGCCCGCCCGGGCGAACCCCGACCCTATAAGGCCCTGGGGCAGTGGTATCAGCCGCTGCCGGATGCCAAGGGCTTCCGCCAGGAAGGCATCGCGTCCTGGTATGGACCGGACTTTCACGGCAAGCGCACCTCGAGCGGCGAAATCTACGACATGCATTCCATGACCGCCGCCCACAAGACCCTTCCGCTCGGAACCCTCGTTCGGGTCCGCCATCTGCAGAATCAGCGCTCCGTCGACCTGCGCATCAACGACCGCGGGCCTTTCGTGGGCAACCGCGTGATCGACTTGTCTTACGAGGCGGCGCGGCAGCTGGGCGTCATCGGGCCGGGAACCGCGGCCGTGGAAGTGGTGGCGATCGGTGTGGCGGCCGACAACCCCGTCGACCTTTATTCCGGCAATTTCACCTTCCAGGTCGGGGCGTTTGCCAGCCGGGAAAGCGCCGAGCGGCTGAGAGCCGAGCTGGGCCCCCGCTTCGGCAATGCCCGCGTCGTCGAATTCGATCGCGGCGACCGTATATTCTATCGGGTGCGCGTCGGCAAGACGACTTCCCTGCAGGAGGCAGAGGTGTACGAGGCCCACCTCGTCCGCAACGGTTTTCCGGACGCCTTTGCGGTGGCCGAATAGGCAAGGAACGGGCGGGTTCGTCAGTTTTCGTTATCGGGGGCGGGCGGCAGGGGGATCTTGAGAAACTCTACGCCTTCCTGCTTGAGGAGTTTTTCCTCTTCCTGGGTGCTGACGCCGCGGATGTTGCGGGGCTCCGCGACGCCGTAGTGAATCTTGAGCGCCTCGCTGGCAAACTGGCATCCGACATTGTCGAAGTTCTTGTCAAAGAAATCGAGCACCTGCCTTCCCAGTTGCGCCATTGTCTGATCTTCCTGGGAGTCCGTGTCCTTCGGCTTGAAGCCCGAGGATGTCTTGATGGCGAATCGGGACGGAAGCTTGAAGATGCCTGTATCGTTGCAGACCGGGCAGGCAATCAGCCCTTTCTTGTTCTGGGCGCTGAATGCGGCGCTGTCTTCGAACCAGCCCTCGAAGACATGTCCGTTCGCGCATTGCAGATCATAGGCAATCATGACGCCAACCGTGGTGATCTCGCCGAGGCATTCCCCGGTCAGGGGGAAGGAATCGACCGCCGCTCTGTCCTCCCCCGGTATGGATTTATGCAGCAATCTAGTATACCTTTACCATAACGTATGGGCACGGTTTCGTCAATCGACCGCCGCGCCTGCGAGGAGGAGAAAGTTAGGCCATGAAACCCCTATGGCGCTGGATAATCGCCGTGATGATCGCGGTGTCGGGATTCTGCCCCCTGGCGAGGGCGGAAACGGCGTATATCGTTGACATCATCAAGGTGGCTCTGCGTTCCGCACCCGGCAACGACCATAAATCGGTCGCCACCACGGAAAGCGGCCAGGCGGTGGAAGTCCTGAAATCCGGGGAAGAATGGTCTCTGGTTCGTCTGGGAAACGGTGCCGAGGGCTACCTTCTAACCCGGCTGCTGACAACCAATCCCCCCGCCCGGTACCGGTTCGAACAACTACAGGAGAAAAATAAGACCCTAAGCGGGCAGGCCGCCGCACTGATGGAGGAAAACAATCGCTTGAAGGCCGAAATCGAAAAACTTGCCGCAGTCGTTTCGACCGGCGAAAAGGAGGTCGCTGCCCTGCAGGGCGAATTCGATGCCTTCCGCAAAGAGGCCGCCGATGTGACAGCGCTGAAATCCAGGGCCGATGCCCTGGCCGCCGAGCTGGAGCAGAAAAAAACGGAACTGGCGCGATGGGAATCGGGCCCGCTGGCGATCATGGACAATGAAAACCTTCAATGGTTTCTGGCCGGAGCGGTCGTGCTCCTGGCAGGGTTTTTTACCGGATACGTCACGAAGCGTCAGCGCCGCTGGTCCTCGCTCAACTGACCGGCAGGACGGCCCTGCCGATCCGAGACATGATCCCTCCGAACGGAATCACGCTCTGCAACAGGTAACGCATGTTAATCCACCCCTTGCTTCTGCTTTTCGGGATGCTGGCGCTGTCCGTCTTTTTTTCCGTTTCAGAAACCGCGCTGGCAGTCATCAGCCGCTCGAAGCCTGCCCCCGCCGGCAAGTCCGGGGAAGGGGCCGCCGAGCTTTTCGAACGCCTGCAGACAGACCCGAATCGCATCTTCACCACGATTCGAATCGGGACCCATCTATCCAACGTCGCCGCCTGCTGCCTGGCCACGCTGATCGCGCTGCAGACCGCCGGCAGCCATGCCGTGGCCATCGCCACGGCTGTCATGACCCTGGTGATCCTGGTTTTCGGCGAGATCCTGCCCAGGTCGTTCGCCGAGCGCCACCACCTCCGGATCGCCCGACTGGCGATCGGCCCGCTGCACTGGCTCTCCAAGCTGCTCTCTCCGCTGGTGCTGTTGCTGAATTTCATTCCGCGCATGGCCGAACGGGTCCAGGGCACGCAGCGGGTCACGGAAGCCGAGCTGCTCACCATCGTGGAGGCGGTCGAGGGCGAAGGACAGATCAAGGAGCAGGAGAAAGAGCTGATCCACAACATCTTCGAGTTCGACGACACCAGCGCGTCGGAGATCATGACCCCCCGGGCGGACATGTTCGTCGTGGACATTCATACGAAACCCGACCTGACTGAAATCTTCAAATCCGGGTTCACCCGGATTCCGGTCATCGACGGGGACATGGATCACATCATCGGCATTCTCAATATAAAAGACCTGCTGCTGCGGTCGTCCGGAGACCTCGAGACGATCAATCTGCGCCAGATCATGCGCGAGCCCTATTTCGTTCCGGAGCACAAGAAGCTGGACAAACTGCTGCAAGGCTTCAAGCGGCGCAAGCAGCACATGGCGATCGTCGTCGACGAACACGGGGGCGTTTCAGGACTCATCACCCTGGAGGACGCGCTGGAAGAGATCGTGGGGGAGATCACCGACGAAACCGATGTCATCGAGCCGACCATCGTCGCGGTCGCACCCGGTGAATGGCGCGTGATGGGAAAAACCGAGATCGGCGAGGTGAACGAAAAGCTGAAGATGGACATCCCCGACACGGGCGAATACGACACCTTCTCGGGGTATGTCATGAGCCAAACCGGCCGGATCCCTCGAGAAGCGGAGGAGATTCCGCTGGGGGAGTTTACGGCCGTGGTCATGAACCGCGAAGGCAACCGCATCCTCGAATACAAGGTTCGCAAACGCGCGGCTGCCGCGGCTTCAAATGCATAGGGATGCCGCCGCCGTCATCCCCATGCCGTGCATCGTGCGGCTGCCGCCGCCGGTATGGCGGCGATGGCCTTCCCCGACGCCTTCCTAATTGACCGCGTCCTTTAGCCCCTTGCCCGCTACAAATTTGGGGGATTTGGACGCGCCGATCTTGATCTCCTCCCCGGTCTGGGGATTGCGCCCTTTGCGGGCCTTGCGTTTTACTACCTTGAACGTTCCGAAACCCACGAGGGTCACGACGTCCCCTTTTTTCAGCGCCTGGGTGATGGAGTCCAGAACGCAGTCCACGGCGCCCTGAGCTTCTTTCTTGGTGCTGACGACCTGGGCCACTTCGTTGATGATGTCCGCCTTGTTCATCCGCGTCTCCTTTCTTGATGCCTTTCTTTTTCTTCTCGAACGGCTGGGTCAATCTGGGCGGGAATACGGGTCGCCTGCAGCAGGCGATCTCCCGATCCGATTCAAATGCTGTCCCGGCAACTCTGGCAATATTTCCGCGGCGTGCCTCTGCCGATCCAGTGGAAGTTCATGATGTGCGTTTTGCCGCATTTCGGGCAAAGGCATTCCACTTTGGATTTGTCATGGTCGATCATGACATCCGGATCTTCATTGACGCTTTCCTTGGATGGTTTGCGGGTGGACTTCATGGTTTCTTTTCGCTTGGGAGATGGCATATCCAAACACTCCGTCAATGATCGCATTCGCCATGCCGCCGGGGACGGGGAGGCCCGTCGGCCAACTTGCTCTCGGCACCGGCGGATTCGATCACGTGGCTGTCAGTTTTTCACGGGCTTCGATCTGCGTTTTACAGCGGATGCAGTGACGCGTCACCGGACGGGCCTTCAGGCGCTCGATCGCGATGTCCTCGCCGCAGGATTCGCACGTTCCGTAAACCCCATCTTCGATGTCCTGCAAGGATTTACGGATCTTCTTGATCAGCATGCCTTCGCGGTCGCGGATCCGCAGCGTGAAGTTGCGCTCGGAATCAAACACGGCGCGGTCCAGCGGATCCGGCAGGCTCTCATCGCTCTCCCTGAGCCCGTCCATGGTCGAATCCGCATGGGCGAGGAGTTCCTCCAGCCAGCGGCTGAGCAGCTCGTTGAAGTATTTAAGGTCCTTTTCTTTCATCCAGCGCATTCCGAAGAAAGGGTCATATGCCAGGGTTATCAAAAACCGCCAATGCCGTCAACCAATTCGCATCGGGGGGTTTCTTTATTCCCGAACGCATGATTTTTTTCAAGAGCTTTCTGAACAACGCCACGGATGAGGCCGGCGAGAGCCGGCTTTCTCCGCTGCGAACCATGGCTGAGCGTTTGACATGCGCGACGGAGTTGCCTACAATAATTTGAGACCGTTCGATGAACGACCATTTCAACCGATCACGAAATGGGACAGACATGGAGTCGAATCCTGAGAAACGAGGTGAAGATCGGCAGACGTGCGATGCCAGCATCGAATGGGCCTATTTCAACAAGGGGGAAAGCTTCAGCGCACGGCTGTTGAACTTTAGTACGGGCGGCGGCTATCTCGTGTCAGGCCAACCGCTCATCCCCGGCGCCACTATTCTGATCCGCCTTCGATCGGTCGAACCCGGTGACGCCGACGCCTTCGACCGCAGCGCCATGCGGACGACCGCCCTGGGCGAGGTCAAGTGGTGTCGGCCAATCGGCGGCACTCCGGCCGCCAGCTTCGGGATCGGCGTCCGCTATCACTTTCCGGTTTAGCAAGTCCGGCACAGCCACCGCGCGGTTTCCGCACCGAAACCCTCAATTCGGTTCGCCGTCTGCGCTCCAATCGTCTGCGCAAGGCGCTGACGTCCATTTGTTTTCGCTGAACTCCTCCGGATACAAGGAAGAATGGAAAAATGGGAATGCAACATCGTCTGATCAAGGTCGCCTGGAATCTTTTTCTGATCGTAACGGGCAGCCTGTTGTGCGCCGTGGCCATCAACGGCATCCTCATCCCCAACCAGTTTCTGGCCGGAGGGATCAGTGGATTGAGCCTTTTCATCTTTTACCTTTTCCCGAGCGTGCCGGTCGGGGTGAGCAATTTCCTGCTGAACATTCCTCTTTTCGTGCTGGGGTGGATGTTCGTGGGAAGGCGCTTTTTTTTCTACAGCCTGGCGGGGATGGCCATTTTCTCGGCGGCACTGCTCATTCACGCTCCGGCGTTCCCCATTCGCGACCCGCTGCTCAACGTCCTGACCGCCGGAATCATTTCCGGCATCGGCAGCGGCGTCATCCTGAGATCCCTTGGCTCCGGCGGAGGGCTGGACATCCTTTCGGTCATTCTGCTCAAGCGCTTTTCGATCCGGATCGGCACCACGGTCATGGCGTTCAACTGCACGCTGATGATGGCCTCGCTCTTCCGCTTCAACCTGGATATCGTTCTCTACACGCTCATCTATCTTTTCGTCACCACCCAGCTCATCAACCTGGTGGTGACCGGTCTCAACCAGCGTAAGGCCGTCATGGTGGTTTCGTCCCAATGGCAGGAAATCGCGGGCGAAATCATGGAGACGATGCAGCGCGGCGTCACCATTGTCAACGGGGAGGGGGGGTACACCGGTCATCCGCTGCGGATCATCTATTCGGTCATCACCTTCCAGGAGTTGTCCCGTTTCAAGGAAATGGTGCGGCAGCATGATCCGCAGGCGTTCATGGTGGTCACGGAGACGCTGGAAGTGATGGGCAAGGGGATCGGCAACCAGCCGCAATGGTAAGGAAGCGGTTCCGACCGGCCGCCGCTGTCAAGCGACCACTCGAAGTTTTTCGTACCGGGGTGCTTCGAACGCCGGGTGGGCGGCGAACCGCCTTTTTACAGGGGTTTTGAATAGATCACTTTGGCGTCGCCGGGGGCGTAGAAATCCTCCAGCAGCGCCTCCTGGCGGAATCCCACCCTCTCGTAGAAAGCCCGGGTGCTCGCATACTGCGCGCGCCCGGAGGTGTCGGCGTACAAGCGGGCGCCGCCCGCCAGGCGAGCCTGGTGCTCGGTCGCTTCCAGCAGGACTCTGCCGAGACCCTGCCGCTGGAACTCCGGAGACACCACGATCCAGTAGAGATCGTAGCTCGAAGCGGTCAGGGCCACCGGACCGTAGCAGGTGTATCCGGCCAGCCGCCCGTCCACCTCCGCAAAGACGAAATGGTAGCCGCTTTGCGGGCCCTTGCAGAGTCGTTCGTCGACGAGTTCTGCGGCGACCGATGTTTCCTCCGCGGAGAAATAGCCTGTCGCCTGCGCCAATTGCCTGACAGCCGCCGGGTCTCCGGGACCCGCGGCGAAGCGCATGCTTGGCCGGCGCCCGGTCCCGGGCGCCGGCGGGAGAGGGTCGGCGCCGAGGGAGCCCCGCCCCTGCACCGCCCGGGGCGGGCGCATTCTCTGGGTGTCGGCCAGGATGCGGTCGACCGCCACGGAATAGCTGATTCCCGATGCCTGCAGCGCGGCGGCGAAGCCGGCGTCGGGCGAAAGGCAGGGATTGGCGTTGACCTCCAAGATCCACGGGCGTTCGTCGGCATCCACGCGAAAGTCCACCCGGGCATAGCCGTTCAGCCCGAATCCCTGCCAGCAGCGCAGGGCCAGATCGCGCAATCGGCCCAACAGGGTGGCATCCGCGGACGGAAAGTCGAACCGGCGCGGGGTGTGGTGGTATTCGTACGAGCCGGCATCCCACTTGGCCCGGTACCCCACGATGCGCAGCGCGCCCTGCGGGTAGCCCTCGAAAAGAATTTCCGCCGGCCGCAGCACCGCAGGGCCGGAGGGGCCCGCCAGCAGCGACAAATTGAACTCGCGGCCATCGATGAACCGCTCGGCGAAGCAGGCGCCGCCGAGCTCGCGGGCGCGGCGGCACAGCACCTCCGGCACCTGGTCGGCACTGTCGCAGAGAACCAGCGCGCTTTCGTCCAGGCCGATCGAGGCATGCTCCCATAGGGACTTGACGATCCAGCGTGCCGATCCTGCGACGGCGGCGGATGCGGCCGAAACGGCAGGGATGTCCGGGGGGAAGGGACCGATCCAGTCCGGGGTCGGCAGGCCCAGCGCGCGCAGCCGATCCTTGGCCAGGAGCTTGTGGGAGGTGAGCCGGATCGCTTCGGCGCAGGCTCCGGTGTAAGCCAGGCCCATGGTATCCAGGAGCGACGGCGCGAAGTGGATCAGCCGCCCGGTGCCTTCCAGCGATTCCACCAGGTTGAAGACGAGATCCGGATGCAGGGCCTCTAATTCGTTGTAGAACCGCGCGAGGTCGAGCGTGCAGGCTAGATGCTCCGCCTGGTGACCGAGAGCGCCCAGCGCCGCTGTGATCGCCTGTACCTGGAGGAGGACGTCGCGTTCGTCCGGGGAGCTGGCATCGCCGGCGTCATTGTGGGCGATGACGATGCGCATGACCTGAAGGGGCGGCGGAAGCCGGCAGGCGTTCCGCGGCCGATGCGAGGATCCGCTCCACCAGGCGATCGAAGCTGACTCCGACGAGGGATGCAATGATGGGAAGATCGGAGTGTTCGGGATGCAGGCCTGCCAGGGGGTTGACCTCCATGAACTGCGGCCGGCCTTTGGCATCGCAGCGCACGTCGAGGCGGCCGGCGTCGCGGCAGCCGAGAGTGCGCCAGGCGCGCAGGGCGATGTCCTCGACGGCGGCGATCAAGGGGTCTTCCCCGGGGAGCATGCGCCGGTAGCGCACGAGTTCCTCGGAATTCTCCTTGTTGTGGTAGGAATACACTCCGGGTTCAGCGCTGGGCAACAGCAGCACCTCCATGGTGCCCAGGATTTGAGCGCCGGCCCCGGTGCCGGTGATGCCCACGGTGAACTCGCGGCCGGGCAGGAACCGTTCGACCAGGACCGGCTGGCGGTAGGTCTGCAGCAATCGGCCGCAGGCCTCCGGCAGGTCCTGGCGGCGGCGGACGATCGAAAGCGGGCTGACGCCCTTGCCAGTACCCTCGGCCACGGGCTTGATGAAGTAGGGGGGTGCAAAACCGACGTCGACCGCCTCCTGCGGCGAGGCGACGGTCGCAAAGGCACACGTCGGTATGCCGGCATCGCGGATGACGCGCTTGGTCAGGCCCTTGTGCAACGTCAGGCTCATGACCAGCGGGTCCGAAAACGTGTAGGGAATGCCGTAGGCGTCCAGCAGCGCCGGAACCTGGGCTTCGCGCCCGATGCCGATCAGCCCTTCGGCGATATTGAAGACCAGATCCCAGCGATGTCCCGCCGCCAGGCGTGCGACCAGGCTGCGGACATGCCCGATCCGGTCGGTTGCATGGCCCAGCCGCTGCAGGGCGGACTCGATGCCGTCGATGGTTTCGTCGCGGTCGAACTCGGCGGTTTCATCCTCCGAGTATCCTATAGCGAGATACTCGGCGCGCAGGTCATACGTGAGCCCGATCCGCATGGGGCGATGATCCACTTATCCCCTTCCGAGATCCGGATAGCGATAGGTCCGGTCGCAGTAGTTGCGCAGCAGCAGGTCTTCGCCATCGCGGCCCTCGATGTAATCGGGCATGAGCGGGATCTTGCCGCCGCCGCCGGGGGCGTCGATGACATAGGTCGGAACGGCATAGCCGCTGGTGAAGCCGCGCAGGCCGCGGAGGATTTCGAGGCCTTTTTCGACCGATGTGCGGAAATGGCTGGAGCCGGTGATCGGGTCGCACTGATAGAGGTAGTACGGCCGCACGCGCATGCGCAGCAGGTGATGGCAGAGCGCCTTCATGGTCTCCGTCGAGTCGTTGATCCCTTTCAGCAGGACCGTCTGGGAGCCCAGGGGAATGCCGGCATTGGCCAGCCGCTCGCAGGCGCGGTAGGCTTCCGGTGTGCATTCGGCCGGGTGCGTGAAGTGCACGCTCATCCAGAGCGGATGATAGCGGCGCAGCACTCGCACGAGATTCGGGGTGATGCGCTGGGGCAGCACGGCCGGGATCTTGGTGCCGATGCGGATGATCTCCACGTGCGGGATCTCGCGCAGCCGCGACAGCAGCCAGCCCAGCCGCTCGTCGTTCAAGGTCAGCGGGTCACCGCCGGAGATCAGAACATCGCGGACGGAAGCGGTCGAGCGGATGTACTCGATGGCGCGCTCCAGGCGGGAGCGGCTGGGATAGATGGCGCCATGTCCGACCACGCGGGAGCGCGTGCAGTAGCGGCAGTAGGTGGAGCAGAAGTCCAGCACCAGCAGCAGCACGCGGTCCGGGTAGCGATGGACCAGCCCGGGCACGGGGCTCTGGCCGTCTTCGCCGAGCGGATCATCGGCCTCGCCGGGCGTTTGAGTGAACTCTGCGACCGTGGGGACCACCGTCCGGCGCAGGGGATCGCCGGGATCGTCCTTGGATAGCAGGCTCATGAAATAGGGCGTGATGCCTACCGGCAGCTTGGACTGGATATTATCGGCGGCCGCGCGCTCCGCCTCGGAAAGAACGAGCATGCGTTCGAGTTGGTCAATGCTGCGGATACGATTTCGAATCTGCCACTGCCAATCGGTCCATTCCTTGTCGGTTGCGGAGGGGAAGAAGGTGCGGCGGAAAGCGGACGACCGCGGACTGGAGGCGGGACGGGATCTGGATGTTGGAAATACGGATACTTTGCCGCGCAGGCGCGGCGCTACCTCCGGCAGAGGGACGACGTTCTCCAGGCAGCCGGATATACCAGGAGGTTCTTCATCGTTTTCACCTGCTATCTCGCTGGCGGGCCCCGACGAAGCGTGGCTGTCAGAATTGTGAAACCTGACCACATCCTGTTTCATGGGAATCGAGGTTCTCCTTTCGCTCGGGTATGCAATTTTCCCACATGGTTCAAATTATCAATAAGACTTGTACTGAAGATAATTTGAGATTATAGTGCCATCAAAAGTTATATGTGGGTTGCCTCCCTCTGGTTACCGGTTGGAATCGAAGTGCATTCCCATGTAGATAGGCCAATTTCGTCCCCTTCATATGGTATTTTGGGCCCGACGCTAATACAAAATATCGTTGTTGTCAATAGAATAATCTTAATCGGTCAAGCAGGTTTTTCCTAATCCTCTTGGACTATTATACTGTTTATTAAGCAAGAATCAAACATCTTTTTACGGCGAGCCCTGGTGCAAAAATGCGACAGGGCTTGTAGCCACGCAAATGTATCTATATTGATACATATAAACTGCCCTTCAGAGCTGTTATGACGTCATTTTGGTACTATCGGATTACATCTGATTTTTAATAAGCAAAATCTGTAATTGAACCGAGAGAGGAGAACACGAACATGGCGAAAAAAGCGAAGCAAGGTGCGCCCAAGCGGCGTCGCATCGAGTTCACAATTGAGATCCCCGACGCATCGCAGGTGATCCTGATGGGCGATTTCAACAATTGGGAGCCAAAAGCGCACCCCATGCGCAAGGACGAGAACGGCGTATGGCGCAAGACCGTGATGATCTACCCCGGCCGCTATGAGTACCGGTTCTGGGTGGACGGGGAATGGCACAACGATCCGCACAACCAGGAGCGCTGCCCCAACTGCTTCGGAAGCGAGAACAACGTGATCGAGGTCACGGTCTGAGAGGGGCCTGTGCCGCGGCGGGACGGGACGCGAGCATCCGGCCGCGGTGCAGGTCGTTTTGCGCCTCAATGCCGGGTGAAAGGACAGGTCATTTCTCGAGCGCCAGCTTGAGAACGTCCAGCATGCGGTCCACGAAGTGAAATTCGAGCTCCTTCTGCACTTTCTTCGGAATGTCGTCGACGTCCTTCTGGTTTTCCTTGGGCAGGATGACGGTCTTGATACCGGCGCGGTGGGCGGCCAGCACCTTCTCCTTGATGCCGCCCACCGGCAGCACCTGACCGCGCAGGGTGATTTCGCCGGTCATGGCGAGGTCTTTGACCGCGCGACGCTTGGTGAGGTATGAAACCAGGGCGGTGAAAATGGTGATTCCGGCCGAGGGCCCGTCCTTGGGGATGGCGCCGGCCGGGATGTGAATGTGGATGTCCTGGCTTTCGAAAATGTCATCGGTCAAGCCCAGTTTGGCGGCGTGGGTGCGGATGAAGCTCAGAGCCGCCTGCGCGGACTCCTTCATGACATCGCCCAGCTGGCCGGTCATGATCAGCCGGTCCTTGCCCTTCATGGCGGTGGCTTCCACGAAGAGGATGTCCCCGCCGAACTGGGTCCAGGCCAGCCCGGTAATCACCCCCGGCGTGGAGGTGCGCGACCTGGTTTCCCCACTGAAGCGCACCGGTCCGAGATACTTGGTGACCAGCTGGGTCTTGATGACCTCGGAGGTGATGGCCTCCTCGGCGATCTTGCTGGCCACCCCGCGGCAGATGGATCCGATTTCGCGCTCCAGATTGCGCAAGCCGGCCTCGCGCGTGTAGCCGGCGATAATCTGCCGCAAAGCCCCGCGGGTGAACGTGATCTGTTCGGCGGAAAGCCCGTTGGCCGAGCGCTGGCGGGGAATCAGGTGCCGTTCGGCGATGTGGATCTTCTCGTCCTCGGTGTAGCCCAGCAGCTGCAGCACCTCCATGCGGTCACGCAGGGCCGGCGGGACGGTGTCGAGAATATTGGCCGTGGCGATGAACATGGCCTTGGACAGGTCGAACGGCACATCCAGGTAGTGGTCCTGGAAGGAGTGATTCTGCTCGGGGTCGAGCACTTCCAGCAGGGCCGATGACGGGTCGCCGCGGAAATCGGCGCCCAGCTTGTCGATTTCATCGAGCATGAAAACGGGGTTGTTGGACTCGGCACGCCGGATGCCCTGGATGACGCGGCCCGGCAGGGCGCCGACGTAGGTGCGGCGGTGGCCGCGGATCTCGGCTTCGTCCCGCACGCCGCCGAGCGACATGCGGTAGAACTTGCGGCCCAGGGCGCGCGCGATGGATTGGCCGAGCGAGGTTTTGCCGGTGCCGGGAGGGCCCGCAAAGCACAGGATCGGACCTTTGGAGTCGGGCTTGAGCTTGCGCACCGCCAGGTACTCGATGATGCGGCGTTTGGGTTTTTCGAGCCCGTAGTGGTCGTCGTCCAGCACCTTGCGGGCTTTCTTGATGTCGAGATTGTCCGCAGTGGCCTTGTGCCAGGGCAGGCCGGTCAGCCAATCGAGGAACGTGGTCGCGACGGTGTACTCCGCCGAGGACGGGTGCATGCGCGCCAGCCGCTCGAGTTCGCGTTCGGCCTCTTTGGCCGCCTCGGGCGGCAGCTCGGCCTCCCGGACCTTGGTGCGGTAGGTTTCGACTTCGGCGGTGGCCTCGTCCTTTTCTCCCAGCTCGGCCTTGATGGCCTTGAGCTGCTCGCGCAGGTAGTACTCGCGCTGCTTCTTGTCCATGTCCTCCTTGACCTGGTCCTGGATCTTCTTGCCGAGCTCTAAAATTTCGAGCTGTTTGTTCACGATCCGGGTGACCTCTTTCAGGCGGTCGGCCACCGGCTGGAGCTCGAGCACCTTTTGCTTTTCTTCGGCCGTGGCGTTGATCGAGGAGGCGATCATGTCGGCCAGCGTGCCGGCTTCCTTGATCGACTGCGCCATGTAGACGACTTCGGCGGGCAGCGTCGGCGAGGCCTGCACCACGCGCGCAAAGAGGTTCACGATGTTGGCCATCAGGGCTTCGATCTCGGTATTTTGCGCGCTCTCTTCGGCCAAATGCTCGACCTCGGCTTGGAAGAAGGCCTTGCCTTCGGCCTGCAGGATGCGTTTCACCCGAAACCGTCCCAGGCCCTGAACCAACAACTGGGTGCGGTTTTCCGGCGCCTTGGCCATCTTCAGGATCATCGCGCTGGTGCCGACGGCGGCGTAGTTTTCAGGCTTGGGCGGTCCTTCCTGGGCCGGGTCCGGTTTGGCGAAGACCATGCCGATCATGCGGTCGCGCGACATGGCCTCGTCGATGAGCTGCACCGAGTCCGGCTGCATCACCAGCAGCGGGGTCACCATCTTGGGGAACAGCACCGAGTCGACGACGGGTAAGAGCGGCAGCGTGCCGGGGAGCTTGTTTGCCGCAGCGGCATCGGGTGATTTTTCTTCGGTCATGTCTACCTCCGAATCGGTTTACGTCCGCAGCCGATATGGGCGCGGTGCAAGGGGTGAGCGTCTGGCGGGGGCGCTATTCACTGGAAATCGGCACCTTGTAGGTCTGGTCTGTCGGCCGCTTGACGAGGCGGATCTCCAGCAACCCGTTCTTGGCCGCAGCGCTCACCTTGTCCGGGTCGATGGGGCTCGGCAGAAAGAGAATGCGCTCGAACCGGCCATACTGGATCTCGGCCAGACGATAGGTGCAGCTGGAGCCGGAGGCCGGAGCGAGCCGCTTGCCCTGGATCCGCACCGCCTTGCTGCTGATCTCGACCTCCAGGTCCTCACGGTCCACCCCGCCGATTTCCGCGCGGATGATCACCTCCTCGGGGGTCTCATACATGTCCATC
>Ga0209254_10002440_pt1 | contig 16895 bp, 13 predicted proteins | sample FrelakmetDIP11DI_FD_187148 | JGI IMG/M metagenome (GOLD analysis project Ga0209254, IMG submission 187148) | Freshwater lake sediment microbial communities from the University of Notre Dame, USA, for methane emissions studies - DIP11 DI (SPAdes)... | ecosystem: Environmental > Aquatic >... | reverse complement strand
TTGGATCTCTGGTTTCGGGCCGACGTGGCCCGCATCTTGCAGGCTACCCACGAGGCGATGTGCTCGACCGCGGCGGTGATGGGTGTGGGTGTGGCCGACAACGCCCCCGGCCTGGAACGGGCGGCGGGCTACCGGCTGGGGTTCGGAGCTGCCCTGCGGGCAGTGGCTATGGCTTTCGGCCTCGCCGAGCTCGACCGGTGGCAGGTGGTAGGCACGCCGCAGGTGGCGCCCAGCCGGATGGTGGTCGATGGGGAGCTGGTTGGCGTGGTAGGGCGCGAGCCATGGGCTCGTCGTGGTGACAGCTTTCTTACAGGAAACGGCTGAAGTCGCACCTACAACTGTGGACGGGAAACGGAGGACGCAAGTGGGAATCAGGCATGTTGTGGCGGCGTTGGGGCTGGTGTTTGCCGTGACGCTGGCCATCATCGTGGGCAAGCAGATGACGACTGAGGCGATGGCGGTGGTGATCGGCGTGGTGTGCGGCGTGGCAGCGGGGATACCCACCTCGGTGCTGATGCTGGTGGCACTGTCCCGCCGGGACTCGCTCCGCGCGCGGGAGGAGGTAGCGGCGCGGCACGCGCCGGCCAACTATCCGCCGGTGGTGGTCATCCAGGGTGGGGCGCAGCAGCCGCAGTTGCCGGCGATGCAGGGCAGCTACTGGCCGGCCCCGAACGACGCACCGCTGGTCAGCCGCCAGTTCCACGTCGTCGGCGGCGAGGAACTGGCTTGGCCAGATAACTAGACAGATTTAGTTATCTTCGCAAGACAGCCCTACATCATAGGGTTTTGCGATTTATGAGCTAGGAGGAACGATGCACTGGAAAAACTACGACGAGGCGATTGATCTGACAGAACGGCGGTTTCAGTTCTTCCCCCAGGCTTTCCGCTGGCGGGGTCGCCGCTATCAAGTCGAAACAGTCGAGCGGTCATGGACGGCCTCACGCCCAGGCTGGCGCCGCTACTTCCGGGTACGTTGTACGCTGGGCATCTTTGACCTGTACCAGGACCTGTCGGTAAGCACCTGGCACCTTCGGCGGGTCAAGTGGGTAGGTGAGCCATCACGATCGCTTTGGACCGTGGCCAAGAGACCGAAATTCTCGGGGGTATGACATACCAACCCTGAAGGTTGTGAGGAGTTGTAGAAATGCAGACAGGGCTATTGTGGTACGACGATGACCCACAGCGTCCGCTGGAAGCCAAGATCAACCTGGCCGCCGAACGCTACCGGGACAAATATGGCCGCCTGCCTGATACCTGCTACGTGCATCCACAGGCGGTAGCCAGCCATCCCGCCGGGAATCTGCAGGTGACCTGCCACCAAGCGACCGGAGCGTCTCAGCCTTCAGGCCACAGAACACCGGCGACAGCGCCAGGCAATGGAACCGTGCGGGTTGTCTCTGCGCCGTACATCCTGCTCAACCATTTTTGGCTGGGGGAGAGCACCGGCGCATAGCCGTCACCTTGTCTGTCCTACCCGCGCTTTGGGCAGCGGTCAGGCAGGGGACATGCAGGGCCGACGGAGATCCCCGCCAGGGAACTATCGGCTACGGGACATCTCGACGACGAGTAGGTCAAGCGCCAATGTCTCTTCCATCCTGCCCGTCTTGATCGCCCAATCGGTCTCCACCAGCCGCCGGTGGGCCGCCTCTAACTGGGCCATGTCAAATCTCCGAGTCTGATCGATGGCCTTGCCCACCACATAAGGATGAAGCGCCAACTGGCCGGCTATCTCGGGTGGCACAAGGCCTTGCTTGCGCAGCTCGCTGACCTGGATCAGGATCCGCACCTGGCGGGCGAGCATGGTCAAGATCTGAAGCGGATGTTCCCCCTCTTCCAGAAGGTAGTGCAGCCACCGTAAAGCGCGAGCGGTTTCGCGCCGCCCGACACAGTCCACCAGGTCAAAGATATTCGTCTCGCGGGCGCGGCTGACCAGCGCCTGGACATCTCCGGCGGTGATCGCCCGCTCGCCGTTGGCAAAGGTCAACAGCTTGTCGATCTCCAGCTCAAGCAGCCTCAGGTCCTGCCCTATGAGCATGGCCAGCATCCCCGCAGCATCCCCGCTTATCTTGCCCCTGCTATCCTTGACACGCCTTTGGATCCAGCCCACTAGCTCCTGTTCCTTAGGCAAGGAAAAGGCTATGACCTTGGCCTGCTTCCTGTCCGCCTCCAGCTGCGCCGCCTTCAGGACCGGATCAGATGCTGCCAGGTTCTTTGATTCGACAAGGATGAGCTGCGTAGTTGGCGGCAAGGTGGGCAAATAAGCAACCAACTGCTCGCGGAAGGTGCGTTTCCAGCCCAGGTCCTGATCCACCGCGCCGTCCTTTTCTTCGCCTTTCCGGCCCAGCGCCAGCCGGGTGAGCAGCCCATGGACGATCACCAGCCGACAGGCAGACATGAAGGGGATAGTATCACAGGCGTGGCGCAGCTCGCCCATGGTCAGCCGGCTCCCATCCAAGACGGTCGTGTTGAGCTCGACCATGGCGGGATCACCACTGGCCAGCTCGCGGCGCAGCTTGGCCACTGCCTCGTCGCGGTCGAACGCGTTCTCGCCGTGAAAGATATAAAGCATGGCCTACCCCCGGCCGACCAACACCTTGTGGATTACCAACACGCCCCGTTCATGGCGCTGGACGTCGAGGATGGTCACCCCATCGAGCTCGGGCGTGGTGGTAACCCGCTCCTGGATAATGTGTGCCAGGGGTTGGGCGGCTACAGCGGCGAGCATGGCTGCCGTCAACGCTACCGGGAGCTGGTCGAGCCGCGAGCGACGACGCCCGAGGGTCACTCCAAAAGCGGCCGTGCCGGCCAGGATGCTAGTCACGGCCAGGTTCGTGCCACAGCGAGGGTGCACCGCCAGGTGGCTCTCGCCCTGCTGCAAGCGGACCAGGGCTTCGGTCGCGGCGTTGGCAACCATTTCCGTATCCACCTGGCCGTAGATATGGAAACCGGCAGGTGTTGTACGGCCCGCCGCCTGGAGGTAGGGGTTGTGCCAGCTCAGAATGTGCATCGTTGCGTGCTCCAAGCTGTGGTTCTGCCGGATTACACGGATCAGATCGAGTGGATTCATCAGACATCCTTTCCACAGAAGTAACGCTATTATAGCACCAATTGGAGCTCGGGGCAACTGAGCTGCCAGTCGTCTGCAGCCGATCTTGCGAGCGAAGCGAGTCCCCAGCGCAGAGAGTCGTGGAGTGAAGCGGCGTGGACGAAGCGGACCGATTTGCCGATTTGCCGATTTGGCGGTATCATCCGCCACATTATGAAGCGGGAAAAAGCAGTCAAGAGATCACCGACGAGGCGCAAGTGGGCCACCAGCCTCTTTCTGATCGCTCTGGCGGTGGGTGCCGTTTATGTCACCTGGTTGGCATTGGGCGCGCCGGGCTTGCCCCAGGTAACGCCCGACCCGAACAGTCCTCCGCCAACCCCCAAACCCACCCGCACCCTGCGTCCTACCCGCACCCCTCGCCCGGCGCGGACGCCTCAAGTCACTGCCGCCCCTTCCCCGACAACCGCGACCGCCCGCAAGAAGGTGGGCATCGTCGCCGGGCACTGGCAGAACGATTCGGGCGCGGTCTGCCCTGACGGGTTGGAAGAGGTCAGCATCAACCTGGACGTAGCGACCCGGGTAGTGGCTATCTTGCAATATGAAGGCTATGACGCCGAGCTACTGGCTGAATATGACGACAAGCTGCCTCGCTACCAGGCCGATGCTCTTGTCTCTATCCACACCGATTCGTGCGAAATCCCCGAAGCCTCTGGCTTCAAAGTGGCACGGCTTGCCGCCAGCTCCATCCCCGAGATCGAAGACCGGCTGGTTTACTGCCTGATCCGCGAGTACGGCAAAGCGACCGGATTGGCCTTTCACAAATACAGCATCACCTTCGACATGACCGGCTACCATGCCTTCAGGGAGATCGATCCCAAGACGCCCGGGACCATCATCGAGCTGGGCTTCATGGCAGCCGACCGTGACTTGCTGACTGAGCACAGCTACGAAGCGGCCCGGGGGATCGCGCGGGGCATCGCCTGCTTCCTGGAGGAATGATCAGAGCTTTCGATCTCTTCCAAGCATCGAAAGTCTGGTGTCCAGGGACAGTGCAGTAACCTTAGTGTATCTCGCGCGGCGTCGTGTACATCGCCACGATATTCTCCAACGGGGTGTCGTTCTGAATATAGTGCGCTGACGTACAGATATAGCCCCCACCAAGCCCCAGAAGCACACATCGCTCCCGGACTTCAGCCTGCACCTCGGCCGGCGTGCCGTGCGGCAGCGTATGCTGGATATCGATCGCGCCGTGGAACGACAGCCGGTCACCGAACTCGGCCTTGATTCGCGCCATGTCCATGCCCGCCGCGCGAGGCTGGAGCGGGTTTAGCACGTCGATGCCCATCTCGTCGACGAACGCCCCGATCAGCGGATAGACCGCACCGCACGAATGGTACATGATCTTGACCGGGTAGCGGGCCGAGCGGACGACCGAAGGAAGTCCCGGAGCGCTAGCGGAGCGGATGGCCGCGTTCAGCCGCTGGTGGCGGGGGAGGATATACTTCCGCCACATCCGGGCCGACATCAGCAGCCCACCCTGAATGCCCACGTCATCGTAGGTATAGACCATGTCCAACAGGCCACCCGCCGCCTCGATCACCCGCCGCGTGTTCTCAATATAGATGTTGGTGAAGCGGTCCATGATGGCACAGGCCACCTCCGGCTTTTCCACAAGGTCGAGCAAAAAGCGCTCGAAGCCGCGCAGCGCCCATGACCGTTCAAAGATGCCACCCACCTCGTAGCGGAGGTGGCGGCGCCCGCCGGCATTGAGCCGTTCGCACTGGTCGCGAACATCCGACACATCCCAATCGTCGGGGCTGGCCCACTCCCAGCTGTGCACATCGGCGGCCGTCTCGGCCCCGGCCAGGGGGTAGCCGGCATACTCGTCGTAGACGCTGAACTCGTTGGCCACGTGCCGGCGGTGGGTGCCCCACGGGTCGATGAAGGTGCCGTCGGGCAGGTCGCGGGCTTTGCTGCCCACGTAGCGGGTCGTCACCATCCGGCAGTCGACGCCCAGCAGGCGCAGCACCTCTTGGTCGTCGGCGTCCAGCGCTTCCCGGAGCCGCGCCACGACCTCGGGCACGGCCCAAAAGTCGAACGGCACCCGGTCGGGCTGGCGGTGGGCCAGCGCCGCCTCCACCCGCTTCCACGACGACAGCGCGCCTGCTTCCGGCCGGCCGTAGTGCCGCTCCAGGTAGGCGCGCAGGCGGGCCGGGCTGGCCACGGCCTCCGCAATCCGCTCCTCGACCTCGCTCACCTCAGAATCTACCATATCAAGCCCGCTCCCTTGGATAACAACCCGCGAGGCCGCCTAAGCCTGTTTTCGACATAGAACAAACGCTCTAGGCTCTGCACTTTAACAACCGAGCCAAAAAGGATATACTATCCCTACTACGGCCGTGGGAGGGACAGCAATGGAGGATCACGGACTGGCGCACACTGTTCGCCAAGCGATCGGACGGACTCACACCTTGGGTCTGGGTGTGCTGCCACTGTTCTATCCGATCCTGGACACCTTGGATCTGCGCGGCATCGTCAATACAGTGCGCCCGACAGAGGCCGACCTGGACCTGGGTTTGGTTGTCCTCGTGTTGGTGCTCAACCGCCTGATGGCACCACAACCCTTGTACTGGGTCAACCGCTGGCTGGCTCAGACGGTCCTACCAGTAGCGCTGGATATGCCCCCGCTTAAGCTGTACGACCAGCGCTTGGGCCGAGCCCTGGAAGCGCTTCATCCCCATCTCGGCGAAGTCTGGGCACGCCTGGTGGTCCGCGCCGTCCAGGGCTGGCACCTCGACCTCAGCGTGCTGCACTGGGACATCACCTCGTTTTACTTCACGGGGGCCTACACCCAAAGCGAGCTACTGCGACGTGGCTACAGCCGGGACAAGCGGCCGGATATGAAGCAGGTCAATCTGGAAGCCGATGTGACCGATGGCACTCGCGTCCCGGTCGGCTATCGGGTGATCCCGGGCCAGACGGCCGACATCACTTGCCCGCCCGGTCACCTCCAGGCCTTGCTGCGCTTGCTGAACCGGCCGGAACTGGCTGCGCTCAACCTGCGTCCGACCCTGGTCAGCGATGGCAAGATGATCACGCCCCAGGCCATCAGCGATTGTCACCATCACCACTTCTTCTACTTGGGTCCCTTGCCGATGACCAATGCCGTGCGCCGGTTGTTGCACAGCGTCTCAGCGGACGAGCTGGCTGCCAACGAACTGGCGTATCGCCCGAAACGACAGGCGCAGGACGTCGAGTTCGTGCCGTACCAGGCGGTGTGGCGTCCCTTGCAGGTGACAGTTCCGCCGCCCACCGACCAGCCCGAGGCGCCCAAGAAGGTGTACACGGACCAGGCATTGGTGGTGTGGAGTGCCGGCAAGGCCCGGCTGGACGTCGGCAAACGGCGGACGTACCTGAAGCGTCTCCTGGATGAGCTGAACAACATCCGCCGCCAACTGAACCAGGGGCGCTACGCCGAGCGAGACTATGTGGTCGAACGGATCGGCAGCGTGCGGCGCGGCAACCCGGTCAAGGACCTGGTGTGGTGGGAGCTGCAGGGTACGGATGGTCAGTTGAGCCTGAAGTTCCATCTCGACCGAGACCGGTTGGCGGCCGTGCAGATGCTCGATGGCCGGTACGCCCTGGGCACGAATGCCGCCCATCTATCCGCTGACCAAGCTTTGTGCCTGTTCAAAGGGCAGGATGACGCCGAAAAGCAGTTCCAGGTGCTGAAAAGCCCGCTGGCTGTGCGGCCGGTCTTTCTGCATACCGATCAGCGGATCGAGGGCCTGGTCTTTGTCACCCTTGTGGCGTTGCTGGTACGGGCGTTGTTGTCCGTCCAGTGCCAACAGGCGGGGGTGAACGTCTCGGTCGACCGCGTTCTGGCTGAGTTTGCCCCGTGGTCGGTGGTCGATCTAGCCTTGACAGACGGCAGCCAGGTGCGCCAGGTCGCGACCCCGACCGAGTTCCAGGCCGAGGTGATGACGCGGTTAGGAGTGCCAGCATGTGAGCGTTACTTGACCAGCTTGACCAGATAGGACAGACACATCGCCCAGGAGACCTGTCCGCGATGGCAGGGGCGTGAGGGGAACGGCATCGTATGCCGCCGGGCGTCGAATCCCATCCCGGTCATCGGCAGCCCAAGCTACAGGGGGTTGCCCAGGCCTCCCAAGCCGAATGTCAAGGCTGGTGATGCCGGACCGAACATCGCCAGGCCGTGCCAGGCGCGGTCAGGCATCAGGCCGAGATCATTCGTGTCTGCGCCTCATAGTCTATGGAAAGCGGGATGCTCTTTGGCTCGGTTGTTAATGTGCGTCAGCAGCAGCCGGGCAAAAGCTGCCTGGCATCACCGACGATAGTCTGTTGCCCGTTTTCGATTCACACTGTCGAAAACAGGCTAAGCGGCCTCGCGGCTGTCCAGATCAATCTGCGTTGGTCTGCGTCCAATCACTGCTTCTCGTAAGGCTTGCCGCCGGCCGCCGGTGGGATGGCGCGCCCGACGACGCCGGCCAGGACAACGATGGTCAGGACATAAGGCACCGTCTGTAGGAACTCGGGCGGGATCGGTGCGTTGACAAACGGCAGCAGCGGTTCCAGGATCTGCATCTTGACCTGCAAGGCGTCGGCAAAGCCAAATAGCAGCGCCGCCATAAAGGCGCCGGTCGGATTCCAGCGGCCAAAGATCATCGCTGCCAGCGCCACAAAACCCTGCCCGCCGGTCATGTTATCCTCGAACGTCCCCACCTGACCCAGGGAAAAGTAGGCCCCGCCGATCCCGGCGATCAGCCCGCCGATGATGACGCTGATGTAGCGCGTCCGGTTGACGTGCACGCCCACCGTGTCGGCGGCGCGGGGATGCTCGCCGCAGGCCCGCATCCGGAGCCCCCACGGCGTGGCAAAGATGACATAGTTGACCACCACCAGCAGTCCGAGCATGATGTACACAATTGGCTGGTTGATGAACAGCATCGGGCCGAGCACGGGGATCTTGCTCAGGATCGGGATGGCGATCGGGTCGAAATGGCCGGGTGTGCTCAGGCCGGCCGGTTCCAGCAGGCGGATATTTAAAAAGCGGGTGGCGCCCGAGGCCAGGATGTTGATCACCGTGCCGGAAATGATCTGGTCCACCTTGTACTTGATCGACAGAATGGCGTGGAGGACGGCCATCAGCCCGCCGGTCAGGCTGGCAACCAGCACGCCCACCCACAGGTTGTCAAAGAGGCTGGCAGCACCCACGGCGGTAAAGGCGCCGGCCAGCATCATGCCCTCGATGGCGATGTTGAACACGCCCGATCGCTCGCAAAAGATGCCGGCCATGGCCCCCAGCGTCAGGGGCGTGGCATAGGTCAGCGTATCCCGGACCATGCCGGTCAAGTTCAGCTTGGTGCCGCTGGTCATCCACACCAGAAAGCCAAAGGCGGCCAGAAAGATGACGCCCCAGACCACCACTAGCTCTACAGAGTGAGCGCCGCGGTACAGGCGCGCCCCGGCCAAGAACAGGCATACCGAGCCTATCACGTACAACGTCGCCTGCGAGGGGAGGGAAAAGAGCGTGCCCATAACCTCGTCGGTAAAGATCGCCCGATCGGCCGGTTGGTCGCCGTAACGCCCCAACAGCAAGACGATGGCCCCTACCAGGAACATGAACGCCGCGGTCAGCAGATCGCGCCGGCTCAGGCCGGCCTTTTTTGACACCGGTATCGCTTGTGCATGCGCTGCCATCGCTTATGCCCCCCATCCCCGCGAGAACACGACTTGAGCCTCTTCCCGCTTGACTTGGCGCAGGCGGTAAATGGTCTGGATGATCGCCGGTGCGGCGATAAAGATGATGACCATGGCCTGGATGATCTGCACAATCTCGGTGGGCACGCCGGCGATCGACTGCATCCTGCTGGCGCCGGCCCGCAGCACACCGAACAGGATGCTGGCCGCTACCACGCCGGCCGGATGGCTCTTGCCCAGCAGGGCCAAGGCAATCGAGTCAAAGCCATAGCCCGACTGGAAGCCGAGGGCGATGTTGTGGGTAATGCCCAACCCCTGGCTCACCCCGGACAGGCCGGCCAGGCAGCCGCTCAGGAACATGGTCACCACAAAGGTGCGGCCGACCTTCATGCCGCCGTAGCGCGCCGCATTGGGGTTGGCGCCCACCGCCCGGAGCTCAAAGCCCCACGTCGTCCGGAACAGGTACCAGCCCACCACCAGCGCTGCCAGCAGCGCCAGGAAAAAGCCCCAGTGAAGCGTGACCGGGTGGTTCAGGAAACGGGGCAGGTAGGCGGCGGGGACGACGTCCTGAGTGCGGCAGGTACCCTGCGTGAACTCCAACGGCCCGCACAACAGCCAAGCCATCAGGCGGTAGGAGATATAGTTGAGCATGATCGTGGTGATCACCTCATGCGCGCCGGTCCGCGCCTTGAGGAACCCGGCAATAGACGCCCACAGCCCGGCAGCGACCGCTCCAGTCACCATCGCCAACGGCAGAAGGATGATCGCCGGCAGGCCGGGCACGGAAAACCCGACGACCACTGCCGCCATCCAACCGATGCCGATCTGCCCCTCGACGCCGATATTGAACAGGCCGGCGCGAAAACCTAGCGCCACCGCCAAGCCGGCAAAGATATAGGGGACCGACTGGACCAGGCTGTCGCTAGGACCGCGCAGTGAAGTCACCAGTGCCTTTGTCCCTTCGCCGCTCAGCCACTCGCCGATGCCGTTTAGGATCTTCAGGGGATCGCCCAGCGCCCCGACGTAAAGCGCTCCGTACGCCTGCGTCACGTTGGCCACAGCCACCTTGAGCGCCTCAACGATCCCGCCCTCGCGCAGCGCCTGGTACACGGCCTGGTCGGTGACCATAATGACCACTGCCCCGATGATCAGCGCCGTCACTACGGCCAGGAACGGCACGATCATCCCCCGCAGCTTGGTAAAGATCAGGAGCAACATGCCCCCAAAGGCCAGCGCGAAGATAGGCCACAGCCCGATGCTCGCCTTCATGGCGGCGTACACCAGAGCGGCCAGCAGAGCTTCCCACACCGCCGTCAAGGCCCATCGGAACCCGGATGACAGCCTGGGGATCCAGGACGGCACCACAACCCCCAGGATGGCCAACAATACGATCGGCCACAAGCCCATCACGATCAGCAAGATCAGCACCAGCCATTTGCTGAGCAGGACAACCAGCGCGACCAACGCCGCAAGCAAAGCCAGCTTGGCCCAGCGCGGCAAGGTGCCTATCCGCTGCCTCAGTTTCAGCTCAGCCAACGGTCACCTCCTCCTCCTGGGGCTGGGCCCCGGCCATCAGCAGCCCCAGCTCCTCGCGCGTCACCTTGTCGGCGTCCATCGTGCCGACGATCCGCCCGGCATACATCACCGCAATCCGGTCCGACAGGGCCATGATCTCGTCCAGCTCGGCCGACACCAGTAGCACGGCGCAGCCCTCGTCCCGCTTCTGGATCAACCGGCGGTGGATATACTCGATCGAGCCCACGTCCAGGCCGCGGGTTGGTTGGGCAGCGATCAGCAGCTTGATCGGCCGCGACAGCTCACGACCGACGATCACCTTCTGCTGGTTGCCGCCCGACAGGTTCTGGGCCGGCAAGGCAATGCTAGGCGTGCGCACGTCGAACTCTTTGACCACCCGGTCGGCATAGCCGTACAGGTCGTCAAAGCGCACGGTCGGCCCGTCGGCAAACGGTTCCTGGTAGTAGGTGACCAGCCTCAAGTTGTCATAGATCGGGAACGACATGACCAGCCCGTCACGCTGGCGGTCTTCGGGGATGTGGGCCACACCCAGCTCGGTGACCTGGCGGGGCGACGCATTGGTTATGTCGTGGCCCGCGATGCGGATCGAGCCGCCGGTGGCAGGGTGAAGCCCGGTGAGCACCTCTACCAATTCTGTCTGGCCGTTGCCCTGCACGCCGGCCACACCCAGAATCTCGCCGGCGCGGACAAACAGGTCTACTCCGCGCAGTGCTGGCTGCTGCCGCCGGTCTATGGCCGTCAGCCCGCTCACCTCAAGCACCAGATCGCCGGGCGAAGCGGGTCCCTTGTCAACCACCAGCGCCACTTCGCGCCCGACCATCATTTCGGCCAACTGCTCTTCTGAGGTCTCGGCCGGCCTCGTCTCGCCCACCACCCGCGCATTGCGCAAGACCACGATGTGGTCGGCGATGGTCATCACCTCCTTCAGCTTGTGGCTGATAAAGATGATCGATTTGCCCTGGGCTTCCAGCGAGCGCATGATCCCGAACAGCTCGTCGGTCTCCTGGGGAGTGAGAACCGCCGTCGGCTCGTCGAGGATCAGGATCTCGGCCTGGCGATACAAGGTCTTGAGGATTTCCACCCGCTGCTGAATGCCCACCGGCAGGGTGCCGACTAGCGCGTCCGGGTCCACCGCCAGGCCGTACTGGTCTGACAGGGCTCGGATGCGCCGCGACGCAGTGCGCCGGTCCATGGCGGTACTGATCACCTTCAGGGCCGGATAGGAAGCGGCGGCAAACAGGATGGCCAGGGCAATGAGCAGCGGGATGCGATCCTGCGCCTTCAAGGTGAGGGCCAGGGCGGTAAGCAGCAGCACGCCGGCGGCCGCGACGACCGGAAAATAGAGGCGGAACTTCCAACGGGTCAGAAGGCTCAACAGGCTGACCAGGCCGTACAGCCCGACGACAACCGCGCCGGCGATCAGCCCTGCCAACACGGCTTGAGCCCCGATGCCGATGATGAGACCGCCTACCAGAAAGAGCACCGCCACCACGCCGCCGACCAGCCCCATCGTCTTCCACGAAAAGGGGAAACGGGTCGGCTCATTGCCCATTACGATGTTTTCGGCGACGGTAAACACGGGGACGAGCTGAAAGTGTTGGTGGACCATGCCGATGCCGAGGCCGATGGCGTCGTTCGGGTCGTGGATCTGGACCGGCTGCCCCCGGACTGCAACCTCGCCCTCGTCGGGCGTATACAGCCCGTAGAGGATGTTCATCAGCGTGCTTTTTCCGGCCCCATTTTCGCCGAGAAAGGCCAACACCTCCCCCTCGTTCAGGGAAAAGCTGATCCGGTCGTTGGCCAGCACGCCGGGGAAACGCTTGGTGACGTTTCGCATGCTTAGAATCGGAGCCATCCTTGCTCCTTTCTGTAAGCTGTCAGCTATCCGCGGCCAGCCGATTCCGATCTGCCGACATCGGCCGACCGCTGACTGTCCAGTTTTAGACAGGCGGTGCTGAGCTTGCGCCCAGCACCGCCTCAGAATCCCATGACGATCGACCGACCTATTGGACGGGCCAGCCGGTCTTGATCGTGCCGTCGATGATCCCCTGCACGATCGCCTCAACTTCTGCCTTTAGCTCGGCGGGGATCTCGTCCTCAAAGTCGTGATAGGGGGCCAGGCCGACGCCGCCGTTGGTCGCGGTAGCCACGTACACACTGCCGCCCGCAAACGTGCCGTCCACCAGACTCTTGACCACGGCGTACACCGCGTTGTCCAGCCGCTTCATGCACGACGTGATCAGGATGTCCTTCTCGTTGGGCAGGGTGAAGTACTGGTCCACGTCCACGCCAACGCCCCACTTGCCACGCTCCTTGGCCGCGGTCAGGCCGCCGTTGCCGGTCTTGCCGCCCACACCAAAGATCACATCCACGCCCTCGTCGATCAGCGAGTTGCCCTGGATCTTGCCCTTGTCCGGCGACTCAAAGTCGCCGACGTACACGCCCTTGGCCTTGACATCGGTGCCCTTTTGCTCGTTGTAGTACTTGACACCCGCCTCGTAGGCCACGATGAACTGCTCCACCGGCGGGATCTGCATGCCGCCGATCCAGCCTACCTGAGGGTCGGCCGGGTCCTTCAGCACGGCCCAGCCTGCCGCCAGGTAGCCGATCGGGAAGGCCGCCTCGTCCACGTTGAAAACGATCCCCTGCGTGTTGGGGATGGGCGGATCGTAGGCATAGTCCACGATGGCAAAGTTGACGTCCGGATACTGCGCCGCCATCTTGCCGGTGGCATCGCCCAGCAGAAAGCCGACAGTGATGATCATGTCGTAAGCCTGCTCGGCGAACTCGGTGATGTTCTTCTCATAGTCCGCCTGGGCCTGGCTCTCGATGAACTTGGCCTCTACACCAAAGTCAGCAGCCGCTTTCTGCAAGCCTTCCCAGGTGTTCTGGTTAAAGCTGGCATCGTCGATGCCGCCGACGTCGGAGACCATACCGACCTTCTTGCCTACCCCAGGCAATGCCACGACGGGCCAGCCGGTCTTGATCGTGCCGTCGATGATCCCCTGCTGGATCGCCTTGACCTCGGCGTCGAGCTCGGCGGGGATCTCATCCTCAAAGTCGTGATAGGGGGCCAGGCCCACGCCGCCGTTGGCCGCAGTAGCCACGTACACACTGCCGCCCGCAAACGTGCCGTCCACCAGGCTCTGAACCACAGAGTACACCGCGTTGTCCAGCCGCTTCATGCACGAGGTGATCAGGATGTCCTTCTCGTTGGGCAGGGTGAAGTACTGGTCCACGTCCACCCCGATGCCCCACTTGCCACGCTCCTTGGCCGCGGTCAGGCCACCGTTGCCGGTCTTGCCGCCCACGCCAAAGATCACATCCACGCCCTCGTCGATCAGCGAGTTACCCTGGATCTTGCCCTTGTCCGGCGACTCAAAGTCGCCGACGTACACGCCCTTGGCCTTGACGTCGGTGCCCTTTTGTGCGTTGTAGTACGCAACACCCGCCTCGTAGGCCACGATGAACTGCTCCACCGGCGGGATCTGCATGCCGCCAACCCAGCCCACCTGCGGGTCGGCCGGGTCCTTCAGAACAGCCCAGCCCGCCGCCAGGTAGCCGATCGGGAAGGCCGCCTCGTCCACGTTAAAGACGATGCCCTGCGTGTTGGGGATGGGTGGATCGTAGGCATAGTCCACGATGGCAAAGTTGACGTCCGGATACTGCGCTGCCATCTTGCCGGTGGCGTCGCCCAGCAAGAAGCCGACGGTGATGATCATGTCATAGTTCTGCTCGGCGAACTCGGTGATGTTCTTCTCATAATCCGCCTGGGCCTGGCTCTCGATGAACTTGGCCTCTACCCCAAGCTCGGTCTGGGCCTTCTGCAAGCCTTCCCAGGTGTTCTGGTTAAAGCTGGCATCGTCGATGCCGCCGACGTCCGACACCATGCCAACCTTCAGCGGCTCCGTGGGCGGCACTGAGGTAGCGGGCACCGCGGTGGCAGGCGCTGCGGTGGCAGGCACTGCGGTGGCAGGCGGCGCGGTGGGCTCAGTTGTGCCGCAGCCAGCCAATACCGACAGAACGAGCACGACAACCAGTGTGATATACAACCATTTACGCATTTTCTCTCCTCCTAAGGGAAATTTCAGGTTCGGTCTACACAAGAGACACAGTAGGGCAGTAATATGGCCGATGGACAACCACCTCCTTCCCGAAATAGGGCTCGCCGCTATTATAGCCGAAATCGCCGGGACAGGCAACTTTTGCCCAAGGGTAATTCAGACGTGCTGCGCTTACTCCCTCCGTCTGGAAGTGCAGCACGAGATCATAGCGGCGGGAGCTCGTCGTCTTCCGTCTCTTCAGCAGCAGCACCGGCCGCCAATACCTCTCGCGGCCGGCCGCCTTCCTGCTCCGGCCCAATAAGCCCTCGTTTTTCCATCTCTTCGATCAGCCGCGCCGCCCGCGAATAGCCGATCCGCAGCCGCCGCTGCAACATCGAAATCGACGCCCGCTTGTCCACCTGGACGATGGCGATCGCCTTGGGCAACAGCTCATCCCCTCCCGCCGCCGGCTCGGCCTCCATCTCGTCCCACATCGGCTGCTGGACTATCTCGCCGGAGCGGGCCGGCTCCTCCACCAGACGCATGCCCTTCCAGTACCGTACCAACCCCGACAGCTCTTTATCCGAGACGTAGCAACCCTGAAGGCGGGCCAGCTTGCTCGAATCGGGGGCCATGAACAGCATGTCGCCCCGGCCCAGCAGCTTTTCGGCGCCGGCCATGTCGATGATCACCCTGGAATCCACCTGGCTCGTCACGGCAAAGCTGATCCGCGCCGGAAAGTTGGCCTTGATCAACCCCGTCACGACGTCGACGCTGGGGCGCTGGGTGGCGATCACCAGGTGGATGCCGGTGGCCCGCGCCATCTGGGCGATACGGCAGATCGAGCGCTCGACCTCGTCAGGAGCAGCCATCATCAGGTCGGCCAGCTCGTCAATGACCACCACGATATAGGGCAGCGGTTTCTCGCGCTTTTGGAGCAGCATCTGATTGTAGGCCTCGACGTTTCGCGCCCGCGCCCGGTTGAACTGCTTGTAGCGGTTCTCCATCTCGCGCGTCGCCCAGTTCAGCACGCCGACCACCCGCTCCAGCTCGATGACCACCGGCGCCCGCAGGTGAGGAATTCCGTTATAGGTGGTCAACTCGACCATTTTGGGGTCGATCATGATGAACTGTACTTCGTCCGGGGTCCGGGTGCTCAGCAGCGAGGCGATGATGGCATTGACGCACACGCTCTTGCCCGAGCCGGTGGCCCCGGCGATCAGCAGGTGGGGCATCGCCGCCAGGTCGGCCGCATACGGAACGCCGGCCACATCCTGGCCCAAGGCGATCGGCAGCGGTCCCTTGATCTTTTGGAACACTTCGCTATCCAGGACCGTGCGCAGCGATACCAGGGCGATCTCCGAGTTTGGAACCTCGATGCCGACCATCGACCGGCCCGGGACCGGCGCCTCGATGCGGATAGGCGACGCGGCCAGGGCCAGCGACAGGTCGTCGGCCAGACTGGCGATCTTGCTGACCTTGATCTTGGCCCGGCTTGCCCGGCCGTTGGTGTCGCGCCGCTCGATATAGCCCGGCTCGACCCCAAACTGGGTTATGGTCGGCCCCTGGTTGACTTCGACCACCTTGGCCGGCACGCCAAAGCTCGCCAACGTCTCTTCGATGATCTTGACCCGCTCACGGATCTCGAACTGGCTCAGCTCCTGTTCCGATGCCTCTTCCAGGATCTCACTAACAGGCGGCAGGCGCCACACCTGGTCTCCGCCGAGGATACGCGGAAAGATGCTGCCCCGCAGCGGCGCAGCAGCCAGGTCCGGCTCTGCTTCACCTTCGGGAGATTTCGATCCAGTCGCCGATTTGGCGCTATTACCGCCATTGCCAGGGTTGATCGACGGCAAGCGCGGCCGATCGCGGAAACGCTGAACTGCATCGGCTATCGCCTGTCCCGTTTCGCTCAGCGACATGGGAAGTATGATGACCAGGCCGACAACCAGCAAGGTCGCCAGAATGATCGCCGCTGCCAGGGTGCCAAACCCCGAAACCAAGAGCCGGCTGATGGTATAGCCGAGATAGCCGCCGCCGTTGCCGTCCGCGGCCAGCGCCCCTGGCTCGTCCCCGCCGGCCAGCAGGTGCAGCAACGCCAACCCAAACACAAACAGAACCAGAGCCCCTGCCAGCTCTTCCCAGTCAGCGGCAGAGTCGCGCCCCAACCCCAGACGGATGAGCCACACTCCCAGCCCGAGAAAGACGAGCGGCATCAGCCACACAGCCCAACCGACTGCCTGCCGAAGCAGCGCGATCCAGGGACCCATTACGCTCCCACGCTCGCCGGGAATGACGCTCAACAGCGTCACGAGTCCAACTACCAGCAACAGAATGCCGATGACCTGCGGGCGAAACACGCCGCTCAGGTCCAGCCCGCCGCCATTCGGTTTCCTGGCCTTGCTTCTCTTTGTCATCGCGTCGAGTCTACCTTCGACCCTATTATACCCCAGTTTGGCGGATAGCGCAAACGTTCTAGAGCCTAGTTTATCGTGATCTGCGATCCTTCGGCTGTCTTGCTGACCTCGATGTGCACCGGGAACTGGTCC
>Ga0209254_10002439_pt1 | contig 16897 bp, 14 predicted proteins | sample FrelakmetDIP11DI_FD_187148 | JGI IMG/M metagenome (GOLD analysis project Ga0209254, IMG submission 187148) | Freshwater lake sediment microbial communities from the University of Notre Dame, USA, for methane emissions studies - DIP11 DI (SPAdes)... | ecosystem: Environmental > Aquatic >... | reverse complement strand
ATTGTGCGCAACAAAGTTTCCTACAGAGCCATGCAGCAAACTGTTCATTACATTCACCGTATTCAGGAAAAACTGTCATTCATCATTGACTAGGTAATTTGGAATCAGGTAAACTGCGGGGAAGGGAGGCGGGTAAACAGCAACAGATACCAATGAAGGAGGTTGCAAAAATACAAGAAGGAGCATTTAAAAAATTTGATCCGATGACGAAGAAAAGGAGAAAAACATGAACACGCCAATTAAAAGAAAATTTAGAATGAGCAAAATATCCATCTGCTTGCTCTCATTGTGCCTTATGGTTTCTTTTATTTCAATTTCCTTTGCCGGAACTACACAGGTTATCTATGAAGGGCGGAACATGCAGATGCAGTTTGGATCCTCTTTGAATTATGAATTGGAAATAGGGCCCCTGAATGTCGCTAAGCGCGCACAGATTAGAGTCAATACTTTTCCAGGCGAAAGTGTCAGTAGTGGTAACATATCAGTGCAAGTGCAAAACACAAATGGAGCAGGAGAAATTCTTGGACTTCTTGACAGTTTAACTATTGACCTTGCATCCCCTGAATCTATGTTTTTAACCAGGGTCTATGATGTCCCTGGCAGTTATTTGAAGTTTATATTTCGCTCCACTAGCGCCAACTCCGTGAGCCTTGTTATCTTCGGTAGATAACGTTGTATTAACATTGTGCCCAAAGCTATATTAAGCGCACGGTGAAGCCTATCCTTGAGGAGGATACCGGAAAAAAGGTGTGGTCAGGTGTGAGAGATGGGTTGTTTGCAATAAGCTTTTAATTTTCCTCTTTACACGGGTATCAGGGACCGGAATCATGTCCTGCCCTCTTTTTTGTATTCCCTTAATGATACATGTTTCGAGTGTAAATCGTCACTTTTTAGACTCACACTCTGTGCAATATTCGTAGGTGTAGGTGAGATTGTCAATACTTTATTTACTTGTTATGCATCTTATCAAACACTCCCTTCATACCACTTCTCCCAAAAACATCGGGATACCTAATCTCTTTCTCTTGGTTTCCCCTGGCAGCAAAGATTTGCTTCTTTCCGACAAATCACCTCGTTCATTCAAATACTGTGATGCCGTATTGGCCAGATAACTGGAGCCCAGACAGACGGTGTGCTTTCCATACTTATTTCTTATGGCATCCACGCTTTCAAAAATCTTTCGCATTTTATCAATCCGAAGTGTTTCACCAAACAAGTCCATCTGAAGGTTTCCTTGTGCTGCAAGCTTATAAAGGCAGACTCCGGTTGCCCGGTATTCAAAATTCGGATTAAATAGTTCATCAAATACAGGTCTGATGATTCCAATGATTTCATTCGGGAATGAACTCTTTCGGCTCAGCCTGATTTCCGCTCCGAGGTAATTGAAGTCCTGGGTCTTTAAGAAAAAATACAGGCGCTTGGCTTCCAGTTTGTAGCGCCTTGCTTTCATGCAGGCATTCTCAACGTTCTTTGAAAGTTGAGAAAAGACATAGGTCGAATCACGGGAAGGAGGAGTAAAGGTTTTCACTTTTTGGATGGACGCATAGTCTTCCTTCTCTTTGGTTTCTAAGGGAAGAACAAATTGTCCGTTTAATTCCTGCCAGATCTCCCGAAACGGCTTGGTAAGTCTCCTCTTGATCCAGTCTTCGGAGAGCCGGGCAAACTCAAGAGCGGTAAACACCTTGTTCTTATTCAAATAGGCGGAGGTCTGTGAACCTATCCCCCATACTTTTTCCACCGGAAGGTTTTGGAGATAGAGATCGATTTTCTTGGCTGGTATGACTGTGAGCCCTGCTGGCTTTTTCCATTTGGATCCGATCTTGGCAATGATCTTGTTTGGTCCCAGTCCTACAGAAAAGGTAAAGCCTAACTCAACAGAAAGGTCTTTCTGGATGCGCTCTGCTATTTGTGCATAGTTCATCCTGAGCGGACGCCTCATTCCGGTGAGGTCAGCGAAGCATTCATCGATACTGTATTCCTCCACTTCGCTGGTATATCGCTTTACGATCTCAAATAGCCGTTTGGAAAGGAGGCTGTAGGTTTCATAATCGGAGGGGAGAATGATCACTTGGGGACAGAGTTTCTTTATTTCGTACAGCCTCATCCCTCGTTTCACCCCCATGGACTTGGCTTCATAGCTCAACGATGAGGCAATGCCCCGTTCCTTTCCGGTGATAAGGGGTTTTCCCTTGAAGCTGGGGTTCCGTGCCTGTTCGCAGGAAGCGAAAAAAGCATCTCCGTCAATATGGACGATGGCGCGGGAGAACGAATGGAGCGAAAGGGGAGCAGAGTAAGGCATGTTTAGTATTTCCGGATCACGGCTTTTACCACGGCGGAGATCTTCAGCTCCTCTTTGGGATAGATGGGGGGATATTTTTTGTTGGCGGCTTCCAGATACATCTGATCCCCATTCTGTCTCAAATATTTCATCGTCCATTTGCCGTCCACTTCTGCAATAACAATATCTCCGGGCTTGGCCTCATTGGTCCGCTCAACCAATACCAGATCCTTGGGCATGATGCCCGCGTCGATCATGGAGCTGCCGCTCACCTGTAAAATAAACGTAGCTTCCTTGTTGCTGATTAAATATTCATCCAGGCTCATGGTATCCAGAAGCTCTTCTTCTGCCGGAGAAGGGAAGCCTGCTTCCACAACTCCCAGGACTTTGGTCTTTCCGAATATCCTTTTGGGGACAATTCTTCCCTGTTTGTCCTTTTCGACGAGCCCAGCATGAACAAGTCGATTAATCAGTTTAAAAGCCGCGTTCTTGGACCGGAAACCTGTGAGCTTCATGATCTCCTGGTAGCTGGGCATGCGCTTTGCCTTCTTATAGAAATCAATGATTTCCTGGAAATGTTTTTCCATGATCTCAGTATAGTGAACGATAGTTCACTTGTCAAGAAAAGTTTTCATGGTTGTAGAAATAGTCATTTGGCCATATATTACCCTTACCATGTGTGGACGGTTCTCCAACTTCTCACCTCTTGAGGTGCTCAGGGAAATATTCCGGGCTGACCCTCCTGACGAGCCAGTCTATCCCCGGTATAATGCCGCCCCAGGCCAGAGGCTTATCGTTATCCCCATGGATGATCCACAAAAAATGCATTTGTACAAATGGGGCCTCATTCCCCATTGGGCCAGAGATCCCAAAATTGGGAATAACTTAATCAACGCCCGATCGGAAACCCTGAAGGAAAAACCTGCCTTTCGGGGATCGCTTCAGAAGGGACGATGCCTTGTTCTGGCCGATGGCTTTTATGAATGGGGGATAACAGCCGGAAGAAAAATTCCTTACCGCATTGAGCTGAAAGATCGGAAGCCTTTTTCCATGGCCGGACTCTGTTCCCGCTGGAAAGACGAAGCAGGGAAAGAAATAGATACCTTCACCATTATCACCACCAATGCCAACACAATCGTGGGTACCATCCATGACCGGATGCCGGTAATCTTCACCCTCGAACAGGAAATGAAATGGCTTGATCCCCTCATTGGCCCGAAAGAGATAGATCAATACTTACTGCCCTATCCAGACAGTGACATGGAAATGTATCCCATCTCAAAATTAATCAACAGCCCTAAGAATGATATTCCTGAAATAATTAAGCCCGTGGTTTGGCAATAAATTGTGAGAATTTTTGCTTTTTACTGTAGTTTGAGGAGATATACTCATGTATTGCCAACGTCAAAGCTACTTTAAAAAAACTACCTGATCCGTCATTAAAACTCATTTCTCCGAGGACTGGTTTTTCCTAAAACAAACCTGATAAAATTTCTCTTGAAACACATGATTGCAGGTGGTAACGTAGGCAGAGCAGATTGGAGCGTAATCAGAGAATATGATTCATTCTTTATGCATGGTAATTGAGGTGCAAGCATGGCTCACTTAACCCTCTCGGAATGGCTGGCAAGGGCCGAGAACGACAGGCGTTTCCGGGAAAACGCGACATCCATCCGGCACATCCCTGCGTCAGAGGGCAGCTTTGCCCCGTTCCCCCACTGGGTAAACCCTCTGCTGAAGAAGGTTCTTACCGAACGGGGCATCGCAGAACTCTACAGCCATCAGGCCCGTGCCATCGAGTTGGTTCATCAGGGAAGGGACGTGGTCCTTGTCACGCCCACAGCCAGCGGCAAGACCCTGTGCTACAACATCCCCGTGATCCAGAAGATCCTCGAAGAACCCGAGACCAGGGCCATCTATCTTTTCCCCACAAAGGCGTTGGCCAACGACCAGATGACAGAGGTGCACGGTCTCATCGGAGAACTCAAAGCGAACATCAAGACCTTCACCTATGACGGCGACACACCAGACGACGCAAGGCAGGCCATCCGAAAGCAGGGCCACGTGGTCGTCACCAACCCGGATATGCTGCACGCGGGCATCCTGCCCCATCACACTAAGTGGCAGAAGCTCTTTTCCAACCTCAAATATGTGGTCGTGGACGAACTTCACGTTTACCGTGGTGTTTTCGGCAGCCACGTGACCAATGTGTTTCGCCGTCTGAAAAGGGTCTGCCGCTTCTACGGACAGGACCCCATCTTCATCTGTTGTTCGGCAACAGTTGCAAACCCCAAGAAACATGCGGAGGACCTCCTGGAGAAAGATGTTGTCCTTATCGATGAGAGCGGTGCACCACGGTCGGCCAAGACCTTTATCCTGTACAACCCGCCCATCATAAACAAGGAGTTGGGCATCCGCCAGTCAGCACTTACCCCTGCACGTACTATAGCGAGTGACCTCATAGCCAACAAGATACAGACCATTGCCTTCACCACGAGCAGGCTCAATGTGGAAGTGCTCACTAAGTATCTCAAAGACACCTTCAGGGGGAAGATTCCCAATGATGACCATTACGTGACCGGCTACCGCGGTGGCTACCTTCCCAACCTAAGGCGTCAGATCGAAAAGGGTCTCCGAGAACGCAGCGTCATGGGCGTGGTAAGCACGAATGCCCTTGAACTGGGCATCGACATTGGCGACCTGGAGGCGTGCATTATGGTGGGCTATCCGGGCACGGTTGCCAGCACCTGGCAGCAAGCAGGCAGGGCAGGACGTCGAACAGGGAACAGCCTGGCAATCCTGATTGCAAAGAGCAACCCCATGGATCAGTTCATCGTGGAGAACCCGGACTACTTCTTTACCCGCTCTCCCGAGCACTGCCGGGTGAACCCGGACAACCTGTTGATCCTGCTCCATCATATAAAAAGTGCGGCCTTCGAACTCCCCTTCGAAGAAGGAGAGAAGTTCGGCAAAGAAGACCTCATGGAGCTGCTCTCTTACCTGGAGGAAAAGGGTGTGCTCCACCGGGTGGACCAGCGCTGGCACTGGGCAGCCGAGAGCTATCCCGCGGACGAGGTAAGCCTGCGGACCGTGAACCCTGAGAACATTGTGGTGGTGGATACTACCGAGACGGCAAATCATAAAGTCATCGCCGAGGTTGACTGGGACGGCGCCTTCACCACGGTCCACGACGGAGCCATCTACATGGTGGAATCGCAACAGTACCACGTGGACAAGCTCGATCTGGAGCGCAAGAAGGCATATGTCAAGAAGGTTGATGTGGATTACTACACCGATGCCATGACGTACACCGGTGTCCGCGTCATAGAAGACTTCGACAAAAGCATGAAGGGTAAAGTCATTGTCGAGCACGGGGAAGTCCAGGTTACAAGCAAGGTGGTGGGCTACAAGAAGATCAAGTTCTACACATCCGAGAACGTGGGCTATGGCGATGTGGACCTTCCCGAGCGTGACATGCACACCACGAGTTACTGGTTCACCATCCCCTGGGATCTTCTCTACTCATTGCAGCTCAGCCGCCTGGATATCCTTGATGGCCTTGCAGGCCTTACCTACTGTCTGCATCACATCTCGGCTATGCTCGTCATGTCGGACATCCGTGATGTCGATTGGTGCATCGGGGATAAGAGCGGCGAGTGGTATGTTCGTCGTGGGGATAACAGAAGGATGATAACCACGAGCCCGAGCAAGCCTGTGAATGTTATGGAAAACGCCTACGACCCGACTGTCTTTATCTTCGATGCATATCCCGGAGGCATTGGTTTTTCAGAGAACCTGTTCGAGAGACACGACGAACTGATACGTGCGGTTCGGTCGGTCATTACCTCGTGCCCTTGCGAGCATGGTTGCCCCATGTGTGTGGGTCCCTTGCTAGAGGTAGGTCCTTCAGCCAAAGGTGCAGCTCTGCAAATCCTCGATCTGATGGATAAGCCATGAGTCTCAAAGACCGCCTGGGCCGTTTAACCGGCGAACCTGTCAGACCCACCCAGACAGATCCCGCACATAAGACAATCAGCGAGCTTCGCAGGAAGATAGATGAGGTCATGAGCCGGCGGGAACGCTTTGCCTCGCCACAGTTTCCAAAAGTGCAACGAAACGCGATACCCCTGGAGCATGTTGTCGCTGGCGAGGAAGCCCAGACGCAACATGGTAATTTATTTATATCCCGCAGAACATTTAACGGGAATGATGTCCATGGACACGCACGAATCTGCGACTTTGCATGCCTGAATATGGAGGCGACGGCCTTCCTTGCCCGTCCACGGATGTCGAAAGACATAACATTAGAAGAGGGGCTGTTTCTCGATACCGAGACCACAGGTTTAGCAGGTGGCACCGGGACTTTCCCCTTCCTCATCGGACTTGGGTGGTTTGAGACAGGTTCATTTATCACCTGCCAGCTCTTTGCACGGGATTTCTCCGAGGAGAGGGCGATGCTGAGGTATCTCAGCGAGCTTGCAGCCGACAAGCAATTCCTCGTGACCTTCAACGGCAGGGCCTATGATATGAATTTGCTTACAGCACGGTTCATCCTCAACCGCTCTCATGACACACTAACAACCAAACCTCATATTGATTTGCTCCACCCAAGCAGGAGAATCTTTGCTCACCGCCTCGACAACGCACGCCTGTCAACCATAGAAACGCAGGTGCTCGGGGTGAGACGCGACGGCGATGTGCCCGGTTTTGAGATCCCCCAACGCTATTTCGATTGGCTTAGACTGCGTGACGGAAAGTTGCTTGAGGATGTCTTCACACACAACAGGCTGGATATCGTTTCCATGGCATCGCTCTTGAAGCACTTGGCAGACCTTGCCGAGGATTGTCAGGAGGTGGGTCAGGGCCAACACGACGATTTCCTCAAAATGGCCGGGTTGCTATATGAACGCGGCAACCCCGAAAAGGCCGAAAGAATGCTCGAATTGTTGCTCACATCTCATAAACCTGATGTGGTGATGAGTGCACGACGATCACTGTCCCTCATATACAAAAAAGCGCATCGCTGGGAGGATGCCACCAGACTCTGGCAGGATCTTCTTGCAACGAACCCCAAAGATGTCTTCGCTGGAGAAGAACTTGCCAAATTTTTTGAGCACCATGCGCGTGAATTTGGAAAAGCGCTGGAGATTGTCAGCAAACTCTTGGATGATTCCATTCACCTGAGCGATGACGAACGTGTATCGCTTGAGCATCGTCTTCAGCGTTTGCACAAACACATTTGAAATCACCTCTCCTATTGTTTTCGGCCCGAACGTTTCTTCCTGTGCTATTGATACTTTACGTTTTCCCCGTAGTGCTGTGTTTGAAGTGGTAATTTTAACACGAGTGGTAGTCATTGCGATGAGCGTATGCGACGTGCCTGCAAACCGAAGTGCCTTGTTATGGCACGCAGGCCTGCCCGCCGGAGGATGGCTTTGGCAGGCAGGCGTGGCAATCTCAGAGCGAGATTCCTTCTCCCGCTGAAGCGGGATATGTAGACCCAGAAATATAATTGGAAGTATCACAGGATGGGACATGTCTTCCAGGGAAGGTACAAGGCTATCATTGTGGACAAGGACAGCTATCTCCTTGAGCTCTGCCGGTATGTAGCGCTGAACCCGGTGAGGGCCCATGTTGTTGCAGCACCGGAAGACTTTTCATGGAGCAGCTATCGGGCAACTGCCGGGATCGATAAAGCGCCATCTTTCCTTGTTGTGGACTGGCTCCTTGCTCAGTTCAGCCCTAACATGAAACGGGCAGAGAGACCGTCTCTCTCTGACCTTACCTCGGGACTAACCACTGCCGGCAAGACTGAGAGAAACAAAGTCATACATGAAGCACATGTACGTTACGGGTATACCTTGAAGGAGATTGCAGATCAGTTAGGCATCCATTATGCGACGGTGAGCAGGATTGTGAAGAAGATGGGTGAGATAAATGTATGAATACAAGACCTGACCCCAATCCACGGTGCTAGCTCATTTCTTCCCCAGCAAGGGCAGAACCGACTGGACTCTAAAAGTGACGAGGAAGGTTTTCTTCAGGTATCTCGGCTCACAGATAGATCCGGCGTATTCGATTTTGCAGGTCTCGTCGATGAGTGCCTTGTCTTCAGTTTCACTCAGTTTTTTGAGATACAACCGCTGACCTGTATAACCGGACCCCTCTTCCTTAAACAGGAATATGGCGTAGGGATTCTTGCTCGTGTTGGCGTGAGTGAGTCTGTCCGCCATGATAAAGGCAACGTGTTTGTTGTCGATCACGTGGGGCTTTGAATAAACCGCTGCGTTGACTTTGCCCTTTTCGTCTGCCGTGCTCAACACACCAAGTCCTTTCTTGCTTCCGAAGTACTTTTTCAAATCCATTTGGTGCCCTCCTTTTTTCCTGTAAGTTTTGTATTAGGTGCTAACTTCCAATAAACAGAGATCAGGTTGTAACCCCAATGGGGGCCCATCCCGCTGCATAGCTTAAACATCCTGTGCGTGAACTGCGGGACGAACTTAAATTATAAAATAACCATGTTACATCTCTTAGCTATTTGATTCTTTGCGGTCTTCCCACCCTCCACAGGTACGACACCAATCCCTATTTTCTTTAAGTTCATCCTCATTTCTAAACTTTTCTTTCATCAACGACAAAATAGAGGGTTATTATGTGCAACCTACTCACCTCTGACAAACTATTTTAGCGAAAGTATGCGTATACTGCAAACTTTTTTAAACCTCCTTTCTGGTTTTCACCCAAGAAAACCGTGCATACTTTCTTTGTTTTATATCCTAACATTAGAGTAGTAACGGATAGGAAAGAAGTCAAGGGATAAAACTCCGTTACGACTTCTAAATGAATCGGAACCTGAGCCTGCTGTTGTAATCTCGATTTTCAGATCGATCGCCTGGATGGAATGATGCGTATCGTAATCAGAAGGCGGCAACCCTTGTTCCGGGGGACTGCTGGGCAGAAAATTAGCAAACGTAACGCGGAGCTAAGCGGGAGCAGCCCGACAGGGCTACCAAGGAGGAAGACCAGTGGAATCAGGTCTTGTATTGCAACACTTTACTATATTTATTATGACATGTTTCCTCGATGGTCCGTCTTTTGTGGGTTACGATTGTTGAGCCTTTACATTGTTAGGCTCACCCAGTCTCAGCTTCTCCACTAACACACCTAATTCTTCAAACCGAAATGGTTTTTGCAGGAATACGATCATCTTTTCGGGAGCAACACCTTTTTCGGCAAGTTCCTTTTCAAAGGTCGCCTGCTTTGATCCGTATCTATGTGCTCTTAACTCATAGGGGGCTGTCGTCTGTCGAATCCCGAATAGCCTCCCCCTAAACCTCGAATGGGATCACGGTAAACATTGACCCATTTACCATTAGATGGACGGTAAAACTGTCGTAGGGTCTTTCCCAAGAGCAGCCTATCGAGAGTAGGACCATCAACATAACCATAGCTGTCATTCTCGTATCGTACATGTAATAACATTTTGACCCTCCATGACCATTTTATCGTCAGGGTGAGTTAATATCTGAAATCATTATTTTCATAATTCCTTGTTTATAGCCAATATCTATGTCACCAGCCCACCCAACCCTTTGAAAGGATCAGGGTATTATTCGGATTGTGTAAGGTCTCTGAAAATCAGTCAAGCCTCTTTCTCCGTAAGCCTGATAGTGATGTTCTTGATAATAATTGTCAGGTATTGACAATACAAGGAATAAAACTTACATTGCAGCCAAGAAAGGTTCAAGTGCCCTCCTCCCCGGGATTCCGGCTGTTTACCCCCACCTACCCTTTGCCGGACCCGGGGTTTTTCATTCCTTCTCTTCTTTTAATTGTGTGATCCAGCCTAAGTGAATTTCTTTCAGATGCTGACCTTCTACTACCCAGCTATCCTGAATGCCCCATAGGAGAGAAACAAGAGAAGTTCTATAGGTGCATTTGCTCTTTGCAGGGCTTTCCTCAGTCCTCTGGCATCTTCATCCGTAACGATCTGGTGCTCAGGGATTAGATAGCCACCTTTCCACCTTCCACATTTGTCAGTGACAAACTGGTCTAAAAGGGTGTGCTTATCAAAGTCAAGTTCCTCAAACTGAGATGCTAAAAGTTGATAATGGAACTCATAGTCGAGGATGGTTCCAAGGGGTTTCCAGCCATTGGCACGGGCCGTAGCGAGGATGAGTTGCCATTCCCTATGGTTGGTGACATGGTTTATCGACTCTCCATGGGCGTTGTCATTGATGCCTATGAGAAAGAAAAGTTCATCATCCATGGGTCAGATGCTTTCTCCGTAAAGCCTTTGTCCTTTTTTTCATTGGGCCTCCTGACATCACTGCCCAATTCCGCTATCAGCCACCTGAGGTGGGATAAATGCTCAACTCGGACAATCCAAGCGTGGTTAGGAGAACCTTCAGGTTCTGGAAAATTTCCTCGGCACATCGCCTGTATGTCTTTACCGTTCCATAGAATGGGTCTTCAATCTGCCATTGTATTGTCCGATGTTTCATGTCTGGATATGCTTTGATGACGGAGTCAAAAACGTCACTGTCCATTGCGATTACATGGTCAAAGTCCAAGATGGCAACATCGCTGATGCTCTTGGCAAGATGGCTCATCAGGTCTACTCCGTAATCGCCCATCACGCTGATCGCTCTAAAGTTGGCACCGCCACTTGTTTCAGAATCGGTACCAGCACTGTCAACACAAAATTCCTTGGGGAACATCTTTTGGGCGAGGCCCTTGGCCATAGGGCTTCTGCTCTTGTTTGCAAAACAGATGAAGATGATTTTTTTATTGATAATGCTCATGGTCTGATCGGCGATTTTCGTTCCAGCACGAGTAACTTCTCCATACCTTCTATGCTGTAATCCCCAACCTTGAGCGTCTGGGTTTTTTGGCCTGCAAGCCAGTTACGAAAGTTGGTGAAATCGAAGGGTGTCTTTTCTATGGTGTCGATCAAGACAACCGGTTTCGGGATTTGCCGGGTAATGCTGTGGCCATTACGTTTGACAATTAAGCGGCGGGATGGGGGTGCAAGGAGAGCTCGGCATTCTGGTGAATGGTTAAGATTGTCAATAATCTCATTAATCTTCAGATCATCCATGGCTATGGCAATCGTAGATCCTAATTTGTATCAGCCTCGAAGCGCCCATGATCAGCAGTGGCTGCATGCCTTCCGCTGGAGTGAATTGTCAGCGAAAGTCTCGCAGTGTGCATCACTTGTCATGGATCTTAACCGTGGCAAGCAAGTCCTGCATGAATTTATCCCGCAATTTTTTGGGAGCGATTACTTCCACATGGGGTATCCACCCGTAGATCCAGTTTTGTATCCCCATCAGGCCATTTACGCTGAACCTGACCTCAATCTTTCCGTCGTCCAGTTCCCGCACTTCCTGGCTCTCATGCCACTTCTTTCTCAGAATAAAGGGTTTAATATGCTCATCAAATCGTAACGTAACCTCTACCGGTTCCCCGTCTAAAAACGCTCCGAAGGCACCCGAGAGTTCATCCTCGGGTGAGATTGCCTGGGGAACAAAATACTCATCGAGAAGGCTCAGCGACACTACCCGGTCAAAAGCAAAGGTTCTCAATGCCTTATCCCGATGGTAAAACCCCCGGAAGTACCAGATGCCATCCCGGAAAAAAAGATAGTACGGATCGATCTTGCTCTCCTTGGCTACCTTTGCATGAAGGGCTTTATACTTGATCTTGACCCGCTGGTAATTGACGACCGCCCGGTGGATGAGCGTTAAAAAGATCTCAGAAGGCGCCAGGGAATCAGCAGTCAGAAGGATGTGCCGGAGATCATCCGGTTTCTTGACAGACAATTTCTCCTCTATCCTTGCCAGGCTCTGCTCCATATTGGGGCCGAAACTTCGGAGCATTTTCTTAGAAAGGGCCAGGGCAAGGGTTTCCTCCACAGAAACAGCAGGTTTCTTCAACGTGTACCCCTCGCTGAAGACGTAACTGTTCATTGCCCTGTCGTAGTCAACGGGAAACCCTGCTACCTGTAAGGTCGTGATGTAACGGTAGACACTTCTCTCGCTGACTTCAAGGACCTCCATGAGGGACCTCGCCGTTACCTTCTCTTTTTGATCCAGCTTGTTCAGGATGATCCAGAGTGCGTTGAATTTGTCCGACATTTTCACCCCTTGTATAATACCATTATACCACATCACACTGCCATATGTATGTCAGTAAAGCGAATTAAAGTGACATAAGAATTGATGATGTCCCAAACATTCAAGCTTACTGATCGGCAAGAGATCACCTCATAACAGATGCTCACAGAGGAAGAATTCGTTTGAAATACTCCGATGTACACAATTGCGATGCACACCTACAACTAATTAGGATCATAAAGATTGAAAAGTAACGATTACCATTCTAAAGCGTTACTTCTGATCGCATTGCATGTTCACCATGCTACCTTGACAACCAACCTCCTAGGCTTTAGGTTATTTTACATTAGCTGCTGGATGGTACGAACGAATGTTGACATTCAGGTTTGGCTTAACCAAAAAGGAGGGAAATATGAAAAAAACGGTTTTTCTTGGGTTCATTGTTTTTCTTGTTGTGACATGGTTTGGTATTGCCTTTGCTGATCATCATGCAATAAAGATTGCTGAGAAAGAAGGTATTGGCAAGTATCTCACCGATGCCAAGGGCATGACGCTCTACTGGTTCAAAAAAGATGCTCCGGGTAAGAGTGCCTGCACAGGAGGGTGTGTCGACAAGTGGCCACTCTATTATCGGGAGTCTGTGGCACCGCCTGCAGGAATCAAAGCAGATGACTTTGGAACAATCACGAGAGAGGATGGAAAAAAACAAACCACATTCAGAGGATATCCTCTTTATTACTGGTTTCAGGACACAAAGCCGGGCGATGCCAGTGGAAACAAGGTAAACGATGTCTGGTTTGTCATAGATCCAGCTGCTTTCCCACCAAAGCAGTAAACTATATTTACCTGCTTTCCACCATCAGTCGCAGAGTTGCTAAATTTTGCTCTGTGGCTGATGGTGGACGATTCCTCAACTCAATTGCGACAGATTCTTATTGAAGTATATATATTGTCTTTTTCAAGAAACTGTAGCTTATATTCAAACGGTCTTTTAAGCGCATCTGTTGTCTTGGTGTCACCTACGAGTGTTGTATAGGAGTCTTTTCTATGAAGTAAAGATTACCAGATGTACTCTGTACAAAGAAGGCAGAGCAAATCTAACTTGACCAACACTGGATCAGCATACTCAAAGAGGTATTGAAGCCGTAACTTGTTAAGGCTTGATTTCGATGGACTGTTAGAAATAAGTTATATTTTTATCAGGTATTCAAAGAGTATTGTCTTCTACGTACATTCGTCGCTCCCTTCAAAGTAAATAGATGCGACTGGACGCATCCCATAGTCAAGACAATCTTTTTGATCTAGATAACCAAAAATCTGTATTAGCTTGGCGACGCAGCCCGTCCATCCGGTTTGATGGCTAGCCCCGAGCCCGGAGCCGTTGTCACCATGGAAGTATTCGTAGAAGAGGATATGGTCCCGCCAGTAGGGGTCGGACTGGAATTTCTCTGTGCCGCCGTACACAGGTCGCCGGCCCTGCTCGTCCTTAAGGAAAATGTTTGAAAGTCGACGTGATAGTTCGCGGGCAACTTCAAAGAGGTTCATCATCTTCCCCGAGCCGGTAGGACATTCAATGGTGAAGGATTCACCGTAATACAGATAGTACTGGAGGAGTGCACGGATAATGAGCATGTTTACCGGGAACCAGATAGGCCCTCGCCAGTTCGAGTTACCCCCGAACATGCCCGTATCCGACTCAGCCGGCAGATACTTTACTACAAATTCCTCTCCATGCACCGTAAATACATAAGGATGATCCTCGTGCCATTTGGAAAGTGACCTGATTCCATATGGACTGAAGAAGCGTGCTTCGTCAAGCATACGGGTGAGCACCCGCCGAAGCTTCTCTTCATTCAGAATGGACAAGAGGTGACGGTCTTTATATCCTCGTAAACCGGGGGGGTGGACATTTTTCAGTAATCTTTGATTACGACTTAAAAACGTCCTTGCTCTGTCCAGGAAATCAGGGAAGCGTTCCACTACTTCACGTGGTATTGTGCTCACTGCACAGAGGGGCAGAAGGCCAACCATGGATCTAACCTTGATTCTTGTGGCACTACCGTCGGGTAGTTTCAATACGTCATAGAAAAATCCATCGTCCTCATCCCACAGTTCATCTTCATGCTCCCCTATGCGGTCCATGGCAGCGGCGATCCAGAGAAAATGTTCAAGAAACTTGGTTGCCATCCCTTCGTAGTTTGGATCATGAAGGGCAAGTTCAAGGGATAGCTCAAACATATTCTGACTGAAAAGTGCCATCCAGGCTGTTCCGTCGGCCTGCTCCAGTCGGCCACCTGAAGGAAGCTTTGCACTCCTGTCAAAAACACCAATATTGTCAAGTCCCAGAAAACCTCCCTCAAAGATGTTATTCCCTGTGACATCCTTGCGGTTCACCCACCATGTGAAGTTAAGGAGAAGCCTCTGAAAGGCTTGCTTCAGGTAATTAACGTCTGTTTCACAAGTCAGTTTTTGTTCAACGGTTGCCGCAAACAGGGTTGCCCATGCATGGACAGGAGGATTGACGTCACCGAAATTCCATTCATAGGCTGGGATCTGACCACTGGGATGAAGGTAAACCTCGCTGAGCATAAGGTCCAACTGTTTTTTTGCAAAATCGGTGTCAACCATGTTGAGGGCTACCGTGTGAAAGGCCAAATCCCAGGCAGCATACCAAGGATACTCCCATTTATCTGGCATGGAGATGATATCGTCATTCATCATGTGAAACCAGTTTCTGTTTCTCGCCTCCGAGTATTTTGAGCTCAACAGGGGGTGAGCATCATGTTCTGAAAGCCACCTGTCGAGGTCAAAGTAATAGTACTGCTTGGTCCAAAGCATCCCTGCAAGGGCCTGGCGCATAACATTCCGTTCATCTTCGGAAAGGCTCGGCGGAGAAATTGCGTTATAAAAATCATCTGCCTCTTGAAAGCGAGAAGCAAATAGTGTATCAAAATGGTCGCCAAATGGATCTCCCTTTGGATAACGAGCACTGACGCTACCGGGCAAGGCATCTGTGAGACGGAGCCTGATTGTCACAGATTGCCCTGATGTGATGGAAACCTGGTAATGAGCGCTCGCCTTGGTCCCTGACTTTTCAGGGTTTACGGCATCTGATTGACCAAGAACAGTGGCGTTGTTGATGCCATCCTTTACGAAGGGGGTTGCATTGGGTGTTCCAAAAACACGTTCGTTATTCGTCTCATTCTCGGCGAAGAGGAGTTCTGGCCCGCCATCACAGTAAAGGCAGCGTTCGCCGAGGGTTTGGTGGTTAGCCGAGATGGTGATGAAATCCTCAGAGCTTTTTTTTAGGATTGGCTTTGGTTGTCCTTCTTCCCAGGACCACGTATTTCGAAACCAGAGTGTCGGCAGTACGTGGAGAAGAGCTTCCTCTGGGCCTCTATTCCATACCGTAATCCGGACAAGAATATCTTCCGGGCTTTCCTTTGCATACTCCACAAATACGTCAAAATACCGGTCATCATTGAAAATACCGGTGTCTATTAGCTCATATTCGAAGTCGGTTCGAGTCCTTTCCTTGTTGATCTTAACCAAGTCATCATAAGGATAGGCCCGCTGAGAATACTTATACAGATATTTCATATAGGAATGGGTAGGCGTGTTGTCGAGGTAAAAATAATATTCTTTTACATCCTCACCATGGTTGCCTTCGCTGTTTGTAAGGCCGAAGAGGCGTTCCTTGAGGATGGAATCTTTGCCATTCCAGAGTGCAATAGAGAAACAGAGTCTCTGCTTGTCATCGGAGATGCCGGCAAGGCCATCCTCCCCCCACCGGTATGCTCTCGATCTAGCCTGATCGTGGGTAAAGTAATCCCAGGCATCTCCGGTTTTGCTGTAATCTTCACGAACAGTACCCCATTGACGCTCGCTCAGGTATGGACCCCACTTTTTCCAGGGGGTTCCCTTCTCCCTTTCCTCTTTGAGGCGCTCCCTTTCAAGGATCTCACCCATAAAACCCCCTTTTTATTTAAAGGAAATAATTTATATATTACAAAATAGCAGATGGTGTCTAAAAGTCAAGAAATTGTATAAGTCAAACGCATTGGCACAAATACCCATGAAAGATATTTCATATGTGCAGGATTATTAGATGAAAACTGGCATGATCATCAGAGATGCAGCTTAGCGTATTTCAGGAAGCACTCGTGTATACAACACCCTATCTTTTCTACCTTTGACTCACGCAGTGTATTCATTGAGGGTCGCAGCATCTATACGAACAACTCGTTCTGGTCACAGTTTGGTTACTGAAAAATAAGGGGTTTGAAACAAGCCTGCAGTTTTCTCCATACAGAACTATAACCACTCCAGGGCACCCGTCATACGCTCAAGGGCATCAACCAATGTCTTCCTTGGACATGCAAAGTTAAGCCTCACAAATCCTTCTCCACCCTTTCCACATTCAGCCCCATCATTGAGCGCCACTTTGCCTTCCCTAAGAAAGAAATAAAAAGGATTCCCTCGTATTCCGGATTGCCTGCAG
>Ga0209254_10002438_pt1 | contig 16898 bp, 16 predicted proteins | sample FrelakmetDIP11DI_FD_187148 | JGI IMG/M metagenome (GOLD analysis project Ga0209254, IMG submission 187148) | Freshwater lake sediment microbial communities from the University of Notre Dame, USA, for methane emissions studies - DIP11 DI (SPAdes)... | ecosystem: Environmental > Aquatic >... | reverse complement strand
GTTCCTGGCGACTTTCCAGGGCTCTTGAGCGTTGACGAACTCGTTGACATGGTCGGCGATCCGCATGATTTCACGCACGGCGCGCGAGTAATCGCGCGCCTCATAGGCTTCCGCGATCAAGAATCCAGAGGCAATCGCGCCTTGAAGTATCCCGTTTCCTTCCTCGGTCGACCAATACGTGTTGTCCAGTTTTCCATCGAGTTGCTTGGTCACAAATCCCGCCGTCCGGCTGGCAATATTGATGTACTTCCCAACCAGATCACTGTTCACCCTTGCAACGAAATCTTCCAGGCTGAGGTCGATGTCTTCCATCGTGCCGTTTAGCTTGCAGGCATAGTAGTAACGTAGCCATTCGGGATTTAAACCCTGCTGCAGATAGCTTTCGGCGGTGATAAAGGTTCCGCGAGATTTGGACATCTTCTCGCCGTTGACGGTGAGGAAGCCGTGGGCGAAGATTCCCGTCGGTGTGCGGAAGTCGGAATGCTCCAGCATGGCTGGCCAGAACAGGGCGTGGAAGTAGAGGATATCCTTGCCGATGAAATGGTATAGCTCTGCCTGCGAGGTCTTCTTCCAGTATTCGTCGAAATCCAGTCCGAGTTTTTCGCAGAGGTTCTTGAAACTACCCATGTAGCCGATGGGCGCATCCAGCCAGACGTAGAAATACTTGCCCGGTGCGTCGGGAATCTCGAAGCCGAAATAGGGCGCATCGCGGGAGATATCCCAGTCGGACAAACCACCCTGCAGCCATTCGTCCAGCTTGTTGGCGGCCTCGGCCTGCAGGGGCCCGGACCGGGTCCAGTGCTTCAGGAAATCCGCGCATTCGCCCAGCTTGAAAAAATAATGCACCGACTCCCTGCGCACCGGTGCGGCGCCGGAGACGGCCGAATACGGGCTGATCAAATCGGTGGGCGAATAGGTTGCACCACAGGCTTCGCATGAATCGCCATACTGGTCTTTGGCGTGGCACTTGGGGCATTCGCCTTTGATGAACCGGTCCGGCAGGAACATTTCCTTGACCGGGTCGTAGTATTGCTCGATGGCTCGGGATTCGATCAGCCCCCGATCCTTCAGCCGGCTATAGATCTCGTGGGCGTAGTGGCGGGTTTCCTCGGAATGAGTGGTGTAATAATTGTCGAATTCGACGTGAAATCCTGAAAAATCACGCAAATGCTCACCATGCACGCGGGCGATGAGCGCCTCGGGCGTGATGCCTTCCTTTTCCGCCCGCAGCATGATGGGCGTGCCATGGGTGTCGTCGGCGCAGACGTAATGGCAAGGGTGCCCGCGCATCTTCTGGAAACGCACCCAGATGTCGGTCTGAATATATTCGACCAGGTGGCCGAGGTGGATGGGGCCGTTGGCGTAGGGCAGGGCGCTGGTGACAAGAATTTTTCTTTTTGTGTCCATGTTAAGGAGAATGGCGGAACCCATGTTGCAAGGAGCGTTTAATTATCACACAGTTTCGGGCGGGAACAGGAACGCGGCTGTCCGGTGGCCTTGCAAGGGAAATCTGAAAAAGCCATGTCTCAAGAAACCCTAGAAAATCTCCTCCGACGGCATGTTAAAGAACTTGCCGTGGTGATCGGCGAGCGCAATATCTTCCGCCCGCATGCCCTGTGGGCGGCGGCGGATTATATCCGGGCCGAATGGCGTGCCCAAGGTTACGAAGTCATGTCGCAAGCCTATCAAGCTGAAGGCGTGGCCAGTGAAAATCTTGAAATCACTCGAGCGGGTCGCAGCAGGCCGGGGGAAATCCTTCTGATCGGCGCCCACTACGATTCGGTCGCTGGTAGTCCTGGTGCGAATGATAATGGCAGCGGCGTCGCCGCTCTGCTGGAAATCAGCCGTTTCATGGCCGAGCGTTCGCCGGAAAGGACAGTGCGCTTCGTGGCTTTCGTCAATGAGGAGCCGCCGTTCTTTTTCTGGGGCCAGATGGGTAGCCTGGTCTATGCGCAGATGGCGCGGGCCCGCGGCGATAATATCCAGTTGATGATGTCGCTGGAAATGCTGGGCTGTTTTCTCGACGAAAGGGGCAGTCAAAGCTACCCCCCCTTGCTCCGGTATTTTTACCCCGATCGGGGCAATTTCATCGCCTTCGTATCCAATCTGAAGTCGCGAAAAGCCCTAAAGCGCGCATTCAAGACCTTTCGCGCTCGGTCGGATTTCCCCGCCGAAAGCCTGGCCGCGCCCAGTTTTGTTCCCGGCGTCGGCTGGAGCGATCAACTCTCGTTCTGGCGGCAGGGCTATCGGGCGATGATGGTTACGGATACGGCATTTTATCGCTACCCCTACTACCACAGCGGGCGGGATCGGGCGGAACAGCTTAATTACCCGTGCATGACCCGCGTCGTGGAAGGCTTGCGAGAGACGATCGCGGAGTTGGCGGGATAAGAAGCGTCTTGACTCGGCTGCGTTCATCGCGGACGGACATCGAGTGAAACGAACGGCCGGATCACATTCGGCTCATGGGCCATCCTGATGCCCTAGCGTGATGCCAATGATTTCCACCGCGACCCCGAGCAACAGCAGAATCCAGCCGAACAATACGCCTTCGGGGGCCAGAAAAATCAGTACGCCGCCCATTGCCAGCAGGCTTAGGGATACCGTCCGCCTGGTGTGGGGGTTCTTGATGAGGGTCTTCATGAGTTAATTTCCCCGTATGATGAAATGGACATCCCGTGCCATGAGCTTTTCCATGATGTCCAGGTGTGTGTTGTAGCTTCACCCATCCGACGTGGCCCCTGGAGCAAACCTTGCGGGATTCGGGACCCACATCTGCGGGCTCATTGTACCCTCTTTGCAGCAAGGCAGGCTCGAGGCTCCGTTGATGCGAGGAAAAGCGGCAAGAACAGGTTGACTTATCGATTCAGGCTTGGCGGATCGGCTGGTGTCAGACGGGCGATCTGGGCGTCATGAACGCGGCTCAACCATGCCAGCGCAACGAGGGCGCCTACCAGTGCGAAGGCCATGTCGCTCTGTGTATCCCATTCATAACCCTGGGTGCCGAGAAACGCCTCCGCGGCTTGCTTCGACACGAGCGCCACCCACCACTCGATCAGTTCATAGAAGGCGCTGATCGCCAGGCATACGCAAGTCACCAGAAACACCAACCAATGGCGGGATTGGACAACCGAGAATCGGATCAGGACTTCCCGCGCGGCGATCGCCGGTACGAAGCCCTGGGTGAAGTGCGCCAGCTTGTCAAAATTGTTGCGGCTCTGGTGAAAATAATCCCTGACCCAATCAAACGCAGGGACGTGAGCATAGGTGTAATGGCCTCCAATCATCAGAATGATGCACTCCATGAGGATCAGCCAATAGCAAAGCGGCGTGAGCGGAAACTGCCGACGAGTCGCGGCGAGCAGGCAAAACGCCACGATCGCCGGCAGTACCTCGAGAAACCAGGTCAGATAATCGTGCGGTGCGATAGCCGACCAGACAAAAGGAACCAGGAAAAGCCCCGTCCAGATTATGCTCGTGGTTTTCGGCGGCATCGGTTTAGTGTCCGCCTGCGCCTAAGGGTCTGTGCGCGGAACCCGACGAAACATTCGGCCCTTCGATTAAGTGGGGGGCGTCGCACTGCTCCCCTCTGCCGCTTCGCTTGCTGCTGCGCCTTCATCGATTTGGGCAATCTCGGCGCCCTCGCCATGGGATGCCGGCGCAAGGGCGAGAGTTCCCAGGACCGATGCCCCGGTCTGCTGCCCGGGCTGCCGGATACTCCAGAATATCAGGGCCGCCAGGGCGAGTATGACCCCGCCAACCAGATAGTCCTGGAACACAAGTCCTTCTGGTTGTCCGAGGGTCCTGGTTACGGTGGCGCTGGACGATGCGGCCTTGGCGGGGACAGCGGGCGGCGGCGAGATCGTAGCCGTTACTGGTGCTGCTGTTTGTTGATGTTTGGCGATGTACGCGGCGTCCTGATACAGAATCACCGGCTCGAAATTCGCGCCCGGATATTGCGATTCCGCACCCGCCAGCGGGCATGCCAAAAGAAAAAGCGCGGTAAAGAACCCTCTCGTAAGAATATGGTGTTTCACGTCATCCCCCTTGCATTATCAAAAATCGGACAAGAACGCTTCCGCGATTCGCTGGGCGTCCGCCGCCGAGTATAAGGGCACTACCGTTTGTAACCAATACGTAAAGAGGCCATAGTCGTGCGACGGGCGCCCAGAACGAAAAATGATCGTGTAAAATACTCGGAAATTCATCCCCCCGGAGAACTCAATCATGAGCATTTCCAGAAGCGACGTGGAGAGCGCGCTCCAAACCATCATCGATCCCAATCTGGGCCAGGACCTGATCTCCGCAAAACTGGTCAGGGTGATCGAGGTAACGGGCGCCGATGTATACGTCAGGATTCTTCTGGGCTATCCGGCGGCGAGCTTCAGCACGGTGCTGGCTGATACGGTGAGGGAAAGACTGAGTAATCTGGAAGGCGTCGGTAAGGTGGCCATCGAGATCGGTTCGGATATCGTTTCTCATGCCGTGCAGAAAAACCTTAAGCCCATGCCCGGCGTCAAGAACATCATTGCCGTGGCTTCTGGCAAGGGCGGCGTCGGCAAATCCACAACCGCCGTGAACCTGGCTCTGGCGCTGGCTGCGGAGGGCGCGCGGGTCGGAATTTTGGACGCCGACATCTATGGTCCCAGTCAGCCTTCGATGCTCGGCTTATCCGGGCGACCCGAGACGGATGGTAAATCGATCTTGCCAAGAATGGCCTATGGCGTTCAGTCCATGTCGATCGGCTATCTGATCGATGAAGACACGCCGATGATCTGGCGCGGGCCCATGGTCACCGGCGCTTTGCAGCAGCTTCTCAATGAAACCCGCTGGGACCAGCTGGATTACCTCATCATCGACCTGCCTCCCGGCACAGGCGACATCCAGCTTACCCTGGCCCAACAGATTCCTGTGAGCGGGGCGGTGATCGTCACGACGCCGCAGGATATCGCCCTGCTTGACGCGCAGAAGGGCCTGAAGATGTTCGAGAAGGTCAGTGTGCCGGTTCTCGGGATCATCGAAAACATGAGCGTCCACATCTGTTCGAAATGCGGGCATGAGGAACACATTTTCGGTTCGGGCGGCGGCGACAAAATGGCGCAAAAATACGGGGTGGAATTGTTGGGCTCGCTGCCCCTGGATATTGGCATTCGCGAAAATGCCGACAACGGTCACCCGACCGTGGTGGCCGATCCTGAAAGCCGGACGGCCCAGATATACAGGCAAATTGCCCGCAAGATGGCTGCTGCCCTGGCACTCAAGGCCAAGGATTACAGCGCCAAGTTCCCCACCATCAGCATCGTCAACAACTAGGCATGTAGGCATGGGCATCAAATCGGACCGATGGATCCGCCGGATGGCGGCCGAGCAGGGCATGATCGAGCCATTCGAGCCGCAGCAGGTGCGCGAAGTCGCCAATAACCGCGTGATATCCTACGGCACCTCGAGCTACGGCTACGACATCCGCTGTTCCAAGGAATTCAAGATTTTCACCAATATCAATTCAGCCATCGTCGATCCCAAGGATTTCGACGAAAGTAGCTTCGTTGATCTGCATTCGGATGTCTGTATCATCCCGCCCAACTCTTTCGCGCTGGCACGGACGGTGGAGTATTTCCGCATTCCGCGTGACGTGTTAACCATCTGCCTGGGTAAGTCCACTTATGCCCGCTGTGGCATCATCGTCAATGTGACGCCGCTGGAGCCCGAGTGGGAAGGGCACGTCACCCTGGAATTCTCCAACACCACCACGCTGCCGGCCAAGATTTACGCCAACGAAGGTGTCGCCCAAGTGTTGTTCATCGGTGCAGACGAGGTTTGCGAAACCTCTTACCGGGATCGCGGCGGCAAGTACCAGGGACAGACCGGCGTGACCCTGCCCAAGACCTGACCAATATCCGATGGGCCCCAAGACCCGTAATGGCAGATAGAACCTGCCCAGCTTGCGGGTCCTTTCAATAGCAGGATCTGAAATGAATGCAAACCTGTTCGAAGCCGCCAAGAGACACATTCCCGGCGGAGTCAACTCGCCGGTCCGCGCCTTCCATGGCGTCGGCGGCGCACCGGTTTTCGTGCAACGCGCCCAAGGCCCTTATCTTTACGATACCGAGGATAAGCGTTACATCGACTATGTTGGCTCCTGGGGGCCTATGGTGCTGGGTCATGCCCATCCGGAGGTCCTGAAAGCCGTGCATGAGGCTGTTGACCGCGGCCTGAGTTACGGGGCGCCGACGCTCATCGAAACGGCGATGGCGGAGCGGGTCTGCGAATTGGTACCTTCGATGGACATGGTACGCATGGTCAGTTCCGGCACCGAAGCCACCATGAGCGCCATTCGTCTGGCGCGCGGCTTTACCGGCCGAGACAAGATTGTCAAATTTGAGGGTTGCTACCACGGCCACTCCGATTCGCTGCTCGTAAAAGCCGGTTCGGGCGCGTTGACCCTGGGCGTTCCGAGTTCACCCGGCATACCGGCCTCGTTGGCCGAGCATACCGTCACACTGGCCTACAACGATGCGGAGGCGTTACGCGAGACGTTTTCCAGACATGCTACCAAGATTGCCTGTGTGATCGTCGAGCCGGTGGCCGGCAACATGAATTGCGTGCCGCCGGCCGCCGGCTTTCTGGAGGCGCTGCGCGAGGTTTGTGATCAATCGGGCGCGGTGCTGATCTTCGATGAGGTGATGACCGGCTTCCGGGTGGCCTTGGGCGGGGCGCAGGCTCTTTACGGCATCAAACCCGATCTGACCACGTTGGGGAAGGTCATCGGCGGCGGCATGCCGGTTGGCGCGTTCGGCGGCAAGCGCGCGATCATGGAACGACTGGCTCCAATGGGTCCGGTGTACCAGGCCGGCACCTTGTCGGGTAATCCGGTGGCGATGGCAGCGGGTCTCAGGACCTTGGAACTGATAGCCGTGCCGGGTTTTTTCGAGAAGCTGGCGGAGAAAACCCGCTATCTGGCGGAAGGTTTGCAGGCTAAGGCAGCCAAGGCAGGCATACCAATTGCCGTGAATTACGTTGGCGGTATGTTTGGCTTGTTCTTCACCAAGGAGAGGTCCGTCAGCCGCTTTGAGCAAGTCATGCGCTGCGATGTGGAACGGTTCAAGCGCTTTTTCCATGGCATGCTCGACGAAGGCGTCTACCTCGCGCCATCTGCGTTCGAGGCAGGCTTCGTGTCCGCTGCACATGAGGAAGCAGTGCTGGACGAGACCCTGGCGGCGGCGGAGCGGGTTTTTGCAAGGCTTTAGATCCCCGAATTTGCCCGTCGATACCGATCTCTTGCCAGCTCTCGCGCTGGCCGCTTTGCTGGGGCTGGCAATCATCGGCATCTGGTTGATCGTACGGCGGATGCAGGCATTACAGGTCGAACTGGCCGTCGCGCAGGAAAAGAACGGGCGCATTCCGGAACTGGAGACCCGGCTGCAAGACAGGTCCGACCGGCTGGAAACGCTCCAGCGCGAGCATGCTTCTTTGCAGGCGGGATTAGCGCATGAACGCGAGAGCATGGAGGAAAGGCTAGGTCTGTTGCGTAATGCGGAGGTCCAACTGATCGCGCAGTTCGAGAATCTGGCCAACAGAATCCTGGAGGAGAAGAGCCGGAAATTCACCGAGCAGAACAAAACCCAAATGGACAGTCTCCTCACCCCGTTTCGAGCTCAGCTCGGCGATTTCAGGAAGAAAGTCGATGACATGCACCTCGACGAGGTCAAGGATCGCGCCTCGCTGCGCCAGGAAATCCGGAGCCTGCGCCAGCAGACCCAGCAGATCAACCAGGAAGCGATCAACCTCACGCGGGCGCTAAAGGGAGACAAGAAAGTGCAGGGCGCCTGGGGTGAAATGATTCTGGAGCGGGTACTGGAACGATCGGGCTTGCGCAAGGGCATCGAATACGATACGCAGGGAGGCTTGCGCGATGCCGACAACCGCCTGTTCAAGCCGGACGTTATCGTTCGTCTACCCGAAGGGAAAGACATTGTGATTGATTCCAAGCTGTCGCTGACGGCTTATGAGCGTTACGCGGCCCTAGATGATGGGGCCGAGCGTGAGGACGCGCTGCGTCAGCACATGCAGGCCGTGCGCAATCACGTCAAGGCTCTGGGGCAGAAGGACTACGCCAGCCTTAACGGGTTACGCTCGCTGGATTTCATCCTCATGTTCATGCCGATCGAGGCTGCTTTCATGTTGGCTTTCCAGCACGATGATCGTTTGTTCAACGACGCCTTCACCAACCAGATCGTCATCGTCACGCCGACGACACTGCTGGCGACGCTGCGCACCATCGAAAACATCTGGCGTTACGAGCGCCAAAGCGAGAATGCAAAGGTCATCGCGGACAAGGCGGGTGCGGTTTACGAGAAATTGAGAGGATTTCTGGAAGACCTGGAAAGGTTGGGGAGCCAGCTCAACGCCGTGAACAAGACCTACGACGAGGCGATGAACAAGCTGACACGGGGTCGCGGCAACCTGATCCGGCAGGCCGAAAGTTTTGTCGAGTTGGGCGTGAAGGTCAGCAAGAGCCTGCCCAGGTCGCTGCTGCAAGAGGCGGGGGTTCATGCCGCGAAGGAAGACCCGCCACCCTGAGCGCCGGGGGAAAACGGATGTTACCAGCCGTGTTGTCAGCGCTTCATGGAGTCGAAGAACTCGCCGTTGGTCTTGGTATCCTTGAGCTTGCCCAACAGGAATTCGCTTGCAGCCAATTCGTCCATGGGCTGTAGAATCTTGCGCAGGATCCAGCATTTCTGCAGTTCCTCCTGCGGCACCAGATATTCCTCGCGGCGGGTGCCGGAGCGGTTGATGTTGATGGCCGGGTAGATGCGTTTTTCGGCGATCTTGCGTTCGAGGTGCAATTCCATGTTGCCGGTGCCCTTGAATTCCTCGTAGATCACCTCGTCCATGCGCGACCCGGTGTCGACCAGCGCGGTGGCGATGATGGTCAGGCTGCCGCCCTCCTCGATATTGCGGGCCGAGCCGAAGAACCGTTTGGGTCGTTCCAGGGCATTGGCGTCCACCCCACCGGTCAGCACCTTGCCGGAAGACGGCACCACAATGTTGTAAGCGCGCGCCAGACGAGTAATGGAATCGAGCAGAATCACTACGTCGCGCTTGTGCTCGACCAGACGCTTGGCTTTCTCGATGACCATTTCAGCTACCTGAACATGGCGGGCGGGCGGTTCGTCGAAGGTGCTGGAAACGACTTCACCCCGGACGCTGCGTTGCATCTCCGTGACCTCCTCCGGCCGCTCGTCGATCAACAGCACGATCAGATAACATTCCGGATTTCTTTCCGCAATCGAGTGAGCGAGGTTTTGCAGGATCATGGTCTTGCCCGCTTTCGGGGGCGATACGATCAAGCCGCGTTGCCCTTTGCCAATGGGCGCGATCAGGTCGATTGTTCGGGCGGTCAAATCCTCGGTGGTGCCGTTGCCGATTTCGAGCACAAAGCGTTCCTTGGGGAATAGCGGCGTGAGGTTGGAAAACAGGATCTTGTGTTTGGCGTTCTCGGGCGGTTCGAAATTGATCTGCTCCACCTTGAGCATGGCGAAATAGCGCTCGCCCTCCTTGGGTGGGCGAATCTTGCCGGAAATGGTATCGCCGGTACGAAGGCTGAAACGGCGAATCTGGCTCGGGGAAACGTAGATATCGTCCGGGCCCGCAAGGTAGGAGCTGTCGGTACAACGCAGGAAGCCGAAACCGTCCTGAAGTATCTCCAGTACGCCGTCGCCGTAGATATCCTCTCCGCTCTTGGACTGTTTCTTAAGGATGGAGAAGATCAAATCCTGCTTGCGGGTACGAGCGACGCCTTCGATATCGAGGGATTCGGCGATGATGATGAGCTCGGAAACAGGTTTGCGTTTGAGATCGGACAGGTTCATAAGTGTTTAAGGATGCGGATTGATGTCGAAAGCATTGCTGGCTTGTAGGATCAACTCGAACGCCGAGGGCGTCGAGTCCAAGAACTTCAAAGGGAGAACGGCCGGAACCGGCGCAGGCTTTGGAGAATGTTCTTAATTGGTTTATTTAGAAAGGTATCACAGCAGTCTCGGCCCGTCCAGTTGGTTTGCGACGGGCGCCTTGAAGACTCACTCAAATGTTGCTATCGAGGAATGCGGCCAACTGGGATTTTGACAATGCGCCGACTTTGGTGGCTTCCACTTCGCCGTTCTTGAACAGCATCAGGGTTGGAATGCCGCGAACACCGTAGCGCTGCGGGGCACTGGGGTTGTCATCGATGTTGATCTTAGCCACGGTCACTTTGCCTTCATATTCCTTTGCGATTTCGGCGAGCACGGGCGCGATCATTTTGCAGGGGCCGCACCATTCCGCCCAGTAATCCACGAGTACGGGTCCAGGCGCCTTCAGCACTTTTTCATCAAACTCATCATCACTTAAATGCAGTATGTTTTCGATCACGGGCGTCTCCAGTTGTAGAAGGGGTTGGGGCTGATTGGGTGTGGTCTGGCGCTTGGAAATGGGCCTGCATGTGGCTCGGTACCGAAAGGCCTAGCGCAATTTCAGCGTAAACCGGGATATATTTCAAGCCCCCGTCCCGGCACGTGGGGGCATCAGCTCGCGAAAATCCTCGATGGCTGGAAACTCCGTGATTTCCCTGCTGGGTCTTGTGGTGTCGTGTTTGCGTACGGCGATCAAGTAACGGATGTCGTAAGCGCGGGCTGAGCGCAGTACCGTAAGACTATCATCCACCATCAGGGTATGGTGGGGGTCGAATGGCTCCAGCTCACTCAATTTGCGCCAGAACGCCGGGTCTTCCTTCGGCGAGCCGACGGCGTGGGAACTGACGATAGCATCGAAAAAGGTGTTTAGACAGGTCTTTCCCATCTTCAAGTCGAGACTTCTGGGATGGGCATTGGTCACCAGAACCAGCCGTCTGTCTCTGCTTCGGACGGCTTCGAGAAACTCGGCAACATGTGGCAGGACAGCGATGAGCCCATCGATTTCGGCCTTCATGCCGCCAATGTCCAGGTCCAGTTGCTCACTCCAGTAATCGAGACAATACCATTCCAGACGGCCTTCCATCGCCTTGAAGCGCGGTTGCAGCAGCGTTTTCGCCTCGTCCCGGGTTAGTCGGTTGCGCTCGGCGAACCTTTGCGGCACGAATTCCTGCCAGAAATGGTTATCGAAATTGAGGTCCAGCAGCGTGCCGTCCATATCGAGAAACACGCTTTGAATGTTTTCCCAGTCGATCATGCGTTAATATTCGGCTCCAATGCCGTTCGCCGTTGTGTAACCCCCACTCTTAACCACCTCCCCCAGTGAGTAGCAGCCAAGGACCTTTTTCAATGCCGATTATGAAGGAACCCTCACGCTTCTTGGGGCCCGTGGTTGCCTTGGCGGCGGAGGCGGGGCGAAAAATTCTGGAAATTTACCATTCCGATTTTCGCGTCGGTCGCAAGGACGATAACTCGCCCCTGACTGCCGCTGACCTGGCTGCGCATCATTGTCTGGTCGAGGGTTTGCAAGTCTTGCGGCCAATTTATCCAGTTCTATCCGAGGAGTCGGCGGAACTCCCCTACGAAGAGCGTCAGGAGTGGGAAACCTACTGGCTGATCGACCCCCTGGACGGCACCAAAGAGTTCATCAAGCGCAATGGCGAGTTTACCGTCAATATTGCGCTGATTCACCAACACCAGCCAGTGTTGGGTGTGGTTTACGCGCCGGCGCTGGAAACCTGCTATTTCGCTTCGGAAGGCTGCGGCGCCTATAAAAAGGTCGGCGATCAGGAACCCCGGCAGATCTATGTGCGGGCCAAGACACCGCAGCGATTGACGGTGGTTGGCAGTCGCTCCCACCAGACTAGTGAGCTGGCCACCTATCTGGGCCGCTTGGGTGAGCATGAGCTGAAGCCGGTGGGAAGTTCCCTCAAGTTTTGCCTGGTGGCGGAGGGCGCGGCCGATCTTTATCCGCGCATCGGCCGGACCTCCGAGTGGGATACGGGCGCGGCCCATTGCATCGTCGAGGCGGCGGGCGGTGGCGTGACTGATCTGCGCGGCCAACCGCTGAGCTATAATACAAAGCCCTCGTTACTTAATCCATATTTCCTGGTGTTCGGTGACACTTCCCGCGAGTGGTATCGTTACGCCGACGGCATCGAGGGTTAGCCACATGAGCTCGTTACGCTGGCCCGGCGGAATAGGCTGCGAGCCGACGAGATCGTGGCTTCATTTGCATAGACAGTACAAGGGATATTAGGGTGAAGGATAATGTCGGTATTGACCGAAAAATCAATTTCTAGTAATCTCAACAACCATTTTTGCCTTGATCAGTTTGACTGCCAAATCGGGCGTTTCCAGTCGCCTGATCCCAATATTTAGAGGATATTGAATCGTGGAGCTTAGTGGCGCGGAAATCGTTGTCCAGTGTCTTAAAGACGAGGGGGTCGAGTACATTTTTGGCTATCCCGGCGGGTCGGTTCTGCATATCTACGATGCTCTTTTCCAGCAGGACGATATCAAACACATCCTGGTGCGCCACGAGCAGGGGGCAACTCACGCGGCGGATGGTTACGCTCGGTCCACCGGAAGGCCCGGCGTGGTTTTGGTCACTTCGGGGCCAGGCGCAACCAATGCAGTAACCGGCATCGCCACGGCTTACATGGATTCGATTCCAATGGTGGTACTAACCGGACAGGTACCGTTGCCCGTCATTGGCAGCGACGCGTTCCAGGAGTGCGATACGGTCGGCATCACCCGCCCCTGCGTCAAGCACAACTTCCTGGTAAAAGACGTGCACAAGCTGGCGGAGACAATCAGGAAGGCATTTTACATCGCCACGACCGGACGACCCGGCCCAGTAGTGGTCGATATTCCGAAGGACATTACCACCCCCACCATCAAGATTCCCTACGAATACCCGCGTAGCATAAGCTTGCGCTCGTACAACCCCTCGGTGAAAGGGCATCGCTGGCAGATCAAGAAGGCAGTCGAGCTGCTAATGAGCGCCAAGCGGCCGATGATCTATAGCGGCGGCGGGATCATTCTGGGTAATGCGTCGGTGCAACTTATCGAGTTAACACGCCTATTGGGTTACCCCATCACCAACACCTTGATGGGGTTGGGCGCCTACCCTGGCACTGACCGGCAATTCATCGGTATGTTGGGCATGCATGGCACCTATGAGGCGAATATGGCGATGCACGAATGCGATGTGCTGTTCGCTGCGGGCGCCCGTTTCGACGATCGGGTGACCGGTAAGATCCCCGAGTTTTGTCCGCACGCGAAGATCATTCATGTCGACGTTGACCCCGCCTCCATTTCCAAGAACGTGCGCGTCGACATCCCCGTCGTTGGCGAGCTGGGGCCAGTTCTGGATGATATGATCGAAATAGTCAAGGCAAGCGAAAAAAAACCGAACCAGGAGGCCCTGTCCGAGTGGTGGGAGAGGATCGCCCGTTGGCAGGCGTTAGATTGCCTGCAATATGATCGGGGTGCCAGCGTGATCAAGCCACAATATGTTGTGGAGCAGCTTTACGATCTGACGCGGGGGGAGGCCTTTATCACCTCTGACGTTGGCCAGCACCAGATGTGGGCGGCGCAGTTCTACAAGTTCGACAAACCGCGACGCTGGATCAACTCTGGTGGCCTCGGCACAATGGGCTTCGGTCTGCCGGCAGCCATTGGCGTGAAGTTGGCTCATCCCGATGCGGATGTGGCCTGCGTGACCGGTGAGGCCAGCATACAGATGTGTATCCAGGAGCTTGCCACTGCGCTTCAGTACCGCACGCCCGTCAAGCTCGTCAATCTCAACAACGGCTATATGGGCATGGTGAGGCAGTGGCAGGAGTTCAGTTATGAGAGCCGTTATTCGCATTCCTATCTCGAAACCATCCCCGATTTCGTCAAGCTGGCGGAGAGCTACGGGCATGTGGGCATGCTCATCGACAAGCCCAGCGATGTGCGTCCGGCCCTAGAGGAAGCCTTCAAACTGAAAGACCGAACCGTATTTATGGATTTCCTGACCGACCCCACCGAAAACGTTTACCCCATGATCGAAGCGGGCAAAGCGCATCACGAGATGCGTCTGGCACCGGGTGTCAGCACGGACACGGAGCTTGCCTGAACTATGCGACACATCATATCGATTCTGATCGAAAACGAATCGGGCGCCCTGTCAAGGGTGTCCGGCCTGTTTTCTGCGCGTGGTTACAACATCGAGTCGCTCACTGTGGCGCCGACGGAAGACGCCAGCCTCTCGCGAATGACCCTGGTGACGATCGGTAGCGACGAGATCATCGAGCAGATCACCAAGCAGCTCAACAAGCTGATCGACGTGGTTAAGCTAATCGACCTCTCAGAGTCATCGCACATTGAACGGGAGTTGATGCTGGTCAAGGTGCGTGCTGCCAATGGGACACGGGAGGAAGTCAAGCGCCTGACGGACATTTTTCGGGGCAGAATCATTGATGTCACGCCAAGCAGCTATGTCATCGAAGTCACGGGCGAAAAGTCGAAGCTGGACGCGTTCTTGCACGCGCTGGATGAGGAGGCCATCATCGAACTGGTGCGCTCCGGAACCACGGGCATGTTGCGAGGCGAGAAAGGTTTGAGTTTGTAGGGCGGGCTTCAACCCGCCAGATAGGGTGCGTCCCCACTCAAGAAAACGAAGGGATACGTCCCTGCCTAACCCACCCGGCGAAGAAGTCCATTTGGATTCATTGGATTTAGTCAGATCACGAGGAAAAACATGCAGGTTTATTACGACAAAGACGCCGATCTTTCGATCATCCAGGGCAGGAAGGTTGCCATTATCGGCTATGGCTCCCAAGGCCACGCCCACGCGCTCAACCTCAAGGAATCGGGTGTGCCGGTCATCGTCGCTCTGCGACCTGCTTCCGCCTCGGCCGCGAAGGCGCAGAACGCCGGTCTTACCGTCATGCCGATCGAAGCGGCCGTGAAAACGGCAGACGTGATCATGGTGCTGGCTCCTGATGAGCATCAAGCAAGGCTCTATCAAGAACTGATCGAGCCGAATATCAAGGAGGGCGCTGCATTGGCATTCGCTCACGGCTTCAATATCCATTTCGAACAAATTCAGCCGCGTGCCGATCTGGATGTGATCATGATTGCCCCGAAGGGCCCGGGCCACCTGGTGCGCTCTACTTACACCCAAGGCGGCGGTGTACCGAGCCTGATTGCCGTTTTCCAGAACGCTTCCGGCCGGGCCAAGGAGATTGCCCTGTCGTACGCCTCGGCCAATGGCGGCGGCCGCGCTGGCATTATCGAAACTTCGTTCCGCGAGGAGACCGAAACCGATCTGTTCGGTGAGCAGGCGGTGCTCTGCGGCGGAGCAACGGCGCTGGTGCAGGCTGGTTTCGAAACCCTGGTGGAGGCTGGCTATGCCCCGGAAATGGCGTATTTTGAGTGCTTGCACGAACTCAAGCTGATCGTCGATCTGATGTATGAGGGCGGCATCGCCAATATGCGGTACTCGATTTCGAACACGGCGGAATATGGCGATCTGACCCGTGGCCCGCGTGTCGTCACCGAGGCAACCAAGCAGGAGATGAAAAAGATCCTGCGCGAAATCCAGACTGGCGAATTTGCGCGAGAGTTCATTCTGGAAAACCAGGCCGGCGCCGCCACGCTGAAGGCCAAACGCCGCTTGGGCCGTGAGCACCCGATCGAGCAGGTCGGCGCGAAGCTGCGCGATATGATGCCGTGGATCAAGGCTAACAAGATCGTCGACAAATCCAAGAACTAGGGGCCGCTCGCCGTCAGGTGGGATTTAACTCCGAGCGGTCCGACGAACCATGAGCGAACAGTCGCCACCCATCAAGCGCCGGCGCGGTATCTATCTGCTGCCCAATTTGTTCACGACGGCGGCCCTGTTCGCCGGCTTTTACGCCATCACCGCGGCTATCAACCAGCGCTTCGAGCTGGCAGCGGTCGCTGTATTCTTGGCTATGGTTCTGGACGGCATGGATGGCCGCGTTGCACGCCTGACCAATACGCAAAGCGAATTCGGCGGTGAATATGACAGCATGGCCGACCTGATCTCTTTCGGCGCGGCACCAGCCTTGGTGATGTATATCTGGTCGCTGGCCGGGCTGGGAAAGCTGGGCTGGGTCGCAGCGTTCGTGCACTGCGCAGGCGCTGCCTTGAGGTTGGCGCGTTTCAATACCCAGATCGGCACTGCGGACAAGCGATATTTCCAAGGGTTGCCGAGTCCATCCGCTGCGGCGATTCTCGCCGGATTCGTCTGGTTTTGCGTCGAGTTTGGTTTGGATGGCGGCCAAGTGGCTTTTGTCGGCCTTGGTTTGTCAATCATGACCGGCCTGCTGATGGTAAGCAATTTTCGCTATTACAGTTTCAAGGACGTGGATTTGCGCGGCCGCATGCCCTTCGTGAAGGCTATCCTGGTGATGCTGGCTTTCGCCGTGATCTTCACCAACCCCCCCTTGATGCTATTCCTCCTGTTCAGCGGCTATGCGGTTTCCGGGCCGGTGATGACCTTGTTCATGCTCCGCCGACGCCGCACCGAGCGCAGGGCGTGAACGATGAGATGGGGCGAGGCTTGGCAAGCGATTCGGTGATCTGTATAGTCGGTAGCCGGGATCCTGTCAAAGCCATGATGAATAAACTCCACCCCCTTTCCGGGTCAACCACATGTCCGCCAGGGCATGATGCATGCGCGCATCGTTCAGGCTATCCGCATCCGCTGATTCTGCTGCCCTCCGCGGGCAGATGACAACCTTCCGACAACCCCCAGACCCAGTCCGAATCACTCTCGAAGTACTCGACCCACCACGAGTACCGCGGTTATCAGTGGAGTCTTTCCATGAGCGACAAACTCATTATTTTTGACACGACCCTGCGGGACGGCGAGCAAAGCCCCGGCGCGTCCATGACACGTGAGGAAAAGGTGCGGATCGCCAGAGCGCTGGA
>Ga0209254_10002437_pt1 | contig 16907 bp, 10 predicted proteins | sample FrelakmetDIP11DI_FD_187148 | JGI IMG/M metagenome (GOLD analysis project Ga0209254, IMG submission 187148) | Freshwater lake sediment microbial communities from the University of Notre Dame, USA, for methane emissions studies - DIP11 DI (SPAdes)... | ecosystem: Environmental > Aquatic >... | reverse complement strand
GGTATACGGCTGGTAACCGGTGAGGGTAAGGGTCAGGTTCCGGTTCCCTGCGGGCACAGTGTTCACGAACTTATTTGTCCTCCCATAGTCAGTGCCGTTGATGAGGATGGTTGCATTGGAGGGGTAGGATGCGATATACAGGGTCCCTACACCATCTGGCGACGGTCCCCCTTTCGTGAGGGTAATCGGTGCCAGGACCTTCGTTCCCCCTGCCGGAACAGTGACCATGGTGGTATACGGCTGGTATCCGGTGAGGGTTAGGGTCAGGTTCCGGTTCCCTGCGGGCACAGTGTTCACGAACTTATTTGTCCTCCCATAGTCAGTGCCGTTGATGAGGATGGTCGCATTGGGGGGGTAGGATACGACATACAGGCTGCCGTTGCCACCCCCGGCGGGGGTAAGATTTGCAGAGAGATGGACGGTCTGGTCTTTTCCCGGATGTTCGGTGATAGGAGCGCTGAATGTCAGGTATCCGTCCTTTTCAACCGTATAGGTGAAGTAGGGTGTTGCTGTCGTATACACCTGGATGAGGACTGTCCCGTTTTCGATCACTCCCTTGAAGAAGTCATCAAAGAAGACCCTCGCCCCGTCAACATTGCAATGGACGAGGTAGTATCCCTTGTCTCCCCCGATCGGTCCGAGCACATCGACAGGTTCATCAGCTGACCTGGTGTTATTGCCGGCACTGTTGCTGACGGTCAGATTGACCACGTACGAACCAGGTACAGTATAGGTATGAACAGGATTCTGTTCATGGGAGGTGGCAGTATCCCCAAAGTTCCAGGTATAGTTCAATGGCGGGCTTCCGGTAGAGGTATCGTTGAACTGGACGCTCATCGGTCTGAAGCCGAACGTCTGGTTGACTGTAAAATTCGCTAATGGTGGAACCATGGCAGAGATAGCAAGCGGCACATCCGAGAACGATGAGTTGTTGCAGAATATGGTGAAGGTCACATGGTATACACCAGCGCTGGTGTAGGTATGGACCGGATTCTGCTCGGTGGACGTGGTATTGTCGCCAAATGACCAGAGGACCCCGGTGTTGTCTGTTACCCGCTCCTGCGTGAAATTCACGGTCAGCGGAACGGGGCCGCTCGTGGTATTCACCGTGAATTTCGCAAAGATCCGCACATCGAAGATCCCATAGGTAAATGCCGCATGGACCGTGTGGTTCGAATCTACCCCCGTGAATGTATACGCGACAGGATCAAAGGATTCCACCCGGCCGCTGTCCACGCCATCCACCGTGTAGTTCCAGAGCACGTACCGGATCCCGCCTCCCCAGCAGTTGAGCTGGCCCGGGTCGGGCGTCATGATAAAAGTCAGGTTTTCTCCCGGGGCGACCTCAAGAAGACCGGACGGGCTTATGGTTCCTCCCGTGCTGTTTGTGGCAGTGATGGTGTAATTGACCGCCAGCGCATCACCTGCTCCCATTACCGAAATGAACATGCCAAGAGCAAGAAGAATAAGAAGAATCCGTGTGAAATAGCCTTTTCTCATAGAATTACCACCTGGTTCGTATATGGTGTTGAGCTTTCTGCGGAACAATAAAATAGTTTCCCGGTGAGTTTCACGGGATTTGTGAGCATCCCTTATCCCCCGCTCATCGTTTACCCGGTCCCCGCTGTCACGGGATCAGAGGCAGAGCCGGACCTTACCAGCATGATTCCCTTCTGTCTCCCGCTTGGTGTTCGGAGCGGAACGGGGAATACCGTGAGGTACTCCTCCGTCCCCTTTGACATTTCATACATATGTTCCGGAAGGATGGCAGTCATGGTTGCGATATGGTGAATAGTGAATAATGGAGAAATATTGAAAAGGACTGGGCCGTCGCTCTTATGCTGACAGGAAGGTTCCCCGTCATGGAGGTAATGATAACCTTTAAGTTCAGGACATTTTTTATATAATAAAAGTTTACGTTATTTTCCAGCAGAAACCATGACGGATTGTGGGAAGCTTCTCATCAGTGTCCTGCTTGTACTGGCACTCGTTGGCACTCCCTCATTAGCTCTGGCAGGGTGCAATTGTTCAGGCCAGGATCCTGATTCCCATAATTCTTCATCATCCCCTGAAGCCCTGACCTGCTACGTCTACTGCAAGTCGGTAGGGACCGACGAATTCTCTGATGCTGAGGGATATGACAGCAATGAGACGGTCCCTGAAGAAGAACCGTCTCCCTGCTCTCTTCCTCCGGTTGCCTATCACAGCAACCTGACCATGTACGAGAATACGCCCGTGGAACTTACCCTTCCCGCAACCGATCCTGAGGGGGATAACCTGACATACGACATCATTGCAGGTCCTCTGCACGGAACAACGGGGAAAATCACCGGGAACAAGGTTGTCTATAACCCTGACGCAAACTACACAGGTGCTGATTCGTTCAGCTTCCGAGCTCATGATGGAACCCGGGATTCCAACACCGCCACAGTCGCGATTACAATCGAGCCAGACTGTTCACACCACCTCCCGCATGTCTTCTATGGTACGGTGACCGTCAATGGTGCACCTGCTACCGAATACACGATGATAACAGCAGCAGGACGAGAAGTCCGTTCAGACCGGAGCGGAAATCCCGTGGCTGCGCAGGCGGATGGTTCCTATGGTTCTGCCAACGGAACCGGTCAATACCTGGTCGTGCAGGGGTGCATTGAAGACGGCACCCCTGTTTCCTTCTCTATTGACGGGATACCGGCAGAAGTCCGTGACGGCAATACCAGCGGCCCGTGGCAGCCATCCTATCCGTTCCGTGCCGGTGAGGTGACTAACCTCGACATCCGGGCACCCCCCGCTCCTCCTCCACCTGATAAGGTATACATCAAAGCCCTTGGGGTGACCATCTCAAATTCCACGCATGGGTTTTCCCAGACCATAAAGATAGATAAAAATCCCTGGATGGAACTCAGGGTCACGGGGGGTGTATTTGACATTGAGATTTCAGCAACAGGTGTCCATCAATTTCTCAACGGACCAGTGCTCGGCCGGGATGCCATTTTAGGCATTTATGAAAATGGCACCCTTATATCTCCGGAAATTACTGTTCCCTTTGGAACGAGGAAAGTCAGTTATGAATACGTTCCGACCGAGACGAGGACCTTTGATATCCTGATTTATGTGAATGAAAGCCCTGAAATCAGGGAGGTAAAACAGGTTACCATTCATGTTGTTTCCGGGCAGGCCAGGTACAATGTAACTGCAACAGCTGGTACAGGAGGAAGCATCTCCCCCGCCGGACAGGTTCTGATGGCCGATGGTGCTGCCCAAAGATTTGATATCATTCCCTCGTACGGGTACCAGATCGCTGATGTAATCGTGGACGGGCAGTCATGGGGTGCAAGAACCTGGTACATCTTCTCCAATGTCCAATCCGATCACTGGATCCATGCAACATTTACCGAGGTTCCCCGCCATACCATCACGGCAACAGCTGGTACAGGAGGAAGCATCTCCCCCGCCGGACAGGTTTCGGTGGTCGCTGGTGCCGCTCAAAGATTTGACGTCACTCCCTTGGATGGATACCAGGTCGCTGATGTCATGGTTGACGGACAGTCAAAGGGTGCAATCACCAGCTATACCTTCTCCCGTGTGCATGCCGATCGCCAGATCCATGCAACATTTGGAGAGGTTTCCCCGGCATCATAAGATTTGATATGGGCTTTTTTCAGCACCCTTGCAGAGAGGGGTCCCTGGTTGTCACCGGTCTTTATTAAAAACATGGACAGCATCAAATGAACAGGGAGCTGGCAGAACGGTAAATGGAGAAACTTTTTTTTATTTTCGTGAGATTCCAATCGGGTAGTACCTGACACCTGGTTTCTTTTGGCCTCTCCTTAAAAATTATCATGGATAGCGAAAAAGGAAGGGCTCTCGTCCCCTTCGTGACCCGTATTTTCCAGGGATCTTTCAGGTCACCAGGATCAGGTTCTGCAGTACCGTTGTATTACTCACGGGCTTGAGGTCTTTCATTCCCCATACCGTGAGGCTCACCTTATAAGCCCCTGGCTTATAGTAGGTATGGGTAGCGTTACGGTTCGGGGATATATCGCCGTCACCAAATGTGTACCGGTACCTGACAGGGTTCCCGGTCGATCTGTCGGTAAACCTGACCTGCAGCGGGGCCGGCCCTGCAACCGGCCCGGCGGAGAACCGTGCAGCAAGTTCCTGAGCAGGTGACGGGGTCACGGTGATGTAGCCGGTTTTCTCCGTGGAGGTGCGGATCAGGTTCATATCATCCATCCTCCAGACCGTGAGGTTCACCGTGTAGGTGCCGGCTGCCGGGTAGATGTGGCCCGGGTTGGGGCTGTCAGATGTGGTACCGTCACCGAACTGGTAGAGCCACAGCATCGGCTGACCACCGGACAGGTCCGTAAACTTTACCAGGAGGGGGGCTTCTCCCGATGTGGTATCCGCCCGGAAATCCGCTCGCAGCACATCCGGGCTCCCCGTGGTAACCGGTACTGATGAGATGAAGTAGGGATCCACCACTGCTGCAGGGTAAGCGGGGAGCATTGCTTTGGACCGGTTCGTGGCCGAGAACACGTTCCCGGGAGTCTTTTCGCTCTGACCATGGTTGTCCCACTGGCCATCAGGGATCAGGAAGTTCTTGGTGACCTTGGTCTGGTCCGACCCGCTCCGCTGCTCAGCCTTGATCACGTTGAACCAGACAATCCCCTTGATGTTCGGGTAGGAGGAGAGGGTGGTCGCGTTGTAGAGGTACCGGACCTGGTTGAGTTTCAGGGACTGCTCAAGTGCCGGGTCTCCCCACCCGTCTGCACTGGTCTCCATGAAGATGAACGGGTGCTGCCGGTCCCGGGCATAGAAATCGTAGAACCCCTGGAACCGGTCGAGAGTCTTCGGCCCGTCCGGCCAGGGATACCAGGTCATGCCGACCCAGTCCACCGAGTCCGCGGGGAGCTGGTTCATGGCATCGTCGTATCCCGGCCAGTAGAACTTCCGGTCATCTTTGGTCTGGGCAATATTACCAGCCCAGGCCACCTGGATGCTATCTCCGCCATACTGGTGGAGGATGGAATAGGCCTCACGGTAGGCCTTCCGGAAGGCCTTCTTGTGAGCGCTGTCAATGGTATCATTGGCCTCAGGGTTGACCGATGGAGCTGTGTTGAACTCGTGGGCAAACCAGATAATCACCGTGGCTGGTTTCCCGTCCTTGTCCCTGTACTTCCCGGCAACAGTCTTCAGATGCATGCCGAGATCCTTCAGGACATCCGTGCCGGTCACACCCTTGGCATTCTTCACCGAAAGATCTATCTTTCCTTCTCCGTCCACCAGGCCATAGGGATCAAACCCAATCACCGGGACACCTCCCTGCTGGATCACCTTTTCGGCCCAGACATACGGTGCTTCACTTTCCGTGAACTGGATCTTCCCGTAATCGTTGTCAGGGTAGAAGTTCATGTTGTAATAGCGGGAGAAGAGAACCTGTTTTGCCCCCGAACCGGGCTGGATGGCATCGAGATCACTGCGGAAGGAGGAGATCCCCGTATCGATGCCTGAAGGGCCACTGCCCTTTCTTTCCCCGTAATCATCTGCTCCCTGGTCCAGGTACTGGGTCTCGTAGGGATTTAGCTGGGCTTTCATGAAAAAATTCACGCACAATTTATCATTCGCACCCTGGTTCCCCCCCAGGTACGCCCCAACGTAGCAGCCCTGTTCTGAGAGCAACCCTTCACTTACGGTCGGGATATGGTACGCCTGCACCGGCACCACCAGGCAGAGCACCATGACCCCCCATCCAAAAATAACAATCCCTCGTTGCGACATCCGGATCACCTCTTCTCAGTGTGTGGTCAGGATGGTAACCAGGGAACAATATACCTGTTCTTTTTCATCTGGCATCCTCGGGCTGTCACGCAGAGGATTGAAACCTGCTTGCCCTCATGCCACGAGCGTGAGTACCAGCAGGGAGCATCATGAGATAGGCAGGGAGTATCATGAGATAGGCAGGGAGTATCATGAGATAGGCAGGGAGTATCATGAGATAGAAGGTATCGTGATCATCCGGATTGACCCGGAGAGAGAAAGGTCAGACTTGACGGCATATACTTCCCCTCCCCAACAATATCCTGCCGCTGCAGGGTTCCAGACCTCCCAGGCAGCGGCTGACCGGGGGTTCAGGCCGGCAGGATCAATCAGAAAAAATTTGGAATACCCGAATGGCTGTATTCCACCGACATGCGGACGCTCGCCACGATATCATTCAGGGTATTGATGATCGGCACCAGGAGGGGAGGGATACCGGTATCCTCGGTCACAACCGTTCTCCCCCCCGAGGTGAGGGTGTAGGTGAAGTAATCCGCTCCTTCGGTGGGAGCAGGGTAGTGCTCTTTTAACGTGGGGAAATCTGCTGCCGTGATGTGGGAGAAGAGATCCCCCATGAGGGGTTCAGGGACCCTGACCGGCCGGGCCATTCCCCTGCGGATCACAGTGCCGGATCCATTGGCAAAGAGGACCAGGTGGTCATCCAGACCGGCAACCCCTCCCGTCCGGGAATACTCGATGAGTGCGGCAGGTTCATCAGTGACAGCAGGGGCATAGACGAGGATCTCTCTGCCCTGTGCATCCCGTATAACCAGGTTTGCACCCCTGATAGTCCAGGATGCGGCCTTCCCGAGGAGAGCAAGGTAGGCAGACTCCTGTTCCATGCTCCCTTCGGGCAGGGAACAGTACATCATTGTGGAACCGGCAGTGCCAACCGTCAGGCCTGACCCGGTCGCGGTATACGGGGCAAAATACTGGTTGCACCCGGCATTCCCGGTAACCATTCCGTCCGACCCGAACGCCGCGGTAATCGTCGTACCAGGGATGAGGATTTGACCGTCGTATTTCAGCAGTGACCAGGAACCTTCAAGGGACAGGAACTGTCTGCCGGCAGCCTTAATGGAATCAAGTTCTACCGGCTTCCCCCACATGGCAGTGGTTGCTACTCCGGGTTTTTCGCGGGCGGTAAAGGTCACCGGCATCCCATCGACCTGGAATTCTTCGGGGAGGTTGAGCGGCAGGTATTTCCTGTCGTCAGGGGTGATGATCCCGAAGAAGCCGCCTTCGATCCTGATATATTTCACCGTGCCTGACGCAGAGATCTGATCGCTCAGGATCGTGATGCTGATCAGGGAGAGCGGGATCCCCCATCCCTCGCTGCCCGGCGCAGGGACCTTGGCGACTCCCACGAACCTTATACGGGTACCCTCTACTCTCATGGCGATGGGGAGATTGCCGGGCCGGTATTTCTCACCGTCCTGCGTCGTGATACCAAAGAAGCCGCCATCGGATTCGATGAAACTGACCGTCCCTTCACCAGAGACGGACCGGGAGAGGCCGATGGCCTGGTCCTCCGGGGTGGCGGTCCTGCCCGCGATGGCATCAAGCAGGGCACCCTTGCCCGACACTACAGATGATGTCTGGCTCCCGGGCCATCCGGCCGTATTGCCGGGCAGAGACGCTTCCGGTGGGGCTCCGCTTCCGTCTTCCCCTCGAGGGGATGAGGTATCATCTGCCGGGCCCACCGGGATACTGCTCCAGTCTTTCAGCCCGCCAATCAGGGATCCCTTGCCCCCCAAAACCCCGGAGCTGTCCGACCCGTATCCTGCGAGCTTGCCTGTGCGCAAGGACAGCTCGCTTCCGGCACCCGTATCTGTCCCGTATAGCTCAGCGGGGAATGCAATGGCAGGCATGATTCCGGCTGCCAGGAAAAAACAGGCAACCAGCACTGCTGCCATGCAGGAATTATGTCTCTCTCTGTCCATTGTGCTCACCAGTGACTTTTACAAAGCATATTGCCCCTTTTTCTATAAATACCTCGTATACGCGAACCTTCGGGATAAACAGGAGAACCTGCCGGTTATCCCTTCGAAAATGAGGCGCGAAGAGGGTCCCTGGGAAAGGCACTCCATTCTCCCAGCTGAGATGTCATCCCTGCCATCAACCAGGGGGTAGCAGGATTCCTGGCTGTCGCCTCCAATCGTATCAACCTATTATAATCTTTGAGAAGAGAGATGCAGCATGGGCATGATCCCATGACGAATCCTCGTATATCGACATACCTTGTCATCAGTGTGCTGATCCTCACCGGCTGCACGTTAATTCTTGATCAGCATACGACCGTGACGATATCATCCACTCCCGGCCTGTATTCTCCCCTGATGTCCTCCACCGTTGGAATCCGTCTCACCCCTCAGTATGAGGGCCCTCCCTCAACCTTTCTCCAGTACCACTGGACAACTGATTACGGGACATTTGTCAGGTGGGACCCACCTGTTTTCACCGTGACTGACCTCGGAAGAGATGCAATCACGACAACGGGGACCGTGTACTGGCAGTACATCCCGGAACTCCACGGAGAAGAACCGGAAATTGTCCGGCTGCAATTATCGGTTGAGAATGCACGGACCGGAAAGGTGGTTGCTTCAGCTGGAAAAACGCTCAAGCGGAGTGGCATGGGATACCAGACCGGGGATATGGTGAAGCGGGGTTTCGTTCATCCCTTCACAGGATGAGTAGCACCACGAAGGCTCCTTCACTCCCTCTTCATCGCTTCTGCCTTCAGCTCCTTCGGCATCAGCTCGATGGCATACCGCAGAGCGGTCCGGGGCATCACCGCCCTGTTCCGCATGACGTACCCAAATACTTCGGTGGTATGCTTCCGGCTCGCCTCTTTTAAAAGCCACCCGTAACCCTTCTGCACCATGTCGTCCGGGTCGGTCAGCACCAGGTTGGCGATTGCGAAGACCCCGGGGAGAAACTCACCGTGTTTTGCCGGGACGATCAGCGAGACACAGGCTGCCCGGCGCATCCACCGGTTCGGTGAGGTGGTCCAGCGTTTGAGGACAGCGACCTGGTCCGGATATTTCACCATGAAGTCGCCAACCGCATGGTTGCAGAACCCGTCGCAGGACGCCCAGTTGGTGATCCAGGTATCAATCCAGCCTTCAAAGACCGCGATGTCGCCGGGTTCAAAGCGGTCCGCGAGGGCATGGGCCCAGGTGGAGACAATGAAGGACTCCTCCAGGTAGCCGGAGCGGTAGAGTTCTTCGCAGAGGGAAAAGATCTCCTCCTTCTCCCGGGACCGGACCTCCTTCCAGTACTTCTTTGCAACCGCCGTCACTACTGCGGTCTTTATACCGTAGCAGGTGATCTCCTCTTTGAAAAACCGACGGGAGGACTCCCGGATGCCAGGGTCGGCTTGGTCTCTAAGTTCCTTCCGGATGGCAGCGATGACCGGGTCCAAACGATCATATGCAGGAATGCTGTCTCACCTATTCCTCAGGCTCCTCTCTTCCAAATCTCCCCGGGAATCTCTCCTGCCAGCCCAGCAGGCGGATGAGGGTGTCCTCTTGCGATTTGTACTGGTGGTGTTCCTGCTTGACCATATCGAAGAATTGCTGGGATACCCGGATAGTTTTCATGCGAGTACATCGGTTACGGATGATGTAAACCTTCCTGCAAACACCTCACCACGTTGTGTCACCGTTCATAGCATCATGAGAAAAATGCGGGAACCCCGTGGCCGATCCGAGCTCAACCGGGATAACGGATGGATACGGGCGCTACTCCTCGATGCCGGGCTGCCGGAACCGCCAGAAGTAGCAGGCTCCCCACCCTTTCCTGCCGTTGGGCTCAAGCTCCCTGAGCATGGTATCAGCATGCTCTTCGCAGACCAGCGTGCTGCAACATCCGTAACACTGGATGCCGATAGCTGTCTTCCCGCAGACATCGCAGGTCTTCGTCATCCATGCCACCTCTCTCCCAGCATCCGCATGGAGGTTTCACTATCCGGTTTGTCAGGCCAGGTCAATAAACGGTTCTCTCTGCGGGGATTTTTAGTTGCTCTCTGCAGCACCGGTTCTGTTACCGGTGAATCGTTCCCCGGGAGTACGATGTCCATATCCCGATGAGGCCCAGGAGGAAAAATATGAAAAACGCCACCGTAACGGAGAGCTGCAGCTCCGGGTAAATCTCAGGGGATATCGGCTGGGAACCGATGATGTATGAGATGACAATCATGGCAATGGCCATGCTGATCATCTGCCCGATTGACCGCATGGTGGAGACCATGGCCGAGGCAACCCCCAGGTGCCGGACATCAACGGCACTCATGATGGCGTTCGTGTTCGGCGATGAGAAGAGGCCGTACCCGAACCCGAGGATCATCAGTCCGGCCACGATAACCAGCAGGGGAGTCACCGATGAGACAAGCACCATCACCCCGAGCCCTGCCGTGGTACAGGCCATCCCTGCGGTCGCCAGGATCCGGGGTTCAACGCTGTCCGAGAGGTGGCCGGCAAGGGGGGAGATCAGCATCTGGACCACCGGCATAATGACCAGGATGAACCCCGTGGTCTGCGGGTCAAGGCCCCGGTTGTACTGCAGGTAGAGGCTCATGAGGAATCCTATGGCAAAGACCGTGGCATAGTTGATCATTGCGGCGATGTTGGAATAGATGAACGGAGTATTGTTCCGGAAGATCGACAGGTCCAGCATCGGCGAAACCTGCCTCCGTTCCCACCAGACAAAACCGTACAGGACGGCGGCACCAAGCGCCATCCAGAGGATCCCCCGGACTGTCGGGAGGAGGGTGAGACCGTAGAGGGTCCCGGCCAGCATGACGCAGTACAGGAGAGCGCCGGGGAGATCAAACGGGTGGCTGCCCGGTTCCACCCACTCACCCGGGATGGATACCAGGATAGCGATGATCACCAGGATGCCGACGGGCACGTTCACCAGGAAGATGCTCTCCCACCCGAAATGCTGGGTCAGGACACCTCCCAGGAATGGCCCGACGGAGAGACCGGCGTAGACGGTGGCGGTGATGATCCCGATGGCCCGCCCCCGCTCCCCGGGAGGAAAAACGGTGGTCACGATGGCAATGGAGGTGGAATAGATCAGGGATCCCCCCACCCCCTGGACGATGCGGGCGGCAATGATCGCAGGACCGGACCACGAGAGAGCGGCGAAAAGCGATCCAAGAGTGAATATGATGGTCCCCAGGAGAAAGAGACGTTTCCGCCCGTACATATCCGCCAGCTTTCCGAAGGGGATGATGCAGACCGCTGCCGTGAGGATGTAGGCCGAGGTGACCCAGCCCATGGTCACCGGGTCAAGGGTAAAGGCCGATCCGATGGCCGGGAGGGCGACTGCTATCGAGGATACGGTGTAGGGGACAAGGAACGAGGCGAGCGAGGTGACGATGAGAAGGATCCTCTTCTCGACCGGACGGGTCACGAACAGAAAGGTTTGACGTGGAGGGAGATGAGATTATTCCCCCCCTCAAATGGTGGTTTGCTCCGATACCTGTGGTAATATCGCTCTGGCGGGGCCGGTTGTGTCAGGGCACAGGTGGTTGAGGAACGACCGAACAGAACTCACGAAAAAAAAATGGAAATCCGGAGGAAGAACCCTGTTCTTCCTCGCTTCATCCACCAATCACCCCGCCGTAATAAGGTTCTGTCTCGTGGTAGTGTTCCTGATGAGGCCGTCGACACCAACCTTCAATACCGTGAGGGAGACCGTGTAGGTGCCGGCCGACAGGTAGGTGTGGTCAGGATTCCTTGCCGGAGAGGTTGTCCCATCCCCAAAGTCATAGTTCCAGTAATCGGGATTCCCCGTCGAAGTGTCGGTAAAGGTGACCTTCAGGGGGACCGGGCCGGAGAGGGGAGCCGCGGTGAAGTTGGCGGCCAGCACCGGCACCGGTGATCCGGAGACCGAAATGAGGTTCTGTTTCACCGTTGTGTTCCTGATGAGGCCATTGCCAGCGACCTTCATGACGGTGAGGGAGACCGTGTAGGTGCCAGCGGAACCGTAGGTATGGACCGGGTTCTTTGCCGGTGACGTGGTACCGTCCCCGAAGTCATAGCTCCAGTAATCAGGGCTTCCGGTTGAGGTATCGGTGAAGGTGACGGCAAGGGGAGCCGGGCCGGAGAGCGGTACTGCCGTGAAGTTGGCAGCCAGTGCCGGGACCGGGATCCCGGTGACGTTGACCAGACCCTGCTTCACCACCGTGTTCCTGATGAGGCCCTCACCACCCATCTTCATGACGGTCAGGGTTACCGTGTAGGTACCGGCTGCCCGGTAGGTATGGACCGGATTCTTTGCCGGTGAGGTGGATCCGTCACCGAAGTCATAATTCCAGAACTCAGGGCTCCCCGTAGAGGAGTCGGTGAAGGTGACGGCAAGGGGTACCGGGCCGGACAGGGGTACGGCAGTGAAGTTGGCGGCCAGTGCCGGCACCGGGGAACCGGTTGCGCGGATGAAAGCTGGTTTCCTTGTCGTGGTGCTGACCAGTTTCTGCCCCTCCATTCTCCAGACCGTCAGGCTGACGGTATAATTACCCGGTGTCCGGTACGTGTACCGGGGATTTTTCCCAGTCGAGGAGAACCCGTCCCCGAATTTGTAGAGCCACAGGACAGGAGAGCCATCGGACATATCAGTGAACTGGACGGTGAGAGGTGCAGCACCCCGAACAGGTGAAGCCGTGAAATTGGCATAAAACGAGGGGGTTGGCCCGACGTTATAGGTGCTTACCGGAGCAATAAGCGGGTACTCATCGGTGTTATTCATAATGACAGGGTAAGGAGTTGTGCCAACACCGTTCCCGCCAACATCCGTGCCATTGTACCAGTTCCAGTAATTCCCGAGATACCCGGTGAAGTAAATACCCTGGTATCTGTAGGTGACAGGGGTATCGGTATTGAATACGTTTGGTTCCACCTCGGCCGTGGCCGGGCCGGCTGCCGCCGAAGACAGGGCAGCCGAACGGGAGAGCCCCCAGCTCAATGGAGAACCGGCAGCCATCCCCAGGTTTTCATAATCCGCTGACAAGGGCGGTTCCGTGTCAGTCACGAAATTGTTCAGAAAAACCGTGGTTCCGTACACGAACTCCGGAAGACCGCTGGTGAAAAAGGCAATTTTTTGCGCATGCACGGCATTCCCAATGATACGGTGGCCCCATGAAGGTTTCGGTGTCCCGGCACCGCCAAAGGGGGAAACCTCGATTCCGTACTTGCAGGCATCAATGGATGTATTGCTGATGGTATGCGAATCCCCGCCCGTGATCCAGATCCCTTCATAGCACCCGCTGATGGTATTCCGGTCAGCGCCGATTTCCCGTGATTCAAGGAAGCTGATCCCAACGTCCATATACCCGGAACCAGCCCCCCGGATCTCGTTTCCGGTGCAGTCTGTATCATCGCCGCTGGCATACTCAAAGCTGAAGCCCACCCCATTCTCCCGGAGGGTGTTGCCCGAAAAGTGAACATCGGAAATGTCTCCGGCAGCAGCAAGGCCTTTGTCGTTCCCGGTGGCAGTATTACCCATGACCGTCACATTCACTGACGAAAGGACACCGGACCCGATGGTTGCATTCTCCACGATATTCCCGGTCATTGCAGCATCTTCGACGGAAGCAAAGAGGATGTCCTGGAACACGTTGTTCGCGACAGTGTTGTTTTGCGCCGAGATCCCTGATCCTCCAAAGACGTAGATCCCGAATCCGTTCCTCTGGGTCAGCACCAGGTCACGGATGACGACGTCATCACAGGAGACACAGTACAAGGTTGCAATTCCCTCTCCGGTGATCACCTGGTGGTCCGCACCCTCGACATAGAGGACTGGGATCCCGTCAACGGTGTTTGAAGTGTCGATACTGTTATCCGGGTTGGGGGAAATGCCGTTGTATGAGAATCCTGCATAGTTATCTTCCATCACGTTTCCTTCCAGAACAGAAGAATCCATTCCCGAGAGGAAGAGTGCGATACCCCCGTTGTGAACGAACTGGTTGTTCCTGATGGAGCAGTTCTCAATAAACTCAATATACCCTCCTGCCTGGCTGTCGTCTCCGGCGCCCGTAAAGTCCGTGTAGCAGTTATCCTGGATCAGGTTGTCCTTGATGACTGAATCGGAAAGACCATTATCCATATAGAGCCCGTTGAAGATGTTGTGGGAAAGGACATTGTCCGAACACTGGAGACGGGTTGTCCCACTACAGAGCAATCCCTTCTCGTTGTCGTGAACGAAATTGGATGAAATCCGGGCGAGATCTGAAGTGATGGTTTCTATCCCTGTCCAGTTATTGTTGAAAATCTCATTCTCGGATATCGTGAGCCCGGTCGTGTTGTTGGCAAAGAGACCGATGTAATCACAGTCTGCAATCCTGCACCGGGAAATTGTGTCGTTGCTGGTCCCATCCAGGCCGATTCCGGCCGGCCAGTCAGTGAAATCCGTTTTCCCTCCTCCCGTTACCGAAAAATTCGTGAACACTACATCGTCTGCGGTGATATTCACCACGGTTCCGGAATAAGACCCGTTGATAATGGTCCCTTCAGGGCTTTCTCCCTGGAGAAGGAGGGGTTTGTCGATGGTAATACTCTCGTAATAGGTACCGTTCATGACCGCGATGGTATCGCCGTCAACGGCATGGTCGATTGCAGCCTGGATGCTGGTATAATTACAACCGGAAGAGCAGACCGTAATGGTTGCTGCCATTGCCGGAACAGAACACAGGGCGATGAGCCCGATAATACAGAGAAGAGCACGGGCTGTCCGTGCACTTATTTGTTGCCATGTCATACTATGCCACCTTGAATATATAACGGCTCATATACGTTCCATCGCAAAAAGGTTTCGGCCGGTTTACACTTGGAAAGACCCATCCTGAATAACAATGGGTTCGCGTTATGGCGTTACCATGGGTTCCAGGAGTCCGCTCTGACGTTCTTACAACGTTGGACAGCCGGCAGCCAGTGCTCTTTACCATATCCCCGGGATCAACCGGTATTTAACGTCCCTGTAATAGTCTGCATACCCCGGGAGTTCCCGTACCAGCACTTCCTCTTCGTTCCGGATCCTGAACACCAGAACTACCGGCAGGAAGAGGAAGACGGGCACCGCCCACCAGGAACCCAGGGCCAGGGGCGTGGCCAGGAACATCAGGGTGACGCCCAGGTACATGGGGTGCCGGATTATGGCATAGGGACCCGTGGTTATCACCCGCTGCCCTGGTTCAACCTCGATAATACGGGAGGTATAGCTGTTCTCCCGAAAGACCAGAAAGACGAGAAGGTAGCCGAGTGCTACGACTGCATCGGCTGCAAGGATGAGGGGGACCGGCACGGAGGACCACCCGAACCGGAAGTCCAGCCCCGGGATCAGGAATCCGATGAAAAAGAAGACCCCTGAGATAATCTGTATCCTTTTCTGCGGCTCGTACTTTTCCCGGGCCTTCATCCGCCGTTCCAGGAGCCCGGGATCATGGTTCAGGAAATACTGCATGACAAGGATCATGGGGATAAAGAGGACACCAAGATACACCCACGCCTGCCAGTACAGTAATGAACCTGCGGGGAGGAAGAGAAACAGGGCCACGACAATAAACCCAATGGAGAACCAGGTAAGCATTTTCATTCGTAACCTGGCGGTAGCCTCCGGCATCATAGGGGAATTCTTCTCCGTGGAATTAAATCCTCGGGTCGCATGAATCTATGCGGAGAAATAGACGTACCCTAATATACCGACAACTGCGAGGGTAAGAATGCCACCCACAGGCTTCTGGATGAACCACCCCAGGATCTCTTCAGCCAGGATGATGATGACCACCAGGGCGATCAGCCCGGCAGCAAGAAAATCCAGCCCCCGCATCTGTTTCCCTGCCATAAGCATAGGTCATTTCCTTCCGGGTTAATATATTTATTACTGATTTTTCCCTCTCGAGGCCCCAATAATACCAGAGTTTTATGATGATGGTTCGGACAGCGAAGGAGTCAATGGTCGGATATATTAATGGCTTATTCTCCATGAGATGCTGCCTTCCTGAGCCAGAAGAACACACCGAGAGCCGCGATCTGCATGAACACCGTATAGGCGATGAGTGCACGAAGGTCCAGCTCGTAGAGGATCCCCAGTACCACGCTCCCGGCAAACCACGCACCGCCATAGAGGGTGTTGAAGATCCCGTAGGCCATGCCCCGTTTGGAGATCGAAGTAAGGTCAGCGAGCGCTGCCCGGAGCACTGTCTCCTGGCCGCCCATGGAGACTCCCCAGAGGACTGCACCTGCCAGGGCCCCAAAGTAGCCGCCACTGAATGCCAGGGCGGCGACAGGAATATTTACCAGCGGTATGACCACCAGCACGGACAATCCCTTCCTGTCGTAGAGCCTCCCGATCACCAGGGCAACGAGAGCATCGGCTGCCATGGCAATGGCGTAGAAGACCGGGATCTGGGCATCGGGGACGATGGATGCTGCGCTGAAGTGGTAGGCCATCAGCGGGAAGACGGCAAATCCCGCCATGGTCAGGGCGGTGAAGGTCCCGTAGGGAACGAGGATCCGGGAAAACCGGGACTGGTCCGGCGCAGGCTGTTGTCCCTGCCGTTCTTCAAATGCTGCCGGATCAGGGGCACTCCTCCGGGCATAGAGCAGGGCCGCCATTAAAAGGATGAAGGGGATGGCGAGGACAGCAAACCCGGTCTGGTACCCCCCGGAAAGGACCAGGGAGACAGCGAACACCAGCGGGCCGATGACGGCCCCCACCTGGTCGAGGGCCTCGTGCAGCCCGAACCCCCAGCCCCGGCCGACCTGGTGCGAAGCGTGGGAGATGATGGTGTCCCGGGAAGGGGATCGGATCCCTTTGCCCAGCCGTTCGATGAGGATCAGTACCACCGCAGCCTCCCAGGCCTCCGCAAAGACGAGCAGCGGGATGGCTCCGATCATCAGGTACCCGATGATGGTAAACGTCCAGTAATCCCCGCTACGGTCAGCCAGGTACCCGGACACCAGCCGGGCGGCATAGCCGAGAAATTCCCCGAACCCTGCCACCAATGCTACGGTGAAGGCCGAGGCACCGAGCAGGAGCAGGTAGGGCCCGGCTATGCTCCGGCTGCCCTCGTAGATGATGTCCCC
>Ga0209254_10002436_pt1 | contig 16909 bp, 19 predicted proteins | sample FrelakmetDIP11DI_FD_187148 | JGI IMG/M metagenome (GOLD analysis project Ga0209254, IMG submission 187148) | Freshwater lake sediment microbial communities from the University of Notre Dame, USA, for methane emissions studies - DIP11 DI (SPAdes)... | ecosystem: Environmental > Aquatic >... | reverse complement strand
CCGAAAATCCTTGCTCCTGTGAAAACCACCAGGCTCGTCGGCTGATCTCGATGACGCTGCGATCTGCCAGCTGGACCTGAAGCAGATCTGGATCTATGCTTGTTACGATACCTTTTACTTCGCTCCAGCTATCAGCTTCAACTGCCAAGCCTTCACCGGCTGATTTGTTACTTGCAAAGTTCTGAAAACCAGCCTGATCGCCTTGATTACCATTTGGTACCGCTCCATAACCTTCTCCTTGCTCTCCGTTTCGGCTTTCACCATAACCATCGCCATTCTGGACCCCCAAAGAACCAATTTCATGTTCCTCTGCATTGAATCGGCTGCTATCGACATCGCGAGACGCAGTACGATTTACAGCGCCAAGAACCAACCCGCCCGTCAAAATCGCGATAACTATCCCGACAATCACTTTTCCTATCATTTTTTCTCCTTTATATGCGCACTTCAACCGCTGCGGTTTGAGTTTTTGTTTTCCTGGATGGGGGGAGTAAGCGTGCACTAACGCTCGCGACCCAGTTCCAGTGCAGCGCAATGTGAACCATCACCCCTGCGGCCATGGCAACAAATCCCCAGGTGTGGATCAAATCCCATGTCTGCGCATTGAATATAAATTGCGGAAAGCTACGGCTGGGGTAACCTGCGGGACCTAAAAGAAAATAAACACCGGAGAGAGCCGTCAGGAAAAAGCTGATCGCAACAATAAGATCTACTGCTATATTGATGCGGCTTCTAAGGCTGAGTTGTTTGCTCCGCCGAAAAATATCACTGGAAACACGCGCTAGGGACCCTGCAATCCAGCTCCAATGCAGCACCAGGTGGATAAAGGCCGCGGCAATCATTGCCACGCCGGTCCAGGTATGCAGCAAATCCCAGGTCTCGCGTTCAATTAGGAACGTGATTCCATAGAAGGGATTCCGACCACCCTGATATCCCCCAACTGGCAGGACCAGAAAATAAATACCAGTTAGCGAAGCTCCCAGCGCTGCCAGAAATAATCCCAAATCCACCTGCCAGTTTCGTCGAACCTGCTTTTTTACGATTTTAAAATCGTTCATTTCGTACTCCTTCATGGTCACAATATTGGTAAATAATAATTAAAAGATGTGAATACCCAGTGAAGGAACCATGAATATTCGGTGAATTATTCCAATAACAGTCCGGATTTTGATAAGATAAGTAAGACTTCCGGCGTATCTGCGGATGAAATTATGCGTCATATAGGGTAGACATGAGCTTTGATGAAAAGGGGTTGCTTCGGCGAGCTTCTTCATTCGAAAGAGAAGCCCTGGTGGAAATTTACGACCGTTTCAGCCCCAATTTATATCGTTACGCCATGCGTTTGCTGGGTGATGCAAACCTGGCAGAGGATTGCGTGAGTGAAACCTTCACCAGAATTCTGAATGCCCTGGCAACAGGGCACGGCCCCAGGGATCACTTGCAGGCGTATCTCTACCGCATCGCACACAACTGGATCACTGATCATTACCGACGCCCGATCCTGCCTGTTCAGGAAACCGATGAGGATAATCTCCCATCCCGGGATCCCCTGCCAGAATCCGCACTAACCGGACACGATGAACAGCAGAGGCTGCGGAGAGCACTGATAATGTTGACGCCGGACCAGAGGCAGGTGATCATGCTGCGCTTCATCGAAGGATGGAAGTTGGAAGAGGTGGCCGCAACCCTGGGTAAACCGCATGGGGCGGTGAAATCCCTTCAACACCGCGGGTTGGTAGCGTTGAAGAAAATGCTCAAGGATGAGGAGGAAGAATGAAACCCGAGGAAAAAACCATCGATCCCAACCTTGAAATAGCCTTTCAAGGATTCAAGGATGTAAAGCCTAGGGATGAGCAAAAAGCGCGCCAAGCGCGGTCGCAATACCTTAACCAGATTGCAACCTTGCGCGAGGCCGTATCTCCTGTGGGGGAAAACCGTCATAAAGGTTGGAACCAAATCCCACTGTTTAGACGAAAGGAGAAATTCTCAATGGCAGCAACTATCACAACCATTATCCTCGTGGTGACCCTTGTTCTTGGAGGTACGGGCGGGAGCGTGTATGCAGCCCAGTCCAGTCTGCCGGATGATGCCCTGTATCCGGTGAAATTATTCGCTGAGAATATGCAGGAAGTTTTCACGTCCAATACCGGCACTGAAATGGAGCTCCAACTCCAGTTTGCCAACCGCCGAATGGAGGAGATCGCCGCGATGAACGGCGAGGGGAAAGTGCCCCCGGAGGCGGTAGTGGAACAGCTGCGTACACGACTGGAAAATGCGCTGCGGCTGGCCTCATCCATGGATGAGGAGAATATCACGCCGGCGTTATTGCGCATCCAAACGCAATTGCGTATCCAGGAAAAAATCCTGCTTCAATTGAATTCGAATGAAACAAACACCCCTCTACTCCTGCGGACACGCGAAATGCTCCAGGAACAAATCCGTTTGGTGGATTCCGGATTGGAACAACCTTTGAAATTACAGCAACAACTCCGTGAACAGGAGCGTATCAACCTGACCGCACCAGCGGAAGCGGAACAACCAACCCTCCAAGGAACGGAAGAAAAACCCGGTTTTGGACCAGGCTCAAATACCGATTCTTCCTGCACAACCACATGCACCCCCACCTGTATCGGGACCTGTACACCTAATGCTGGCAATGGACCTGGACCTCTTGCCACACCATTGCCTGGTGGAAACGGACAGGGAGGGAAACCTTAAGCTTTGTAGACCGGATTTCCAGCATGAAACAGCGGCAATACTCGATTTGCTGCTGTTTTTTTTATAAACAAATACCTGACCGTCTTATGAATTTTGGGATTCTATTTCCAGATACTCCACACATTTTCTAAGACAAGTATTTAGGTCACAACTGGTATCCACGACAATATGATCGGGTACGATCTGTTCAATCTCGGCTTTAAGGGTTTGGTAGAGCTCAGGGGTGCGGTTCCCCGCGGGATGTTCTCCGATTTGAAGATCCCCCTGCAACCTGACGAGGGCTAATTCCTCCGGGCAGATACACTCAATGATCCTGAGATCCGCTTTATGCTCCTTTGCAAACAATTCCACTCTGTCCACCTGGTAGCGGCGGGTGAAGGTGCGCCCATCGAGGATGACATGCCGACCACGGTTGAGATTGTATTCCGCCGCCTTCATAAGAAGCTCGAAGATATAGTCATCCTGGGCGCGGGAGTATTCGATCCGGTCAGCTGGAATTAACCCGGCGCGAAGTTTATCTTTCTCGAGTAAAACCGCCGGCAGCGCCTCTGCCAGGGCGGCAGCAAGGGTGGATTTGCCTGTTCCGGGAAGCCCGGCCATTGCGATCAGCAGCGGGCTCATCCGGCGGCGTTGATCTCCACCCGGTTGCCGTCGGGGTCGAGAACCACGCTCTCGTAGTAACCGTCACCGGTTAGGCGGGGGCCATCCACCGACGGGTACCCGTCCGCTGCGAGCAACCCGGTTAACCGGTCGACTTCCGTCTCCGAGCCGACCGCCAGGGAGAGGTGGGTGTAACCGGTTGCCTGGGTCAACGGGTCCACTGGCGAAAACGGAATATCCGCCCTGCACATCATCTCGATACTCGCCCCGTCATCAAATGAGAGGAAATAGGATTCGTAGCCTTTGGCGGGATTGGAGTATTTCTCTCCGCAGCGGACTGAGAAATACTTACAGTAAAAATTTTTCAATCGTTCCAGGTCGGGGGTCCAGACGGCAATGTGATGGATGCGCATATTTTGATTTTAATCGATACAAATTTTAACCTACCAATTTTTAGTGATATCAGTTTTCATTCAGGCTATTGTTACTTCTTAAAATCGATTCGCTGCATATTGGTAGCGGTGTAGAATTAAGACGATTATTAGGAAAGCACTGCCTTGGATTGTAACTGAGGCAAACAATCGTCCATTTTTCTAATCGAAAATCTTGGAGGTATAAATGTCAGAAAATCAGCAGGTTGTCGTTTCACCCCCGCCCCCTATGATTCGTACAAGCGGAAAGGCAGTAGTGAGTTTAATTTTTGGGATATTGGGCTTCTTTATCCTACCAATCGTTGGTGCGATCGTTGCATTAATTACTGGCTATTCTGCAAGAAACGATATTAAGAGCAGTAACGGTTTATTAAAAGGCGATGGGATGGCACTGGCCGGAATAATTATAGGATGGGTAAATGTCGGCCTTGTAGTGGTCCCTGTTTGTATTATTGTTATCCTTGCTCTCCTTGGTCCGGCCATTGGTAGCGTTTTTTCCGGGATCACCGAGTCCATATAAGTCCTTATTTTGTTTCATAATCGGATCGATAGTATTTTCGACGAGGTTGTCCTAATAAACGACCTTTTTTGGAGTTTGTTTATCTTTTTAGGTAAATCCTATTGACTTTTTCCGAATATCAGCTAAACTGTTCATATCGTGTTTTACCATCTTATATAACCACGGAGGAAAAAATGGATCAAGATTTTGGTTCGAGCGCAGGTATCTTTGGGGGAGTCTTCGGAGTTTGTTATGGACTCTTCATGTTTGCGGTTGCTATCCTTATTTTGGTGGCAATGTGGAAGGTTTACCAGAAGGCTGGAAAACCGGGCTGGGCAGCGATCGTCCCTATTTACAATATTCTTGTCCTATTGGAAATTGTTGGCAAACCCTGGTGGTGGCTGCTCCTTATGTTCATCCCCTTCGTCAACATCGTCATCATGATCCTGGTCTACCTGGAGCTCGCGACGGTGTTTTCAAAGGGCACCGGGTTTGGATGCGGCTTAATCCTGCTTCCCTTCGTTTTTGTACCGATGCTCGCTTTCGGCGATGCCCAATACACCGCCCCTGTGGCTCCGGCTGTTTAAGAGTTTTCGCGGTTTCGTTGAATTACCGGGCAGCCTGACGGCTGCCCGTGTTTTTTTACCGGTCTGAATCCGCAACGGCGGGGTCGGAGAAGTGTTCCAATAAGCAGCAATAAATAAGTGCGGTAAATAAGTGTTGAAATTCAACGTGGAAATATTATAATTAGTCAGTTACTGGTTCGGATTTGATCCGGATCCCCGGAGGGTCCCGGAATTTTCTCACGGAAAGGATAGTTATCATGATCGAAAGAATTATGCGGGCATTATCATTCAAAACGGAGGTTTATCCTGAAGTATCCAAGGATGAGACCTTCACCACCAGCGCCTGGATCATCGTGGCGATAGTCGCATTGATCTCACAGATTGGCAGTCGGGCAGTATTAATTCGCACCAATTTCTTCGGCTATTTGCTCGGGGTCATTTTTGGCGCTGTGCTCATGGTAGGCGCTTTCGCCCTGAGCGTTTTCGTTATAAAGTGGCTTGCCAATGCATTGTATAAAGTGGACCTCACCTTTGGCGAGCTGCAGCGTCCGCTCGGGTTGGCTTATGTGTTCCAGGTGATCCAGATCCTGGGCATTCTGGGCGCGTTCTCCCTGGCGATGTTGTGCATCGTAGCCCCCATTACTCTGGTGGCGGCTATTGCCGGATTCATCGCCTACCTGTTCGCGTTGAAAATCGTCACCAATCTGAGCTGGGGACAGGTAGCTGTGCTTGTGATCGTTGCCTGGGTAATCTTCCTGGTCGTTGGCGGGATCATCGGTGCGGTCTTCGCAGTCCCGGCTGCGCTTTCTGCGCTGTAATTAAATATCCCGTAAATTAAAAGCGGCTGTGAGCACAGCCGCTTTTTCGTTTGAGTTTATATTTCCTGTTCTCAAGCGCCAGAGGCTGCCATGTCCATGGACTTTCCCAGGGCAATATACTTTGCCTTCTCCACGTAATCCAGGCTCTGGTGGCGGAAATAGGTGTTATAGAGCTGCGCATAATGTCCACTCTGCGCCAGCAGCCCATCGTGGTTACCCTCTTCGATGATCCGTCCCTTCTCCATCACGATGATGCGGTCGGCACTTTTTACCGTAGAGAGGCGGTGGGCGATCAGGATGCTGGTAGTTCGCTCCAGGATCAGGCTGAGCGCCTGCTGGATCTGCCACTCGGTGAAGGGGTCAATGCTGGCGGTGGCTTCATCCAGCACGAAGATGGCCGGGCGCTGCACCAGCACGCGCATCAGCGAAACCAGCTGGCGCTGGCCCATGCTCAGCCGCCCGCCGCGTTCACCCACCTCGGTTTGCAGCCCATCCGGCAGGGTCTCCAGCCATTCCCCGTTTCCGATCATTCGCGCCAGCTCTTCGATCTTCGCGTTGATCACATCCCCGCAGGCGTAACGGATGTTATCCAGGACTGTGCCTGAAAAAAGGAAAGGCGATTGCGAGACGACCCCCAGGTTGGGACGGTAGCGGGGGAGATCGAACCCGCGGATATCCTTCCCGTCAATGCGGATGGATCCGCCCTGGAACTCGTAGAAGCGGGCGATCAACTTTGCGACGGAGGATTTACCCGCGCCAGTGTGCCCGACCAGGGCAACGGTTTCTCCGGGTTGGATGTGCAGGTCGAAATCCTCCAGTACGCCTTCGTTTTCCTTGTAATAGAAGCAGACCCTGTCAAAATCAACCTGTCCCTTCAGTCTTCCCGGGTCTTCACTGCCCGTTTGAACCACAGCAGGTTCCGCATCGATCAGGGCAAAGACCCGCTCGGATGCGGAAAGGCCATTCTGAATGGAAGACCAGAAGGAGGAGATGTTCATCACCGGGAACATGAAGCGGTCCAGGCTCAGGATGAAAAGATACCAAGCCCCGGCGGTAACGATTCCCTGCGCCACTGTCAGCCCGCCGGCATAGACCATCAGGGCGGTGGCCAACCCGGCGAGCGCGTTGAGGACGGGAAACACCCAATTTAGGGTGAATCCGCGCTTCCAGTTCACCCGGTAGGAGGTCTGGTTGGCCTCATTGAAGGTCTCAAAAATGCCCTGCTCCTGGCGGAAATTCTTGGCAATGGCGATCCCGCTGACAGTTTCCTTGATGGTCGCGTTCACGTTGGCCATGGCTCTCATCCCCTGTTGGGTGACCTTGCGGGCAAGCTTGCGAAAAAGGATCCCAAAAGTGAAAACGACCGGCAGAAAAGCCAGGATGATAAGGGTCAGCTTCCAGTCGATACGCCAGAGCACCACCCCCAGGATGACGGCCTCGATCACCTGGGCGGCTACATCGGTAATGATGGTCACCAGCTGTCCAAAGTCCTGCGTATCGGAGGTGATGCGGGAAACGATACGTCCGGAGGAGTATTCATCATAGAAAGACAGATCGTGGTTCACCGAGGATTCAAACGCGCTGGTGGCCAGGTTCAGCAACACCCCGGCAATGGCCTGGGCTGCCTGACGGCGGGCGATCCAGTTGGCCACCCAGATAAACACCCCCAGCAGGAAGCCAAGCCCTGCTACCAGGAAGATGTTTTGCAGGCTCGGATCCTTACGGACCAGGTCCGTCCCCCAGGAGATAATCAATACCGACGAGGCGCTTGCGAGAGAGATCAGGATGGTGAAAAACCCCACAACCAGCATCCGCCCGCGCTGGGGTTGGAAATAGACCAGGATCCGCCGCAGCAGGTCGCGGTCGCGATATTTCCGGTCGTAAGATTCGGCGTCGAGGCCTTCGAAAAATCCCATTGTTCCTTATCCCATGAATATCCGGCGGTAGGGTTCCGAGATCTCCATCAGCTCGATATGGGTGCCAACCGCGGAAAGCTTGCCCTTACGCATCACCAGGATCAGGTCCGCCCAGCGGATTTGCGAAAGGCGGTGGGTAATGATGAAGGTGGTGCGCCCCTGCGCGGCGGCAAAGATCGCGCGCTGGATGAGGTCCTCGGTGGCGCTATCGATTGCGCTGGTGGAATCATCCAGGATGAGCACGCACGGGTCGGTAAGGAATGCGCGCGCCAGTGCCAGCCGCTGCCGCTGCCCACCCGAAAGGGTGACCCCGCGCTCGCCGATCACGGTCTGGTAGCCATCCGTGAATTCATCAATGAATTCATCCGCCTGGGCTGCCCGGGCGGCTGTATGCACCTCCTCCTCCGTGGCTCCCGGCTTTCCAAAAGCGATATTTTCGGAGATGCTGCGCGAAAACAGGAAGATATCCTGCTCGATGATCGAGATCCCCCTTCGCAGAGACTCCAGGTTCCAGTCGCGAACATCCACTCCATCCACCAGTATCTGGCCGCCGGTGGCATCATAGGTACGGTTGATCAGCCGTGCCAGGGTGGTCTTGCTGGATCCGGTCTGGCCGACAACGGCCACGGTCTGGCCGGGAGCTACTTTAAAGGAGACATGCTCCAGGGAGGGTTCTCCACTGCCATAATTGAAGGAAACATCCCGAAACTCGATGCCCCCCTTCATTGGCCCGGTATACCCGGCCAGGTTCTGATCCAGGTTATTCTCACGGTTCATCAACTCCAGGATGCGCCTTGCCCCGGCCATCCCCCCCGCAATCATCGAATATGCCCAGAGGGAAACAAAGGTGGGAAAATCGAGCATCAACAGCAGGCCAAAGAACCCGATCACCTGGCCCATATCCAGAGTACCCTGGCGGTAGAGCAGCAGCGCCTGGAACAACCCGGCAGCATAGGCCAGTGAGAGGAGCAATAGCGGAACAAAGCGCGCCTCTACCTTGCCCTGGCGCACCGCGGCTGCGGCGTAGCGCCCGGCCTTGACCTTGAAACGGGCGATCTCGTTGGCTTCCTGCGCCGCACCCTTCACGGTTTCGATCCCATCCAGGGCTTCTGAAAGCTGGGTGTTCATCACCCCGAAGGAACCCCGCACCTCGTCGGTGATCGGCCCCAGGGTGTGGAGGTATTCCCACAGTGCCAGGAAATAGAAGATGATGAAAAGTGCCGGTACCAGGACAAGTTGAGGAGCATAGCGCGGCGCCAGGATGAGCGGCATGATCAGGAAGGCAAAAGAGCCGATCACCTGGCTGAGCCCCGGGCTGAAGAAGAAATTTACCTGGCGGACGTCATTGGTGGCGCGCGCCATGGTATCGCCCACCGGCTGCAGGTTGTGGAAGGTCATACTCTTGCCTAGCAGGCTGGAATAGAGCTCCTCGCGCACATTCCGCTCGGTACGCTGGGCGGTGAGCTCGAACCCGGCGTTGCGCACCAGCTGCAGTCCGCTGCGAACGACCTGGGTGACAGCGATGATCAGCGCGATTTGACCCAGACGGACCAGGTCGATCTCGGGGGCTATGATGACGTTATAGGCCTGACCGATCAGGATGGGGGTGACCGACATGAGCACAGCGTTACCGAACGCTGCCAGCACCGCGGCCAGGATAATGTGCCAGTTCTGCCGGGAATGTGAAAAAATCCAGCGCAATGGGGTGCGCCGGTTGGTGGGGAAACGCCTGGGGATGACGAATTCGTGAATGGACATTTTAATCGCCCGCATTATTGTAGCATTGAACGGCACCGGTTTCCGGACGCAGGTGAATAAATCCCGCTTCGGATGAACCATGCCCCATCCATGACGCAAGTAGATTGTTATAATTTCTTTTATTCACTTGATCTTATCGGGGACATATCCCCTGAAAGGCTATTCATGACCAAATCCTCTCAACCAGCCCTCCGCGTCGGCGGCATGCATCTCGCCACCCCCAATTTCACCGAGCAGGTGCGTTTTTATACCTTTTTTCTCGGGATGAAGGCGATCAGCCAGGAAGAGGTGACCATCCAGTTGGGAGCGGGGAAGGAACCCCTGGTCAGCCTGGAGTGGGATCCCGCTGCGTTCCACGAGGAAGGCACCACCGGGCTCTATCACCTTGCGCTGCGGCTGCCAAACCGCCTGGAGTTAGCCCGGCTGGTGGCGCATCTGGCCAAGAGCGGCAGCGACTTCGTGGGGGTGGCCGATCACGGGGTTAGCGAATCTTTTTACCTCAGCGATTTCGACGGCAACGGGATCGAGCTCTACTGCGACCGCCCCGCTGCCGACTGGCCGCGCGATTCTCTGGGTGCACTTAAAATGGGTACCGACCCTCTGGATATCGATAACCTGATCAGCGAGATCGTTGCCGAAACCCCTGCCTGGGCGGGGATCGACCCGGGTGCGGATATCGGGCACATTCACCTGACGGTCAATGCTTTGAAAGAAGCCGAAGGGTTTTATACAAAAGTCATCGGGCTTGATGAAACCCAGCGCCTGCCTTCAGGTGCAATTTTCTTTTCCAGCGATGGGTACCACCACCGCGTGGCGGTGAACAACTGGCTGGGGGAAAATGCCCCTCCCCCGGCGGAGGGTGCCGGCGGGATGCGTTACTTCGAGCTTGTCCTGCAGAACCAGGCTGCCCTGGAGGAGATCCGCATTCGCGCGGAGGCTGCCGGGGTCGAGGTGGAAAGACGCGAGGACGGGTTGTTGCTGCGGGATCCGGCTAGGAACGGGATGCTCTTGAAGGTTGGGTAACAGAAATGAAAAGCGGGTGCGCTGCACCCGCTTTGGTGTTGGACCAAAAATGAAAACGCCCCTTTCGGGGCGTTCCTCTTACTCAACCGAAGGCACTGGCTGCCGGTGGAACTCCGGTTTCAGTACTTTGACCGCATCCGAGCCGGTGGCGATGATGATGATCAGTAGGATGAAGCGGACCGTGAAGTAGATCCCGCCGTCGAAGGGTAGATCCCCGGCCAGCCCCAGGCTGGTGCTGATCTCCGCCAGGTCAATGATCGGCTCTCCAAAGAGCATGGCTGCCAGGACACCGATCATGAACACCTCCGCCGCCGCAAACACCCAGCGCAGCGCCCTCGTCCAGCGGCCTTTTGCCAGCAGGGCCACATCCACAATGATCTTGGCCGCCCAGGCCAGCGTCAGCCAGGGCAGGAAGCTGAAGAATGCAGCCGAGAGGACTGTGCCTGACTGCACCCAGCCAACCCCTTCCCGAAAGGATACGGCCACCCAATCGGGGTAGAAATTGAAAAGCACAATGGCGAATGCGTTGAAGGCGATATCCGCGGCCAGCCCGGCGGGTTCTATGGAATCCACAGGGGTGAAACCCGTTAGCGAGCGCGGATCCCATTCCTTCTTCTTCCGGCCTATGCGCGGCAGCGCGATCTCCAGGATGGCGAAGATCAGGACCACATTTCCAAACACGGTCACCGCGGAGCCCAGGTATTGGACGATCGCTTCAATACTCTGCGTGATGATGGTCTCAAGCGGCACTGAACCCAGGCGGGTGAGGGTGTAGACCAGCCCCGCCAGCGCGATAGCCCCCAGTACCGCCAGAACGATCTTCAGCACCATCTGGAATGGCGGGAAGAGGCGCGGACCGATCAGGTAGTGCGGCTCGCGGTAGGAGGCGGCCACCTTTTCGGGTTCCCCGAATTCCTTCAGCACCGCGCAAACCATCTCATCATCCGGCTCGCGGTTCTCGGCGTCCGCGCGGCTCTCAACCATATCCTGCAGCAGCGAGGAGATCTCGGCCTCAATATCGGCGCGGTCTTTCTCCGGCAGGCTCTCCCCCACACAGGCAACATAAGCATCGATCAATTTATTCTTCATTCTTTCCTCCGTTCTTTATTCCTCCAGGAACTTATCCAGGGTCCCGGAAATTTTGATCCATTCCGATTTCACTTTGGGCAGGATCTGCCTGCCCAGCGGACTGGCAATGTAATATCGCCGCGGCCGGTCCGATTCCACCCGCCAGCGGGATTTGAGCAGCCCCTGGCTTTCCATCCGGCGCAGGAGCGGGTAGAGCGTGCCCTGGTCCACACCCAGCCCCTTTTCAGCCAGCTGTTTAAGGATGGAGTACCCGTACTGCTCCTCCTGCAGCTGGCTGAGCACCGCCAGGACGATCACGCCCCGGCGCAGCTCCAGCACCAGGTTTTCCAGCAACTGGTCTTCCTCCATACTTCACCTCCTCGTTCTCAATTTCTTACTTACTGTATTATACACAGTATACTAGATCTTTAGTATTAGTCAAGTGTACTATTATTCATTCGTCTAGCGACCTAATTACCTTGACATCGCCGGGTTTCAGCCTACAATTATTTAATATTTTTTAAATGACAGGATGCTCCCATGACCAAAGTGATGGCTGTCGGCAAATATCTCCAGCCCGATGAAGAATTCGTGATCTCGGACCTGGAAACGATCCATATCGTCTCGGAACCCTTGCGCCTGCAGATCCTCGAGATCCTTAAAGAGACCCCCAAAACGGTCAAGGTGGTTGCGGCCGAGCTGGGGGTCAATCAGGTGAAGCTCTACTACCACTTCAAACTGCTTGAGGAGCACGGCCTGCTGCGCATCACCGAGGAGCGCATGGTCTCGCACCTCATCGAAAAGGTCTACCAGACCCGTGCGCGCTCCATCCGCATTGCCACCGACCTGCTCATCTCGGAAAGATCCGTCTCCGAATCTAGCGAGACGCTGCTGGCCTATGTTTTCGATAAAGCCCGTGCCAAGCTGAAGAAGGGGTTGCAGGAAGGCTGGGTCAGCAGCGACCCCTCCTCTCCACCCCAGAACCGCTTCACCGCCCTGCGCGGCAGCATGCGCCTGGCTCCCGACGAGGCAACCCAATTCTTCGGCAGGCTGGAAGCCCTGAGCGAAGACTTTTTCGCCATGCAGTCCAGCCCCCCCTCCGGCGGGGACTGGTACGATTTCGTGGTCGCCATGTACCCGGTGCGCATCTCCTCTCCCAGCCTGCCCGCCGGGGAAGAGAAACCCTGACCAGCTTTTTTCTTCGCATCCAACCGAGCTGAAAATCCACTTGAACCCGCAAGCCATCCTCCAGATCGAGAATGTCTCCTTCAGCCACCCGGTTCCCAATGGAACCCCGGTGCCTGCCCTGCACGGGATCAGCCTGACCCTGCGCGAAGACGAATTCACAGTGTTGCTGGGGGCTAATGGATCAGGGAAATCGACCCTTCTGCGCCTGATGAATGCCCTGCTCCTGCCCGACAGCGGAAAGGTCCTCGTGAATGGGCTGGATACCCGCGAGCCTCAAAATCTCGGCAAGATAAGATCCTTGATCGGGATGGTATTCCAGTCTCCCGAGGAGCAGATCATCGCCACCAGCGTGGAGGAGGATATCGCCTTCGGTCCCGAGAATCTCGGTCTGCCCTCCCCGGAGATCCGTCGGCGGGTGGAGGGGGTTTTACACATCGTCGGGTTGGAGAGCGAGCGCAGCCGCCCGCCTCACCTGCTCTCGGCCGGGCAGATGCAGCGCCTGGCGCTAGCCGGAGCGCTGGCCATGCAGCCGCGGTTGATGCTTTTCGATGAGCCCACCACAATGATCGACCCTGCCGGGCGGCGGATGCTCATGGAGCAGATCCATGCCTTGAAGTCGCGCGGGGTGACCGTGGTACTGATCACCCACCACATGGACGAGGCGGCCCAGGCAGACCGCGTGATCGTCCTGCGCGGCGGCCGGCTCGAGCTGGACGGAACACCGCGCCAGATCTTCACCTCCGCCGGGCTGGATAAATACGGGCTGGAACTACCGCCGGCTGAAGTGTTCGAAAAAGCGCTGCGCCCCCTGATTCCCGGGCTTCCTCCGCACATCTACACCCTGGAGATGATGCTTGAGGAGCTGCGCGGGATTCATCCCCCGCCTGGAGTAAAAACAGTAGCCCCGCACCGATCAGAAATTCCTATTCAAAGCGAAACGATCATCCGGGTGGAGGGGCTGGGTTTCACCTACATGAAAGACACCCCTATGGCGCACCGCGCGCTTGAAAACACCTCCTTACAGGTAGGGCAGGGCGAAGCGCATGGGTTGATCGGCGCCACCGGCAGCGGCAAAACCACCCTGCTGCAGCACCTCAACGGGCTGCTCAAACCCCAAGAAGGTATTGTGCGGGTTGGCGCATTCGACCTCAACGACCCGGGGATCGGCGTGCGCCAGCTCTGTTCGCTGGCAGGGTTGATCTTCCAAAACCCCGAGGTGCAGTTCTTCGAGCAGTATGTAGGCGACGAGATCGCCTACGGGGCGAAACAATTGAAGCTGGCGGGAAACCTGAGGGAGCGGGTGCGGGAGGCGATGGATTCGGTCGGGCTGGATTTTGAGACCTATAAAGATCGTTTCACCTGGACGCTGAGCGGCGGCGAGAAGCGCCGCGTGGCGCTGGCCTCCATCCTCTCGCTCGACCCCGAGATCCTGCTCCTGGATGAACCCACCGCCGGGCTGGACCCCCTCACCCGCCGCGCGATCATCCGCCACCTGCAGGACCTGCACGGGCGGGGAAAGACCCTGGTGCTTTCCTCCCACCGCATGGGGGATATTGCCCGGGTTACGGATCATACGACGGTGATGCAGAACGGTACATCCATCCTCGCGGGCACGACCGGTAAGGTCTTCAGCCGGGGGGAAACGCTCCTGGCCGCCGGATTGGAACCCCCGCTGAGCGCACAGGCTGCTGTCATTTTGCGTACCAACGGCTGGCCGCTGCCGGAAGGGATCACCTGCCAGGAAGAACTGATCTCAGCACTGCGAGCCTGCCTGGGGGGGAAGCCGTGACCGATTTCGAGTTCCTGAGCAAAATCAATATCGGCCAATACCTGCCGGGCACCTCCCCGCTCCACCGCCTGGACCCGCGCGCCAAGATCATTATCTTCACCGTTTTTATCCTGGTGCTGACCTTCACCCGCAGCCTGCAGGGACTCGTGCTCGGGCTGGTCATTATCCTGGCAGGCCTCCTGCTGGCACGCATCCCCCTGCGTTTTGCCCTGCGCGGTCTTGCCGCCCCCCTGCCCTTTTTGATCTTCCTCGCCCTGCTGCAGCTCTTCCTGACGCCCGCAGCTAACCCTGCAGATGTGCTCTGGCAGTGGCGCTTCCTTCAGATCACCGGCTCTGGGGTGATGGCAGCGGTCACGCTGCTCGTGCGCTTCACAGCCCTGATCCTGACCATCGGCCTGGCGACGAGCATCACCTCGTCCTCCGATCTGCTGGTGGGAATGAACGCCCTTTTACGGCCTCTGACAAGGATCGGCCTGCCCGCAGAAGATGCAGTCATGATGGTGCAGGTGGCGCTGCGCTTTCTGCCGCTGCTGGCGGTTACCGCCGAACGGACCGCCAAGGCGCAGGCTTCCCGCGGCGCGGATTGGTCCCCGGTCAAAGGCAACCTCGTTCAGCAGGTAAAAAGGATCGCCCCCTTGATCGTACCGTTGTTCATATCCAGTTTAAATAAGGCCGAGCGGATGGCCCTGGCAATGGACGCACGTGCCTACGGCAGCCACCGGCCGCGGGGATCCATGCGCGAATTGTTGTTCACCTGGAAGGATGCAGCCGCCATATTCCTGGCGCTGCTTTTATCTGCCGTAGTCTCTATTGTTTGAAACCTACAGATCCGCCCCCTGCTTTTTTCCCAGCCTGATCCGCCACCAGAAAGAAACCACCAGGGTCGTTATGATCGCGCATACCACCGCCTCCGGCAGGCCGTTGATCGCGGCAATTGGTGGCAGGGCAGCCCAGGGAAGGTAGCCCAGCACCCCGATCATGAAAAGCACCAGGACAGTGTTGGTGAGCGAGCCGGCTACCCCGGCAGCCATCAATCCCACTACCGGCCAGCGTTTGAGCACGTTCCAGACCAGCCAGGCGATGGGACCGATAAAAAGGCGCGGCAGGACGGAAAGCAGGGGATTGGTGAACCAGACATCCACCGGCCCGGTGGGTGCGACCGAAGCCTGGATCATGCTGAAGAGACCGAAGATCAGCCCCACGCCCATTCCCACCCAGGGGCCTTCCAGCACGGCGCCGATGATCACCGGTACGGTCATGATCGTCAGTGAAGCCCCGCTGAACCAGGGCAGGAACCCCCAGTGGGTCACCCCCAAAAAGATGGAGATCGCCCCCAGCACACCTGTCACCACGATCTTGCGCGTTCGGTCCTGAGACATCCTGCCCTCCGTTATAAAACAACCCGTTTTTCTCTATTGTAGCACGGAAGGATAGCCGCCCACGGTCAATGCGACAGTCATCTTGACAGCAATACTGCTACTTGACATTATGACGTAATAGTGCTATATTATCAGTGTAAGTGTATTATTGATGTAAAGGCGGTGCAATGGACAAGGAATCCTATTTGATCAACCAGCTGGCCGAGCGGGCCGGGGTGACCGTCAGAACCATTCGCTATTATGTGAATGAAGGTCTGCTCCCCCCGCCCCAGACCAGGGGCCGCTACTCGGCTTACGATGAAGATTATCTTCACCGGATCAAGTTGATCAAGTTTTACAAGGAGTCCTACCTGCCGCTCAGCCGCATCCGCGAACTGCTGGATGAGATGTCCCCGGAAGAGATCAAGTCATCCGTGGAAAAATACGAAAAGGAGCCGCCTGAGTTCAACCTGCCGCCCACCCCGCAGAATTTACATGGTGTGGAGGAGAACCTTTCGGCCCGGAGTTACCTGCGAAAGATCGACCCTTCAATTGTCCACGAAAGCATGGGGCTTTCAGACAGGATGCCCGATCCGGTTCCACAAGCGATGAATAGAATGTTCGTCCCGGAACCCAGCCATGAGCCATCCTGGAAGCGGATCGAAGTTGCGGAAGGCATCGAGCTGCTCGTACGGGAGGATATTTACCGGCAGCGTAGAAATGAGATCGACATCCTGCTAGACCGGCTTGGAAGGTGGGACAGGGAAATATAGTCTGAACCCTGTTGATCGGTAAGCGTGAATAAGTTGGAAGTAACGCAGCGGAGAAGAAGCCGCCTGCGGTGGGCGAAGCACGCCCTGAAATCGGACTGGTAAATTGGGAAAAGGAAAGGATGGAATATTATGAAAAACAAAGAAATACAAATCAAGATCAATGCTGACCTGGCGCTCATCTCGGCGGATGCGCCCACCGACCGCATACTGGAGCTGGTAGTCACCCCGCCCATCGCCGAAAAGAAGCTCGAGCGACCGGTATTCAACCTGGCTTTCGTCATCGATCGCTCGGGGTCGATGTCGGGCGGGAAGCTGGAGTGCGTCAAGCAGGCGGTCATGAACGTGGTGGACCTGCTGGAGGAGAAGGACCGGGCAGCCCTGGTCGTCTTCGATGACGAGGTGCA
>Ga0209254_10002435_pt1 | contig 16912 bp, 18 predicted proteins | sample FrelakmetDIP11DI_FD_187148 | JGI IMG/M metagenome (GOLD analysis project Ga0209254, IMG submission 187148) | Freshwater lake sediment microbial communities from the University of Notre Dame, USA, for methane emissions studies - DIP11 DI (SPAdes)... | ecosystem: Environmental > Aquatic >... | reverse complement strand
CGACGCAGGCCCGGTGCGCCCGCCATCGGGCCGAAGAAAGGCACGCCGGCCTCTTCGGCCACTTTGGCGATCGATGTCGATGGCCCGCCTTCGATCGAACCAAACAGGATGAATGCGCCGCCCTTCACAAGTTGCCTGGCATTGGCTTCGGCAGTGCTGGCCTTGTTGTCGTCGTCCAAGGTGCGCAACACGATCTTGCGGCCGTGCACGCCGCCGCTGGCATTGACTTGGTCGATGTACAGCTTTGCGCCCTGAAACGCGGCGACGCCGTAGGCGTTCTTGCCATGCTCCAGCGTGATGGTCTGGCCGACGATGACTTCCGTGGCTGTGACACCCGTTTCGGCGGCTGCCGGCAGCGTCAGAGTCGCCAGCAGGGCTGCCGCAAGGGTGAAGCGGCCAATTGGACTGCGAAAGTGAGGATTCATCTTGACCTGCGCGATAGGAGCAAGCGGGTGTCCCACAGCCTAGCGATCAAGCGCGCGCTGCGCCAGCGGCCGTGACGGCACGCGCGACACCCGTCCGTGCGATATTTGCGCCCATGAGCGCAGCAACTGCCCACACCGTCCACGCCGCCTGCCCGCATGACTGTCCGGACACCTGCGCCTTGCGCGTCACGGTGGAAGACGGCCGGGTCGTCCGCATTCAGGGGGATCCCGGGCACGCGGCGACACAGGGCGTGCTTTGCACCAAGGTCAGCCGCTACGCCGAGCGCACCTATCACACCGAGCGGCTGCAACATCCGCTCAAGCGCGTCGGTCCCAAGGGCCGCGGCGAATTTGTCCGTGTGTCGTGGGACGAGGCGCTGGGTGACATCGCTGCGCGACTGGCGGCTGTCGCCGCGCGCGACCCCCAGGCCATCCTGCCCTACAGCTATGCCGGCACCATGGGCCTTGTGCAGGGCGAGGCGATGGCGGCGCGCTTCTTCCACAAGCTCGGTGCTTCGCTGCTCGACCGCACGATCTGCTCGGTGGCCGGCGGCGAGGCACTGGCCGCCACATACGGCGGCAAGGTCGGCATGCACACGCGCTTCTTTGCCGAGAGCAAGCTGATCGTGATCTGGGGCAGCAATTCGATCGCCAGCAACCTGCATTTCTGGACCCTTGCGCAAGACGCCAAGCGGCGTGGCGCCAAGTTGATTGCCATCGACCCGCGGCGTACCGAGACGGCGGAAAAGTGCCACCAGCACATCGCGCTGTTGCCGGGCACCGATGGCGCGCTCGCGCTGGGGGTGATGCACGAGTTGCTGGCGCGCGACTGGCTGGATCACGATTACATCGACCGCCATGTCGACGGCTTCGAGCGGTTGGTCGACCGGATCGCCGAGTGGCCACCCGAGCGCGCCGCGGCGGTCTGCGGCGTGAGCGCCGACGAAATCCGCAGCCTGGCGCGCGACCTGGGCACCACCCAGCCGGCCGCGATCCGCCTCAACTACGGCATGCAGCGCGTCAAGGGCGGCGGCAGTGCGGCGCGCCTGATCGCGCTGCTGCCCTGCCTGACGGGCGCGTGGCGCCACCGGGCCGGTGGGCTGCTGCTGTCGAGTTCGGGCTGGTTCAAGCCCTTCACGAGTGCGGCGCTGCAACGGCCCGCTTCCCTGGCCGGTCCGCACGTGGCAAGACCACCGCGCACGATCAACATGAGCACGATCGGCGATGACTTGCTGCGCGAATCCTCGCCCACTTTCGGCTCGAAGATCGAGGCGTTGATCGTCTACAACAGCAACCCGGTGGCGGTGGCGCCCGAGTCGAAGAAGGTGGTTGCGGGCTTCGCCCGCGACGACCTGTTCACCGTGGTGCTCGAGCACTTCCTCACCGACACCGCCGACCATGCCGACTATGTGTTGCCAGCGACCACCCAGCTCGAGCACCTGGATGTGCACACGACCTACGGCCACACAGACGTGATGTTCAACGAGCCGGCGATCGCGCCGCTCGGCGAGTCCAAGCCCAACACGCAGATCTTTCGTGAGCTGGCGGCCCGCATGGGCTTCACGGAGCCTTGTTTTGCCGACGACGACGAGACCCTCGCTCGACAGGCGTTTGACTGGGCCGCGCTCGGCACGAGCTTCGAGGCCCTGCGCGAGACGGGCTGGGCCAGCCTGCCGTTGCCCGAGGCGCCCTTTGCCAACGGCGGGTTCGCCACGGTCAACGGCAAGGCGCAGGTCGACGTCGGTGGGCTCGGGGTGGCCGAGCACGTGCCCAACTACGAGTGCGCGTTGTCGTCGCCCGAGTTGGCAAAGCGCTTTCCGCTGGCCATGATCTCGCCGCCGGCGCGCCACTTCCTCAACTCGAGCTTCGTCAATGTCAAGAGCCTGCGCGCCATCGAGGGCGAGCCGCTGCTCGAGATCCATGCCGACGATGCGGCGCGGCGCGGCATCCAGAGCGGGCACACGGTGCGCATCTTCAACGACCGCGGCGAGTACCGCTGCAAAGCCGAGGTGAGTGCGCGCGCGCGGCCCGGCGTGGTCAATGGTCTGGGCATCTGGTGGCGCAAGCTCGGTGTAGCTGGCACCAACGTCAACGAGCTCACGCACCAGCGGCTCACCGACATCGGCCGCGGGCCCACGTTCTACGACTGCCTGGTGCAGGTCGAGGTAGTGGAATGAGGCCCCCCCGAAGCGCCTTCGGCGCCTCCCCCCGGGTGGCCACGCCAGCGGCCGGACGAAGCCCGCTCCGCGGCGCGTGCTTGGCGGCCGAGCCTTCATGCGGCGCAGTCGTTTGAAGCGCTGGCTGGTTGTGGCTAGCCTCGGCACAACAGCCAGCATCGCGGCGCTGCTGGCTGCGGCCTGCTTGACGGCAGGCTGTTCGAACCTGGGCTACTACGCGCAATCGGTGGGCGGGCACGTCGATCTCGTCAAGCGCGCACGGCCGATCGACGAGGTCGCCGCAGAGGCGAGCACTCCGGCGGCGGTGCGTGAGCGCCTGTTGCTGGCCGCTCGCATTCGCGACTTCGCGGTCAGTGAACTCAGCCTGCCCGACAACCGCAGCTACCGCCGCTACAGCGATCTCGGCCGACCCGCCGCGGTCTGGAACGTGGTTGCGGCGCCGGAGCTCTCGCTCACGCTCGAAACCTGGTGCTTTCCAGTCGTGGGATGTGTCGGCTACCGCGGCTACTACGACCGTGCCGACGCCGACGCCCAGGCCGAGACCCTGCGCGCACGCGGCCTCGAAGCCTCGGTGTACGGCGTGCCGGCGTACTCGACCCTGGGCAAACTCGACTGGCTCGGCGGCGATCCGCTGCTCAACACCTTCGTGCAGTGGCCCGAGGGAGAACTGGCGCGCCTGATCTTCCACGAGCTGTCGCACCAGGTGGTCTATGCGCCCGACGACACGATGTTCAACGAATCGTTCGCCACGGCGGTCGAGCGCATCGGCGGCGCACGCTGGCTGGCCCGGCACGCAGGCCCCCAGGCCCGCGAGCAATACGCCGCGCTCGACGCCCGGCGGAGTGACTTCCGCGCCCTGACCGGCCGCTACCGGGACCGCCTCGACGCCCTCTTTCTCAGCCCAGTCAGCGATGCCGACAAACGCGCCGGCAAGGCCGCGCTGATGACCGAGCTGCGCGCCGAGTACGCTGCACTCAAGACGCAGCGCTGGGCGGGATTCAACGGCTACGACGGCTGGTTCGAGCGTGCCAACAACGCCTCATTCGGCGTCCTCGCCGCCTACAACGAACTGGTGCCGCAGTTCGAACGCCTGTTCGAGCGCGAGGGCGGCGACTTCAACCGCTTCTATGCCGAGGTCAAACGCCTGGCCGACTTGCCGAAGCCCGAACGGCAAGCCACACTGCGCGCCATCTGAAAATCAGGAGAACGCTTCGTGGCCGAAATCAATATCCATCGAGAACACAGCCTGGGCTTGGCCAAAGCCCGAAAAGTGGCCTGGCAATGGGCCGAAGACGTTGAGAAGAAGTTCGGCATGGAGTGCAGCGTGCTCGAAGGCGAGACCAGCGACACGGTCAGCTTCACCCGCTCGGGCGTCAACGGCGAACTGATCGTGGCTCCCGACCACTTCGACCTGAAAGCCAAGCTCGGTTTCCTGCTCGGGGCCTTCTCGAAAACCATCGAGGCCGAGATTCTGAAGAACCTGGACACATTGCTGGCCAAGAGCGCCAAGCCGGCGAAGAAGGTCGCCAGGAAGTAGCGTGCGTGCGCCCGTCGGCGCAAGCAAGGTCGCAACTACTTCAGCGACTCGACCAGCTCGACGTATTCCTTCATCGCCGCCTTCGGATCCTTGCCCTTGATGGCGTTCCAGGCGTCCCACTTGGCGCGGCCGACCATGTCGGTGAAACCGGGGCGCTTGCCGTCGACGTCGCCGCCGGCCTGCTTGTACAGCGCGTAGAGCTGCAGCAGCGTGGTGTTGTCGGGTTTCTCGGGCAGTTTCTTGCTGTCGGCAACGGCTTTGTCGAAGCTGGCTTTGAGGTCGGCCATGGGGTGTTCCTTTCGGGGTAGATTCGGGTAGACGCCGTGCATCTTAGCGAGCATCGTCAGGCCCCCTATCGCAGCCATGCCGAGGAAAACCCGATGAGCGCCGCCGCCCATACCGAACGCAGCGAACGCATGTCGCGTGTCGACACCGCATGGCTGCGCATGGACACCGACGCCAACCTGATGATGATCATCGGTGTGTGGCTGATCACGCCGCGTTTGTCATTGGCCGACCTCAGCCAACGCGCGCACAGCGGTTTGCTGGTCTACCCGCGCTTTCGCCAGAAGGTCGTCGAAGATGCCATCGGCGCCAACTGGGTCGACGACACGGCGTTCGACATCGGCCGCCATGTGCAGCGTGAGCCCTTGCGCCGGCGCAAGGGGGAGAAGCCGCTCGACGCGCTCAAGCGCCGCGTCGCCGAGTTGGCGGCCACCCCGCTCGACCCGTCGCGTCCGCGCTGGCACTTCCTGCTGATCGAAGACCTCGACAACGAACAAAGTGCGATGGTCTCGCGCATCCACCATTGCATCGGCGACGGCATTGCGCTGACCTCGGTGATCCTGTCGATCACCGACGGCGGCAAGGCGCCACCGCAGCGCCAGCACCACGAGGCAAGCGCCCACGACGACGGTAGCGATTGGCTCACCGATGCCGTGATCAAGCCCGTCGTCGACCTGGCGTCGAAGGCCATCGGCATGGCCGGCAAAGGGGTCGACAAGAGCAAGGAGTTCCTCGCCGAGCCGGGCCAGCCACTCGCCGGCTCGCTCGAGGTGGCGCGCGTGGCCCAGCAGATCCTCAGTGACGTGGCCGCGTTCGCGCTGATGCCCGACGATTCGCACACGCGCCTGAAGGGCCATGCCACGCCGGGCAAGCGCGTGGCCTGGGGCGAGCCCATACCGCTCGACCAGGTCAAGGCCGTCAGCAAGGTGCTCGACGCGTCGATCAACGACGTGCTGCTGTCCTGCGTGGCTGGCGCCATCGGCGACTACCTGCGCAGCAAGGGTGACGACCCCCGCGGACAGGAGATTCGCGCGATGGTGCCGGTCAACCTGCGCCCGCTCGAAGAGGCCTACAAGCTCGGCAACCGCTTCGGACTGGTGCCCCTGGTGCTGCCGATCGGCATCGCCAATCCGATCGCGCGCCTGATCGCCGTGCGCGCGCGCATGGCTGAACTCAAGGGCAGCTACCAGCCGCTGCTGGCCTTCGGCATCCTGGCGTTGTCGGGGCTGATGGTCAAGCCGGTGCAAAGTGCCATCACCGGCATGTTCGCCAAGAAGGCGACTGCGGTGATGACCAACGTGCCGGGACCCAAGGAGCCGATCCGCATTTGCGGCCGCACCGTCAGGCAGGCGATGTTCTGGGTGCCTCAATCCGGCGACATCGGCGTGGGCGTGTCGATCCTGTCCTACGCGGGTGGCGTGCAGTTCGGCCTCATCACCGATGCAAAGATGTGTCCCGACCCCGAAGCCATCATCGAGCGTTTTGCGCCCGAGTTCGAGAAATTGCTGTGGCTGGCGCTGATGGCGCCTTGGCCTGCTCAGAAATAACCCCCGGAGTCACGCCATGTCAGTACTGATGAACCGCCGCCAAGTCGCCAGCGCCGCTGCCGCCCTGCTCGCCACGACGGCACTGCCGCTGATGGCCGCCACGCCCAAGGACACCTTGGTCGTGGCGATGGCCTTCGACGACATCATTTCGCTCGATCCGGCCGAGGCGTTCGAGATTTCCGCCGGTGAACTGATGGGCAATGGCTACGACAGGCTGCTGCGCTACGACGTCAACGACCCGTCGAAGTTGCTGCCCGACCTGGCGCAGAAGTGGAGCGTGTCGACCGACGGCAAGACCTACAGCTTCGAATTGAAGCCGGGCGTCAAGTTCGCCTCGGGCAATGCCCTCAGCGCCGAAGACGTGGTGTTCTCGCTTCAACGCGCGGTGCTGCTCGACAAGACGCCGGCCTTCATCCTGACGCAGTTCGGGCTGAGCAAGGAAAACGTCAAGGACAAGGTCAGGCAGACTGGCCCGCTGACGCTGACCATCGAGACCGACAAGCCCTACGCGCCAACACTGGTCTACAACTGCCTGACCGCCAATGTCGCCAGCATCGTCGACAAGAAACTCGTGCTGAGCAAGGAGGCCGCCGGCGACATGGGCTACGCCTGGCTGAAGACCAACTACGCCGGCTCCGGGCCGCTGAAGATCCGCGAGTGGCGGGCGAACGAACTGGTCACGCTGGAGCGCAACGACAACTACCACGGTGCCAAGTCGAAGATGGCCCGCGTGATCTACCGCCACGTCAAGGAGAGCGCCACCCAGCGCCTGCTGCTGGAGAAGGGCGACGCCGACATCGCGCGCAACCTGAGCCCGCAAGACCTCGCCGCGCTGGCCAGCAACAAGGATGTGAAGACGACGGCCACGCCCAAAGGCACGGTTTACTACTTCAGCCTGAACATGAAGAACCCGATCCTGGCCAAGCCCGAAGTCCGCGAGGCCTTCAAGTGGCTGGTCGACTACAACGCCATCGGCGACACCTTCATCAAGAACATCGGCGTCGTGCATCAGAACTTCCTGCCCATCGGCCTGCTCGGCGCGAGCAAGGAAAATCCGTACAAGCTCGACGTCGCCAGGGCCAAGGCGCTGCTGGCCAAGGCCGGACACCCGAATGGCTTCAAGGTCACGATCGACATGCGCACGATCCAGCCGGTGCAGGGCATCACCGAAGCCGTGCAGCAGACGCTCAAGCAGGCCGGGATTGAAATGGAGATCCTGCCCGGTGACGGCAAGCAGACGCTGACCAAGTACCGCGCCCGCACCCACGACATCTACGTCGGCCAATGGGGTGCCGATTACTGGGACCCGCACACCAATGCCGACACCTTCGCACGCAACCCGAACAATGCCGACGACGCCAAGAGCAAGCCGCTGGCCTGGCGCAATGCCTGGGACATCCCCGAGATGACCAAGCTGGCCGACGCCGCCGCGCTCGAGCGCGATGGGCCCAAGCGCGCCAAGATGTACCAGGACCTGCAGGCCGAGTTCCGCAAAACCAGCCCCTTCGTCATGCTCTACCAGCAGACCGAGGTGGCAGCCTACCGCAGCAACGTCGATGGCTTGAAGATCGGCCCGACCTCGGACTCGACCTACATGTTCAACGTCGGTAAGAGCTAGGTGGGTGCGGCCCGGGCTGCAGGCCGCTTCATCGCGATCGTCGCGCTGACCTACCTCGGCCTGCTCGCGGTCACCTTCTTCATCGGCCGGGTGATCCCGGTCGATCCGGTGCTGGCGATCGTCGGCGACCGCGCGCCCGAGCACGTGATCGAGCGCGTGCGTGAAGAGATGGGGCTGAACAAGCCGCTGTGGCAGCAGTTCGGCATCTATGTCGGCAAGGCCTTGCAGGGCGAGTTCGGCACCTCGGTGCTGACCGCCAACCCGGTCTGGACCGACATCAAGAAGACCTTCCCGGCCACGCTCGAGTTGGCCACCGTCGGCATCCTGATCGGCGCCGGCCTGGGTATCCCGCTCGGCGTCTGGGCGGCCGTGCGCCGCGGCGGCCTGGTCGACCATGCCGTTCGCGTGATGGGCCTCATCGGCTACTCGGTGCCGGTGTTCTGGCTCGGCCTGATGGCCCTGGTGTTGTTCTACGCCAAGCTCGGCTGGGTGGGCGGGCCTGGCCGCATCGGCGTGGCCTTCGAGTATTCCGTCGAGCGGGTCACCGGTCTGCTGCTCGTCGATGCCGCAATGGCGGGCGAGTGGGAGGCCTTCGGCAATGCTTTCTCCCACCTGGTGCTGCCGGCCTCGCTGCTCGGCTACTTCTCGCTGGCCTACATCAGCCGCATGACGCGCTCCTTCATGCTCAACGAGCTGGCGCAGGAGTACATCGTCGCCGCGCGCGCCAAGGGCTTGAGCGAGACGCGCATCATCTGGCGCCACGCACTGCGCAATGCGATGGTGCCACTGGTCACTGTCGTGGCGTTGTCGTACGCCGGGCTGCTCGAGGGCTCGGTGCTGACCGAAACCGTGTTCTCGTGGCCGGGCCTGGGCCTGTACATCACCAATTCGCTGCAGAACGCCGACATGAATGCCGTGCTCGGCGGCACCCTGGTCGTCGGTACCGTGTTCATCGGATTGAACCTGTTCTCCGATGCGCTGTACCGGTGGCTCGATCCGCGGACGAAGGAGCGATGACGGCCCTGCACGCGTGGCTGATGAGCGACCGCCCGCAGTCGCGCCGCCAGGCCGCGCTCGGCCGCAGCTATGCCGCGTGGCGCAGCTTCACTGCTAACCGCCTGGCCGTCGCCGGCCTGGTGACAGTGCTCTTGCTGGTGTTGGTGGCTTTGTTTGCCAACCAGCTCGCACCCTACCCGCCGACCATCGGCGACCTGCGAACGCAGCGCCTGCTGCCGCCTTCAGCCGCGCACTGGTTCGGCACCGATGACCAGGGCCGTGACATCCTGTCGCGCCTGATCCACGGCTCGCGCATCACGCTGTATGTCGTGGCGCTGGTGGCGGTGCTGGCCGCGCCGATCGGCCTGTTGGTCGGCACCGTTTCGGGCTACGCCGGCGGCTGGATCGACGCGGTGCTGATGCGCATCACCGACATCTTCCTGGCCTTTCCGCGCCTGATCCTGGCGCTGGCTTTCGTCGCCGCCCTCGGCCCCGGCATCGAGAACGCGGTGATTGCGATCGCGATCACTTCCTGGCCGCCGTACGCGCGCATCGCCCGCGCCGAAACGCTCACCATCCGCCAGGCCGACTACATCAGCGCGGTGCGCCTGCTCGGCGCCAGCCCCTGGCGCATCGTGCTGCGGCACATCATGCCGCTGTGCGTGGCCAGCGTGATCGTGCGCGTCACGCTCGACATGGCCGGCATCATCCTCACCGCCGCCGGGCTGGGCTTCCTCGGTCTGGGCGCGCAGCCGCCGGCGCCCGAGTGGGGCGCGATGATCGCCAATGGCCGCCAGTTCGTGCTCGACCAGTGGTGGGTCGCCGCGGCGCCCGGCGCGGCGATCTGCGTCGTCAGCCTGGCCTTCAACCTGCTCGGCGACGGCTTGCGCGACGCGCTCGATCCCAAGGCAGACAAGTAAGGCCGCGCCGCTGCGGCGAGCGAGCGCGTGTCAGGCGGGTCGCGGCTGCAGTTCCCGCCATGCCTGCATCGCCAGTGCGAACAGCAGCACGCCGGCCCCCAGTGGCACCAGGTGCAGCACCACCTCGGCTGCATCGGCAAAGGCATTGGGGCGCCCGCCAAAGCCCAGCCAGGACCCGATGGCATCGACCCAGCGCCGCGCGAACATCAGCAGCAGCAAGGGCGCGAACCAGGCCCCCACCCGGGTGAGCTTGCGCGCCGATCCGCTCAACACGACCGAGCCGGCCAGCAGGAAAAGCGCCGACGCCACGAAGACCACGGTGAACACCGTTTCGAAGATCGGGCCCGCCGCGCCGAGTGCGGCCAGGTTCAGGCGATAGGGCAGCCAGGCCAGGCAGGCCAAGCCGAGCACAACGGCCGTCAGGCGCGCACGCGACGACGCGCCGCCGTCGGGCTCGTTGCCGCGCACGCTCTTCATCCACGGCAGCAGTGCCAGGCAGGCGAGGCCGAAGACGGCGTCGATCAGCATCGTCTGCGGATAGCCCAGCGCCTCGATGGCAATGCCTTGCCAGGTGGCGGAGTAGGCGATGTTCAGGTTGAGCAGCGCCATGTAGGCCGTGAACTGCGTGGCCGCCACGCGCGGGTTGGTCACGTCCATGAAGATCGCCGACCGCGTGCCGTACATCAGCCCCTGCGCCACGGCATAGGCCAGCGTCGCGACCCACAGCGCGGTTACCAGGGCCGCTGCCGGGACAACCCGGTTGGGGTCCTTCAGGCTCACCGGCAGGATCCAGCCGTACTGTTGCAGCACGCCCATCAGGTACAGCACCGGCAGGCTCATCAGCACGATGTAGACCGCCAGCGTGCGGCGGCGCCCCCAGCGGTCCGACAGCATGCCGCCGACGACCATGAAGGCCGCGGATATCACCGATGACCACAGGTTCAGCCAGGCCACCTGGTCATCGCTCAAGCCGAGCTCGACCGCCAGGTTCGACTGCAGCGCCAGGCCCAGGGACATTGCACCTGACGGCAGCAGGGCGAACGCCAGCCCCAGAAAGGCGCCGCGCGTGCCGAGGAAGGACCTGAACGACTCGACCGCGAACTCGCGCATCTCGCGCCCGGCCGAGCGCAGCCGCGAGATGCCTTGCACGACGGCACGGGGCGCGGCCGCGGCCTCGCGCATCGGCAGCACCACGAACAGCGTCACTGCCAGGATGATGGCAGACACGAAGAAGAACGTCGGCTGAAAGCCCGTGTAGGCCGCCAGGAACAACACGCCGCTGCCGCCCACGGCCGTGCCGATCGAGGCCCCGGCAAACATCAGCCCGTTGGCCAGGCCGCGCTCGTCCTCGGCCAGCGTATTGCAGGCCAGCGCGTCGATGGCCACGTCCTGCATCGCGCCGAAGGTGTTGTGCACCAGCAGGATGATCGTGAACAGGGCCAGCTGCGCGGGCAGATCGAGCAGCACGGTGGACATCAGCGTCGCCGCCATCAAGACCTGGGTGACGATGATCCAGCCGCGACGGCGACCCAGGCGCTCCGAGGCGAACACGTCGATGAAGGGGCCGAAGGCCCACTTGAACGCCCAGGGCAGGTAGAACGAGCCGACGAATGCGCCGATCTCGGCCGGCCCCACGTCTTGCCGACGCAACTGCGTGGCCACCGCGGTGGCGGCAAAACCGAGCGGGATGCCCTCGGTCATGTAGAGCAGGAAGAAGGCTGTGAGTCTGCCGCGGCGGGTCGCGAGTAGATTCGGCAGGCGCATGGGCCAGTTTCGCATGCACGCGCGGGTCTGCGCGGGCAGCCTGCACGCCGCCAGGGTTCGAACACACAGCATCGGCCGACGTGCCGTTGTCTAATGCGCGAGCACTGAATGGCGAGCCCGATGAACCCGCTGCTGACCGTCGACAACCTGCGCGTCGCCTACCCTGCGCGCGAGGGCGGCTTCAACGAAGTCGTGCGCGGCGTGTCGTTCACGCTGGGCCGTGAACGGCTGGGCATCGTCGGCGAATCGGGCTCGGGCAAGAGCCAGACGGGCCGCGCCATCCTCGGCCTCACCGCGCCAGGCGGGCGCGTCACGGCCGACACCTTGCACTTTGCCGGCCTGGATGTGTTGACCCTCACGCCGCGCGAGCGCCGCAGCCTGCGCGGCGGCCGCATCGCGATGATCCTGCAGGACCCCAAGTTCTCGCTCAACCCGGTGATGCCGATCGGCGAGCAGATCGTCGAAACCCTGCGCGCGCACCGCAAGATGTCGCAGCGCATCGCGCGCGAGCGCGCCCTCGAAGCCCTGGCTGCCGTGCAGATCGACGACCCCGAGCGCGTCTATGCCCTGCATGCGCACGAGGTCTCGGGCGGCATGGGCCAGCGCGCCATGATCGCGATGATGCTCATCGCCGAACCCGAACTGCTGATCGCCGACGAACCGACCTCGGCGCTCGATGTCACGGTGCAGTTGCAGGTGCTGGCCATCCTCGACAAGCTGGTCGCCGAGCGCGGCATGGGCCTGATCTTCATCTCGCACGACCTGCGCCTGGTGTCATCGTTCTGCAACCGCGTGCTGGTGATGTACGCCGGCCGCGTCGTCGAGGAAGTCGCGGCCAGCGAACTGCACCGCGCCCGGCACCCCTACACCCAGGGCCTGCTCAACTGCCTGCCGCAACTGGGCGCCGCGCGGCACCCGTTGCCCACCCTCGACCGCCGGCCGGAGTGGGCGCTGTGAGCGCTCCGCGCGGAGCGCAAGCCGGCCTGTCGCTGCGACACCTGCGCGTGGTGTTTGACGCCTTCGTCGCCGTCGACGACGTGTCGTTCGACATAGCGCCCGGCGGCAGCTTTGGCATCGTCGGCGAGTCGGGCTCGGGCAAGAGCACGGTGCTGCGCGCCATCTGCGGCCTGGCGCCGCTGGCCGCGGGCAACGTGGCGCTCACCGGTGGCGTCGACACGGCGGCCCCCGCCAGCAAGGCCTTCCGGCGCCAGGTGCAAATGGTCTTCCAGGACCCCTACGCGTCGCTGCACCCGCGCCAGACGGTCGACCGCCTGCTCGCCGAGCCGCTGGCCATCCATGGCATCGGGGATGCTGAAGCGCGCATCGAACTTGCGCTGGACGAAGTCGGCCTCGGCACGGGCTTTCGCTTTCGCTACCCGCACCAGCTCTCGGGCGGCCAGCGCCAGCGCATTGCCATTGCCCGCGCGCTGATCCTCGAGCCGCAGGTGCTGTTGCTGGACGAGCCCACCTCCGCGCTGGATGCCTCGGTGCAGGCCGAGGTGCTGAACCTGCTCGAAGCCCTGCGCGAGCGCCACGGCCTGACCTTCCTGATGGTCAGCCACGACCTGGCGGTCGTGACCCACCTGTGCCAGCACCTGATGGTGATGCAGCGCGGCCGTGCAGTCGAGTTCGTTGCTGCCGCCGACCTGGCCGCCGAGCGCGTGGCCGCCGACTACACGCAGAGTCTGATGCGGGCGTCGGCAGGTTTTCGTCGCGCGACGGGCTGAGCCGGACTCACAGGCCCTCGACCATCACCAGGTTCGACTTCGTGCTGCGCTCACGAGTCGCGCGCAGCGGCACGTAGGCCGGCGAGTCGTACCAGGCCCTGAGCTGCGCCATGCTCGGGAACTCCAGGATCACGCAGCGCTTGGGCGACCACGTGCCTTCCAGCACCGTGAGCGCGCCGCCGCGCACCAGGTAGCGCCCGCCGAAGGCGGCAATGGTGGCTGGCACTTGCTGCCGGTAGGTTTCGTACTCGGCGCTGTCGAGCACTTCGACATCGGCGATCAAATAGGCACTCATCGTCAACGCTCCTGAAGCATGGCGGCCATTTTCTGGTGGATCAGGTTGACGGCCTTCAACGGCCTCAGCATGACCTTGAATTCGACGACCCGTCCCGCCTCGTCCCAGCGCAGCATGTCCACGCCGTTGACGTGGAGGCCGTCGATGTCGACCGCGAACTCCAGCACCGCGTCACGTTCGCCGCGCAGCTCGCGCACGTAGTGAAAGCTCGGATTGCCGAAGACCCGCAGCGCCGCTGCGAGGTATTGCGTGACGATCGCCTTGCCGCGCTGCGGCGTGTGCACCACCGGCGAATGGAATACCACCTCGTCGGCGAGCAACGCAGCCAGCCCGCCCGGATCACGCTCGCTGGCGATGCGGTGCCAAGAGGCCAGCGGGTCAGGGTTGACCGTCAAGGGCTGATTCATGGCGTGCTCCCGAAGCGCACCGCGGCTCGCGTCCGAAGGAGGGTGGTCACGACGGGCTGGGCTTCACTTGACGGCCGTCACCACCAACAGATAGGCGGCGCTCAACAACAGAACCGTGAAAGTCGTGGCCATTCCAAAGACCCTGAATTTGAAGTTCTCGGCCTGCTGACTCACCCCATAGGCGTGGGACAGCCTGGCGACCAGGAGCGAGGCGCCAAGAGCGTGGACCACCCAGGAATTGGCGCCTGCGGTTTCTACCAGGAATATGAGCAAGAGCGCGAAAGGCACGTACTCGGCGAAGTTCGCGTGGACTCGGATTGCGCGCAACATCACCGGGCTCTCCGCATGTCCCAACCCGATGCCCAAGCTGCGCCGAGCCCTGATCGTTCGAACGCTGAGATAGACAAACAGGACGGCCAGCAGTGCGGCGTAGATGGGAAGTGTCTTCATGGTCTTTGGTAGGTGGAAGTCATTGAGCTGCACGGCTCATGTGCGCCTCTTCTTGCCCTTGGCCGCTGCGTTGGCGAGAGTCGGCTCGACCAAGGGGTCACGTGGCCTGCTCGCGTGCACGTCTGCTCCCAGGTCCCATGCGAGCGCCCAGTCGACAACCCAGCCACGCCATCGGAAGGTATGCGGCCAGGAGGTCGAGCGCGATGAACCATGCAGGGGCGGGAATCATGAAACTTGCCGCGACGCCACCGCAAAGAAAGACGACGCCGATCACGTACGCGATCGGCACCTTGTAGGTCGCAGCGATCAGGTAGGCCGCGAGCGCCCCCGCGAGGGTGCCAAGCGCGTGCGCCAGGAATGGCATGACGAAGTGCCGCGGCTCAAACAGGTGCATGGCCTTGCTCAGGCTCTCGGCGCTGTTCACATCCACACCCGAAGGCGGCGGAATGAGCGACGGGCTGAGCGTGATGAGCGCCATGTTGACAGCTCCACCAATCGCGATTCCCGCGAGGATGGCAAGCACGTTGCGCAAGAGCTTGGGCATGGGAGATTCTCCTTGGCGGGCCTCGCCTTGACCGGCGGTGGACGTCACTGGCGCTCATTGTGCAAGCGGCATGCTATGCCACCAGATGCGGCACTCTTTGCACAAGCCATTCACAAATTCTGCCTTCAGCACGCCATCAAGGACCATCCGCGGCAGCGGGTCGCCGGGCTTTCGAACTACCAGGTTGGTACCCGTGGACTTGGCCCACACCTGGAAGAGCTCCTCCGACGCCACCTGATAAGTGACGTGCCAGTGAGCTATGCCACTCGAGTGAGTCGACGCAAGCACCTGGTAGGCGACCTGGACATCCTTCTGCAGCTTCACTCGGCGCCAGTACTCGGCGAGTTGCGCATGGCCGCGCTGAACGGCGAACGGCGTGTTGTGGTATTCGCCGTCAGCCGCGAAGAGGGCGCAAAACATGGATTCGTCCTGGTGCTCCCACGCCTGCCTGTAGCCCTGCATGAACTGCTCGATTCGCATGGTGCTTTTCCTTTCTTGCGCTGCGTGCCGCCGTCCGAGGGCTGAACCCATGTGACGGGAACTCCGCCGCCGCGTTGGGCGCGGCGGTCCGGTCGAGCGAGTGGCTAGGCCTCGCTGCGCTCGAATCGCTGCTCGGCAACCAGTGTTCCCCATTGGCTGCCTGGGCTTTCGTGGACGAGGCGGAAGTGATGAGACTCATAGAGATGCCTTGCTGCGTCGAGGCCAGAAAACGTCCAGAGGTAGGTGTTCTGGTAGCCGCAGGCACGTACAAACGCCATCGCTTGCTCAAGCAACTTCCTGCCGATACCCTGACCTTTGATTTCGTTCGACATGATGAACCATCGCAAGTGGGCACCTGTGTTCCCTGCATTTGTACCGTCGATGGCCACCGAGCCTTCGATACTGCCGTTGCACAGAGCGAGCCAGATCCCGTCGCGCCCTGGCTTGTAGTTCTGACAGAAGTCAGCCAACTCCCGTGCGACCTTGGCCTCGAAGTTGACGCCGAAGCCGTTGGCAGCACAGTAGTAGTCTGCGTGGAGTTGAGCAATGCGCCCGATGCAGCCCGGGACGTAGCCTTCCCTGATCGTGATGTGCGTGGGGACAGGCCGCGTTCTGGGCATGGTTGACGACAATTACCTTGGCCGGACAAGATAGTTGACGCCGGCCACTGCGAGGCTTGGCCAGCCAGCCACACGAGCCAGTAGCGCGGCACCTGCGAGACAGGTGGCGACGAAGAGAGGCACAAGCCATTGGGGTTCTAGCAGGGTAGGCATGCCCGAGGGTAGCTTGTATGCGGCCTAGACAAGATGGCTTCGTGAGCAAGGGCGGCCCGCCCCCTGCTGGCACATGGCGCGAACCTCGGGGCTGCAGCAGGCACTGTCCAACGCGTGGTTGAAAGCGCAGGGCTTGGTCAGCGTGAAAGAGCAGTGGTGCAAGGCCCAGGGCTACACCAAGTGAGAGAAAACTTCGTCGAGCATGCCGACTTGTTGAACCGCCCACTGCGGACCCGCACGGTGGGTGGTGCGGGGGCTGGGAGTTAGAAACTCCCGGCTACCCGATTAGGCGTCAACGCTCACAAGTTCGCTGCTCGAGTGCGGGCTGGGCACCTGCTGGCCTTGAGCCTTCAGGTCTTCGATGTGCAATTCGATAGCCTCGTGAATTAGCGTGGCGACTTCCTCCCGAGTTTCGCCTGCTGCAATGCAGCCCGGGAGGTCAGGGACATAGGCACCAAAGCTGGTCTGACCCTTCTCGATGACAACCAGATACTGCATGTGCGACCTCATTTCTTCAGACCGGCTTGCTTCAGGATGCTGTTCAACGTGCCAGGCGGCACCTCAACGCTTGGCTTTCCTGCGACCGTGACGGTTCCGGTCTTGGAAGCGTGATGGTACTGACGATGACTTCCCTTCTGGCGTACTTGGTACCAGCCATCTGCCTCAAGGCGTGCAATCAGTTCCTGAATCTTCGTGGGCATAGAGCTGGGATCGTACTCTGCGCGACTCCCGGCCGCTTCCTGCGAGGCATGCTCTCCATATGCCCTGCGCTCCGCCTTCCAGAAGGCTCGCTTGCCATACGGGCGAAGATGCTTGGCCCACTCGCCAGAGACGGTGATTTGATCGGCGCGCTTGTGAGACATGTGGACTTGACGCCTAACGTTCGAGCTAAGCGGGCGACAACGGCAGGACGCCAGGCCCGGGCCTGTGACAATGTACGGAGTACCACAGGCCCGGGTCTGGTGGC
>Ga0209254_10002434_pt1 | contig 16914 bp, 14 predicted proteins | sample FrelakmetDIP11DI_FD_187148 | JGI IMG/M metagenome (GOLD analysis project Ga0209254, IMG submission 187148) | Freshwater lake sediment microbial communities from the University of Notre Dame, USA, for methane emissions studies - DIP11 DI (SPAdes)... | ecosystem: Environmental > Aquatic >... | reverse complement strand
GGTATAATGACCAGGTAAAACAACAAAAAACAAGCATTTTTGTTAATAATCAGGTTATCTTAGAACCTGTACTCAATTCCGTTCCCTAAACTTTGATAATTTTACCCCTTAATCGTTGTCCGAAATGGAAATAAAGGCCGGCCCGTTATTGCAAGATATCCAGATACCTGAAGATCTGCGTAAAGTAGACAAAGACCAGTTACACCAGGTCTGCGACGAACTTCGGCAGTACATCATTGATGTTGTAAGTGTACATGGAGGGCATTTTGGCGCAAGTCTTGGTGTGGTGGAACTGAGTGTTGCATTGCATTATGTTTTCAATACCCCTTACGACCAGTTGGTTTGGGATGTTGGCCATCAGGCTTATGGTCATAAAATCCTTACCGGCCGCAGGGAAGTTTTTCATACAAACAGAAAATATAAAGGGCTCAGCGGTTTTCCTAAAAGAAGCGAAAGTGAGTATGATACGTTTGGTGTTGGACACTCTTCCACTTCGATATCAGCAGCGCTGGGGATGGCCATTGCCGCCAAATACAAAGGAGAAAATGACCGTAAGTCCATTGCGGTTATCGGGGATGGCGCCATGACTGCAGGTATGGCTTTTGAGGCAATGAACCATGCCGGGGTTTCAGACTCGGATGTGCTCATCATCCTCAACGATAACTGTATGAGTATAGACCCCAACGTGGGGGCACTCAAAGAATACCTTACGGATATCACCACATCGCATACCTACAATAAATTAAAAGATGATATCTGGCATGCACTGGGAAAACTCCCGGTAGGAAAAAATTTCACCCGTGAAATGGCCAGCAAACTTGAGCACAGCGTAAAAGGCTTCATCAGCAAGAGCAGTAATCTTTTTGAAGCCATGAAGCTTAGATATTTCGGCCCTATCGACGGGCATAATATCACCAAACTTGTTGATACACTCCAGGACCTGAAAGATATCCCCGGTCCCAAAATTCTGCATATCATAACGGTAAAGGGTAAGGGCTATTCGCTTGCAGAGCAGGACCAGACCAAATGGCACGCTCCCGGGTTGTTTGATAAAGTAACCGGCGAGATCTATAAAAAAAGATTTGAAACACCGCAGCCCCCCAAATACCAGGATGTGTTTGGACAAACCATCATTGAGCTTGCAGAAAAGAACGATAAAATATTTGGCATCACCCCGGCCATGCCTTCCGGTTCTTCTTTAAAATTCATGATGGAACAAATGCCAGACAGGGCCATTGACGTGGGCATTTGCGAGCAGCATGCGGTAACGCTAAGTGCAGGTATGGCAACACAGGGGCTCAGGGTTTTCTGTAATATTTATTCTTCTTTCATGCAACGCGCCTACGACCAGGTGGTTCATGATGTTGCCATACAAAAACTGCCGGTTGTACTTTGTCTCGACCGGGCCGGTCTGGTTGGGGAAGACGGACCTACGCACCACGGCGCATATGATATTCCTTATTTCAGGTGTATACCCAATATGATCATCAGTGCACCGATGAATGAAAGCGAACTGCGTAACCTTATGTATACCGCTCAATTGGAATCCACTGAGTATCCCATGGTGATCCGGTACCCACGCGGAGAAGGTGTAATGCCTGAATGGAAAACACCTATGACTGAAATCACCATTGGCACCGGAAGAAAAATTAAAGACGGACAGGAAATAGCCATACTCACATTGGGACATCCGGGTAATTTTGCAGCTGCCGCTATTCGTGATCTTAAGTCAGAAGGGCTAAATCCGGCACATTACGATATGCGCTTTGTCAAGCCTCTTGATGAAGCTATGCTGCATGAAATTTTTGGTAAATACCAGAAAATAGTAACTGTTGAAGATGGAACAATTGTAGGCGGATTTGGGAGTGCCATAACAGAATTCATGAGCGCCCATAATTATCATGCGGAATTAAAAATGCTGGGCATACCAGACAGGTTGGTTGAACATGGAACGCTTAAAGAACTCCATCGTGAATGTGGTTATGATGCACAAGGCATTGTTGAAGCCGTTAGGGAAATGATGCATGATAAAGTTCGGGTGACTTCTTTGATGGGCTAAATTTCTACATCAGGTTAAAAAAAACCGGATAAAATCGTATTTTATATTACGATAGAATGCTGATCAACTCTACAATGGCAAAAGAGAGAACAGCAACGATTATTCCATACATAAAAACGCTGTAAGAAATCCGGAGTAACTGGTACTTCTTCCCCAATACTTTACCAAGGAAATAAATATCCCTGATCATACTGGAATATAAATAGTCCCGGTCTTTCATCATTTCATTCATACCCCAGTGAAAATCTTCAAGGCCTACTTTATGAAAATTTCCAAAAAATAAAAGATTGACTTTCTTCTGGTGAATATCTTCACGTGTAAAGTAGCCTTTGGTGAGGTTGGGGCGGGTTGCCAAAACAGCAAAAATGATGGTGGTAATATTTACAGCCAGTAATATAAGGGTTGGTACCAGGAACTGGGGCATATCTTCCAGCCTTCTTAACAGCAAACTCAGCACAACAGAAATAATGATCGCATTTACGGAGATCATGATATTTGCTTTACTGTCGGCCATACCACTTAGCTCCATATGGTTCCGCGAAGTAAGGCGGAACATCGTTTCAATGCCCCTTTTAGGGAGGATATCTTTTTCTTTTTTTATTTTTATGACAGCCTTTTTATCTTTTACGGGTTGACCGCTTTCGGATCCTGCAACATGCGCATTCTCCTGTTTTTTTTCCTCCAGCTTCTCCTCGTATTTTGCTTTTAACTCCTCCAGGTTCTTTCTCTTCCCTTCATTTAGCCTTTCCTGGGCGAAGCCGGTAAAATAATGATGCCTTTCCAGTAAATTAATTGTCGCAAACCGCCAGTCGGACCCTTTCATGGGAGAACCTGAAATAAGTTCAATTTCCTTTCGGAGCATTTTACTGTTCTGCTTGAAGGCAGAACTACCCAGATGAAATAGATCCGCATCACAAATGATTTCTTCCATCAGTCCGTTAGGCTTCTGCGGCATACGGGTAGCCATGATACAATATTCAACTTTCCTGATCAGGCTTTCGTCAGTATTATATCCGGTTAGAAATTCCCTTGCCATACGGGCACTCCGTTCTTCATGTCCTTCTGGTGGACCAAACAGGTAACCAACATCATGCCACCAGGCCGCAATCTGCAAGGCTTTGTCTTCTTCAGCTGGCAGCTTATAAAATGCCCGCATAATTTGGGAAGCTTCAACCACTTCACGGGTATGCACAAGGTTATGGTAAAGCAATTCGGGCCCTGTCCTGGACTCATATAATTCAATTACCGTTTTTTCCGTATGTTCAAGTATGTTATCCATAACCTTCGCTGATGAGCGATTAAATTACAATAATTAATCAGTATTTTTAAAGTATGTCTGTTTTCAAGCTTAAATATCTGTGCTTTTTTTTGCTCCTTGCCACAAGCTGTAATTCCATTAAGAAAAAAAACACTGCTTTTAACAGCCCGGCTGGTTACAATTTCCAAAGCCCGCAAAAAATTAAATTAGGTGAAGATCTTGATGAGATTTCAAGTATCGTATTTGACCGGGCAAACGGCTCACTGGTTGCCCTAAACGATGAAGAAGGGAAACTCTACCGGGTCTTTACTGATGGGCGCCCCCCCTCAAGGGGAAGCCGCTTTCACAGAGGCGGGGATTATGAAGATCTTTGCTATGATGGCAAAGACTGGTATGCATTAAAAAGCAATGGAAATTTATCGCGGATACTCTATCCTTTCACAGATAGCATGGGCTCTGAGGAAATCAAATTCCCTTTAAAAAACAAATTTGATTTTGAAACAGTATTCCATGAACCCGGAAATAACAGGCTGATTATACTGTGCAAGGAATGTTATACTCCGGGGGATAAAACACCCGGGTTTGCATTTAAACCCGATACCGGATCAATTGACAGTATCCCTGCTTTTTTCCTTGACATTTCAAGTCTCCCGGAAAGACCTTTCTCTGACAAGCAAACACTTAAACCATCCGGAGCAGCACATCATCCGTTAACAGGAGATCTTTACGTATTAGCCTCTGCCAATTCATTGCTGATCATCGCCAGCCCCGATGGAATGGCAAAGGAAGCCTATACACTGGACAAAAAAATATTCAAGCAACCGGAAGGGATTTGTTTTTCACCTGAAGGGGACCTGTTTATTTCCAATGAAGCCCGAAACGGAATGGCCAATATCCTGCATTTCAAATACTCACCCACGCAGCAATTTAAATGATAATCGTATTAATGTGGGGCACAGTAAATTCGAAAGAGTAGTGTTTTTAAATAATATTAAAAAAGTCAAGAGAAACAAATTTAAATTAAACCACAGCTGGCGTTATTTACGTCTATCAAACCAGAACCTGTATTATCCAGACTGGGTTGTATTTACATTAAGAATAAATAAAGAGGATTTATAGATTCGGAATTTCAAAAGAAAGAGCGAATAGAATGAAATAAAAATTTCAAGGCCACTGAGAGCCTCGGAGTTAAAAAGAATGCCACAGAGCAATACAGGCTGTACTCTGTGGCCCTCCGTTTTTTCTCTGGGGCTCTCTGCGGGCTAAAAATATTATTAGTCAGGATCCTTCAGGATGCAATTCCTTACAGCGTTGATCAGATTTCGAATTAAATTTAATAGCACACCACGTTAAACTCTAAATAACGTTGATCTTTACCCGAATAGCTTTAAGTCCGCTTATGCCCTGTACCTCTTCAAGCTCAAGCATTTCTTTGCTGCCTGCCATCATGTTTTTTTGCTGCAGGAAATGAAGGTACTCTTCATACTCTTCGGCCTCTTTGGCGTTGGTATATACGATGGCAATTGAACCAGGTTGTGTAAGCCTTTCACCTGTTTCCCTGATCTTCACTTTATCAATTCTTTTCTTTAGAATCTCAAATCGGATACTTTCTGCACCATCTACATCAAAGCGCCTTTCATCACTGCGGAAGCCAATACAAATAGGGCTTCCATAGACAAGTATTAATTGAGTTGTCTGCAGGGGCATTGGAAGCCTGGGCTCCAGCCGGGCAGTCAGTCTGATGATCTCTGCCATCGTTATAAGTTGCCAAAAGCGAATATTCTTTAAATAGATGTAATCAAATGAGCGGTTGGGAGTAAGGGATTCACCGATATACATATTGAATTCTACGCCATCTGTCCTGAATTTTTCAAAGTAGTGAGGATACACTTTTTCAATTTTGGCCTGTTCTGTTTCGAGGTAAGTGGAAATGACGTTATTGATCATGCCAATGCTTTCATCAAAGCGGCGGCGATGCCCGAACATGTCACCCCTCTTTGGGTCTACTGATTCCAGGAAATGGCTTGCAACTTCGGCTAATCCGTCACCGCTGTGAGACAGGTGCCTGAAAAATGACCTTACTTCCTGTTCAAGGTACTCATTCACTTTAGCCTCATCTTCTGCCAGCAACTGCCCTGAAGTCTTCTCCTTAAATGCCTTGTTCTTGTCTTTCAGGCCATGGAGATATTCCCTGATGGCTTCATTATTACAATCAGACATCTTGTCTATTGCTTCATCAATCCGGTTAAGGTGTTCGTGCAGGTCGGCCTGCATACAGCGGTTTCTTTCTGTTGTTGAATTTCGGATATCAATGGCCCCATAAACAGGATAGACTTTGTCGAATCGGACAAATCCCATTTCAGGATTTGTTTTGTTTTCTTTTTCTTTAAGATATGCCCATGCTTCTTCCAGGAACTTCCATTCCACTATAGGTTGAAGGGAAGTGAATTGTTCTTTGACCAAAGATTCAATTTCATTTCTGAACTGGGTTATATTATTGCGGCAGGCCATCTCAAAAAAAGTATACACAGGCTCCAGTTTTTTCAGGATCTCTGTATCCAGAACCCCTACGTTAGGAGATGAAGCCTCCATCATACCAATGAGTTCATTGTTATGAAACAAAGGAGCAACGATATAACATTTAGCCCCAGTATGCTCCAGGTATGGGAGTAACGGGAACTGATCCTTTTCGTGACCAGGCTCAGACAAATTACTAATATATAGTGGCTTTTTATATTGATTGAGCAATATTGCCAACTGATTATACGCTTCTTCTTTCCGGTTTATCTGATCAAGGCCGGCAAGCAGCACACTTCTGCCAGAATACGGATGGTAATATACATACCGCTCATTCAGTTTCAGGAAAGGACTAAGGCTTACATCTACATCCTTGATGCCCAGGAGTGTTTCAATTGCCGACCGTACTTTTTCGTATCCCGGCTCAGGATTGTTTGATTGAATCTCTATCAGTGCATTCTTTACTTCTTTGATACTTTCTTCAACAGTAACATCCACGATGCTTCGCCTGATGATAAACCCTTCAAAACGGAATATCCTAAGTGGCAGTATCTTTTGAAGTGCATCAATATCCAGGAGTTTCCCGGTACTGGTTTCTATACAGTGCCCGGGAAAAGCAGGAAGATCACCAGAGATATGTACGTCAATAAAACTTTCATCTATATGTACCCGGCTGTAGCGTCGGATACCGGTGATCTTATCAACCCATCGGTTTGTTTTTCTGTCGGGAACACTTATTTCAACATGGTAAAATTTTCGGAAAACCATACGATATGCCATCAGCATATATTCATACTGCAATTGCTCAAAAGGGCGCTCCGGAGGGAAATGTACGTATCCATTATCATCAGGGCTGAAATAATCGCTGTATGATTTTGAGTAAAAAAATATCTGAAACTTATAGGGCGTACCCAGTGCATAATATTGCAGGTCGGCATCCTGGGAAAGCGGGAATAAAGTAGATGCCACCAATTGGAACAGTGCCTCATTTTTTTCAATCAGGTTAAGGTTCTCCAAAGGCTGAAGCATTTCCGGACAAGCTTCAAAATGATCAATGACCTGCCGGTAAAAATCAGCGAACTGCTGAGAGGGATCCTCAATTCTTTTCTTGAGGTAATTCAAATAGGGAATAAATGAAAGTGTTGCAATTATCTCCGCCCCTTCAGGGTATTTTCCCGGGTCGGGCAATAAAATCTTCATCCTGGTTGTTGACATTTCCACCCTGTTAAATTACATAAAGGGAAGCAGGTGAAAAAACACTTCTCTTAAGTGTTCATAACCGGGATTAAAAAAGGAGGTTTTACCACTGATTTAGAAAGGCTGCTCAGGTGCAACTTCCTCTTCCCTTTCCTCATTATAGGTGATGATGAAGTTATTACGGCCTTCTCCTACCAGTACGCTCAGGTATCTTTGCTGTGCCAGTTCAAGGATCGTAAGAAAAAGAAAAATCGCATGTATGCGGTCTGTACAAATGTCAAATACTTTTTCAAAAGAAAGGGTCTTCTCTGCCGTAACCGCATTCAGCATGTATTCCCGGCTTTCTTCCATGGTGTAATTGTAGCGATACACCACGTGCTGGGGTTTATTATTACGGTCATACATCCGTTGCATCACTTTTTCAAACACTTTCATGAGTTTGAATAAAGTAATGTTTTGAATCTCGGTGCCTTCTGCAGCTTCTTCCCCTACCAGCGACAACTCTTTCTGCAGGTTACCCCTTTTGACCATATACATCCTGTCTGCTTCCATTTCAGCCAGTTTGACGGATGCTTCCTTGAATTTTTTATATTCAAGTATCTTATCAATCAGTTCCTGCCGGGGATCGATTTCATTTCCCTGCTCATCTACTTCCTTACGCGGTATAAGCATTTTTGCCTTGATACGCATAAGGGTTGAAATGAATAAAATGAATTCACTGCTGAGTTCAATATTTAACTCTTCAGACGTATGCAGGAAATCAAGGAAGTCCTGCGTGATTTTGGTGATGGGAATATTATATATATCCAATTCATCCCGTTCAATAAAGAAAAGTAACAGGTCGAACGGACCCTCAAACTGCGGCAGCTTAATCTGGTATGATGAATTATTCAAGGATAAATATTATGAAAATGTAAAATCAGTGTCCCCGATATGGTAAAACACAAATCTACTCATTTACTCCGAATTAAAGTTTGGTTGTTAAGTTTACAGACAAGAGCGACTTGAACTGGGTTCTGGCTGCATCTCTGTTATCTCCAAAAATCCTCACATCATCGTCATAAATCAGGTCAAAATTGTAGGTAACGTTAAGGAACTTATTGACTTTCAATGTCACAATATTTGTCCAGAAAACATCCACATTTTGTGGATTTTCCAGGTAATTTGAGTACAAATCCAGCCGGCTTTTGAAATTAACATTTTTAGCAATATCTTTTTTGAAATTGGCGGAGACGAACCCGCCCATTTCTGTGCGGATACTTTTTCCTGGATCAACATTATAAAGAGAAGTAAGATTCTCATCATTTACATAGGTCCACCTGGCCGAAATGGGTGATAAGAAAAGACTGAACCATTCAGATGGCGTCCAGTCGAAACCCGGAGCGAGTGTTAAATAGGCCGGTGCCAAAAATCCGGAGATCTTCTCCTGTGGTGTTACATCATATTTATATCCATTTGAGAACTGGGTCCTGAAATTTGCCACTGCACCAATACCCCACTTCGGTTTTAGCTTATGTGTGTATTTGGAAAAATAGTCTATCCGATCGTCATTTTTTCGCAAACCCTGTGAAGAAGTATTGACCAATGCATAAAAAAGTTCAAGGTTATTGGTCCACTCATTCTTCCCTCTTTTTAAATTGGCAAAAAGATTGACATAGGTATTCATGGTAAAAGAACTTTCTTCAGCACCAGCCGCCCAGTTACTTGCATTTCCCTGTGCGAGACCCAGGTTCACTTTTAATCCTTTCTTCCATCCGTCTTTATGTGCAGTATCTTCCGCTACCTTTTTTTCTGCAGTGGTTTTTAATTCCTGTACGGTTTTATCTTGTGCCACTAATGTACCACCAGTCAATACTAAAGCTAAAAACAATAGTTTTTTCATAATCACTTAGTTTAAAATAAGCATTATACGTTTGGATGTATCCTGCTTAAAATTTCATTCAGAATAATTATTTTTTCAGGGAATCCCTGATCTCTTCCAGCAAGAGTTCAGTCTTTGTAGGTTCTGGAGGCGGAGCAACATCTTCAGATTTTTTCTTGATCCTGTTCATACCCTTTACCAGCAGGAATAACACAAAAGCTATTATAATAAAATCAAGTGTGGCCTGAATTAATACCCCTATTTCAATACCCCCGACAGTGAGTTCCTTGAATTTATTAACATCACCAATGATCATTCCTATGATAGGCATAATCACACTTGCTACCAACGCAGTTACGATTTTATTAAAAGCGCCACCAATGATCACACCTATGGCCAGATCCATAACATTTCCCCTTACGGCGAATTCTTTAAATTCCTTTACGAAACCCATAATAAATTATTTTAATATTAATTGATTAGGCAAACTTACTGGAAGAGAAAGAATAAATCAAAACAATGATTAAAGCTGATGCATCAAATTATAATTTTAGACACAGTATTGGAGGCATAAAAAAAGAATGAGTGGGCCATTCATTAGTATATAAAAGCGCATCTTTGGAAAAATTAAAAATTTTTGAAAAGCAATCTCTTTAACTGGGTAATATTTATTGTTTTATCATTTATCTGGGGAAGTTCCTTTATCCTGATGAAGGAAGGAATGAAGGGCCTTTCGGCCTACCAGGTTGCTTCCATACGTATCCTGAGTGCGGGTATTGTCCTGGTTCCGTTTGGTATTCAGTCTTTCAAAGCATTACCAGCTAATAAAAGGCTCTTGGTATTTCTTTCCGGTCTGCTGGGAACTTTTTTTCCGGCCTACCTTTTTTGTATTGCGGAAACAAAAATCGACAGTTCGCTGGCAGGTATACTCAATGCGCTGACACCGTTATTCACTTTATTGATCGGTGCGATATTTTTCAAGAGCCGCATTCCATGGAGAAAATGGGCAGGTGTTATCATAGGATTTGCCGGATTGGTTTTACTCATTTTGGCAGGCAATAAAACGATTAGTTTTAGCTATATGGGTTACGCTTCTTTCATCCTGCTTGCTACACTTCTTTATGGCATCAATGTGAACCTGGTTAGCCGATACCTGAAGGAAATTGGATCCAGGCAAATTGCTACCGTGGCATTTACTTTACTTATTATTCCTTCCTTTGTGATCCTTTGGCTCACGGGTTATTTCAATAAAGAAGAACTGAGCCGGGCTTTTCTATACTCCACCGGGGCCAGTATGGTGCTGGGTATCATGGGAACCGCCGTTGCTTCAATCCTTTTTTATGTGCTGCTTAAAAGAGCCGGGGCAGTATTCTCATCCATGGTTACTTACGGTATCCCATTTGTTGCTTTATTCTGGGGAATACTGGCAAATGAAGAAATAAATCCATGGCAAATAGGCTGTCTTTGCGTTATACTCGGTGGCGTTTACCTGGCTAATAAATAAAAAACCTGCAGCGGGATACTGCAGGTTTGATTTTAAATACAGTTTGATCAGATAGACATGATTTCTTTTTCTTTTTGGACCAGGTGTTTGTCTACCTGGGCAATAAAAGTGTTTGTCATATCCTGAATTTCTTTTTCGGCATCGCTGGCCAGGTCTTCACTTACACCCTGCTTCTGGAGTTTCTTAACATGTTCAATTGCGTCGCGCCTTATATTACGGATCGCCACTTTGGAATTTTCCCCTTCGGCATGTACTTTCTTTACGATTTCTTTCCTGCGTTCTTCCGTAAGTGGCGGCAGAAAGATGCGGATAATAATACCATCATTTTGAGGAGTGACACCCATATTAGCGGCTATAATGGCGCGTTCAATCGGCTGAAGCATGTTTTTTTCCCAGGGCTGTATGGTCAGTGTGCGGGCATCCGCCACCGTTATATTACCAACCTGGCTGATGAGTGTTGGAGTACCGTAGTAATCAACGGTTAGCCCGTCAAACATATTTGGATTGGCCCTGCCGGCCCGTATTTTAACCAGTTCGGCTTCAAGGTGACCAATGGCTTTTTTCATGGAATCACTGGCATGGTCTACCTGTTTCTGCAATTCTTCAGACATAAGATTTGAGTTAGATATACTGCAAATCTACTGAAAGGAATTAAAAAAAAGCGCTAATAAAATGGAATGAAAAGGAATCAGTTATCCTGCGGTGTTACATAATTCTTTTTACGGAAAGAAAGGATTTTCTGGGAAGTGATGGCAGGTTCGTTGTTGCCCAGTTTGCCATCCACAAAAACCCTTGACCTGTTATTTGTATAAAACAGGAATGCGGTACCGGTTGCTGCTACTCCTATCATTGTCAGAATAACAAAAGTAGATCCCCAGTCACGGGCATAAAAAGCGAATGCTATAAACAACAGATTCAAGCCTACACAGGTATACGTTACGGCAGAGTGTGATAACCCTTTATCCAGTAACATGTGGTGTATGTGATTACGGTCCGGACTGAACGGCGAACGCCTGTTCAGTATCCTGACAGAAAAAACGCGAATGGTATCAAATAAAGGAACCATTAATATGGCAAATCCGATTGCGGGTGAAGATGAAAGTTGAAAAATAGAAGTTGGATTGTCTGCTGTTGATATAAAGCGAATTACCAGTATTGAATTTATCAGCCCCAGTAGCAAGGACCCTGTGTCTCCCATAAAAATGCGGGCAGGTGAATGATTGAAAATCAGGAAACCCAATAAACTTCCGGCAAGGATAAAAGCGAGTATGGAATAGGGTAATTGACCTACGTAGTAGAAATATGATCCAAATATCAGTGCTGTCATCAAACCAAGGCTGCCGGCCAATCCATCAACACCATCAATCAGGTTAAAAGAATTGATAATAACAATAACAGTCAGATACGTTAATGCAAGGCTCATAACTTCCGGAAGTTCATAAACGCCGAAAAATCCATGCATGCTTTTGATTTGTATGCCACCTTTATAGATGATAAGAAAAGCAGCAATGAATTGGCCAATGAGTTTTTTAACGGCCGATATCACCATGATATCATCTTTTAAACCCAGGAAGAATATAACCAGTGCAGCTGCAAAAAAATATTGAAATTCAGCTGCCAGTGAAATGGGAAATGTAACCAGGAATGAAAGTATCAAACCAGCGAATATCCCAAGTCCGCCAAGGGAAGGAATTGGAGAGAGATGTACCTTTCGCTCATCAGGAACGTCAAAAAGTTTCTTAGCATCCGCAACCTGGATAATTACCGGAATGGCTGCAAATGTGATGAAAAATGCCAGTGAGGTTCCTAATAATATCTTATCCATGAGAACACTTTAAGGCCCTTAAATAAATTGATAAAAAGGCTAAGTCAATCTATTTGAGGAATTTACATATCTTTTGTCAAGGTATAGCGAGTGGTAAATTCAATGCATAGTTAACGCCTTTTTTCGAGATTTTGGTATGTTAATAACAAATTAATCCCAAGAAAACCAATTCTTTGACTAAGATTCATAAAAACCATCTGCACTTTCATTTTAATTTTTAGCTTTGCCGCCATTAAAAGAAAACAAATTATGTCTTCTCTCTCACAAACAGCTTCTCAGGTCAGGCGGGATATTGTACGGATGGTTCATGGCGTTCAGAGTGGCCACCCGGGTGGATCGCTGGGCTGTGCAGACTTCCTTACTGCATTGTATTTCAAAGTAATGAAGCATGATCCTGCCTTTCACATGGAAGGCAAGGGTGAAGATGTATTTGTCTTATCAAATGGACATATTTCCCCGGTTTTTTACTCCGTTTTAGCCCGTTCAGGCTATTTCAGGGTAGATGAACTGGCTAGTTTCCGTAAAATCAACTCCCGCTTGCAGGGTCATCCCGCTACACACGAACATTTGCCCGGTGTCCGGATCGCTTCCGGTTCCCTTGGTCAGGGTATGAGCGTGGCCTTGGGTGTTGCTAAAGCAAAAAAGCTTGATAATGACCCTCAGTTGGTATATTCCCTCCATGGTGACGGCGAATTACAGGAGGGCCAGATATGGGAAGCTGTAATGTTTGCAGCTCATCATAAGGTTGATAACCTGATTTCTACAATCGACTGGAACGGCCAGCAGATCGATGGCCCTACAGATAAAGTCATCAGCCTGGGAAATATCCGGAGCAAATTTGAAGCTTTTGGCTGGGAGACATTGGAAATGCAGGGTAATGATATGGACGATGTTATTTCCGTACTGGAAAAAGCTAAGTCGCTCACCGGCAAAGGTAAACCCATAGCTATAATGATGCATACTTTGATGGGAAAGGGTGTTGATTTCATGGAAAACGACCATAACTGGCACGGGATTGCACCTAATGATGACCAGCTTGCAAAGGCGCTGGCCCAATTGCCTGAAACGTTAGGTGATTATTAGTTCTTTTTGAAGTCCGGTTTTACTGTTTCGGGGTAAACATTAATTCCGGAGCTCAAATGGCTGCTTTGCTGCCCGCATAGCTGGAAACCAGGAAGCAAGCAATCCAATGCTGATGACCGTTCCAACGACCAACAAAAAGTCACCGAAAACAAGTTTGACAGGATAATGATCTATCAGAAATGATTCCCCCTGAAGTGGAACAAGTTTGTAGTTGACCTGAAGATAGTATAAGATAAGAGCCACTATTATGCCTCCACTTGCTCCGATGAGCGCCAGCAGGAGGCCTTCGCTGAGAAAAATTTTCCGGATCAGCCCCTGCCCGGCCCCCATGGCCTGAAGCACCTGGATATCCTTTTTCTTTTCGAGCACCAGCATACTCAATGCGCCGATCATATTAAATGCCGCCACCAGCAGGATAATTGAAAAGATCGCATAGATGGCCCATTTTTCCAGCTGAATAGTAGAATAAAGGCTTTTATTCTGCTCATATTTATTCTGTACTACGGAACCGGCTCCAAGCAATTGCTGAAGCCCCTCCTGCACAATTTTTTCTTCTCTCAGATCAGTCAGGGCTATTTCCACCGAACTGTATTCATCTTCACCGTAGTTAAGATATTGGCGCAGAAAATCAATATTGGTGATCACATATTTGTTATCAAACTCAGATTGTATGGCAAAACTTCCAGCCGGGATGATCTCACCCTGGCTTAGCGACTCAAGCGGGTTGTTAAGGCTTACAGCTCCCTTACGGGGAAGGTAAACCGAAATAGGCGTCAGGCTCCTGTCTGACAATACCCCAATGGCATTTTCTATGCCGGAGCCTAATATGGCCCGTGGATTTTCTGCAGTACCCACCGTAAATGTTCCCCGGATCATTTTTTCGGGCACACCGGCTACAGCAGCATAATTTGAATCCACCCCTTTGATAAACACAATTGCCTGGAATTCGCCGTTTTGCAATAATGCTTTCTCTTCAGCGATCAGGGAAACTGCCTTTACACCCGGGAACTGTGCCAGTTTCTGCAATTGATCTTTAGTAAGCGTGAGGATCTTGCCTTTTGCGGGCTTTACCCTGAGATCGGTATAAAAAGAAGAATAGAGCGATTTTACAAGGCTTTCAAAACCATTGAATGCACTTAAAATTATGATCAGAGATGCCGTACCTATGATAATAGCCGTAACACTCACCCAGGAAATGATGTTAATGGCATTCGTGGATTTCTTGGCTTTAAAATATCTCCAGGCAAAATTGAGGTACATGCAGCAGTTTATGGCTTTTTCTCTTCGTTGATTTTCTTGAACAACTCTTCCATTTTAAAAACATGGTCAAGTGTATCATCGAGGAAATACCTCAACTCGGGAATACGCCTTAACTGGTGCTTTACCCTTGATGCCAGCTCTTTTTTAACTTCATAGTTCCTGCTTTCAATTTTCTTTAAGGCATCTTCCCTGTTGTTTACCTTGAAAAGGCTTAAGTAAATCCGGGCTTCCAGCAGATCCGGTGTTATCTTAACTTCAGAAATTGAGATCATGCCGCCATCGATCATATTCAGCCCAAGTCGCTGAAATATGTCGTTCATTTCCTGCAGGATCACCCCTGCTACCTGTTTCTGTCTTTTCCCTTCCTCCATAGCTTTGTCAATTGAGGGTGTAAAAATAGTTACTTTTGCCCCTATTCGCTGAAATTACCATAATCTCATACATGAAGAGCCTTAGGATCATCTTTCAATATATAAGTAAATACCCGGCACTGGTTGCCTTTTATTTTTTCCTCAACCTTATGTCGGCGGTTTTTTCACTGATCTCGCTGACCCTCCTGGCACCCTTCCTGTCTCTCATTTTTGGCATCCAGGAAAATAACAAATTACTGGGCTCCCGATTCAGTATCGGGAAAATTACGGATTCCTTTTACGATTATCTTTCGGACCTGCTGGCTACCGATGCCGGCAAGGTTAAGGCATTGGCACTTATTTGCATTATCCTGATGACGGCCATCCTGCTGAAAAACGTATTCCTTTATTTATCCATGTACGTATTAGCACCTATCCGTAACCGTATAATCAATGATATGCGTTCCGATATGTTCAAAAAGATCCTGCAGCTTCCGGTTGGTTTTTTTAACGATCAGCGTAAAGGAGATATCATGAGCAAGCTGACAAACGACTTACAGGACGTTGAGTTTTCCACGATCAGCTTCCTGGAAACTTTTTTCCGCGAACCGGTGATCATCATTCTTTACCTGTTTGCCATGATCAAACTGAGCCCGGAACTCTCACTGTTCCTCCTTCTTTTTCTGCCCATTGCGGGCCTGGTCATTGGCCGCATCGGCCGATCGCTGAAGAGGGTCTCCACGCGGGTGCAGGAAAAACTGGGGGATATCCTGAGCACGATCGAAGAAACTTTGGGTGGCATGCGCGTAGTGAAAGCTTTTAATGCGGAAGAACAGCAACTGAATAAATTCAACAACGAAAATGAACTGCTGTACAATATAAAAAACAAGGCCAACCGCCGCCGTGACCTGGCATCGCCGGTTTCCGAAACCCTGGGCATACTGGCCGTTTGCTGTGTGTTGTTTTATGGAGGGCGACTGGTACTGCTGAAAGATTTTGCGTTGAATGCAACTGATTTCCTGACCTATATAGCCATCTTTACACAGATCATCAACCCGCTGAAATCGTTCAGTTCTGCATCTTATAATATCCAGAAAGGGGCTGCTAGTATCGAACGGATCCAGCAATTGATAACCGTTGAAGAAACCATCCGCGAATTACCCAATCCCCAACCCATTCATGCATTCAATCATTCCATTGAGCTCCGCAATGTGGGGTTTGCGTACCAGGATAAAGCTATCCTGAAAAACATCAACCTGGTCATAGAAAAAGGGAAAACAGTGGCGCTCGTAGGATCATCCGGTGCGGGCAAATCAACCCTGGCAGACCTGGTGCCGCGTTTTCATGATGTGAGCAGCGGTGAGTTGCTCATCGATGGCATCAACATTAAAAACTATGGACTCAAGGACCTGCGAAACCTTATGGGCATCGTAACCCAGGAGCCGATATTATTCAATGATACCATCGCTGCCAATATCGCGCTGGGTAATCCCACGGCCTCTTTGGAAGATATAGAGCAGGCGGCACGTATAGCCAATGCGCATAATTTTATTTCACAAAAAGAAGGTGGCTACCTCGCCAATATTGGCGACAGGGGTTCCAAATTAAGTGGCGGCGAAAGACAACGAATGACCATAGCAAGGGCCGTATTAAAAAACCCACCCATACTCATCCTGGATGAAGCCACATCCTCTCTTGACACGGAAAGCGAGCGATTGGTACAAGACGCCATCAACAACCTGATGAAGGACCGCACCAGCATCGTCATTGCCCACCGGCTCTCCACCGTTCGCCATGCAGATGAGATCATCGTACTTCAAAAAGGCGAAATCGTTGAACGGGGCAAGCACGAAGAATTGATCGCTCAGAATGGAATGTATAAGAAACTGGTAGATATGCAGGAAGTTAAGTGAGAGTCGGGAGTCGGGAGTCGGGAGTCGGGAGTCGGGAGTCGGGAGTCGGGAGTCGGGAGTCGGGAGTCGGGAGTCGGGAGTCGGGAG
>Ga0209254_10002433_pt1 | contig 16916 bp, 12 predicted proteins | sample FrelakmetDIP11DI_FD_187148 | JGI IMG/M metagenome (GOLD analysis project Ga0209254, IMG submission 187148) | Freshwater lake sediment microbial communities from the University of Notre Dame, USA, for methane emissions studies - DIP11 DI (SPAdes)... | ecosystem: Environmental > Aquatic >... | reverse complement strand
GGTGGCATAATCGATCTTGAAACAAAACCTGACTGGACCGGTAAAACACTGATATACATCAATCCTGCTGCTGGCAGCTTTGGAAATTATTCGGGACTTTTGAAAATTAAAACAGGAAATTCACGATTTCAATCCGTAACGAAAGCTTATTTCTGGAGTGCCGAGAATAATTTTAATTATCTCAATAATATTTCAGGAAATGAACCATACCGGGAAACAAGAAGAAATAGCCAGATCAGCCAGAAAGGGTTCCTCCAGGAACTTTACTTTAAAAACTCTCATAACACATATTCGGCCCGATTCTGGTATCAGTCAGCTAACCGCAATCTGCCGGTCCCGATTATTGCCGCCACATTAAATCCCTGCGAAAAACAAAATGATGAATCTCTGCGGGCCATGATCACCTGTGAAACCTCAAAAGGCTCAAACGACTTGAGTCTGACCGCTGCATTTATTTCCGATAAATTGGATTATAAAAATGAGGTTGCATCAGTAGATTCCAGAAATCGCTCTGAAAGACTGCTGTTAAAGGGTGACTTGGAAAGGAGCATCAACAAGCAATTGAGTATTAGGTTTTCCGTCAGCAACGAACTGACAAGGATTGGAACGAATAACTACGCAGGTGAAATAGTGAGAAATATGCTTTCAGCAGATGGATTGACCAGGATCACTCTTACCCGATGGATGGTAGCCAGGATTCTCGTTCGTGAAATCCTTCTGGATAAAAAACTGCTTGCTCCGGACTTTTCTGCTGGCGCTGAGATCAAACCTTTCACAGAGAAATATTATTATATTAAGGCCTCATTTTCAAAGAATTCAAAGGTTCCTGCTCTTAATGATATGTATTGGTCGCCAGGTGGTAATCCGGAGCTTGAAAATGAGAACGGCTTTCTGTCTGAACTAACCCTCGACATGACAAACATAATATCTACCGCTTTCAGCATAAAAAATGATATAACAATATTCCGGAATAATTTAAAGAATATGATACAATGGCATCCTGGGGAATCTTATTACTGGGAAGCAGACAATCTGAATAATATTCTGACCTCAGGTTTAGAGACAAATGTTTGTCTGAGCTATAGGTCTGAAAGAATGAGTGCAAGACTTAATGCCGGATATACCTATACCAGAGCCTCAAGTTCAGATCTAAGTGCCGGAAATACACTTTCGTCCGGCAAACAACTGATTTACACGCCGGCTAACCAGGCTAATTTTTTGATGCGGGTTGACTGGCAGCGGTTTTATTCCTCATTTAATTCAAATTATACAGGAAAGAGATTTCTTACAGCTGATAATTCCCAATATCTACCTCAATACGCAATCAGTGATCTGAAATTGGGATTAAGATTCAAAACTGCAACAACATCGTATGATGCAGGCTTCATAATTGAAAACATATTCAATGCAATGTACCAGAATATTGCATATTATCCTATGCCCGGAAGGAGCTATTTACTTTCGTTAACTTTTCAACTAATCAAATAAACTATGCAGAGAATACTATTATTGGCATTTTTAGCTATTTTAACAAGCTCCTGCATAAAGGAAACCACTCCTGTGATCACTGACCTGACTGATTCTTACCTCGCAGGGAAAGGTGTTTTTGTTGTGAATGAAGGGAATTTCAGATCAGGGAATGGCTCTCTGTCATTCTTTTCATATGATTCCCTGAAAATATATAACCAGGTATTTCTTGATATAAACAACCGGCCGTTGGGTGATATACCATATTCAATGAATATCCATGGCAGCAATGCATATATTATAGTTAATAATTCAGATAAGATTGAAGTAGTTAACAGAAATGATATGAAATCGGTTGCAGTTATAAACAGGATTAAATCACCCCGTTACATCTCCTTTATTACCGATGCAAAAGCATATGTGACAAGTTTGTATTCTGATTCTATTACTGTTATTAATCTGTTAACTAATTCTGTTTCAGGTTATATAGATATAAAAACGACCTCTGAATCAATTGCCACCCTGTACTCTGATGCCTTTGTAGCCAGCTGGATAAATGGTAATAAGATCATGGTAATAAATACCTTAATTGACAAAGTTACCGATTCGATAACAGTCGGACGTGAGCCTGAAAGTATGGTAATTGATAAAAATGAAACTCTCTGGGTACTCTGCAACGGCGGATGGAACAGGGATTATTATGCCGAGCTTCTTGGAATAAATACACGAACTAAAGGTGTTGAAAAGAGATTTACTTTTCCGCTGAAAACCGATTCACCTGTATGCCTTCAGATAAATCAGAGAGGGGAAACATTGTTCTATATTCATAACGGGGTGAGAATGATGAATATAGAAGCTGAAACATTACCTTCAGATGTTTTTATTCCGGGCCTTGACCATAACTTTTATAAAATGGGAGTCAACCCCGAAAATGGTGAGATATTTGTTACCGATGCCGGCGATTTTACCCGGAAGGGACAGCTCATACGATACAGCATTGCCGGAACCATCATATCTTCTTATCAGACTGATATTATTCCTGGCAGCATATGCTTTAAAGTTGATCCTGATTCCGAAATTCAATGATCCAGACTGCTGAAATCTTCATCTTCAAAAACAGGTTTAAACTGCTGGTATGCCTGGCAACTTTATCCTTCTCCTGTTCCGAACATACACCTCTCAGAAATGAAAGGTCAGATGCGGCTGATGGTTATGATATCAGTTATGCGAAGAGATTCCGACTTGAGAAACATAATGGGTATTCGCAGTTATCAATAATTAATCCATGGCAGGGGGCTAATAATGTAATTCAGCAATGGTATCTGGTTCAGAGAGGCGAAAAACCTCCGGCGGGATTAGATTCTTCCGGTATTATTGAGGTGCCTGTTCAAAAAATAGTCTGCATGTCAACAACGCACCTTACAATGATATCTGCACTGAATGAAACTGCCACAGTGATCGGGTTCTCAGGAACGAAATTCATTTATGGAGAAGGCTTTGCATCAAAAGTATCCGGCGGCCACCTGTCGGATATTGGTTTTGAAGATAATCTGAACAAAGAACTTGTTTTAAAACTGAATCCCGATTTGATAATGGTGTATGGTATTGGAGGTGAATCAGCAGGATACATGGGAAAATTGAAAGAACTGGGAATAAAGGTCTTATTTAATGCCGACTATCTTGAAACTGATCCGCTGGGGAAAGCGGAATGGATAAAAATGGTAGGCTCACTTTATGCCAGACAGGATATGGCTGACTCAATATTCAGAGACATCGAAAATAAATATAATCAGCTGAAGATATTTATAAGTGAAAATGCAGCGGAGAAACCAAAAATACTGCTGGGATTACCCTTCAGGGATACATGGTTTATATCCCCCGGGAATTCATATATTTCCAGACTTCTGGATGATGCAGGCGGAGATTACCTATGGAAACATACAACTTCATCCGTTTCCATGCCAACAGGTATTGAGAATGTTTTTTTGAAAGCTCTCGATGCTGACTATTGGCTTAATGCAGGCAGTGCAGAGAGCCTGAATGAAATAATGTCTATTGATCCGAGACTCTCAGAACTCAGATGTTTTAAAAACAGAAATGTCTTCAACAATAATAAAAGAATAAATTCAAATGGCGGGAACGATTACTGGGAAAGCGGTTCTCTGAATCCGGATATTATTCTTAAAGATATAGCCACTATCATACACCCACTACTTTTCAGCAAGAATGATCTGTTCTATTATAAGAAATTAGATTAAATAATATCTGGTGCCAGGAACAAAACAACAATCATATAATCAGGGAACTCCCGGCAGAAGATTCAGTTTGATTTTTGCAGGATTATTATTCATTCTGATTGTCTCCTTCATACTTGATATTTTTCTGGGATCCGTTAACATTAAAATCTCTGAGATCATAAACACTTTACTTTCCGGTGCAGATGGTGTCACAAGGCAGATACTTTTCCAATTCAGACTTCCAAAGGCAATCACTGCATTAATGGTCGGTATTGCCTTGTCGACAAGCGGATTGCAGATGCAAACCCTTTTCAGAAATCCTATGGCAGGACCTTATGTTCTCGGGTTAAGCTCGGGAGCCAGTCTCGGTGTAGCTTTTGTTATTATGGGATTCTCCTCGAACCTGTCGCCTGATGCAATAAAAGGAATAGGCAACTGGGCAATAGCTGTTTCTTCGTGGATTGGAGCCGGACTGGTAATGTTACTGATTATGATAATTTCATCGAAGGTAAAAAACATTATGACTGTACTTATTCTCGGGATAATGCTTTCAAGCGGAATTTCGGCAATAGTGAGTATAATGCAATATTTCAGCAATGAGACGATGCTAAAAACATATATTGTCTGGACAATGGGAAGTCTCGGAAATCTTACCTCATCACAGTTGAATGTATTGGTGATGTCGGTTATGGCGGGTATTTTTTTGTGTTTTCTCTCTGTAAAAATGCTGAACGCTCTGATAATAGGTGATGAGTATTCAAGAAGTATAGGTCTTAATATCAGACTGTCGCGTATTATTATAATTTCCGGAACAAGTCTGCTGGCCGGCACGGTAACCGCATTTTGCGGACCTATAGGATTTATTGGAGTAGCTGTTCCTCATCTTGCCCGGATGATATTTAAAACATCTGATCATAAAATACTTATACCTGCATCAATTCTGACAGGTGGTATTGTTATGCTAATTAGCGACATCATCTCGCAGATGCCCGGGTCAGATAACGTCCTGCCCGTGAATTCAGTTACTTCATTGATAGGAATACCTGTAGTAATATGGGTTTTGCTCCGGGACCAGAAACGAAGGGATATCTTCTGATGCAGTCAAAAAGAAAAGAGATATTGTCATTGATTAACCTTGAACTGGGATTTACTTCAGGAAAGTTCAGGAATCGTCTTCTTCCTCCATTGAATTCATGTGCCAATGAATGCGAGCTCATTGCAGTTATAGGCAGGAACGGGATTGGTAAAAGCACTTTACTGCGAACAATCGCTGGACTTCACCGGATGCTGGGCGGAGAAACAATAGTTGAAAACAGGAATATAATTGAGTATTCCCGGATCCAGTTGTCTGCAAAGGTTGGGTATATTTCAACAGAAGTTGTAAAAGCAAGTAATATGAGAGTATATGATCTTGTCGCCCTTGGCAGGTTCCCCTATACAAACTGGCTTGGCATAACAGATAATACTGATGATGAAAAGATTATGGATGCGATTGATAAAGCAGGAATTACCGGCCTGATCGGACGACCTATATCTGAGCTTTCGGACGGTGAACGGCAGCGGGCCATGATTGCAATGGTCCTTGCTCAGGATACTCTCCTTATGGTAATGGATGAACCCACTGCATTTCTTGATATAAGCAGCAAATTTGAACTTATGCACCTGTTGCATGAACTTACACGCAACAGGAATAAGACAATTATTTTCTCAACTCACGATCTTGGTACAGCTGTAAGAGAGGCAGACAAAATATGGCTTCTGACTGATAATGGACTACGGGAGGGCGCACCTGAGGATCTTATGATTGATGGAGCATTTAATAATCTTTTCGATGAATCAAAAGTCAGGTTCAACGCTCACGATGGTACTTTCTATGTTAATAACGAGGAAAAAGGGCAAATATATGTTACAGGTAAAGGAGAAATAAGATTCTGGACTGAAAAAGCATTAATCAGGGCGGGATATAAAATTTCCGGTTCACAATCTGAAATCAGTGTCGAAGCACCGTCAGAACCGAATAACCCATGGAAATGTACAACGGAGGAATTCAGTGTTGAATTTAATACAATTTATGAAATGATAAACTGGATCAGAGACAAGAATTTTACCTTTTGAAATACCTTCTGTAACTATCAATAAATGAGCCGATATTGTCAACTCCCAGTTTTTTGGCAATAATAGTCTTGTCCTTGTCAAGGATGTAGACAATTGGTGTTGATTCAATATTATAATAGAATCCGTAATTAGTTCTCCTTTCCGGATCCCATCCGTTTATCCAGTCAAGATTATTATCTTCAATATATTTCTTCCATTTGGCCTTATCCGAAGTCGTACAAACCGAGAAGACTTCAATCCCCTCAGTTTTGGCTTTATCGTAATATGCTTTTAATTTAGGAGTAGCTTCTTTACAATGACCACAATCAGGTTCCCAGAAGTATAAAATCGTAAATTCTTTCTCAATATCATAAAGTGAAACAAACATTCCCTTATAGGAATCCATCACCAGGTTTACTGCCTTTTTTCCAATGAGGTTAGGTCTCATCCGTTCTACCTGCTTTCTGAGATCCTCTTTAAAATCGTTTGATACCCAATCGGCTTTACCGGAAAGATAGATATCATCAGCAAGCTTTACAACCACTGCATCGTGTCCCATTATTTCACTCTCTCTGAAATGATTGAAAAGAAAGACAGATATAAACTGAAACACCTTGTAATTGCTTTCTGTTTTGCGTATAAGTATATCAATTTCATTATTGATTGAATCAGGTGACTGCACAAGTGCTTTTGAAAAATAAGTATTAAGCCTGGCAGATAAAATTGGTGTCCGCAAAAGCCTTTCATCCATAATATCAACATTATCAAAGAAATGTTTTTTATTATACATATAGGCCATGATCCATTTTATGGAATCGGGATTATGGGTACCAGGCGGAACAGGAAATTGAGGAACTTCAACGGGAAGCATGGCTTTTACAAGTACAGAAAGGAGGTTTCCGTCATTCTCCTTAATTACTTCCCGGAGATAAGCCTTCATGGATTCTTCCTGTATCCTCTGAGCTTCTGAAATGATTCTGAGAGAGTCAGGATTCTGTCTGTTCCCCTGAAGTCTCTTATTGATTCCTGCAGCCTTCTTCTGCATTTCGATCCAGTGTTTCTGATATGCTATAAAAGAGGTATTTTCATCTGAACCTGAAAACTTCAGAGTATTGAAATAATCTTTGAAGGAACAGGAAGCAGAAAAATGCTGGTCTGTCGACATTAGTATCTCAAAGTACTGTTTTCCGGGCAATACTATCATATAAATTCCCTGAGGAAGATCTTCTGTTCCGGTGAACAGACCTGTTCCTTTATTGTCCAGACTTATTGTGTCTTTAATGTACTGCTTATCCCCAAGGTGGTAAGCAAGAAACACAGTGGAATCCTGTAGACCTGAAATATCAACTTTAATTTCATATCCTTTTTTTAGCTGTCCTGTGGAACAGTATGCAAGGGAAATCATCAAGAGGCAAAAGAGAATCTTTTTCATTTATAAGAAACTGGCGATTTTGTTTGCAAAAATAGTCAATGCAAACTCTTTGCCAAAATCCTTCAATTCATAATCTAAGAATATTATTGTATTTTTGATAAAAATAACCAGTATTTCGGCTGAAATGAAGATATCAATTCTGATCCCGGTGAATGATTATGATATCATTGCACTGGTTCACAGCATGAAAGAAAGCATGACAAATGTTCCCGGATTCTGTGAGATACTTATCGGTGACGACGGATCGTCAGAAGAATACAGGAAGAAATATCAGGCAATTACCTGTGATTCTGTCAGTCTGGTTACCTCAGAGAAGAATATTGGAAGGGCATCTATAAGGAACAGGCTTATCACTGAAGCAAGTGGAGACTTTCTTCTTTTTATCGATGCCGATACCATGCTGACGGGTACGGCCGAAACCTACCTTCGTAAATGGCTTGAATATATCGATTCAGCAAGAGTTATATCAGGAGGCATTATTTACCGGAATTCTTTACCTGGCGATCCTGATAAAATCCTCCGGTGGAAATATGGAAGAGAAAAAGAGCAGGTTAAAGCAGCTGAAAGAAACAAGCGTCCTCATGCGAACTTCTCCACTTTTAATGTTATGATTGACAGACAAATCTTTACTAAACTTAGATTTTATGAGGAACTTAAGCAATACGGACATGAGGATACATTGTTCAGTTATCAGCTTAAAAAAGCCGGCATAGAGGTTTTGCACATTGATAATGGTCTTATCCATGAGGGACTCGAAACAAACAGGGAGTACCTGACTAAAACAAAAAACAGTATTGAAAACCTAAGTAAACTATATGATATTGTAACCGATAAAAGAACATTTTCATCAGTTGCACGATTGCTTCTTATTTACCGTTACCTGAAATTTTTTCATCTAACGAGGATATTTGCCGGTTTATTTATACGTTACAGGGAAAGAATGGAAATACGGCTTGATTCCTCAAATATTTCGCTTATGCTTTTTGAATTTTACAAGCTCAGCATGTTCTGCACTTACAGGGAAATTCACAGAAGAAGAAAGATCTTACCTATTTTCAATATCCCTCCGGGTACAATTTAGTTATCTATCCTTTCCAGATCGATATTCTGGTCAGTTCTTACCCGTGCCCTGAGCACAAAATTGAATTTGTCGGTCGTTGTACAAAGGAAAAAGTCGGTAGGAGGGGAGTGATCAATATTTTCATAAAGAAAAAACCGTTTTCCCGAAGTAAACCTCAGGTCAGGGAGTTTTGTTTTAATATCACTATCTGTTCCTTTTATCAACGATTTGATATATTCCGCGCAGAGCAGATCCTCTTCAGCGGAAACCCTTGCGCGGTAACCCATTGCCACCAGCGTTACCAGATCAGGATTTGCATTTTTAATATATTTTGCCACCGCTGCTGCATTAACAAAACTTCCTGTTAAAACAGTATCTGCATTCCTGGCATGAACAAGTCCGTTTGTACCGGCCGTTGTTGTGTGAATAAAAGTTTTGCCAGTCAGGTTGGCCTTTATTATCTCTGTCGGACTGTTCCCGAAGTCGAAACCTTCTATCTTCCTTTCATCTCTTTCACCTGCTAAAACAGCCTGTCTGCATTGTTTCTTCAGTTCAAAGGCTTCATTTATGTCACCTGTTGCAATAATCTTTGCCGCTCCGGCATCAACCGCATAGCATTCAACCGAAAAGGCTCTGAAAACATCAATTATTACAACTAATCCTTTAGCCTGACGGGCCCCTTCGGTAAATTCTGAAACTGCAATTTTCATCGTTGAAATTTGATCTGAAAATAACAATTATTTTTGTTTGGGGGATTTCGTATATTTGACACCTTACGCATTAGTTATCAGAATGACAAAGCCTGTTTCGTGGATACTTGATAAACTGAAGCTGCTGAATGATACCATCTGGCATACATCATTATCTGATATTTCCAGACGAAGATCATTTGTGTTCAAACAGCTAAGGATAATTGTACTGGCCGCACGGGGGTTTATGAATGACAAGGTCCAGCTCAGGGCATCTTCATTGACGTTTTATTCACTCCTTTCCATAATACCGGTTGCAGCTATCGCATTTGCACTTGCCAAAGGTTTTGAACTTGACCAGAAACTTACACAGCTTCTGACTGACGAGCTTCAAAGCCAGCCTGAGGTTTTAAGCTGGATTCTGTCAGGAGCTCAAAATGCACTTAAAGACACCAGAGGCGGATATATTGCAGGAGTTGGGATGATAATCCTGTTCTGGTCGGTTATGTCTCTGCTCAACCAGATTGAGAATTCTTTTAATCATATCTGGCAAATAGGCTCTTCACGACCATGGTATCGCAAGTTTACTGATTATCTGACTATTATGCTTATTGCTCCAGTATTTCTGATACTCTCCAGCAGCATTACGATTTTCGTCAGCACAGAGTTATCCGATTTTATTACAAACTCCTCAATTTTGGATTTCTTCAAACCTGTTGTAAGTTTTCTTGTTAAATTGGCTCCCTACTTACTTACATGGATTGCTCTTACAATACTTTTTATTATTATCCCGAATACGAAGGTTAAGTTTTTACCTGCTTTTGTATCGGGGATAGTAGCCGGAACTATCCTTCAGGTACTTCAATGGTTATATATTGACCTTCAGTTTGGCATATCAAAGCTGAGTTCCATTTACGGAAGTTTTGCAGCTATACCCCTTTTTATTATCTGGCTTCAGAGCAGTTGGATAATTGTCCTTCTCGGTGCGGAACTTTCATTTGCAAACCAGAATGTATCAAGGTACGAGTTTGAATCAGAGGCCCTTAATGTAAGCCATTATCAGAAGAGAGCTCTTGTTTTGATGATAATGAACATGATAATCAGAAACTTTTCACTTGGTGAAAAACCAATAAGTGCGGAGAAGATCTCCAGGACTCTTAAAATTCCTGTAAGGCTTGTAAGGGAAATCCTGAAGGACTTGAACAATGTTCAGCTGGTTTCGGAGATTCATGAAAAAGAACATGTTGAAAGACTCTATCAGCCTGCTATGGACATCAATAAACTGTCAGTAAGCTATGTCCTGAAACGACTTGAAAAGAAAGGAACCGAACATCAGATTTTTGCAAGGAGCAAAGAGTATGTAAAGATAGCTTTCATGCTTGATAAATTTGACAGGCTTATTGCAAAGTCCGATTCCAATATATTGGTTAAGGATCTTTAAAAGCAGATTTACTTTTCATACCTGCTGTTTCCCTGGTTTATTCGGATTTATATTGGCTAACAGTGTCCGACAGTTGCTTCCTTGTAAGATTTTACAAAATCAACAAATTCGGGGAACGACTTCCATGCATGAAAGAAATAATGAGGAAGCGGCAAAATAATATGTCTTGTTTCCTTTTCCTTTGCCCAGTATTCCTTCAGGTTTTTGGCGGGGAACACCCTGTCAATTTCACTTGTGATGGCATAATCCCATTTGAATCCTGGCTGGTTTTGTTCCATAATCCGGTTATAAAGCCATCTCAGTTCATCGTGAAGTGATTTGACCGACCTGTGAGGTATCCTGTCAGAATTGTACAGGTAGGTTTTTTTATCACCAAACATCCTGAGGTAAAATTTCTCCATGTTGGCCTCTGTTATATTATTGAGTGTGCCTTCAAAAATATTCAGGGGGATCCCGTAACGGTCATCTGCAGGTATTGGCGTTCCGTTGACCGCAATTGTAAGATCAGGCTTTATTCCTGTTTTTGGCGAAAGGTATTCTGCAGCCCAGACACCTAATGACCACCCGATCAAAGTTATGGAGTTATATCTTTTCGTCTCCGGAAGGACCAGCGCTTCATCAGCAGAATAGTTAAAGAAAAGGATAAGATCGAAATCATCATTGCAAAGCGGCGTAAATACATTCTCATCGGTACCCCATCCTCCATAAAAGACGATAAGATTGTCGTTCTTATCTCTTCTTCTGATATAAGTCTTCATTAACTGCAAATTTAATCCAGAGGATCCCCAATAACCGCCAAATTCTACTGATCGGAACCAAATATAATGATTTATTTTAAATTTCGTATAGAAACATTCACTGTTCAATCGCTGATGAACCAGAATTGCATGAAAAGAATCCGGAAAACAATAAAGCAGTCATGTTTTGACTGCCTTTAAAAATAAGAGGAGGAAGGGTTGCTGTGAAAATCAGGGAGCGGGCTTTATTAGTGAGATAATTCCCGTGTCTACTGTCTGATAAAAGGACGGAACCATGGCTAGCTGGCGCTTATCCTTAGGTTCCAGATGTGAAAGTCAATGTCTGCAATACAATCCTGATGATTTCCACTCTCAACCCTTTTTATCTCCTCTTATACCAATAGCATGAGCTAGGAACAAATTTAGAATAAATTAAATTATTATCAAAGAAAATGCAGAAAATAATACTTGACTAGTACCGTGCTTTATTGATTAAATTATCCTTTATATTGACGAACCGATGCTGGAATTTGATAAAATATTGTTTAAATTTGATAATGATCAGGAAATCTAAAAAATCCCGGAATTATGGTTGCTGAACTTGAGAAAATTAATTATGATGACACCGGCGGATTCATGGCGGAATATATCTCGGAAATAAGTGGTTTCTGGCATTTTCATCCGGAGTATGAGATTACGCTGAACACAAAAATCAACGGAACAAGAATTGTCGGTGATAGTGTTGAAATTTTTGATCAGTACGACATGGTATTGATCGGAGGTAACATTCCGCATTGCTGGAATTATTACAGGAACCATATCTCTGTTCCTGAAAATCGCGGTGTTATGGTTCATTTTAAACTTTCATCGCTGGGAGAAGAACTTTTATCACAACATGAACTGCACACTGTCAGACAACTTCTTTTAGATTCAGAAAGAGGAATTCTTTTTTCTGTTGAGGACGCAAAGAAGGCAGAGCCATATCTTGTAAGTATGGTTAATAACAAGGGTATTGACAAAATGATAAGTTTTTTTCATATCCTGAAGATTTTGTGTTTATCGGAAAAAAGAACTGCTTTGTGCTCTGAAAACTATAAGCAGGTGTTCGATGAAAGGGGAAATAAGAAAATGACTGATGTCTACAGTTATATAAGAGAAAACTACAATAAACAGATTACTCTTGAACGTGTCTCAAGGATAGCTAAAATGAGTCCATTTGCTTTCAGCAGGTACTTTAAGAAGAACTGTGGCGCAGGATTTATAGAATACCTGAACAAAGTCAGATTGAATAAAGCATGCCACCTGCTCAGGGAAACTGAATACCAGGTCCATGACATCGCAGCAAACTGCGGATTCCTGAGCATTTCGAACTTTAATAAACAATTCCGGAAAACAGAAGGTGTCTCACCAAGGGATTACAGGGCACAGTTCAAATAAAATTCACAATACTTAAATATTGCAGACACAATCTAAAACCTTTTGCTATGCCTATGACATTAATAGAGAAGATTCTGACCAGTCATTCAAAATTTGACACTGTTAAACCTGGAGATATAGTGGACATACAGATTGATGCCAGGATTGCCCGAGATTTTGGTGGAGCTAATGTAGTCAGGAATATGAATGATTTTAACCTGGCTATTGATGATCCGGACAAGACGTTTTTTACTTTCGATTGCAATCCTACAGGATCTGATCAGAAATATGCTGTTAATCAGCATATCTGCCGGGTGTTTGCCCGGAATAATGGAATCAGGGTGTATGATATTGATGCAGGTATAGGAACTCATATAATCATTGATGAAGGTATTGTAACACCGGGTTCAACGGCTGTTTCCACCGATTCCCATGCAAATATCCTTGGTGCAATAGGGGCTTTTGGACAGGGAATGGGAGATATGGACATTGCTGCAGGGTGGAACAAGGGGAAAATATGGTTCAAGGTTCCAGAATCAGTCCGTATAAACCTGATTGGCGATGTACCACCCGGAGTGAGTTCAAAAGATATTGCGCTGAATCTGCTGGATATATTCGGGGCCAATTCACTTCTTGGCTACTCTGTCGAGATATACGGACCATCAGTTGAGAACCTGACTCTCGACTCCCGTATAACAATATCATCTATGGCTACCGAAATGGGAGCAATCATAATCCTTTTTACGCCGTCTGCAGAAGTTATTGAATATTGTAGTATCCGCTCAGGAAAATCTTTTGTCCCGGTCTATGCAGATGAAGCTGCATTTTATACCAGAACTTTCGATATTGACCTGGCTGGTTTCAAACAAATGGTTTCACGTCCGGGAGCCCCGCACGATACTGTTCAGGCTGCCGCTGTCAAGGGGACAAAGATTGATTCCGGGTTTATAGGAAGCTGCACAAATGGCAGGATTGAGGATATGACAGCTGCTGCACGTATACTTGATGGAAGAAGAGTTGCTCCTGGAGTTGTACTGAAAATTGTGCCGGCTACCAATTCAGTCTGGAATGAATGCCTTGAAAAAGGCCTTATTGGAATTTTTAAGAAATCCGGTGCACTGGTGTCAAATGCCGGATGCGCCGGTTGTGCTGCCGGACAGGTGGGACAGAACGGGCAGGGTGAAGTTACAGTAAGTACAGGTAACAGAAACTTCCCGGGCAAGCAGGGGAAAGGCAGTGTTTATCTGGCATCACCTGAGATCGTTGCCGCATCAGCAATAGCCGGATTTATTACCACACCCGATTCAATCCCGGATAAACCGGCAGAATTCATATCGTCCCAACCCGGTCTCACGAAAGTCAGGGAAAAGTCAACTCCGTCAGCTGCGATTGAGAAACCTTCATCAATTGAAGGAAGGGCATGGGTTATCCGGAAAGATAATATCGATACCGACATGATCTTCCATAACAGGTACCTTTCCATAACAGATTCGAAGGAGATGGGACAATACACCTTCGATAATCTTCAGGGTTTTGAGGATTTTTCCAAAAAAGCCAAACCCGGTGATATTATAATCTCAGGCAGGAATTTCGGTTCAGGGAGCTCAAGGCAGCAGGCTGTCGACTGTTTTATATCGCTGGGGATAAATGCAATTGTCTGCGAATCATTTGGAGCCATATACGAGAGGAACGCTATAAATGCAGCTTTCCCGGTTATAGCCTGCAGAAATATTTCTGATTTTGAAATAATTGACGGCGACATGATAAGAATAGACCTGCTTAAGGGTGAAATTAAAAATCTGAGAACAGGGACCACGATATCATCAGAGCCCTTTTCAGAAGTTCAATATGAAATCTACAGGAATGGAGGCCTTTTCTGAACTGATAACCATGTTTTTTTTATTCAATAACAAATAATATGAAAGGATTGACATTTGCTGAAAAGATATTTAAGGCTAATGCAGGAGCTCTGGTTTTTGCAAAACCTGATATAATTCTTACCCACGACAATACTTCGAGTATTTACAAGACTTTTCAGAAAATGGGAGGTGTAAAAGTCGCATATCCCGGTCAGATGCTTGTTGTTCTCGATCATAACGCTCCTCCTCCCGATGCAAAGCTTGCGGATCAGTATCAGGAAATAAGGAATATAGTTTCTGACCAGGGAATAAGTAAATTCTACGACGCAGGCCGGGGAATCTGTCATCAGATAATGTCGTACCACGCCAGGCCCGGTATGCTAATAGTTGGAAGCGACAGTCATACCTCAACTGCCGGTGCATTTAATGCCTTTGCTGCCGGAATCGACAGAACTGAATCGGCCGGTATCTGGAAAAGGGGAGAGACGTGGTTCAGGGTTCCTGAGTCGATAAAAATAAACCTTTCAGGAAATCTTGGAATAAATGTCTATGCTAAAGATCTGGCATTATGGATAATAGGTATGATAGGTACCGACGGGGCAAACTATATGTCGATTGAATATCATGGAGAAGGAGTCAGAAACCTGACAATTTCCGACAGGATGACACTGGCAAACCTTGCTTCGGAAATGGGAGCAAAGAATGCTGCATTCCCTGCAGATGAGATTCTTTCTGACTTCCTTGGAAGCGAAGCAAAACAATATGAAGGTGTATGGGCAGATAAGGAGGCTATCTATTCAAAAGAAATTGATATTGATATGGATATTGTTTTTCCGGTCGTGGCAGCTCCCCATAATGTTGAAAACATCAAGGGCGTGTCAGAGGTAACCGGAACTATTGTACATGAAGGTCTTATAGGAACCTGTACCAACGGTCGAATTGAGGATTTGAGGATTGCAGCTGAAATTTTAAAGGATAAAAAGATTAAAGAAGGATTTCAGTTAAATGTAATACCTGCATCCGATAAGATATTTCTTCAGGCTATCAGCGAAGGTATAATAACGACACTTATCGAAGCAGGAGCCAACATTCTGACACCCTCCTGCGGACCATGCCTGGGAACCGGGCTGGGAATACCTGCAAGCGGACATAAAGTTATTTCAACAGCAAACCGCAATTTCAGGGGAAGGATGGGTAATAACGACAGCGGTATTTATCTGGCTTCACCTGCCACTGTGGCGCTATCGGCCCTGTCAGGAGTAATAACTGATCCCGGGAATAATCCCGCAAATGTCAAATATCCATTTAATATTGAGCAAAGCAAAACATCGGTTATCTCGCGCGATGAGAACAGAAAAGCAGGAAATATCTGGAATTATTCTGACGTGGATAACCTTAATACCGACCAGATGTTTGCAGGGAAGTATACTTACAATGTTCTGAGTTCAGATCCGGCTTCTATAATTCCTCACCTCTTTGAGGATTTTGATCCGCTTTTCAGATCAAATGTTAAGGATGGTGATATAATAATTGCAGGTGATAATTTTGGTTGCGGCAGCTCTAGGGAACATCCTTCAGTTGGACTCTCTTATGCCGGAATAAGGGCTGTTATTGTAAAATCTGTAAACAGGATTTTTTACCGTTCATCGATTAACCAGGGGTTGGTCCTGATAGTCCACAGAGAGGCTGTTGAATCGTACAGGCAGGGAGACAGGGTTGATTTCAGTCTTGACATGGGAGAATTACAGATAGGTAACCAGACATTCCATTTTGAACCGTTGCCGGGAAAGCTCAGGGAAATAATTGATAAAAAGGGACTTGTAAATTACATGAAATCGCTGTAAGAAGTTGACTGGTTACTGGTTACTGGTTGCTGGTTAAGTTTTCCAGCTGGTTTCTACAAACTGAATAAATCTATTTATTTTTTTCCCCTGGATTATTATATCCAGGTAATAATGCATAAAAATCCGATATTTCAGGATATAATTCAATTATCAATGTTAGTTGGCTTATTGCTTCATCACAGGATGACTGAGCATAAATCAGGAATTTTATAAACTCAGGCTTATATCTCCTTCTATCATATCCCTATGCAATTTGATCTTTAACAAATTTCGACGATCGACGAATCTGACTACCCTGTTCATATAATTCAAATGAAGGTAGTTTCAATGAAGCTGTATGGACTCTTTTGGATAATGTAAAGGCAATCTGGTATATTTCCAGATCGTTGAAACTGCTCATAGTAATAAGTTTAGCACTCAGAAATAGCAATGAAACAAGACACTAAAGATAAGTATTTTTATTTTAATTAACCAGTAACCAGCAACCAGTAACAAGCAACAAGCTTTTGATTCCTTGTTTCAATTGAAAAAAGTTGTAATTTTGCAGCCTGTTATTGGTTCCGTAGCTCAGTTGGATAGAGCAACAGCCTTCTAAGCTGTGGGTCGCGCGTTCGAGTCGCGCCGGAATCACAAAGAGAAT
>Ga0209254_10002432_pt1 | contig 16922 bp, 11 predicted proteins | sample FrelakmetDIP11DI_FD_187148 | JGI IMG/M metagenome (GOLD analysis project Ga0209254, IMG submission 187148) | Freshwater lake sediment microbial communities from the University of Notre Dame, USA, for methane emissions studies - DIP11 DI (SPAdes)... | ecosystem: Environmental > Aquatic >... | reverse complement strand
CCGTAAATCCCAAGGAGCCCCTGATCAGCCTCCAAGGCGTGACTAAAATCTATGAGACTGCAGTGGGGGATTTCAAAGCTCTGAAAGGAATCGACCTGGCGGTGTATCCAGGTGAGTTCCTGGGAATCATTGGAAAGTCTGGGGCTGGCAAGACCACCTTGGTTAATATGATCACAGGAGTAGATCGCCTGACAGAAGGTGAAGTCTGGGTAAACCAGGTTCCGGTCCATGAATTAAACGAAGACCAGCTGGCTATCTGGCGTGGTCGCAACTTAGGCATCATTTACCAGTCGTTCCATCTTATGCCAACCCTTTCCCTCCTGGACAACGTCATGCTTCCTATGGATCTATGCGGCAATTTCCATAATCGAAAAAGTCCTCAGCAAGCCAGGAAGCTTCTCAGCGAGGTTGGATTGGAAGAGCATGCTCTCAAATTGCCATCAGAGATATCTGGAGGACAACAGCAGCGCGTGGCTATTGCTCGCGCTCTAGCCAATAATCCGGAGCTTATTGTAGCTGATGAACCCACCGGGCGACTGGATTCCAGTAATACTGAGGTAATTTTCCAAATATTCTTGACTTTAATTCAACAAGGAAAGACCATCCTGATGGTTACCCACGATCGGGCATTGACTGACCGTCTTTCGAGGGTGCTTCAGCTTGTGGATGGTGAGATTATATTGGAATGATAAGAAAATGAAACTGCTCCACCTTTCCACCTTATCAACGTCCAAATCCAGCTTGCTCCTCGAATCAAGTCTTTCGAGGGATGAGCCGTTAATTGTTATGAAAGGCGTGAGCAAAGTATTCCAAACTCCTGCAGGTGATTTTCCTGCCCTGAAAGATTTCAATGCTGTTTTTCTCCGGGGTGAGTTTATCAGTGTGATAGGAAAATCAGGCAGTGGGAAATCCACATTGGTCAATATGATCACGGGAATGGATCGTCCCACTTCTGGAGTTGTATCGATTGAAGGTGCCTGCGTACAGGAAATGGGTGAAAGCCAGATGGCTGCCTGGAGAGGGAGAAATCTGGGGATAGTCTTCCAGTTCTTCCAGCTCCTTCCTATGCTTTCGTTGCTGGAGAATGTGATGTTGCCCATGGATTTCTGTAATGTATATGATCCAGCTGAAAGGGAAGTACGCGCCATGGAATTGTTGCGCATAGTCGGTTTACAGGATTACGCTGAAAAACTGCCGATGGCAATCTCCGGCGGTCAGCAGCAGTGCGCAGCCATCGCCCGAGCCCTTGCAAACGATCCTCCCATCATAATTGCTGACGAGCCAACCGGAAACTTGGATTCTCTTACTGCTGATTCTGTCTTTCAAATCTTTAATGATCTTATCCAACGAGGAAAAACTATCTTGATGGTGACTCACGACAGTAGCCTTGCTGAAAGAACCAGTCGGACTCTTCTGATCGCAGATGGCATATTAGTACAAGATAGCGCCAATGGACTTAAAGGTAAGTAGATTGGACGAAGATTAGTGTGAATCCTCAGGATTTCTAGGTAATAGGTGATATTTGGTATGAATCGACCGCGTTGGCACAAAATCCTGTCTGATCTGTGGGGAAATCCAGCGCGATCATTGTTAGTGATTGCCTCTATCACTGTGGGTCTTTTTGCTATAGGAGTGATTACAACGCTATACATCGTAATTCATGAAGACATGCGTAGCGGTTATATGGAAGCAAATCCGACCAATATTCAAATGGGTGTTTCGCCTTTCACTCAGGACTTAATTGATCACATAAAGGACATGGAAGGCCTACAAAACGTTGAAGGATTACGGATTTTTAACTCTCGTTTGGAAAAATTTCCGGGTGAATGGGTCACCATTGACATGAATGCAGCGGATGATCTCCAAGATAAGCAGATCGATCAGGTCAAGTTAGTATCTGGTAAATGGCCTCCAGAGGATCGAGAGATCGTCATTGAACAATACAAATTCAAAGAAATTAACTCCGAGATTGGAGAGATGGTCACAATTGAGCTGCCCTCCCAGAAAAAACGGCAGCTTAAGTTAGTAGGAGTGATTGCTGATCAAACTGTTGGTGCATTTTCAATCGGTCCTGGATTCTTCCTGGCGCCAGCCCAAGGATACCTAACTCTCGATACCCTTGAATGGCTTGAACAACCATTCCCAGACACCTTCAATACATTACGCATAACTGTGTCTGATAAATCAGATGATGAGAAATATTTACAGGAAATTTCAGATCAGATTCGTAGCGAAATTGAGAGAATTGGCTACACCATAAATAGTAATGCAATACGGGCTTCCGATGATCACCCTAATCGAATATTTGTGGAGGCCATCGGTGTAGTGTTGATATTTCTTGGATTATTTGTCGTATTCCTTAGTGGATTCTTGATCACTAACACTTTACAAGCTATCATTAATCAACAAATTGCCCAAATTGGAATCCTCAAGTCCCTGGGTGCTCGTCAGCAGCAGATTATTATTCTGTATGTAACGCTTATTTTGATTTTTGGATTAATGGCTGTCCTGATCTCCGTACCACTTGCTTATCAGGTATCCTTCCTTAGAATCAAGCCGCTTGTTTATACTCTAAATTCAAGCTTTCAAGGTGCCAGGGTAATTCCAACCGCCATCATCTTGCAAGTCATTATCGCCTTAGTAGCGCCATTGTTGGCTGCTTTGGTACCGATAATTCAAGGTGCACGTGTCAGTGTTCAGGAGGCTTTAAGTGGTATAAGACAGAGTCATAATCCTACCCAAGGAAGCTTCGAGAAGCGTCTTGCTTCAATTCGGAGGCTTCCCCGTCCTATGCTTATCTCAATAAGGAACATATTTCGTCGGAAAGGTCGTCTGGTGCTGACATTGATAACGCTTTCTCTAGGAGGAGCAATTTTCATCGCTACTTTTAACGTGCAGGTTTCGATGCAGAAATATGTCGACCAGGTGAGCCAGTATTTCCTTGCGGATGTGAACTTAGTTCTTGTTGTCCCCCAGAGAGTCAGCGAGATCAAAGAAGCTTTGGCTGACGTTCCTGGTGTTTCCCAAGTAGAGGGGTGGGCCTGGGCGAGGGGTAATCTGGTGGATGATTCTGGATCGATTGGTGAAAATATTCAGCTGCTAGCCCCACCTGCCGGAAGTTCCTTGGTCGAGCCAGTCCTGATTCAGGGGCGGTGGATTGAAAGCGGGGATCAGGACGCGATTGTTCTTAACGAGCGATATTTGGAGGATTTTCCTGATACTCAATTAGGAGACACAATTCAGCTTAAACTAAATGGAGAAGATTCAACTTGGACCGTGGTGGGCTTTTTCCAAATGGCCGGGAAAAGTAGCGGTTATATTGCTTATACGGATTATGTTTCACTTTCGCAGTTAATCCATCAATCGGAAAAGGCAGTCACTTATCGGATTCTAGCCACACAACCTGATTTAACTGAAGAAGAACAAGAGTTATTAAGTCAAAGGATCGAGGCTCATCTTAATGAAAAAGGAATTCGAATCTCTGATATCAGCACCGGAGGTTCACTCGCTTCCAATGCTGCCCAAGGATTCGCAGCACTAACCGGTCTCTTACTTTTCCTTTCTTCTCTAACTGCAATAGTAGGTAGCATCGGTTTGGCTGGCACCATGAGCATCAATATTATGGAGCGTACTCGGGAGATCGGAATCATGCGCGCCATTGGTGCGACCAACCCAATTCTTCTGAAGCTTGTAATCGCTGAAGGCCTGCTCATTGGCTTGATTAGTTGGGTACTTGCCACTCTGCTAGCTTTTCCAATCAGCAAGTTGCTCTCAGATAGCGTAAGTTATTCTCTTTTCGGTAACCCCTCCACCTTCGAGGTCACGCCCATCGGCTTCCTCCTCTGGATTGTAGTCGTTCTAATCCTATCCATCCTCGCCAGTCTCCTACCAGCCTACAACGCCACTCGCCTCACCATTCGAGAAGTGCTGGCTTATGAATAGTCTACCCGACCTCTAACTACTCACCTAGCACTGCTCCTCCACTGGCTGGTCCTACCTTTTCTGCATACAACCTCATGAATCCTCTAAGGACATCTTTCTTCGGGGGTACCCACTCTTTCATTCGTGTTTCTAATTCTTCACTATCTAACTTAACATTCAACCTTCGATTTGGGATATCAATCTCAATTACGTCACCATCTTTTATGGCAGCCAGTGGTCCACCCATAATCGCCTCCGGACAAATGTGTCCCACGCAAGGACCTCGCGTTGCCCCTGAAAATCTCCCATCGGTGATCATCGCCACCGTGTCACCCAATCCCATCCCTACCAGGATGGCTGCTGGTAAAGAGAGCTCTCGCATTCCAGGTCCGCCTCGCGGTCCTTCGTATCGAACTACCAACACATCTCCTGGTCGAACTTTGCCACTCAAAAGGCAAATTTGCACCTCTTCTTCGCAATCAAAAACCCGAGCCGGACCAGCGTGTTGCAACATATCAGGATGTACACCGCTTGCCTTGACCACTGCGCCTTGGGGAGCCAGGTTACCTTTCAAAACCACGATACCACCGCTCCTCGCCAGCGGATGTTTCAGGGTATGAATAACCTCAGGAGCCAAAATTTCAGCCTGAGCTGCAAGTTTATCCAGGGCAATTCCGCTCGCCGTGGAGCCAGTCAAGTCCAGCAAAGGTGACAAAACATGAAGTAAAGCAGGCACTCCTCCAGCGTGTCCGAAATCTGAGACGTTGTACTTTGAGGAAGGCTTGAACTTTGCCACCAAAGGAGTATTTCGACCGATGGTGTCCCAGTCCTCTAGCGACAGCTTGTAATTCAATTCATTCGCTAAGGCACCCAAATGTAACACCAGGTTAGTCGAACCTCCTATTGCCTGTGTAATCACTACCAGGTTTCTGAGCCTTTTTTCGGTCAGGATTTGTCTGAATGGAATGTTGAGATCTACGTTCGCTACCACCCTACTCCCAGCTTCGAATCCCATCTCTATTAAGCGTGGGTTGATCTTTTCTCCATTCTCGCTCATGGCTTGTATGGTTGAATTGCCAGGAAGACTCAAACCAGCCGCTTCTACAACCACACACATAGAGTTAGCAGTGCCCATCATGTTGCATATCCCTGGACCAGGACATGCTGCCCGTTCGAACTCAGCCAATTCTTCTTGAGTAATCTCGCCTCTATTTGCACGACCGATAGCTTCCTTCAAGTCACTGGTGACCACTATTTCTCCTCGCCAGACCTTCACATTCATCAAGCCACCCGTGACGAAGATAGTAGGTAGATCCAGTCTTGCAGAAGCCATCAGCATTCCTGGTACGATTTTGTCGCAGGATGCCAGACACACCAGGGCATCGAAGCCATAGGCGCGAGCAGTCAGTTCGACTGAGGCAGCAATAAGCTCCCGGCTGGGTAACACAAAATGCATACCTCTTCCCTGGCAGATACCGTCGCATAGTGCAGGTGTGTGGAAAATCAAAGGAATTCCTCCGGCACCAAGCACACCTTCTTTAGCAGCTTCTGCCACTCGGTCTAGATGTACATGTCCGGGAACCAATTCACTTCTAGAGCTGGCAATACCTACTAGAGGTTTAGAACTTAGGTTATCAAAACCCAGTGCGTGGTAAAGCCCTCGCGCGTAAGTCCCGGTTAAATGATCGGATTCCAATGCTACACCCTTTCTCCTTTGCGATCCTGATCGTAGAGCTTGCGTCGTGTTTCGAAATACTCCGGTACTGGGACATCCCACCAACCTGGTGCAATTCCCCCCGAAGTACCCAGCTGTGGATCAACCATGATCTCGATTACAGCTGGTTGATTCAGGTGCAAAGCCTGCTCTAAAGCCGGAGCTACTTCCTCCGGGTGGCTGATACGGATTGCATGGGCTCCGAAGGCTTTTACTGCTTCCGCAATATTTGGAGACACCGCTTTCTCTCCATGTTCGAACATAGTAGCATAAACCGATTCCTCTCCATATGCGATTACCTGCAAGTCTCTTATAGCCTGCCAACCCTGGTTATTGAAAACGCAAGCAACAGCAGGAATGTTGTACTGGACTGCAGTGGCAATCTCCTGGAAAGTCATCAGGAAATCGCCGTCACCCACCAGTGCCACCACCGGAACTTCTGGAGCAGCTAGTTTTGCCCCCAACGAGGCGGGATAAGACCATCCCATGGTGCTAAAACCACCCGCAGAAAGATAAGTCCGAGGTAGGTAGAAGGGCATTTCCTGGAACACTTGCGCCTGGATATTTCCCGCAGAGGTCAACACGATGGCTTCCTTTGGCAGTACCTGTCGAATCTCCTTCAAGGCGCGACCCATAGTCACTGGTGTGCGGTTGGATTCCCGTAAATCTCGCCCCTTTTCAAACCAGGCTGCCACCTGATCGGATATTTCTCTCGTATAAGGATGTGATTGCCAATTACGAGGAGCTGTCCTCTGGCGGATGGTTTCTGTCAAATCCATCAGTATCGCTCGAGCATCTCCCACAATTCCTACTTCCACTGGGTAATTCTTTCCAATCTCGTATGGATCGATATCCACATGCACAAGTTGTGTTGGAGGAATAGCGAAGCACTCTCCGTGTTTATAAGAGCAGGTTGCTTTATCAGCGAAACGTACTCCAATCGCTAAGAGTACATCTGCGTTGACCGTCATATGGTTACCACAGGAGGTGCCATTGGAGCCCATATGCCATGCATAAAGCGGATGATCCTCCGGGAAGGCGCTCTTGCCCTGCATGGTGGTCACTACGCAAGCGCCAAGGTGTTCGGCAAGCTGGCGTAGTGCGTCGTATGCTTGAGAGAGAATAACACCACCCCCTGCCAGGATTACCGGGCGTTTAGCGTTAATGAGAAGCTCCACCGCCTTTTGGATCGAACCAGGATCTCCTGTCTGTTGGCTGTGTGGTCTTCTGCGGATTGGGTCATTGAATTCTTCATACTCGGTGGATTGCGCCTGGACATCCATGGGTAAATCTACCAGAACCGGTCCGTAGCGTCCGGTACACATAGCATTGAAGGCTTGTGCGATAGCCCGTGGGAGCTGGCGAGCGCTATCAATCTTAAAAGCTCGTTTAACTACCGGGTAGAGCATCCGAGGCATATCCGACCAGTATTGGCGCTCTACTTCCTGCAAGACGCCTACTCCTCGCATGTACGTATGGGTCTCCCCGATCAACATAAGTAAAGGAATGGAGTCTACGTAAGCAGTGGCAAGGCCTATGGCGGTGTTGGAAGCGCCGGCTCCTATAGAGGTATATACTGCCAAGGGCTTTCCCTTCACCCGGAAATATCCATCCGCCATATGAACCGCTGCCTGTTCGTGTCTCGGCATGATGACCTTTATCCGATCCTGGTACCGGCGAAAGGCATCCACCAATGCCAGGTTCCCGTGTCCCGGGATTCCTATTGCGTAAGGAACCTCCTCCCTTACAAGCATTTCTGCAATAACTTCTGATCCGGTTAGCTTCATAGATTTCTCCTGCTAATGCATATTAAATTTTGTTGAAATGTTCTTCTCAAACTCAAATGAACTACCTGGGAATTAGGTTTGGATTTCATCTTCATCAATTTATCCACACAACCACATTTTCCCTTTGCGTTTCTTGATTCCTTGTGGTGAAATTCCTCTGTTTTAGTTATTTTACTCCGTCAGGTCGCACTTCTCGACCTTCTCGCGCCGATATATGTGCCGCTAGCACAAACTGCAGAACTGCTTTCCCAGTTGAGCCATCCAGAATGGGTTGCTCTCCGTTTCTTAATACCTTGAACATATGTTGGGTGCAATCCATAAAGCTGTCATGCCATTCATAGCGCTCGATAGGGATGGGAGTGGTCTTCCCTTCTCGGAATAGCATCAATGGAGGTAGGTCTAGTGTGTGAGCCGTGCAACGATTAATGATCAAGATCCCCTTTTCGCCGATCACCTCTACCCGGTCGTCATCGGCATAGTAAATCGAATCCATAACCATCTCAGGTGTGTGGGTAAAATCTAACAATCCGTATCGTCGTGGAGACTTGAACTGGAACATGATAATCGCAGGCGCATCCACTTGTGCCAGGAGTTGGGGAGTCTTACGATCCACAGGGCTGCGATCGATCCAGGCATACACTCGTTCTACTGGTCCCATCAAGTTGTAAGCCAGGGAAAAGAGGTGGTAACCGTGATCGAAAATCAGCACGCCTCCACTTGATTTCTCATCCTGGAATCGCCACAGCCATGAGTCCATAGGCACTTTCCATTGTGTCTTGCTCTTCCCAGTTCCCACGTGGATGCGTATCATCTGGGGTTCCCCAATCTCTCCTGCTTCGATCATCTGTTGGGCTCGTACATTTGGTGGATAGAAGACGAAGTTTTCATACACCCGAAGTATCACCTTGGCTTTTTCAGCAGCAATAATCATGGCTTCTGCCTCATTTACATTCAATGCCATAGGTTTTTGCACTGAGACATGTTTACCTGCCCGGCAGGCTTGGATGGTCATCTCTGCGTGTAAGTGGTGCGGTACCAGAAGTTCCACCAGGTCGATTTCTGGATTCTCCAATAATTGGGAGTATTCAGTGTAGATTCTTTCCACTCCCCATTCTTTTGCTGCCTTGCGTGCTCTACCCATTTTACTGTCGCATACAGCCACGATCTTTGCCTCTTTCTGCTTTTGATACCCCATTTGGTGAAGCGTGGCGATTCTACCGCAGCCCACTATACCAACTCGGATTGGATTCATAAATTCTCCTTCATGGATGCTAGAGACTTTGTCGATCTGGTGACATGATCTCAATGTTCACACGATCAACAAAATGAAATTGTACCTGAATTTGTTTCTGTAATGGAGGTTGATCATGGAATTGGATTCGTCTCATTATTCTTAGTCTTTTGGCCTCTACAAATATCCAAAGAGTGAACTCAAATCAATACGATTTACTAAATTGGTACATTCTTGATAACTATTTAGCATTGTAGTTTATTAAATTCTCACTATTTATTGAAATCTACATTCTTTAGTCGTTTGAAATTCGTGATATCATCACAACCATGAGCAATAGGAAAATGACTAACCACCAGCTTGCAGAGATCTTTACAACCATTGCCGACCTGTTAGAGATTAAAGGGGAGGTGATCTATAAAATACTTGCATATCGTAAGGCTGCCGATAGTCTAATCAATCTGGGAAGGGAAGCGAGTGAGTATTGGAAAGAGGGGAAACTGACCGAAATTCCTGGTGTTGGAAAAGCCATCGCTGAGAAGATCGACGAGCTGCTCTCCACCGGGCGATTGGATTTTCTTGAAAAGTTAGAAGATGAAGTGCCTGTAAGTCTAATTGGATTGTTAAAGGTGCCTGACTTAGGACCTAAAAAAGTTGCTCTATTTTGGAAGGACTTGAGTATTACTAACCTTTTTGAATTAGAAGCAGCTGCTCGGTCTGGAACTCTTCGGGATTTACCTGGCATGGGGGCTAAATCTGAGGCTAAAATTATCGCCGGGATTGAAGCCCTGGCTCGTCGAGGAAACCGGATTCCCTTAGGTGTTGCCTGGCCCTTTGCTCAAGAGTTGATATTTTACCTGAGGGAGGTGCCAGGTGTTTTTTCTGCTGAAGCTGCTGGGAGCCTCCGCCGGATGCGATCTACCGTGGGCGACTTGGATTTGATCGTCGCTTCTTCTGAATCCAAACTTGTTATGCAATCTTTCATTGACCAGCCTAAAGTCTTCCAGGTGATTAGCCAGGGAGAGACTAAGTGCAGCGTAGAGTTTGACAATCATTTGCGCGCCCAGCTTTGGGTTCACCCGCCAGAGCGTTTTGGCACAGCTTTACAGTATGCTACTGGTTCCAAGGAGCACAACGTACGAATGCGAGAGTTAGCGATCAAACAAGGATTGTCACTCTCTGATCAATCCTTGTTGCGTACAGATGGTGCTGAAATTCTTTGTGCGGAGGAACCAGAAGTCTATTCCACACTTGGTCTACCTTGGATCCCTCCCGAGTTGCGAGAAGATCACGGTGAGATCCAGGCAGCAATTTCTAACCAGCTTCCTAAGTTTATTGAATTATCTGACATCCAGGCGGAGCTTCATACTCATTCCCAGTGGAGTGACGGAAAGCTTACCATTAAAGAGCTGGCTCTCGAAGCGCTCTCGAGGGGATTGAGAATTCTGGCCATCACTGACCATTCAGCCAGTCTGGGAGTAGCCGGAGGGCTTTCAGTCGAAGAGATCAAGGCACAGCGACAGGAGATCGATTCAGTCCAGGCGGAGTTAGGAGATTCAATCAAACTCTTGCAGGGATGCGAAGTAGAAGTACGAGCGGATGGTTCATTAGATTTTCCTGACGATGAATTGGCTCGTTTGGACATCGTTTTGGCGTCCCTACACAGCGGACTGCGCCAGCCATCTCATCAATTCACCGACCGAATGTTGCAAGCCATAAAGAATCCTCACGTTGACATGATCGTCCATCCAACAGGTCGATTGATCCCTGAGAGGGAAGGTGCTGACCTTGACCTGGAAACAATCTTCGCTGCTGCTTCACATCATCAAGTCGCTTTAGAGATCAATGCTCATCCTTCCAGACTGGACCTTGATGACGTTCATGCCCGAAGGGCGGTTCAGTTAGGTGTTATGCTTGCCATTAATACCGATGCGCATATAGCCAGTGAGTTGGACTTGCTCTTTTTTGGGGTAGCCACTGCTCGTCGTGGATGGGTCAAAGCAGAAATGGTGATCAATACTTGGTCAACCCCATCCTTACTCCAGTGGTTGAAGGATCGCAGGAAATCGAGATAACTAAACCATCTCTTTCCATATGATATGATTCGTAAGATGAAATTCTTCAGGAGATCCCTTTTCTTGATCAACCTGTTGGTTTTTTTATTGCTTGGTGCCAACGTAAGCTCAAGCTACGCTATTGAAAACCAGGGAATTAACCGAAAAATCGAAAGTGCATACGATGTGATTGCTGCCGTTAATCAGGTACGCTCAGCAAATGGTTTGCCGGCTTATCAGGTTGATGGATCTCTGATGGCTGCGGCTCAGGCGCATAGCGAATATCAAGCTTCCATAGGGAGCATTACACACACCGGGAGTGGAGGCTCAAACGCTACCGGAAGGGCCACAGCTGCAGGTTATGGAAGTGGTGCAGCGGTATCGGTGGTCGAGAACATCTATGGGGGCATGAACGCTTCTCCCCAACAGGCGGTGGGTTGGTGGCAGGGGGATAGCCTGCATTTAAATACCCTGCTTTCAACCAAAGCCGTGGATGCTGGAGCTGGAGTAGCCACTGCAGGTGGCGTCGTCTATTACACTCTTGATGTGGGTTATGTTATTGGTAGTGAAGGAAGCGGAAGTAGTTCTAGCAATGGGACATCATCGAATCCAGGCAGTGGCGTGTCCTCTGGGACGGATGTGGCATATTATCCGATCGTGATCTCAACCCCAGGTCCAGATGGTTCTGTGATTCATTTAGTGCAGCCTGGGCAGACTCTTTGGAGCATCGCAGCAACTTATAAAATTAGCCTTCCAGACTTAATAATCCTCAATGGATTTTCCTCCAGTACTCTTATTTATCCTGGGCAGAAGATAACTATCAAAGCTGCTGGATTTCTACCTGGTAATACTGCCACTCAAACCTCCACGTCTCATAAACCGTCCGGTACAAGAGAATCAACCAGGACTCCAACACCATCGCCTATCGCTCAGGTCGCTCTTCTTGTTACTACTGCAGCACCATATGCATTGGCACCTACTGAGGAATCGAATAATCCTATCTTATCTCTTGGAATCGATCCAATATTATTTGTGATCGGGATCTTAATATTGGGAGGCGTTATCTTAATGGTAGTAGGTTCTGCACTTCAGAGAAAGAAATGAAGGTTCAATTCCGTACTTTATCTATTGAATCTAAGTTCGAACGGTTAGCTCTCTATCCAAGAACCAGGTACCTTTTCGGTCATCTACATCTTTGGGAGATCGATCATAGTAAATATCAAAATATCGACCACCAGTTGTACAGATTCGATAATAATCCTGTCCAACACCCCAGGATCCGCGGTGAGAGGCGACTGTTGCATGTTGTGGTCTCATATTCTTTATCATTCGACCACGTCGTCTGTAATTGTGCCACTCACTCAACAATTCAGAGACTTGAAATACTTCCTCTCTCCACGTGAAGCTGTCTGGAACACCTGGCTTCTTCTCCAGAGTCGGTAGTTTCGAAAAATGAACCTCGATCGCAACACCAATAAATCTCAAAGGTAGAAATTTCATAGATGTCCTTGGCTAATTGTCTAGTCCAAAGTAACATGTTCTATTCTAATCTCAATTCAACCGAGTGAATTCTATGTCTCTCGATATTTCTCGAATTCAAGCTTTGTGCTTTGACATGGATGGAACCCTCTGTGATACTGATGATCAAATGGTATCTCACCTGGAGAAGTGGATTCGTTGGTTCACATTCTTATTTCCCGGTGGTAATTCTCGAGCCGTAGCTCGATGGTTAGTGATGGCGATGGAGAATCCCGGTACGTACATGCATGGTTTATCAGACCAGCTATATCTCGATCATCACATCGCAAACCTTTCTGATGGTCTATATAAATTGAAACCATCGAGAGGAATAAATTCTCTGCCTCCCCTAATTCCTGGTGTGAAAGAGATGCTTCTATGTCTGCGTAATCATTTTCCAATGGCATTAGTGAGCGTTCGAGGTCGACGCAGCACAGTCTCCTTCTTAGAATACCATGAACTGAATCTTTTCTTTCATACAGTAGTAACTGGCCAAACTTGCCTCCATACTAAGCCTTATCCAGATCCTATCCTGTGGGCAGCCAGCCAAATTGGAATACCTCCTTCTTTGTGCCTGATGATCGGGGACACCACTGTGGATATTCTAGCCGGTAAGGCGGCTGGTGCCCAGACCATAGGCGTATTATGTGGTTTTGGAGAGAGAGAGGAATTATCTCTAGCGGGTGCTGACCTTATTTTACAAACTACAGCAGACCTGCATGAAGTTTTCCAGGTTTGTGAATGTTTTTAGATAATTTCCTGCCATTGAAAAATTCGAATATATATATATAATTGATTTATGATTCTTAAGGGATTTTTATCAATACTGATCGTTGGAGTTCTTATCAGTCCACTGAGTAAGCAGAATTCCAGTAAGTTTACAGATAAATTGGTACTAGATTCTTCTTTATTTTTATTCCAAAATCACACTTTTGACAAAGCTGCTTCCAATTCGAGTATAAAAAGTCTGAAAGTTCATGCCTACCCAGAAAAGGCAGTTAATTCTATGGTGGGAGAACAATCCATAATAATTATTGTCCAAGATCAGAAATTGTTCCCCGTTCCGAATGCACAGGTCTCTCTTGAAATAAGATTACCATTTGGGCAGGAGAGTCGGTTTATTATTCCATCCCTTACCGATATGAATGGTCTCACTCAATTTGCCTTTTCATATAATTCAAAGGAAATTGGTATTGTGGAGATCGATGTAATCGTAGTACATGAGAAGCTAAGGGCAGAAACCTCAACTTCTTTCAGGATTTGGTATTGATCTAGGCAAGCGATTGTTCCTGACGTAGTCGTCTTAGCAATTCTTGATACTCTTTCTTATTTAATGGATCCAAAGAAAGAATTCTCTCCAAAACCTGGATTACAGATGCAGTCTCTCCAGATGCCGTAAGTATTTCCCTAACTGCATTCAACTGCACAATCTCGTCTTCTGTTCTCCCCATTTCATGATATTGATCAATCAGACGTCTCCTGAAAGACAGATTAGTAGGAGACTCAGTAACCAGGTTTTCCATGAAGATCAATCCCTCATTTTCCTTTTTACTTAAGGATAAATATCCCATATAGTTATCCAATTCTGTAAGAGCTTGTTGTTCTTCTCCTAGCCGTAAGTACAGTTGAATTAGGCTTAGGCGAACCTCTTTGTCATCCGGTTGTAAGGTTCGGATTTGATCCAGACTAATCAGTGCCTGCCTCCAATCCAGGCTTTGCATATCGATATCTACAATTCTACGGAGAATCATAACTCGCAATCTACCATTTGCATTGGGCTGTGATGTCAATTTAAGTGCTTCCCTGAAAGATTTCCTTGCCAAATTCAGGTCTGCCAAGCTTATATATACATCTGCTAGTTGAATATATTCTTCCATAGCATTTTCGATTTTTCCGAAAGCAATAAGTTGGTCGATGAACTGTTGGCGAGCTTTGATGTCGGTTGGAGCTAACTCAACAATTCTTTGAAAATAACCAATTGCATGTTGGGGTTCACCTCTTATACTGTATGCCCTGGCAACTGATTCGAATTTATTAATTGCTTGTTGAGTTTTTCCTTGTTTGCTTAATATCTCTCCCATCATGGAATGGATAGGCAAATATGTTGGAGCTTGCTCAAGAGCGAAAAAAGTCTCTTCCATGGCGGAATGGAAGTAGCCTTTTTCAGCCAATTGATTGATGTTTGATATTGATTCTAAAACTCTGTTTACTCCTGATTCTGAAAGGATCTCAGCAAGTGGTGTCGGAGGAGCCTTGAAGTTATTATCGGTTATTTGGTCACGAGCTCGACTCAGGTTTGCTTTCCAATCCTGTCGCATAAGAAGTCCGTGGATATTCTCGCATAGCTTTGTTTGTAGCTCAGAGTTGTGTGATCGACGATAAGACTCGATGAATAAATCGTAGAGTTGCTTCAAATCATTGGCGTATTCCGGAGTCACTGCTTGTGTATCTGCTAATTGGAGCGCATATAGATACTCAATGGATGCTTGGTCAATCTGACCTTTCTGCGACAACAATTCTCCAAGAAGCAAACGCGATGCTAAGGCAAAATCGATGTGGTTTATTGAATGGTGAAGCTGACGGATAGCACTCTCAATGCGACCAATTTCTTGATACATGTATCCAAGATCGAAAAAAGCTGCCGGATGCTCTAAGCCAAAATCAATAGCCCGTTGTAGTTCTTCGACAGCCTGGTCATAATCCTTCTTGGTCTGGAGTTCGACCATCTGGGAGAGATGCATCATCATTCTGTCACGATCCAATGGCTTGCGTAGCATTCCCGTTCCAGTAACTATTGCCTGGAATCCTCTGCGTTCTATTAGGTCGTCCTTCTCATTATCCACACCTTCGAACAGCATTCCAGCCAGGACAGTCAAAGCTTTATTACATGCTTGTGAAATTGGATCTGACTCGACCTGTTTTTCTTCTATAACCTCATATTTTTGTGCCCGGGATTTGCGGACCGCAACAGTCTCTTTGGGAGATTGATCTGGTTTAGGAAGCTGTTTAAAATCCTTTAATAAATTTGAGGCATTGATCGCATCCTTATCTGAAGGGAGTATTCTCAGAGCTTGGTCAACCGCTTGTTTAGCTTTTTCCATATCTCCGATTCCCTGGAAAAGGCTTGCAGCAGCCAGATATTCCGTTACGGATTTTTGCTTTTCCTCCATTCGTTCGTACACAAGAGCCAATCGTGTTCTCGCTTGAAGGTTTTGAGGATTAAGTTGTTTCGCCCGTTCCCAGTTCTCTATTGCCTTATGAACCTCTCGGTTCTTAAGATGAAGCTCTGCGGCTCTTAAGGAAGCTTGGGTAGCCTTGTCAATTCTTCCCACTTGTTCAGAAATTTGTGAGACTTTTTCCAAGGGCATCGGATCTTCAGGAAGAGCTTTGGCAGCTTCAATGTAACAGAGATAGGCTTGATCGTATTCCTGCAATTCAACCAAAGCCAATCCTAGGCAATTGAGAGCTTGAGGTTGCCCGGGAATTATTTCGAGCGCTTCGCGGTAGCATTCTGCTGCTTGCTCCCACATCTGATCCCAGGCAGCTGAATGTCCTTGGTTCATTGTTTTTTGAAATGCCTCTTGAGAACCAGTCATTGAACCTCCTACGGAAAGATTAAGCCATTTTCTTCATTTCGTCCCAATTGGGACCAAATCGGGCTTCGGTTTTAAGCGGCACAATTAATTGGTATGCGTTCTCCATTACATTTTGGACTGTCCGAGCGGTTTCTTCAATTTCATTTTTCGGGCATTCCAAAACCAACTCGTCGTGGACTTGTAGGGTCATCTTTGCTCCCAATCCTGCCTTTATCAATGCAAGTGGTACACGCTCCATTGCGATTTTCATGATATCTGCGGCTGTACCTTGAATCGGTGCGTTGATGGCTTCGCGTTCCTCCCGATTTCGCTGGTTACGATCTGTGAGGTTCTTTAAACCTGGAAAGTATCTTCGTCTGCCTAGCAATGTCTCAACAAAACCTTGATTAGCAGCCAATTGGCGCATTCCATCAAGGTAGCTTTTCACGCCAGGGAACTGGTCGAAGTATGCTTTCATGAAATCCTCTGCTTCTGCCAGAGTTAAGTCTGCATATCTCGTCAAGCCAAAAGCACTCATGCCATAGATCAGACCAAAATTTACACCCTTTGCTTTTCTTCGTTGATCTTTATCTACTTTGTCCAGTGGGATACCAAAAATTGCAGCTGCTGTTGCTGCATGGATATCTTGGTCAGCGTGAAAAGCATCCAACATGCTTTGATCGTTAGCCATATGGGCGACAATGCGCAATTCAATTTGAGAGTAATCCACCGACAACATTACATGGTCTGGAGAGGCAATAAATGCTTTTCTTACTTGCCTGCCAATCTCAGTTCGAATCGGGATATTCTGAAGGTTGGGAGCCGAGGATGCCAACCTGCCCGTGACTGATCCCGTCTGGTTAAACGATGTGTGAATCCGACCTGTCATTGGATTCACCTGATTTGGCAAAGCGTCCACGTAGGTCGACTTTAACTTTGACAATTCACGATACGCCAATACCAAACCTATCACAGGGTGATCTCCACGTATACCCTCCAAGACTCCAGCAGCTGTGGAATAAAAACCGCTTGCCGTACGTTGTGTGCGATCTGGCGAAGGAATCCTCAGGCGGTCGAAAAGGGCTACCGAAAGTTGTTGAGGAGAATTTAGATTGATGACCT
>Ga0209254_10002430_pt1 | contig 16927 bp, 8 predicted proteins | sample FrelakmetDIP11DI_FD_187148 | JGI IMG/M metagenome (GOLD analysis project Ga0209254, IMG submission 187148) | Freshwater lake sediment microbial communities from the University of Notre Dame, USA, for methane emissions studies - DIP11 DI (SPAdes)... | ecosystem: Environmental > Aquatic >... | reverse complement strand
TCAAACAAACCAGCTCTGAACCGCATTTTTCACAACTTTCGCCAAGTGAACTGGAGTTGATCGTCACATGGATCTCAAACAATGCTCCAGAATAGTAATAAAAGTTATCATGCTCGGATTTGAAAGATAATGCAAAAGTAAATCGACTTCAATAATTAGAATTTATTAATTCATAATCCGGATAAACTATCGGTATTTAGTAGAAATCTACAATATTTAACCGGAGTTTAGACGAATATAATATAGAATTAGGGTTTTTACCCCAAATCTATTTTCATGTGAATGGGTTATAATACGCAGCTATTCGAAGCTTGAATCAGTGCAAGTATCGATATTCAATCTTATATCGGCTATTGAAAGGAGGTGTAACGTCACGCAAGCATTTTCGAAATTCTGGAAAGTATCCCAACAACCTCAATTAATAAATTTAGAGGAGAATGTATATGAAACTAAAACATTTGCTTGTAGCAACAGTACTGCTGCTACTGGCGATGGTGCTGGCAGCTTGCAGTCAACCAACCGTGGAGGCAACGCCATGCCCCACCGCGGCGCCCTGTCCGGACTGCCCTGCCTGCCCAGAGCCACCACCAACCGTAGAACCGGTTGTGAAAGAAGTTCCATACCAGGAAGAATGGGCTGCCTCACCTCACAATGACGCGGAAGGCGAGCCTTTTGTTAACTGGAATGAGGATGATCCCGCCGAAATACCCACCAATTGTGCTCGGTGCCATTCCACCGCCGGTTACCAGGATTACCTGGGAGCGGATGGTAGCGCCAAAGGTGTGGTGGATGTAGCGGTTCCGGCTCCTGCCGGTACAATCCAGTGCGTCGCCTGCCACAATTCTGCCACCGCTACACTTTCCAGTGTGGCATTTCCTTATCAAGAGGTGCCAGAAGAAGGTGGTGACCCAGTCAACGTGGTCGTTGAAGGATTAGGCCCTGAAGCTCGCTGCATGGTCTGCCACCAGGGTCGCGCTTCCAAATCCCAGGTTGATGATACCCTCGCAAAATTCGGGGCTACAGAAGATCTGGACACCGTCCCTGCCCCGGTTGATGATGCCAGTTTGGGCTTCATCAACATCCATTATTATGCGGCAGCTGCAACCCTATACGGCACACAAGTAAAAGGTGGCTATGAATATGAAGGTAAAACCTACGACGCCAAAAACAATCACGTCACTGGTTACGATACCTGCGTTGGCTGCCATGACCAGCACACCCTGCAGTTAAAGGTTGAGCAATGTGCAAGCTGCCATACTGGTGTCGCAAGTTACGAGGATCTGCGTAATATCCGCATGGCGGGCTCAGCGGTGGATTACGATGGTGATGGCGACACCACTGAAGGGATTTCATTTGAGCTGGATGGCCTGCGGGAAATGCTCTTACAGGCGTTTCAGGCTTATGGGAAAGAAGTCTCAGGCACTGCCATTGCCTACAATCCCGCCGTTTACCCATATTTCTTCATCGATGTAAATGAGGATGGACAATCTTCAGAAGATGAAGCAATAAGCGACAATCGCTACAATGCCTGGACGGGTCGCTTGTTAAAAGCTGCCTACAACTACCAGGTATCGCTCAAGGATCCCGGAGCGTTTGCCCATGGTGGGAAATACATCATTCAATTGATGTATGACTCCATTGAAGATTTAAATGTTGCGCTGTCAACACCGGTTGACATGACCAACGCTCGCCGCATCGACAGCGGGCACTTTGCTGGCTCTGAGGAAGCGTTCCGGCACTGGGACGCTGAAGGCGGTATCGTGCCAGGGAGTTGCGCCAAGTGCCACACCGGCTCGGGATTACCAACATTCCTGGCTGAAGGAGTCAATATTTCCGCACCAGCCACCAACGGCTTGAACTGCTCCACTTGCCACGACGATGTGTCAACCTTCACTCGCTACACTGTGGATAAGGTGAAGTTCCCGAGTGGTGCCATAATCACGTTTGGTGAAGGAAATGATGCCAACCTGTGCATTAACTGCCACCAGGGTCGTGAGTCGAAGGCAAGTGTCGATAAAGCCATCGGCGAGTTAGGTCCAGACGAGGTTTCTGAGACTCTGACTTTCAAGAATCCTCACTATTTCGCCGCAGGCGCAACCCTGTTCGGAGCCGAAGCACAGGGTGCCTATATGTACGATGGCAAAGAATACCTGGGCCGGTTCGCCCATGTCCCGAACATGGATAACTGCCTGGCCTGCCACGATACACATGGACTGACCTTAAAGGTTGAAACCTGCGCGGGATGCCACCCGGGTGTCGAGAGCGCAGAAGCTATCCGCGGACCGAACTCCACCGACGATTACGACGGAGATGGAGATGTCACCGAAGGTATAGCTGGTGAGCTGGAGACCGTCGGTGAACAGCTATTTACGGCGATCCAGGCTTATGCAACAGCACAAGGACTCCCTGGGATTGTCTATTCTGCTCCTGACTATCCGTACTTCTTCATCGATACGAATGGAGATGGGCAATCCTCTCCAGATGAAGCGATCTTCCCTAATCAATACAATTCATGGACTCCTCGCCTGCTGCGAGCTGCTTATAACTACCAGTGGTACCTGAAGGATCCCGGCGCATTTGCCCACAACGGCAAGTTCATGCTCCAGGTCCTGATCGATGCCTTGGAGGATGTTGGCGGCAGTACCAGCGGGATGGTTCGGCCGTAATAGCACCTCAATGCAATAAAAAAAAGCGGGCGATAGGCGCCCGCTTTTTTTTATTGCCGCAAAGAATTCATCCAAGCCGCAGCTGCGTGCCGCAGGTCCGGCAGAAACGATCACCGGGTGAGGCACGCTTACCGCACTCGTGGCAGTAGATGTGGGCGCTATCCGAAACTTCATTGGTGTAAACACCGCCGGATTTCCTGCGGCGTGGTACCGCTCGGCCTGGTGATTCAATCCTTTTTCCTGACCGCCAATACCACAAGCCGCCGCCTACAATCAATCCCAGGCCTATTAAACCCAGGAGATAGGGTAGTGCGGTAAAAATGCTCTGCCAGCCTGTTGACCCATTATCCAGTGGACCGCTGGCTTCTACCGGTACATTTTCGGCACTCAATGAATCATCACTCTTTTGATAATCCATTTCAATCGTAAACTTCTGGCCTTCATCGAGCGCACCAATATCCTGGGTGTAATAGACCATACCATCGCCGGCCTGCTCTCCTGCTCCCAGGCTGGGGGTGAAGCGCATCTCTTCTGCACCAACCGGCTGCTGTACCTGGATTTTGAAAGAATCCACAGCGTAGTCACCCGGCCAGCGGTACTCGAAATGGCGTTGAGAATCCTGCTTGGTTAAAGTGGGGTCGTAATATTCCACCTGGAATTCCGGTGTGGTGGCATTGAATGATAGTGTCGACCACTCACCGCTTAATTCCTGCTCATAAGGGATGGTAAACAGTGATCCTTCAGGCTGGCGGGCTGCCACGGCATTAGGCGCACCCGCAGCAGCTGGAATGCGCAGCTGAATCTCCACTGGCAGCGGGGTCGGAGGTGAGATTGTCACCTTGTAAATCACCAACATCGATGGACGGTCAAATTCTGGCCATAAATCAACCTCAACCTCAGATAACCGGATTTCAGCCTGCGCTCTCCCCGTTCCAGAGGGTAACAAAAAAAAGAAAATCAAAACTATCAGCAAGATTTTACGCATATCCCTGTTCCGACTCCTGTGTGTCAAGCTCAAAATCGCCAATGGCAGCACGAACCTGGCGAACCATTTTTCCGAAGGTAACCGTGTAGCGCATATTCTCATTGCGCGGCCGGGCCAGGTCTACATCCAGATCCAATCGGATCTGGCCAGGACGCTGGCTGAGAACCAGCACCCGGTCAGCCAGGAAGAGCGCCTCAGAAATTGAGTGGGTGACCATCACCACAGTCTTGCGCCGCGCCTGCCAGATGCGCAGTAACTCTCCACCCATTCGTTCACGGGTCAGCGCATCCAGGGAGCCAAAAGGCTCATCCAGGAGCAATACGTCTGGATCATGTACCAGGGCGCGTGCTATGGCAACTCTCTGCGCCATCCCACCGGATAGATCGTGCGGATACATATGCTCGAAACCCGATAAACCGACCAATTCTATCATCTCTTCTGCTATCTTAAGGACATCCGCTTGCTGCCGGTGTTCCAATTCGAGCGGTAGAGTGATATTTTCGACCACGGTTCTCCACGGCATCAAGTTAGCCTTTTGGAAAACAAAACCGATACCGCCTCTAGGTCCCGAAAGGGGCTGGTCTCCATAATAATATATGTTTCCCTTTGTTGGCGTGATCAGCCCGGCCAGAAGGCGCAGCAAAGTGCTTTTTCCGCTTCCCGAAGGACCTAAAACACACAGGAACTCCTGCAATTCCACCGAAAATGACAGGCTTTGCAGCGCCTGAAGTCCACCGTTGTCATTTGGAAAGACGGCGCTCAGATTGCGCACTTGAATAATGGGAGCTGATCCGTTCATGTGGTACTGAGCTAATTCTCTGGGATGAAACGGTTCGTATATGCCTGATCCAGATCGAGTGGTTCTGCCAGCCATCCCATTCCCAATAAGACTTCTTGCATATTCTCCCAGGTTTGAGGCTGCGAGATGCCAGGTTGGTCGGATTTCCAGAATTCCATCGTGGCAAGCAGGATATCTTTATATAATGCCTCATTCTCCTGGTCCCAGACCTCGATATATTTTTTGCATATCTCAAACGCCGCATCTGGATCCGCCATAGTATCCGCAAGGCCTTTCAGGATCGCTCCGACCATCCTTTCAACCAGCTCCGGGTTCTCCTTGATTGTGCTCTCATTCGTCAGAAGACCGTTGGATGCCAGGTCCACATAATCGGCAACACGGATGACATCCACAGAGTATCCTTGATTCTTCAATTGGATTGGTTCGTTGTTAGCGTATATGGCTACCGAATCATCCAATCCAGCGATCAGGGCATCGACCTGGGTAAATCCGATCGAATCGAGTTGTACATCTGTTTCGGAAAGGCCAGCAACATCCATAAGTGCTCGTAGCCCAACGTAATTGGCTCCGAACAGTCCAGGTAAGCCGATCTTCTTTCCCGCCAGGTCCGCCGGTTCCCGAATTCCCTGGTCGGTGAAGCTTGCGACGGCTACTGGATAATCCTGCCACCAGGCGAATACATATACTACTGGAAGACCCTGGTTGCGCGCCAGCAGAACCTGCTCTCCGGAGACCAGTGCAAATTGTAGATCGTTGGCTCCTACCAGAGCAACTCCATCGGTTTCAAATTGATAATCAAATTCCAGGTCTATTCCGGCTTGCTCGAAATATCCTCGTGAATGGGCCACATAAAAAGGCGCGTATTGCACACTGGGGATGTATCCCATCGGTAAGCGGATGTTGACATTAGGGATGTCGACCGTTGGAGATTGAGACTGGACCGGCTGGCAGGCTGCTGATAATAAGAAAAGCACGAGCCACATGAAATGGTGATTTTTTCTTTTGTTCATTTAATTTTCCCAAAAAATTATTCTACTGGTCTGACGGTTGGTTCCAGGATATAGTATATTTTTCCAGTAATACCACTGAAAAATATAGAGACAATGCCATTGCTACCAGCGTGATGATGGCAACAAAAACCATGGCAGTGTCATATAAGCCGCGCGATTGGTTGATCAGGAAGCCCAAACCACGATCTGCGCTGACAAACTCTCCCACAATCGCGCCAATCACTGCCAAAGTAGCCCCGATACGCAATCCGCCCAGGAATATCGGCAAGGCAGCTGGGATTTCTAAGTAACGAAATATCTGTGATCGTGTTGCCCTCAGGGACTTCATTAAGTCCCGTAATTCATTGGGAACAGAACGCAAACCGACCACTGTATTGACCAGGACCGGAAAAAACACAATGAGCGAGCAAATCAATATCTTCGAAAACGAACCCGAACCAAACCAGCGTATCAACAGTGGGGCAATGGCCACGATAGGCACAGCCTGGCTGGCGATGATGTATGGCGAGAGAATCCGTTCGATGGAAAGTGACTTTGCCAGTAAATATCCGAGGGCTGTGGCAGCTGTGACACCCAGACTCAGACCCACCAGGACTTCGACCAGCGTATAAAGAGTATTGCGCAACAGGCTTCCATCCCCCACCGACACCAACAGGCGATCCCACACCCGAGCCGGTGAAGGGAAGATATAGGGAGGGAATTCACCAATTTTTACAAAAACATCCCACAATATCAGGGCTACGACCAGAGAAATTGGAACCAGGAAAATTCGATACCTATGGGATTTTGACTGCACTCGCAAATTTGGCTGATCTTTGACTGTAAGGTTCGCATCCATAAAAAATGCCCTGAACTCTAACTTAGTTCGGGGCATATACACCATCGAGCATTCCGGTTGGTTACAATCAACCAACCGGGAAATGGACCTTCTTTTATCCGGACTATACCGTCGGCTCCGGAATTTTGCCGGATCATGCGCTTTCACACTGCATTTAGAAAGCGCTCGCGGGCTTAACCGCCGATCGGGAATTGAGAGACTATCATGTGAAACCAGGATCTCTCTCACCCTGCCCCGAAGGCTACCTGGCAAAATTTACCAGGTACTTATATTACACCTATTATAACTTATGCTGGAACACTTTTAGAAGGAAGTTTCATAAAATTACCTTGTGCAACTACTCTCACGTGCAGGGCACACAGGATGTTGACTGAAATTTAGATTTTAGATTACACTATCAATCTGCAATTTGAGATGATGTTCATCCCAAAATAATTAATGCGAGGAACAAATCACTCCAGGTAAGCGTCTTCCAGGCATGTACACTCCGAGTGTGCCAATTCCTCAACCGGTCCCTGGAAAGAAAAAGGGCCTGATTAAAACCCGTCCATATCCATACAAGCCCAGCTCTGGATCCAATCCTCCAGACCGATTGGAACTTCCAGGGTGGCTGGTATTCTTGACGACAGTCTTCATCAGCCTGTTTGGGATTTTCTTCGCTGGAATATTTCTCATAATTTCAGTTTATGCCTATTATCAGTTTAGCGGCTTGATCGTGCCGGGTGTACATATTGGAGACCTCAGCCTGAGCGGAATGTCCCTTACCCAGGCTTCACTTGCATTGCACCGCGCCTGGGAATCGGATATTCACATCACGGTGACTAACGGAACTAAGACACAACTGGTGACTCCTACTGAATTAGGTCTCGAAATAAATGAAGTCCAGACAGCTCAAAGAGCCGTGGACGTAGGGCGCGGCGGTTCTGTATTGGCAGAGCTGGCGATGATGGCGGTCAGCGCAAAAGATGGTTGGCCGCTTGACACACGGGTCACTGTGAATGAAGAAACATGCCGTGCAGGTCTTATGAAGCTGGCAGAAGGAATGAGCCTGCCGCCACAAAACGCCTCCATACGCGTGGAAGGCGGTGACCTGGTACAGGTTCCGAGCCAGGTCGGCTATAAGATTGATATCTATGCCACCCTCCAAACTTTAAAGAAAGATCCAGGACAGGTTCTATCTTCAAAGATCCTGCAAGTTGTGCCGGAGTTTATTCCTCCGGAAATCACTGATGCTGCTCCGGCTCTCGCTGAAGCATCACGCTTGCTCGACACCCCCACCAGACTTACTGCCTACGATCCGGTCACAGACGAACATTTTCAATGGCCCGTGCCGCGCGAGAAATTGGCGGATTGGCTGGAGGTAACCACGTCAACCGACGGTATCCAGGTAACTTTGGACGACAACCAGGTCAGCCAATTCTTAACCGAAAAGACAAGTGAGCTGGGGCACGGTCGTTATCTGGATTCTACCAGATACGCAGGTTTTGTTACCGAAAGCATACTACAGGGTGGTTCGAAGACGATTCCGGTGAGCCATTCTGCGACCGATTATCTTATTCAGCCAGGAGATACATTGTTAAAAATTGCCTGGAGGCTCGGATTCCCCTCCTGGGCGATCATCAACGCCAATCCCGGACTGAATCCGGATTCACTACTGGTTGGCAGCACACTCGTCATTCCACCTAAGGATGTCTTACTCCCGCTGCCTGCCGTCCCAAATAAGAGAATCGTCATCAGTATTAAAGATCAAAAATTGTGGGTCTTCCAGGACGGTACCCAGATCCAGAAATTCATCATCAGCACCGGCATAGATCGCTCTCCTACCCAACCGGGTATTTTCCAGGTGCAGACACACGTGCGCAATGCGTATGCTTCGGTTTGGGATCTCCACATGCCCGATTTTCTTGGTATTTATGAAGCCTGGCCTGGATTTATGAACGGCATTCACGGCCTCCCTACTCTATCTAACGGAAGGAGACTGTGGGCGAATATTTTAGGAAAACCGGCTTCATATGGTTGCATCATCCTGAATCTGGACGATGCAGCCTGGCTTTATAATTGGGCCGAAAATGGAGTAGTGGTTGAAATTCAACCCTGAAAGTCATTCGAGATAACAGTAAGCCAGAAAATTAATACCGACCAACTAAGGAAGCTGGAAACGTATGCAAAAACAGCCAGTTAATTCAACGAATAGAACATTGGACTGGAACATCTGGTTCCGGATTATTATGGTTTTGGTTATGGTAAGCATGATGATAAACGCCTGCCAGCCAAAACCAGTCGTGCCAGCCACCGGATCTCCCCCACCTGCTGAGCAGCCTACACCGACGAACGCAGGCATCCAGGCGGTAGATGACGGCGCGCCGCTGCCGCCCGAAGTAATCGAGCAGGATCCGGCTCGCGGTATGGAACTCGCCCTATCTGGCGAAATTTCGCTGACTTTCAGCCTGCCGATGGACACGGAAAAGACCAGTGCAGCCTGGGAAATGAAAGGACCCGAAGAGAAAGTGATCGAAGGTGAAATTTCCTGGATTTCTGACCGCGAAATGAGATTCGCACCTGCCTCTCCTCTGGAACCCGCTTCCCGCTATTCGGTTGTGGTCTCGACGGATGCCACCAGTGAAAAAGGTGTGAATCTGGTCGAACCTGTGCTACTTGAATTTATAACCTCCGGGGAACTGGAGGTCAGCCAGGTCTTTCCAACTCCGGACACAAAAGATGTCTCCAACGATGCCGTTATCACCGTAATCTTTAATCGCCCGGTCGTGCCGTTGGTGATTTCTGAAGAAGAAAGCAAGCTGCCTCAACCAGTCACAATTACACCAAATACCCCGGGAAAGGGCGAATGGGTGAATACATCCATCTATGCTTTCCAATCGGATGAACCATTGATTGGGGATACGACCTACAGTATAACTGTCCAGGCCGGGTTGGAAGATGCGGTTGAGGAGACACAGCTCGCAGCTGACTATTCCTGGAGTTTCACTACGGCAGCTCCTGGTATCGAATCCCTGGAGTTGGGCAGCGGGGTTGTCAATCCCGAAGATAACTATAAAAATCTACTGCTGGATGAATACTTCCGCCTGAATTTTCTTCAACCGATGGATCCTCAAAGCACGGAATCGTCCCTAGCTTTGATGGACGACCAGGGAGAAAGCGCAGAGCTCATCCATCAGTGGAACCAGGATTTTACCCAGCTGGTTATTACTCCGACTGAACGCCTGGAACTAGGTACTCAATATACCTTAAACCTGGACCAGGCTGCCCTGGCATCAGATGGCGGTGCTTTGAAAAATGGATTGGATTGGAACTTCACAACAGTCTCCGCTCCTTCCATTACTAACATTTCCCCAGCCAACAACACTGTCCAGGAGAACTATTCGACAGAGCTACGCATCCAGTTCGCCTCGCCCATGAATATCGATACGGTCAAGGAACGCATCCTGGTGACCCCACAGCCGGATGATGATATCGAATGGTGGTACCAGGAATGGGATTACAGTTTTGCCAGTTACATGCTTTCTCCTTCCACTCGCTATACTGTCCAGTTTCTCCCCGGAATGGAAGATATTTACGGAAATAAGATACAGCAAGGGATGACAGCGCGCTTCACGACAGCCGCTCAGCCGCCGTCTGCATACCTGCAGATGCCTTATGAGCCGATCCTGATGCGGCCTGATGGCCCGCAGGATTTTTACGCTTATTATCGCAATGCGCAAAGTATTTCACTCCAGATATATGGGATCACAGCCGAGCAAATGGTCAGCTTCATGAACGGAGATCAATCCGCCTTTGAGTATATGCCCTCTGAATCCACTCGAGTCTGGCAGCAAGAAGAATATAGTTCAGCTTCACTTAACGCACCGGTCCTTAAATCTTTCATCCCGGTGACTTCTGACGGTGAACCTCTTCCAGCGGGCTTCTATTTCCTGGGGATGGATGCCGAAGGAGTTCAAAAATACAACCCATGGATTGACAATCGGCTGCTGATCGTCGCGAATGCGAATCTCACATTCAAAACAACTTCCACCGACACTCTGGTCTGGCTCACAGATCTCACCAGCGGAAGACCGGTTGACAGGGCAGGAATTGGTATCTACGACAAAGAGATGCGTTTGGTAGGGGAAGGAATCACAGATCATGATGGTATCCTGGCACTGGAAGTACCCTCGCCAGAAGAACCTTATGATGCGCGATTCGCAATCAGCAGTAGTGGGGAGGTGTTTGCTTTCGCTACCAGCCAGGGTGATAGCGGGGTCGAGATGTGGCAGTATGGAAATTTCGGCGGATATTTCGCTCCAGCCAACCAGCCCACCGCATATGTATACACCGAAAGACCGATTTACAGGCCCGGGCAGCCTGTCTATTACAAAGGCATCGTCCGCAATGACGATGACCTGGATTATTCGATCCCGGACACACAGTCCATTAAGGTCAAGATTACCAGTTTTGAAGAAACCATATTTGAGGAAGATCTATCACTCTCAGATATGGGGACATTCGATGGGGAACTGCAGCTCGATACCGAAGCTGCTTTAGGCTATTACACGCTGGAAGTTTTTTACCCGGAGAGAGAGTTGAGTATTGGAACAGTCGGGTTCACTGTCGCCGAATATCGACGCCCCGAGTTTATGGTCACTGTGAGTGCAGCTCCAACAAATGTGCTTGCCGGTGAAGAATTCGTCGCTACGGTGCAGGCCGATTATTACTCTGGAGGCGTGGTTTCGGATGCAGATGTGACCTGGACACTGACATCACAACGCTTCACCTTCAGTCCACCAGACGAGTACTCGAATTTCAGTTTTTCCGACAGTGATATCGATGAGCAAGCATTTGGAGATGAAAACGACCAGGAAAGCAAAGTAATTGCCCAGGGAACTGGCAAGACTGACGCCAACGGTCGGTTCGGTACCACACTGCCAGCAGACTTGAGTGATTCAAAAACCAGCCTGGTGTTCACCTTCGAAGCAACCGTGACCGATTTATCCAACAATGCCGTGAGCAGCCGTACGCAGGTCACCGGTCACCGCAGCCAGGTTTATCCCGGAGCAAAACCCAAAAACTATGTCGGAATGGCAGGTGAAGAAGAATTCTTTGAATTCGTGAGCCTGGACTGGAATGGAGAAATTGTATCCAATCAGAGTTTAGATATCGAGATTGTGGAGAGGCGCTGGTACAGCGTGCAGGAGCAGGATCCCGGCGGGCGAATACAGTGGAAATCGACCGTCGAAGATATTCCAGTGGCCAATTTCACCGGTATTCTGACGGATTTGGACGGTCAGGCGGTTGTCGGTTACACCCCGCCCAACGGTGGAATTTTTAGGGCACGCGTCAGCACTACCGATACGAAAGCAAATCTCAGCACTGCTTCCGCTTATATGTGGGTGGCTGGAGGAGATTATATCCCCTGGCAGCAGACCAACGATCGGAGCTTCGACCTGGTCACAGATCGGAAGGATTATTCCCCTGGTGACACTGCTGAAATCCTGATCGCTTCTCCATTCCAGGGTGAAGCTTACGCCTTAGTAACAGTCGAACGCGGGGGAATCCATTACGAGGACGTTGTAAGATTGACCAGCAACAGCACGGTTTACAAGCTGCCGGTGAGCGCCTCGATGGCACCCAATGCATTCGTTTCGGTGCTGGTAATCAAAGGGATCGATGAGACTAACCCGCGTCCAAATTTCAAGCTGGGTATCGTCGAAATCGGAGTGGATCGATCCCAGCAGGAAACCACTGTGGTCCTGGAAGCAATTCCCGAGGAAGCTTCCCCCGGTGACGTCGTCACCTATAAAATTAGCACACTCGATTTTCGAGGCGATCCAGTCAGCTCGGAGGTCTCCATTGGATTGAGCGATCTGGCGACGCTGTCGCTGCTTCCTCCGAATTCTGTCCCTATTTTGGATCACTTTTATTCAAACCGCACGCTGGGTGTCTGGACAGTTGTTCCAATCGATGCCAGCATCGAAGAATATAACGCCCTGATTACAGATGAAGTTGTCCAGGGCGGTCAGGGTGGCGGGGGTGGCGGGAAGGGAGTGGGAGACCAGGGCGTGATGGAAGTCAGGCAGGATTTCCCTGATACGGCTTTTTGGGCTGCATATATCAAAACGAATGCCGAAGGGCAGGCTACGGTCAACGTCACCTTGCCGGATAACCTGACCACCTGGCGCATGGATGCCCGGGCTGTGAATGAGGATACACTGGTTGGTCAGAGCACACTGGACCTGGTCAGTACGAAATCCTTGCTGGTGAGTCCTCAGACGCCGCGGTTCTTTGTATCTGGCGATCGAGCAATCCTGGGAGCTGCGGTGCATAACAATACGGACAAGCCTCTACAGATTGAAGTAACGCTTGAAGGTGAAGGACTGAAACTCGAAGATCCATCCAGCCAATCGATCCAGGTTCCAGCCAAAGCTCAGGCTTACACCTCCTGGAATGCTGTCATTGAAACCGATGTTGACAGGGTAGACCTGGTCTTCTCTGCCAAAAGTGGGGAATTAGCTGACGCCAGCCGTCCACCGCAGGGGATTTTGGATAACCAGGGCATCCCTGTCTATCGATTCAGCGCTCCCGAACAGGTGGGGACTTCTGGACAGATATTGGAAGAAGGCACTCAGGTGGAAGCGATAAACCTGCCGTCCGGCATTGACGATACCCAGGGCGATTTAACCGTAAAAATCAACCCTTCCCTGGCTGCCGGCATCTTCGATGGTCTATCCTACCTGGAAAGCTATCCATATGAATGCATTGAACAAACAATTTCCCGTTTCTTACCCAGCGTGATCACCACCCGGGCACTTCAGGAAGCTGGGATCAGCGATCCATCATTGGAACAAAACCTGGATGACCTGGTGGAAACTTCTCTGCAGCGCTTATATAACTGGCAAAATCCTGACGGTGGATGGGGTTGGTGGCAGAACGAAAAAAGTGATGCGCTCACCTCGGCGTATGTGGTTCTGGGACTGGTGGAAGCTCAGTCGGCAGAATACATGGTCAGCGAAAACGTTATTAGAAACGGCCTGAATTATTTGACCAGCCAGCTCAAGCCAGTCGTGAGATTGACAAGCCCGGAGCTACTCAATCGCCAGGCATTCTTGCTGTACGTCTTGGCCCGAGCCGATCGACCAGTCATCAGCTCAACCACGCAGATTTATGATCAAAGGCAGAATTTAGCGACATACGCGCTGGCTTTTCTCACCCAGACCCTGGCGTGGATTGACAACGAGGATCCCCGGATATCAACACTGCTCTCAGACCTGAACAGCTCAGCCATCACTTCGGCCTCGGGTACGCACTGGGAAGAGACTGAAGCCGATCGCTGGAACTGGAATACGGATACACGCAGCACGGCGATTGTCTTATCAGTCCTCAGCATATTAGATCCTGAAAACCCGGTGATTGCCAATGCCGCTCGCTGGTTGACCAGCCACAGGCGGGACGATCACTGGCTGGGAACACAGGAGACCGCCTGGACCTTAATGGCCTTGACGAAATGGATGGTTGCCAGCGGTGAGTTGGAGGCCGATTATCTCTTTGGTGTGACCCTGAATGGAGAGAGTCTGGGTGGAGGAGAAGCCAACGCCGACAATCTGAAAGAGTCTGTTGAGTTTACAGTACCTGTCAATGAATTGATAAGGGAAGAAGCTAACCGCCTGACGATCGCCAGAGACGCCGGTCCCGGGAATTTGTATTATACGGCCCATTTGAATGTTTACCTGCCGGTTGAAGACATCGCTCCCCTGGATCAGGGGATCACGGTATCCCGCAGTTATTTCAAACTGGATGACCTTGAAACCCCGGTCGAGCAAGCAGGCCAGGGTGAATTGATCCTGGCAAGATTGACCCTGGTTGTGCCGCAGGCTGTTCATTACTTGTTGGTGGACGATCCGCTCCCAGCTGGCCTGGAAGCAGTCGACCAATCGCTCAGCACGAGTCCCCAGAGCGTCGAAATCCCCCAGGAATACACTCAGGAGGATTTATTCTGGCGTGGTTGGGGATGGTGGTATTTCACGCATGTTCAATTTCGCGACGAGAAAGTCCAGCTTTCAGCGAGCTACCTTCCGGCGGGAACTTACATTTACACCTACCTGGTCAGGGCGTTTACAGTAGGTGAATTCAATACCATCCCTCCCACTGCACAAGAATTTTACTTTCCTGAAGTTTTCGGCCGAGGGAGTGGAAGCGGTTTTACTGTGTCACCGTGAGCTAAGGCGGCGGTTATAATTGCAGTGAGAGAACCACAGCCATCCCTGGATTGTCATCTTGGGCAGGCTCCGACACCTTACTGTGACAACAAATCACGAATGAGGAGTTGATCCATGAGCGATTTAATCACTCTGACAAAATTACAGATTGCGCCTGCGCAGAGTTCTGCCAGCAGCGGAGGTCTGCCATCCTGGGCCTGGTTCATCATCATCGTGCTTATCATTCTTGTGGTTTGGTGGCTGCTGGTGCGGTCCGCCAGCGAACAGAATGAAATCCATGTCGACCATCCCGTAGAGCATGCCGTAGAAGCACAATCAGCCCCTGAGATAATTCCAATGGAAGCTAAAACTGCCAAGGTTCAAATTCCAGATGATCTAACGATACTGGAAGGAATCGGCCCAAAAGTAAACTCAATTTTAGCTGCCGCAGGTATTACCACTTTTTCGCAATTGGCTGATAGTGATGTAAACAATTTGAAGGAAATCCTCGACGCTGCCGGTTTTAAATATATGGATCCTACGACCTGGCCCGAACAGGCAGGTTTCCTGGCTGAAGGTAATAATGAAGAATTCGAGAAACTGGTCAGCAGTTTGAAGGGAGGGCGGAAGAAGTAGAACCTGCCCAGGTGGAGCACTCATTTCACAGAAAAGTTTGTTACCGGGCTTTTAATCTGTTGGTCGTCTTTGGTAACTGCCTCGACCCAAATTTGATGCTCCCCGGGTGTAAGTACCCACCAGATCTGGAATGGTTCTGAATTAAGAACCGCCAACAATTCACCGTCCATGTAAATAGAGACGCTTCTGACGTCCTCATTACCGAATGCTTCCAGCTTAATTCGCTGGTTGTTAGCAGGTACCCCGTCGGAAAGCAGGTAGATACTGCCGTTGGAAGGTGAAATCAACTGGATCGGGATCGTCTGGCTAGTTCTTCCATCATCCCCCTGCGAAACATCGCCTAGTTCATCCAGCAACACTAACTTCTGTGATTTCGCCCAGGCGAAGGTCTGTGGCGGCAAATCCAACACGATCTTGCGAATTTTTTGATTCGGAGGTGTCTGGTTTCCTGCTAATTTCCCGGTTGATTGGTCGACTTCAATCTCTTTATAGAATTCGTCATATGATGCGGGTTCAGTGCCCGGGATGAACCATTCTAACTTTTTAAACGGGCAAATTTCAGTCGGAAGTAATCCTGAGAGGGCGCAGACTTCTAACCTGACAAAGCCGGGCGGTTGAACGAAAGGTCTGGGTGGATACCCTTTCAACACTGAGCGCATGAATTGGTGCCAGATCGGCGCTGCTCCGCTCAATCCATTCACTCCACGCATCGATTCGTAATTCGTGTTTCCCGACCACACTCCAACCACCAGGTCTGGTGTATATCCAACCGTCCAATTGTCATGAAAATTTGAAGTGGTGCCTGTTTTTACTGCTGCCGGTCGATCCAACCGCAGCACGCTATTCAATCCAAACCCGATTCTGCGTGCGTCGTTATCGCTCAGAATATCGCTGATCAGCCAGGCCACACGCGCATCCAAAACCCGGATAGCTTTCACCTCTTCTGGGCTGAATAAGATTTCGCCACGCGGGTTTGTTATCTCTCGTATCAGGCGCGACTCTACCCTGTATCCGGTATTTGCGAATGCCGCATATGCCGTGGTCAACTCCAGCAAGTGGATTTCTCCACCTCCTAGCGCCAGAGATAAATCGTACGAGTGTGGGTCCTTCAGAGTAGTAATCCCCATTCCTGCGAGCTCCGCGAAGAGCTCTTCCAACCCGATGTGGTCAAGGGCAATCACTGCCGGTATGTTTAATGAGGAAGCCAGAGCTTCCCTAAGCAAAACTGGTCCGTGCTCCTGCAAGTCATAGTTCTCTGGAATGTACGATTTTCCTTCCTGGGTGAGAAAGGAGGTTTTTACATCCAAAAGCATTGTAGCCGCATTCCAGGGGCCGTTGAGGCGCCCCGGATCAAGCGCTGCCGAGTAAACCATGGGTTTTAGAGCCGAGCCCGGCTGGCGGGTTGAGATTGCCATGTTTATCGCACCGCCGTGCTGATCATCAAAATAGTCCGGGCTCCCGACCAGCGATAAAACTTCCCCGGAATTTGGATCGATCGCAACCAGGGCAGCGTTATTGATATTATGCCCGAATCCATCTTCGCTGTGCTGCATGGCATCCAGATGGTGAGTAATTGCCTGCTCAGCGATCTTCTGCCAGTTCAGGTCCAGGGTTGTCCAGACCACCAATCCCCCATTGGCGAAAATTTCTTCCCTGGTATACAGGCCATCCAGCTCGTTCTTCACCATCATGACAAAATGCGGGGCTTCCATCGGATAAGGGTTCTCTGCCAGTACCAGGTCCTCACGCAACGCTGACACATGCTGCTCCCGGGAGATAGTGCCGCTTTCCTCCATCAACCTGAGAA